>Ga0209976_10002292_pt1 | contig 10902 bp, 9 predicted proteins | sample SumtaG_FD_182806 | JGI IMG/M metagenome (GOLD analysis project Ga0209976, IMG submission 182806) | Deep subsurface microbial communities from Indian Ocean to uncover new lineages of life (NeLLi) - Sumatra_00157 metaG (SPAdes) (version 2) | ecosystem: Environmental > Aquatic > Marine > Oceanic >... | reverse complement strand
AGTAAATCACCACGTGCTCGAAGTCCACCTGGCCGGCCTTGGCCAGCAACTGGCGGGTGGCGGGGCTCTCGATGTAGAAGATGCCCATGGTGCGCCCCTGCCGCATGAGGGCGGCGGTTCCGGCGTTCCCTATAGGTTGGATGTGATGATAGGACAGGTGGTCCTGGGGCTGGCGATAGAGGTTCACGTGGCGCAGGGTATCCCGCACCACCGCCAGGGAGCGGTTGCCCAAAAGGTCGATCTTCACCAACCCGGCGTCTTCCACCTGGTCCTTCTCCCACTGGACGATGGGCACCCCCTTGGGGGCGGTGAGCACCGGCACATAGCGGCGGATCTCGTCGGGCACCACGATAACGCCGCCGGAATGCACCGACGGGTAGTGAAATATCCCTACCAGCCGCATGGCCAGGTTGAGGATGCGCCGCAGGGTGTCGTCCAGGTTGAGTACGGGTGCGGATGCGGTTTTCAGGGTGGGAAGGCCGGTGGTGTCCAGGCGCAGGGGGTGGATATCCCGACCGAAGAGATTGGCATGTCCGGCCTCGGCGAACACCAGAGCGATGCGCCGGGTGACGGCCAGGATCTCCTCGTTGGAAAGGCCGAAGACCTTGCCCACCTCTCGCACGGCGGCCCGGGGCTGGAGCGTCACGTGATTGGCCACCATGGCCGTCTGCTCGCGGCCGTACTTTTTGAAGACGTAGGCCAGCACGTCGTCCCGCTCGTCCCAGGCGAAGTCCACATCGATGTCGGGCAGGTCGGTGCGCTCCTCGTGCAGAAACCGCTCGAAGGTGAGGTTGTGGCGCAGGGGGTCGACCTGGGTGATGAACAGGCAGTAGCTCACGATGGAGGCGGCGCCGCTGCCCCGGCCGATGGTGAGGCGATTTTGGCCCACGATGTCGGCTACCACCAGGAAGTAGGGCGCGAATCCCTTGCGGCCGATCAGGCCCAGCTCCTTTTCGATGCGGGCTGCTACCTCAGGGGCAAGAGGAGACGGGTAGCGCCGGGCGGCTCCGGCATAGACCAGCTGTCGCAGGCGGGCGTCGGTATCCGGCCCCGCACCAGGGAAAATTGTGGCGGAGAAGTCCCACTCGGTCTGGCACCTCCGGGTCAGGGCGGTGGCATTATCTATTGCCTGCGGACAGTGGGGATAGCGGCGGCGTATCTCCGCCTCATCGGCAAAGTAGTGGGCGGGGGACTTGAGCTCCCACTCGGGCAGGTCGGAGAGACGCTCGTTTCGATCAATGGCCCGCAGGAGCTGGTATAGCTCCTCGTCCTCCGGCTCCAGGAAGCAGACCTCGCCGGTGGCCACGGGCTCCAGCCCCAGTTCGTCGCAGGCGGCCAGAATGGGGGTACTGTCCCGGCTGGGACGCAGCTCGCCGTACAGGTGGTCCGGGGATACGATATTTGCGAGGCGCTTCAGCAGGGCCGGATCGGGGCACAGCACAAACAGCCCTTCCCCGAAGGTCCCCAGCAGGGTCGTCAGGTCGCTGTCCGGTTCATCGTGGACCCGCGACAGGAGGCGGCAGAGATTGGCGTACCCCCGCTGATCCTCCACCAGGAGCACTACGTCCTGGGTCGGCGGTGTGTCGGGGCCGCCGCCCGTCAGCACGTGGGCACCGCAGATGGGATGCAATCCGGCCCGGCGGGCCATCTGGGTGAAGCGTACGAAGCCCCACAGGCCGTTGACATCCGTGAGGGCCAGGTGGGTCATGCCCAAGCTCCTGGCCCGCTCCGTCAGGGCCTCGATGGGGGCCGTTCCCCGCATGGGGGAGGCGTGAGAGTGGACGTTCAGGTGGCAGAACATAGTTGCTTGGGAGACGGGTTCCCTAAAGCAATGGCCGGCAGCATCCCGCCGCTCCCGTGCTTCCGGCGGATGGTGTCCAGGGCCTGAGTGAGGCGCTCCTGCTTTTCCTCCGGCCGGGGCCCGAAGAGTGATATCTGCTCGGCAAAGGGCTGCAGACTGCCGGCGTCCACCGTCAGGGCCCGCACCCGCCCCCGCCGACGGTTGGCCCGCCGGTAAAGCCCTACCAGCTCCTGCACCACGGTGATGGCGTCGTTGCGCAGCAGCCGGCTGCTGGCACAATGCTCGTAGCCGTCGGTATAGTGCACCTGGAGCGTCACCCGCCGGGCCGTGCGCCCCGACCGCCGCAATTGATACCCTACCGTCTCCGACAGCAGCTGCACGGCCCCATGCAGCCGGTCCTCGTCGTTGGTGTCCTCCGGGAGGGCGTAGCGCTCCACGATGCGGTCTTCCTTGGCGCCAAGTTGGACTGGCTTCACCACTGATGTATCGATACCCCGGGCCTGGGCCGCCACCTGCCGGGCAAAGGGGCCGAATACCGCCTGCCGCACATACTCCGCTACGATGAGTCCCTGTACATCCTCCACGATGAGCAGGTTGAGGTCTCTCAGGGCACAGCTCACGGGCTTCTCTCGGGCTACGGGCAGGATGGCGCTCTGCAAAGGGGCCAGGAACACCGGCTCGTCACCGTGGGGGACCTCCAGCACCGGACCATCCCAGGAGATCCGCGTGGCGATGGCGCTCACCAGCTTGTTGCGGCCGATGCCCACCCGGGGGGTCAGGTCCAGCTGGGCGGCCACATCTCGGGCCAGGAGATGCCCCGCCCGGTCAAAAGAACGGTAAATGCCCGTCATGCCGCTCATGTCCAGGAAGAAGCTGCCGTAGCCCGCCGGCTCCACCGCCGGGGAAAACCGCACCAGGCGACTGAACAGCATTCCCTGCACCTTCTGATACAGGGGCGCGTTGAAGGGCAGCAGCACGGCGATCCGTGAGACCTTACGCGCCAGGGAGACCCGCATGCCCTGGGCCAGCCCCTCCGCCCGCGCCTCGGACGAAAGCGCCAGGATAGTACCGTTCTGCGCCGGGGAGGTGATGACGGCGATGGGGCGGGTAGCCAGGGTGGGGTCCACCAGCCGCTCCGCCTGCACGGCGAAGTGTGCCAGCCGCGTATGGAACACCCGGGTGAGCATGGCCTCTCAGAAGTTGCGGATGACCCCGATGGCCACCCCTTGGATGCGGAAGTCTTCCTCGGGACCGATGGTGATGACCGGGTAGTCGGAGTTGGCCGGATGCAACTCCACCTTGCCGCCCCGGCGCACCAGGCGCTTGAGGGTGGCCTCGCCGCCTATCAGGGCCACCACCATTTCCCGGTGGCGGGCCTCGTCCACCCGCCGCACGATGATCACGTCACCGTCCAGCACCCCGTCGCCGACCATGGAATCACCCTGCACCTTCAGGGCGTAGTGATCCGGCCCTGTCAGGGTGGGGGGGACGTCAACGGTCTGGTCGTCGGAGAGGGCCTCGATGGGCTTTCCCGCCGCGATGATCCCCGCCAGGGGGATTTCCAGTCCGCCAGCTGGCGGAGGCGCCTGAGGCACCACCTCCAGCGCCCGCTTGCCGTGGTAGCCCCGGGTGTTGACCAGGTACCCCGCCTTTGTCAGCGCCCGCACGTGGTAGCCCACCGTGGACAGCGACCGCAGCCCCAAAGCCGCCCGGATCTCCCGGAAGGAGGGGGAGACTCCGTCCCGCTCCAGGCGGCCCCGGATGTAGTCGAAAACCTGCTTTTGTCGGGTGGTCAGCATGGTGTTGCGCCTCCTTCTATAAATAGAACATTAATCGTACATTAATGTAATGAATCACTGTGGGAAAAGCAAGGGGAAAGGAGGAATAACTCACCCCTAAATCCCCTCTCTCAAGAGAGAGGGGAAGACACGAAGTGTCAGGGGTGAGTGTTTCCGCGCATCCGCCAGCTAGCCAAAGACCTGCCCTGAGTCCGTCAACCGACGGATCGAAGGATCGGGGGTGAGTTCTTTTCGACGCAAAGTCAAGGGTGTACTCACGGAAGTTCCCCCGAAAATAGATACTAACTTTCGTTAAGCTACTGATATGCTGAGAGATGCAGGGATTGGCAAGTGGAGACGGTTGTTTTTAATTTGTGATTATATTTTTGGGAACAATATAAACCGTTAAAACGGTTTCCACTATTCCAGCATATTAACAGCCCACGACTTAAGTCGTGGGCTGTTAACGATGATACGAAATATTAGCAACCGCTTTAGCGGTTTTTTACCAAGGACGTATTATTAAAAAATCCTACTTACAGCCACCAAAGAAGACACCCCTATGTGAGATCCTGAGTTTCACCCAATTATTTCGGGGGAACTCCTCAAATAACCAATAATATTATGTTGACATGACACTAGGGTTGTGGTTGGAATTGGGGATCAAAGTCCCGTCCTGGATGATTGGTCAAGTTGGTCTGATTACTACCATCTATCTCCATGATGTAGATTTCCCAATTTCCGTCTCTTTCTGACAAAAACAGAATCTTTGACCCGTCGGGAGAAAGCTGGGCAAAATCTTCATGACCACTTGTATTAGTTAGGTTCGTCTGATTACTTCCATCCACATCCATGAGGTAGATTTCATCATTACCATCTCTATATGACCTGAACATGATCTGTGACCCATCTGGGGAGAACTGTGGAAAACCATCCCATTCCGAATTATTGGTCAAGTTGGTCTGATTACTACCATCTATCTCCATGATGTAGATTTCCCAATTTCCGTCTCTGGTCGATACAAACACAATTCTAGACCCATCGGGAGAAAACTGGGGATCCCAGTCTTTTTCTGAATGATTGGTCAATCTGGTCTGATTGCTTCCATCGACATCCATGACGTAGATTTCGTCATTACCATCTCTATCTGACCAAAATACAAGCTTTGACCCATCGGGAGAGAACTGGGAAGGATAATCATTCCCACTATTATTCGTAAGGTTGGTCTGATTACTTCCGTCTTCGTCCATGATGCATATTTCCAAATTTCCATCTCTTAACGATACAAACGCAATCTTGGACCCATCGGGAGAAAAATGGGGATCCGCGTCAATGCCCGTTTCGCCGGTCAGGTTGGTTTGATTACTCCCATCTTCATCCATGATGTAGATGTAGCGGACACCCGGCTCCGGTCCCCGTACAAATGCAATCTTGGACCCATCGGGAGAGTACCGGGGATTATCATCACTTTCCGTGTTACTGGTCATTCTGGTCTGATTACTCCCATCCCCATTCATAATGTAGATTTCATCATTACCAGCTCGATTTGATACAAACACAATTTTGCCGGCATAAGTGGTAGTGGTTGTGTCTGGTATCGTGGGTTCTTCACAAGCATTAAAGAGAATTATTACAAATGCAAAAATGACCAATATTTTCATTCTCATATTTATTTCCTCCTTATTTCATCATGGCGGGCTCTAACTATTATTATACAGCACATGTGCAGTATATCAACAGCTTATTTCGTCTGGATTTTACGCTATTATACTGCATACCGTAATTAATACCCGAAGTATGCTTTTTTAAATGTACGATGCATAGATCAAAACCGGCAATGGGTTTCCATGCCCAGCAAACCCGAGCTATTGGACCAGGTCAGGAACAAGATACGGACGAAACACTATAGCATCAGGACGGAAAAGACGTACACCCACTGGATACGGCCATTCAAGGCTCAGGAACATGCTTCATATACTCGTCATTCCCCACCTCAATCACCTCGATCTTTACCCTGGTGGTACCCTGCCCCAAAAAGTCTAGCTTCAGGGCGGCCCCGTAGGAGAGGTCCAGCAGCTCCGCCAGCAGGCATCGGCCCTGGCCGTCCCCTCTGAGCGTCGCCCAACGGGCATAGCCAGCCACGGGGAGGCCTGCCCTTAGTCCGTCAGCCCCGCCATTGGCGGGGTCAACCGACGGATCGAAGTCGGGTGAGGTATTCGGTCCCGCCCGGCTCACATCTTGCTTGATATAAAAAGGATCAGGCTTTAAGATTGTGCCGTCAGCCACGCTTGTGTAGCGGTTTTTCTTGAAATGCTCTAATCTGGAGGGATACCCCGTGATCCGATCCAATCGATATCGTAGAATACTTACTCTGTCCGTGACGTTGGTACTTTGTCTGTCCTTCGTCACCCTGGCTCGCGCGAATATGAACTTCTTCGTCAACGTAATGCGGAATCTCCAGCATTACAGGGTGTCGGGGGAGCTAGTCAGCATGGACCTGGAGGGGACCGGGACGGGGAATCTGACGTTCAACCTGACATTGCCCAGCCGACGTAATAACACTGAAGAAGTCATCATGTTGGGGTATCTGTCCACCGGGTATGCCATCAAACGCACCGGATTAAAGGTGAAGACGATCAATGTGACTGCTGTAATTCCCTCGGACAATAATCGGATGATCATCACCACGTCAGACGCTGCCCTGTTGGCCCGGGTGATGTCGGAAGAGCTTGATCCCCACAGATTCTTGGGGGAGATCGAATGGATCAGATAAGGGGTGATTTGATAGCATCACCTCGCGACACTTCGAGAGCACTGCCCGTAGGGGGCCTAGTTCCTACATCATGGACCCCGAGAGCCCTGCCCTGATGGCGGGGCTTTTTCATTCAAGAGGGAGAGTCAGCCGGTCTTTATGCGATATGCCTGCCGGCGCTTTCATTTCTGCCTAACTTCCGACGGTGTATTTACCTGCTAATTGCCCTAATCAACTCAATCACTTGGGGAGGACCCCATGCCATACCACCTGGGCCGACTTTTTGACCACGTCCACCTGCGGGTGGCCGACCTGGAGCAGAGCAAGCGTTTCTATACCGCCGTACTGAGCTCGCTGGGGCTGTACCTCATCGGTGAGGGTGAGGGTTTCTTTTACGCCGACGAGCTGTTCGTTAGTGACGATGGCGAATCCACGGCGCGGGTGCACCTGGCCTTCCAGGCTGATGGTCCGGAGAGCGTTCAGCAGTTCCATGCGGAGGGCCTGGAGGCGGGAGGCCGTGATAACGGGGCACCCGGCGAGCGGGACTACCATCCCGGCTACTACAGCGCCTACCTCCTCGATCCCGACGGCAACAACATCGAGGCCGTCTACCACGGCCCCGCGGAGCGCTCGGCGACCTCGGTGGTGGTCACACCGGTCGAGTGACCGGCGAAGCTGTCATTTCTAAGTGAATAGGGTGAGGTAAAAAAGGGGGGCACAACTTGTATGCGCCCCCCATTAATCTGTGTCAGGCTTCCGAAAGCATTAGCGCTCCCGGCTACTGCAGCAGGTCGATGGCGTACTCCAGCTGTTTGTCCAGTCCCTGCTTGATATCTCCCGCCGTCTGGGGCACCCGGATCTGCGGTGGCACGCCGATGGTCTCCCACGGCAGCCCGTCCAGCCGTCTCAGATCGTAGGTGGGGATGTTCACCACCTTGCCGCTGGGCAGCGTGTGGCTACCGGCGAAGGGACCGGTAGATTCTGCCCCTGCTGAACCGCCACCGGTCGTGTCCCCGATCACCGAAACATTCGGCAGCAGCTTCATCAGGTCAGCAAAGTGTTCCCGGGCGCTGTAACTGCCCCCGTTAATGATGATGACGATGGGATTGGTGTACTGGAAGGCTCCCACCGGGACGATAGCCGGCCATTGGTATTCGTTGCCCGCTGCATCATAGAAAAATAAAGAGTCGATGGAAGTCGTTATGAACCGGCCTACAGCGTGCCAAACGATATAGCGGTTGCCACCCGAACCGGCCCGGTCATCGATGATCAGGCCGTCGGTGTTCCGCAGGTATGCCAGCGCGGTGGCGAACTGGGTCTCAAATTCTTCCGAACTAAAGGAGGAGATCCATACGTAGCCGATGTTTCCCGGTAGGATTTCATATTCGAATCCACCGCCGTCAGTAACTCGCAGCTCCCGGTCGAAATAGGCCCGCACCACGTAGGGACTGTAGGCATAGCGGTCCCGCAGCATGCGGGGTGTGGGGAAATACGGATACACCTGGCCGCCACCCTCGGTCTGATAATACACATGGCCGTCTTTTAACTCGGCCAGCAGATCGTAGAGCACTTGGTAAAATTCGTCACCCTGCGCCAGCTCGGCGCGCGGACGGTATACGGTCCGAAGCGAGTCCCAGTCGATCTGCTTCCAGTCCAGGTAGACGTAGCGGGTGTTGACGATGTCCCAGGCCCTGTCGAAGTCGGCCAGGTGCTGATCGGAGGTGGCCTCCTCCACCAGCAGGTCACTGCAGGCAAACGACAGCAGCACCACCATGAGGATCGGGGTCGATCTGAGTACATTCATGATACATCCCCCCTTCATAAGTGGTAGCTGAGTGTGAGCGTGAGATTGTCGCTGACGGCCAGGAGCGGGTTCCATTTGCGGATGCTCATGATCTGCAGCATCCCGGCTGCTTTGACGGACAGCTTGTCCAGGATGCGATAGCGAATTCCCAGTTCGGCCGTGGTAATAGTGCCCGACAATACCGTGAGTAGCCCGCCGGCCACAACATCCTCTTCCACCACATCCACGCTGCGTATGCCGATGGACAGCAGGCTTACCCGCCCTGATCCCTCCAACAGCACCTTGGATCCCATAGGGATCACCACGTCGGAATTCAATCCCAGGGACAGCAGGAATGCCAGCGACATATCCACGTGAAACGCCCCCTGGGAGGCGATATTCTGATTGTTCATGAAGAGATTGAAGCCGAATGAGGGACCCACATAAACCTGCGCCTCCTTACCGAACAGCGCAGCCTTTCGTATGGGATACAGGTAATCATGCTGCAGTGCGGCCTGAAGTACGTCGGTGGAGACATTATGGTTCTTGATCTCCGTAGAGTGGCGGAACTCGAGTTTCAGCCGGTAGCCCCATTTGTCATGGAACCGTGACCAGTCGGTGCTCAAGTAGGGCAGCGTCCCGGAGTATCTCTCCTTGGATATGTACTCATCGCGCATGGCGTACTGGCCAAGGCCGTATTGGATGGATAGTCCGGTAGGTGGTTGGGTTGGTTGTCCCGTAGGCGTTTGGGCATCCAGGATCGCAGCACTGCAACCGATGCAAGCCGCAAGCAGAACGAGATAGCGTTTCATCCTGATTCCTTTTAGATTGGTTTCAATAGTGAGAGTTAGGGTGCCAATAAAGTTTTTCAGCTCCCGTAATCTCACGTAAGACCCGGTTGTAAGCAAAAAGGTTGTCCGGGATTCACCAAAGCTAAAAAAAATACGCATCTCGCGCACCAGGCGAACGACAATCCCCAGCCGCCGGCTTATATTCCGGCGCTATGATGATGCCCCATATCGTCTCGCAAGCATTGCCTGTATGGGCCCCTGGCCCCTGCGTTGTGGGCCCAGAGGGCCGCTGCTGCTCCGCTGGATGTGGAGTGGCAAACTTAACACCACCCCAACAGTGCTCTCGTCGGGCGAAGCCCTGTAAAAAATGGAATTTTGTAGGGGTTTTGTTAAATTCCTCGCCGGTCTCTGCTGCTCCATCCAAAAAAGGGGGGCACAACATGTTTGCGCCCCCCTTTAATCTGTGTCAGGCCGGAATAGGCCTGACTTGTTTTAGGAACCTAGTACCGGTTTGGTCGGGATCTTTCCTGACGCTCCCTGGCCTCATTGACTTTCAAGGGCCGGCCATCAAATTCCTGTCCATCCAGGGCTTTGATAGCGGCAGCGGCATTGTCCTCGTCTTCCATTTCGACGAAGCCAAAACCCCGGAGTCTCCCGGTATCTCGATCAGTGATCAGGTTGACAGAAGTCACCGTGCCGTATTCTTCAAACAGTCCTTTGACTGCGGCTTCTGTGGCGCTGAAGGGTAGGTTTCCAACATAGATGTTCTTCACGTTGTTCTATTCCTCATACTTAAATGATTCCAGACGGCGTTTCAGCATTAGCTGTGCTCGCTCTGAAACCGTTGTGTTTTAATCCACACCCCATTTTCGGAGAAATGCTCTGGATAATGTATCCAGAAGCTCTCTGGCGATGAGGCGACTCATGCTCAGGGTTAAGAAGACTTCTATGTGATCGGGAATGGAGCAAGAAGGGTTTAAAACTGCAAGCTACTATAATCGAACAACCGAAGACTCCAAATTTCGAGCCGACAGAGGTTACACTCATTCATGTAAGGGTGCAAGTATAATAATTGACCCTGTTCAAATCATCCCATCTGCCAAAAACCCAGCAAAAGCCGGTAGTGCACGCGTTCGGCATATGCCGAATAGCCGTCCAGCTCCGCCAGCAGGATTTGGCTCTCCAGGGTTGTCCTCACAACGGATTAGCCGCTGGAGTGAGATCTGATGGTCATTACCCCGATATGGACGAGCGCCTTACAGCTAGGGCAGGATGAACCTGGCTCCGAGGGTCAGGAATAAGCCGGTGGGATTGATCTCCGGTGCGTCGCCAATCCAGACGGCACTCTTGGTTTTATCAGAATCGCCGTCGTTTTCGGTATAAAACCACTGGTCGGTGGGGACGCCCAGGCGGTATCCCACACCGAGAATCCAGTCCCGGTGGGGGGCGGCAAGCAGTTCCAGTTCGGCTCCGATGGTGAGTGCCGGTGCGGCAGTAAAGGCCAGGTGGTCCGCATCGTCATCCCGCATAAGGAAGGCCACCTCTAGGCCGGTTTTCATGAGCAGCTGGACCCTCCCTATGAAAGGCCGCCGCAGCCCGCCGGAGATGCTGAGATTGATCCCTCCGTTGGTCTTTCCCCGGCTGTCCTCGTGTTGGGCGTAGCCCAGCCCCAGGCCGATGTCCACCGGTCCCGCCACTGCGAGCGCCGCGGCGAGTCCGAAAGTACTCTTACCTCCACCGGGAGCAGGCAGGAGTTCCACCCTTCCAGCCACTAGCGGCCTGATGCGCTCGGTGGCCTGATATCCCGGCAGAATGTTCTCCCACTGGCGTACAACCGTGGCGCGGCCGGCTTCCTCCCCGATAGTCCGAACCCTGGCATAACCCACCGCCTCACCGGGCACGGAGATGGTTCGTCCGGCGTAGGTTTCGGTCCGGTCGGGTTGGATGATGCGAAAGAGCATCCCCCGACGCAGGCCCAGCTCCGATCCCAACGGCAA
>Ga0209976_10002291_pt1 | contig 10902 bp, 8 predicted proteins | sample SumtaG_FD_182806 | JGI IMG/M metagenome (GOLD analysis project Ga0209976, IMG submission 182806) | Deep subsurface microbial communities from Indian Ocean to uncover new lineages of life (NeLLi) - Sumatra_00157 metaG (SPAdes) (version 2) | ecosystem: Environmental > Aquatic > Marine > Oceanic >... | reverse complement strand
AACACCTGAACCAACGCCTGCACCTCAACCAACACCTGCACCTCAACCAACACCTGCACCTCAACCACCCCCATTTACTTCTCCACCTGAACCAACGCCTGCACCTCAACCAACGCCTGCACCTCAATTAACACCGCCACCTCAATTAACACCGCCACCTCAACCAACGCCAGCACCACCCCCATTTACTTCTCCACCTGGACCAACGCCTGCACCTCAACCAACGCCTGCACCTCAATTAACACCGCCACCTCAACTAACACCTCCGCCTCAACTAACACCTCCATCACAATCATTTCCTTCATCGCAACCCATTTCGGCAGCTCAACCAACTATCACAGCACCAATAGAGCCTTATCCTAACAAAATAGATGTAAATACATTACAAAGCGAAAAAAATGGTATCGCTCTCATACCAATTGTAGATGATAGTATAGAAGGAGGTAGAGTGCAGTTAAGTATGAATACTCTTAAACATTTAGGCCTTGGACCTGGTATGTTAGCTGCCTGGGAAGACCCTTTAACACGGGCAATGGGTTCAGCAAGAGTTGATGTTGCATCGATAGGTGATACGGAGATTAAGATGAGCAAAGATACAAAAGAAGACACATATATTCAAGCAGAAAGAATTGTGGTATATTCTACAGAACCCCCTATTCAACAAGCTTCAGAAATAATGTTAGAAGTTCAAGCACAACCAAATCTAATGGGATATTGTCAAGTAGGACCAAGATCCCAACACACAATTTCAATTCAGAATGAAGATGTCTTAGCATTTGAAGACGAGCTTACTGGAGCTATAGGAGCAGGAAAAGTACATATATTAGAAACTGTTCCAAATAATGTAATAATTATTGATAGCGAAATACTGGAAGCTTCTGGTATAGGAAGTTTTGAGGTTAAAGTATCTAAGAATCAAAGACCTGTTATTCCCCTTCAAAATGTCTCATTAGGAATTTCTCCGATATCTGGAGAAAATATGTGGGAAATTATAAGTATTGCAAGAGAAAAGGTTGAGGATTTAAAAGATTGGATAAAAAATTATATTATTTTTAAGGGTATTAAATTAAGATGGAATGCGGTAGATATATCATGTTCCATTATTGATTGCGTCCCTGATTTAACCGGAGATGTTTTAGCCCAAATAACACAAAATACAACCTTAAACTTAAGTCCTGTTGGCTTAATCCCCTTTAATGCTATTCTGATATTAGATATAAGCAGAAGTATGATGGCTCGCGATGTGTTGGTTACTAATATAGCTCCAGCGATTGAGGGCATAAAAGCTGCTATGGAATCTCGAGAAATTCAAGAATTTCTAAAACATTTTAAAGATGGAATTAATATTCCCAGACGAATATCAGCTGCTTTTGCAGCAGTTCTCTTTTTAAGTGAAAAAGTAGGGAGAGGGTTCGGTGAGAAGGTAGCAGTAATCCGATTTGCAGATGAAGCACAAATACTGCCTTTAGGTGATAGTTTCTATATGGACTCCGCCAGTGGTAAGAAAGGAGTACTGGAAGAGGCTGCTGTGATGATAGTTGATAGAATTGGAAACGCATATGGTCAGGCAACAAATATGGGTTTGGCTATGATTCAGGCAAACCAAGTATTAACAGAATTTGAGCGTATGAGTCCAGACCAACCAACTATGATTGTGTTGCTTACAGATGGAGTACCTACGGATGGAGAAGCTTTCTTGGATTCGGTAAGAGCCCTTTCTACACAAAAAAATATTGTAGCTTACTTCGTAGGACTTGGTAATCCCGATGACGAGTTAATGAGCCGAGCTGCTGCTTTATGTGGGGGAGAATATTTTAAACCTGAAGATGCTGGAGAGTTGCTCGTATGGTATTCGAAGAGAGCTCGCGATTTAACCGTTAAATTGAAAGCTCATAAAGAATAAAGAATAAGAAAAATTTTATTATTATTTCTAAATAACTTCACTTTTTGTTGTTATCGCTTAACTATGTCATAATGCTTTTTCCAGCAAGAGTTGCTTCATTTAATAAATCTGTATTTTCACGTACCACACCACGACGATTTATTCCTGGAGCTAAAAGTGTTTTAAATATTTCAACCCTCAAGAATTTTAAGCTATCAGTTATCATACCGACTGTGTGACGAGCTATACTCTCATTTTTGTCACCTAAAGGAATAACTAAAATAACACGTTTGCCTTTAAACTTTTTGTGTATAGGGTTGTACCATCGGTCTAAAAACAGTTTAAATTGTGCGGTAGGTCCGAACCAATATACTGGCGTACCCAAAACCCACGCATCAGCTTTTTCCATTTTAATAAATAATTCTGTCATGTCATCATCATGAATGCACTTTCCAGTTTTATAACAGCTATTACAAGCTTGACAAGGTTTAATGTCTAGTTCATTTAATATAACTTTCTCAACTTGAGCTCCAGCTTCTTCTGCTCCTTTAAGTACTTCATCAACTAAAACTTCAGTATTTCCGTTTCTACGCGGACTTCCCACAATTCCTAAAATTTTCTGTGCCATAAAAAAATATAAACTGAAAGAATTTTAAAAACTTATTATTTTTATCAGAATTTTAGGAGAATGGAAGTTAGAATAACTTTGTATCATTTAACGCTAAGTGAATAAGGTATTGATTTATATATTTCCGCATTTTAATAATAATTAAATTAAATATTACAGTTTCCAATTTATTTGAAGTGAAAAATAGTGAAGGAAGTTAGAATTTTAACTATTGATAATCGAGGAAGAATAGTAATTCCAATGATGGTTAGAAGAAGCTTAGGATTAAAGGATAATTCACAGCTAATGTTAGTAGCAGATTCTGAATTAAAAGAGATAAAAATAACTCCAATTGGAATCGAGGATCAGGGTAGATATTTTAAGTATCGAATTATTATGAAAGATGAGGTCGGTGCTTTAGCTAAAATCGCAACGACTTTTGGGAATTATGGGATATCTTTAATCCATGGAGAAAGCGTTATCTTAGAAAAAGGCAAAACTGGTATATGGACAGTTATAGGGCCCGAACCCGGGAAATTTTCATTTGACGAATTTATAGAAATATTAAAAAATGAAGGCAATGCATTGGATGTGAAAATCCTTCCTTTAGATTAGTCTTAAAAATAATAATTTAATAAAAATTAGTTTGGGTCATTTAAATACCTATTTAATTAAAAATATATTTATAAATCAATTCTAATATTAAATTTATAGATTATATTAAAAAAGAGCTTGGTCTGTATGGCTAAAAAGAAAAAAAAGAAAAAGTCTTCAAAATCCTCTAAAAAAGAAAATCCTGAAATTTCTTTAAATACTGCATTAAAATCTGCAAAAGAAACTAGTGTAACTGAGACAGTTGCTCCTATTTTACCACCTTCAGGGGATACTCAAAATGATTTGCAGGGTTTATTAAAAGGAGTTTCAGAAGGAAAGGGTTTCTACCATCGTGAGGTAAAGGAGGAAGAACGAATTGATCCTCAATTAAAAGTTGATGATAAGAAAAAAATAGCTGAGACATATGTTATGGAAAGTGTACCTATCTCGGAAAGACAAACTTCAAATAAACGTACTCCTCTAATAGATCCTCAAAAAACCGAGAATGAAACGGACACAACACCTATACCTGCTCCACCAGCAGAGATAAAGATTTCCGGCTCAGAAAATATTTATTCCCTATTAGAAGTCTTCTTTGAAGAATATTTGAAAGGGTACAACGAACGTTATAATCAATGGGAAAATAGCATTAGTAATATTTTAGCCATTCTTAGAAAGTCAAGAAAAATTACTAAGCAAAATTCAGAAACTCTCGTTCTTAGAATAACTACTATGTTTACTAAAATTCAAACGAATCTAGAGCAATTCAAGTTAAAAAGAGATGAGATTGAAAAGATTGCAGATATTAATCTCTTAACGATGTCGAGTGAATTTAAAAGAGTTTTGGGATTACTTGAATTACAGGTTAAGGATTATCAATTGAAAAGGCTAACCGATGAGTTCGTTCATGAACGAGAGCTTTTAAGTTAATTTAGAACACGGAGCATTCTAAACAAATATCATTTATTTAATTCACTATAAATTTTATATCAAAAACTCTTAAAATAATATTATGTCAAATCTAGACAACCAATTAAGACCCTTAATTTTAGACTTTGGTAGTGATACCTTTAGGATGGGGTGGGCGGGGGATGACTCTCCTACAATAATCGCTCCTGCAGTGTATGCCGATGTTAAAGATTACTTGTTTGAATCAGATATAATTGATGGCCTTGAAGATCTTCTCATCGAAGAGGATACTGAACAATATCTGTTCGGAAATGAGGCATTAAAGTATCAAAATATTCTAAAAATTCATGAATTCAAGAAGGAGAATAACTACACAATTCTTACTAAATACTTTCACTATTATTATCAGCAATTAAATATCTCTCCTGAGTTTCTATATAAACAACCGCTTATCTTACTAGAACCTTTTTTTTCAACTGAATTGGAAAAAAGCAGACTGAGGCAAATTTTCTTTGGAGTTTTTAATTTTCCTGAACTTCTTTTTTTATCAGAAAGCCAAGCAATCCTTTCCACATTGCAGATAACCAGTGGAGTAATTGTTAATATGGGGGAGTCAAATACCTACATTTCCACAATTTTTCATGGGTTTACAAATATTATGGCTCGTGATTCATTTCCTATAGCTGGAAATGATATAACAAATTACTTCTTAAATTTAATTTTAAATAAACAAAAAGACATCTTTCTTGAAAAATGGCTTGTAAAAGAAATCAAAGAGAAAACCTCATTATGTGTCTTAAAATACAAGGATGAGCTAAAACAAATAAAGAAAGGTTTTACAAATTATGATCAGATTATCAATTTCCCTGATGGAAACAGCATAGAAATAAACTATGAAAGATTTATGCTTACTGAGCCTTTTTTTGATCCAAGATTGATTCATATGGATTATATTGGGATTGGAAAAGTAATTGCTAATGTTATTAAGACCTGGGATCGGGAAAATTGGGAGGAGTTAATCGCAAATATTATTCTTTCAGGAGGAGGAAGTTTGATTCCAGGATTAAAAGAAAGGTTAGCTATTGAGATGGCAGAATATTTTTCAGATAAGATAAAATCACAGATAAAAGTTATTGCGGTACCAGGTAGAGAGAATATGGCATGGCTTGGTGGATCTGTTTTATATTCAAAAAACCAATTAAAAGGATGGGTTGAAAATCCTAAAAATAAAAGTTCAAATGAACAAACAAATCAAAATATAAATGATTAATAGTGGTGAATCTGTTAATGGCAATAAATGCAAAAGTTAAAAATCAATTTATAAAAAATTTTCAAAATAAAATCCTTCAAGGAAGACAATTACTTCAAAATAATAATCATAGATGGGGAGATAAAATATTTACCAATTTATATTATGATATTGAAAAAATAGATTGGATTGAAGATCAAAAAAAACGCCAATTTACTATGATTATTACTAATTCATGGTGGATTTATTTAAATTCACTTATTACCCAGAAAGAGGAAGGAGCAAAAATAGATTATGTAAGGTATATAGATGCTTATAATAGATTTTTTTCATTTTTATCTAAGTTAGAAGAATTTGATTTCTTTTCTAATTTTTGGACAGTGTTATTAAAAAACTTCATAAAAAAGAAAGAATTATCTGTAGATGGAATTACGAAATTTGTTAACTCATTTTGTACCATTATCAAGGAGAGAGAAGATTTTCTTAAACTAGTTGAATTGCAGATTATCTTAACATTTTTAAGAAAATCTGTTTTCCCATCAGATTTATTCCGTTTGAGTTTGAAAATTCTGGGTGAAATTCTGTTTAAACTTGAGCCGAGTAAGAAAGCTCTATTTCTATTTGTCTTTATGGAGAATGTAAATATTGAATATTTGGAAAATGATCCAGAATTTCTTCAACTTATTAATAAATCTTTAGCAAATCGTCTCCCTAATTATCTGAAGGAAGATTTTGCAAATATGAGAAAAATTTCAATTAATGAAAGAAATTTAAGTTCAATTTTAGCAGATTTAGAGGAAATTATATTTTATCTAAACGATATTGGAGAAAATCCATGGATCATCATAGTTTTGAAGTACCTTTTCTCAAAAATGAATGAATTTCAGTCATTTGATGAAGCTGTAATCTATATACGCAAATTTATAGATTATTCAATGGTTAGAAGTCAGTTTCAAATCGCATATGGCATTTATGATTTTTTAGAAGATAAATTTATGTATAAAACTGATTTGGGGTACGATAATTTTCTGATTGAATTATGGGTGGAAGCATGTAAAAAATTTATTGATAAGAAAGACAATAAATACTTATTACTATCACTTGAAAAATTAAATAAGCATTTAAAAAATCCTCAAACCCCGGCTCAAATTTTTCATTATTTTTATACCTGCAATTATCTCTGGAAATTTAAGAGTAAATTATTTTACCTAGATTCTGATGATTTTTGGAGAATGATGTTTTATCGCACGTTATATGAAGAAAAGGATTTTGCGCTTGCCCAAAAGATTATCCCCTACTTAGATGACAAATTAAAACCTCATTTAACAGACCTTGATTCATTATATAACGAATCAGAATCACTAAAATCTATCACATATTCATTCGGTGACGAATTTGATATCATTCCTGCCTCAAGACTTGAATTTGAGTTAAATCAGATGATACTGAGAATTAATGGAAAAGGACTAGTCTCTTATCATATAATTGTTGACAACAATAAGATAATAGAAGGAACAGTTACCAATGAATTCTGGAATGATTTGCAAATTATGGATATTTATAATGACTTATTTTCAGGGATTAAAGATAAAAGATACAAATTTAACTTACCTGAATTTGGAAGACTGTTATTCATTTTTTTACCAAAGTCAATTAGGAACTTTTTCAAAAAAGTAAGAAACTCTAATATTATCCCCCAAATTTATTTAATCTTAGATAACATGAGTATACCTTTTGGATTGATTTATGATGATAATTTTTTTATGTTAAAATACTCCAGTGGATATAAGATAGGGGAGCCAACCCTTGTACAAACCGTGTTTGAACAGAGTTTTAACAACACTCAATCTCAACCAGATCAGAAAAAATACAATGTGTTACTAATTGAAGCTGTAAATGGTTCAGGTCCTTTAAAATGGAATGAAGTAAACAAAACCAAGGAATTAATATATCCATTTCCTGTGGGTGCTGATGAGTATAATCATATGGCAAATTACTTCAATGAGCAAGCTGAAATTAACCAGATTAAAGTTTTAAATGGATTTAACACCACTCGTCAAAAAATTTTATCCAGTCTTTCTGATGATCCCTTAAACATTATTCACTTTGTATGTAATATTTTTTATTCAGAATGGAGCCCTAAAGATAGTTATCTATTGACAAATGATAATGATTTAATAACTTTTGATGAAATAAAATCCGCCTTAGATAAAAATAGCTCTAATCAACAGCCAATTTTGTTTTTTAATGCTCAGATTTTTAGTATTGGGGGAGAAAAACAAAAAAATGTATTACGAACATTTGGAGAAATTGTTAGTCAATTTAATTACGATTCAATTACAGGTATAATTACACGTAGCTATCCCCTCTTTAACCATGAGACAAGAGAAGTTACGACAAATTTTTATAACAATCTATTTAAAAATTATAGTCAAGGAGTGGCACTGCTCAACGCACGACGCCAGTCAAAAAGTGGATTAGCTATCAGTTCTTTTCTACTTTTTGGAAAGCCATGGAAAAAATTATAATTTCGAAGGTTTAAATCAAAGTATAGTAGGAGATAAAAAAAAATAAATATCTTAAATAAATTAAAAGAATAATAAAAAGAATACTTTTAAAATAGGAAATTAAAAAAATTGAGACAATATGTCAGATCGAATAACTGAATTGCGAACTGAAAATGCTCGCTTAAAAGGACAAGTAGAAGATTTAGAAAATAAGGTACTTTCACTTGTAGGAATGATATCTTTAGAATCTTCTGGAGAAGGGAAAAATAAGGAACTACTGAATGATAAATTAATTGAATTTATCAATACTACTACAGATCAATTGAATATAGTGACACCGAGAGTAGATAGATTCTATAGTGTAGAATTAAAAAAAATAGTTGAAAAAGGAATACCGATATTATTGATTACGGGTGATAGGAGTACCCTGGATAAAAGTTACAGACAATTTTATGATGATCTTAAAAAAACTCCAGGAATACAAATCCTGAACAATCCGAATGTCAAATATTTATTGATGTTTAATACAGAAAAAGCCATATATTCAGGAGGGTCATTAGATAAAGATGTATTATCATCCTCCATATTAATCGCTACAACGATAATAGAAAAAAGCAAAATTAGGTTGATTGCTGAAATCTTTAGTGCAATGCTTCCCTCATTTATGAGACAATAATATTTGTCTATTTTTTTTTAACCTAAACTCTTTTTAGTTCTAAATATTATATAAATTTAAAAAGAAATACTCTTAACTTTAATTAACATTACTTAAAACTTATATCTGACCCTTAAATGGTTGATCCTAAAAAAAAGATGATATTTGAGCCTAAAGAAAAAGATGTAAATTCAAATTTAATAATTACTGATGAATCCAATAAAGTTTCTCAGGATAGTAGTGATAATCAAAAAAATGATTTTAACTTAGATTTTTTAGATTGGATTATTGATAAGGGTTGGTTAAGGACAAAAAAATAGGTTCATTAAAATTCTATTCAATATAAACATCTTTATACTATCACAATAAGTTAGATAATATATCATTAGCAATTAATTCTCTTGCTACTTGAAATTGAGCGTTCTTCCAAAATTTTGAATTCATAATTACTCCCCAATCAGACTCAGATATAACTTCTAGATCTATACAGTGAACCATTTTTAAATCGCCAAAGATCTCCTCATGTAGAATTATAATTTTTTTAGGATTATTCATGAATTGTGATGTTTCTTCAGAAGTTATACAAACATCATATCTATCCTTCAATAAGTGAATTGACTCATATTTTTCTTCACCTGTCTCCCTTGCAATTTTCATTAATGCAAGATAAATGTCGTATGTGATAGTCATATTACAATAATTCAATAAACAGCTTAAAAAAATATAAGACAAAGTGTAATTTGTGGTTTTCAAAATAGATTTTAACAATTGAGAAATAGTAATTATTATGGCTATCAAAGACATTCAAATTGATGTAAGTCCAATAAAAAGAGCATCAAGTGAGTTTCAAATAGAACATTGGTTTGATAGTTTATTTGATAGATTGAATTTAACATACCTACCACAACAAAGAATCTTAAAGGGCAGACCTGATTGCTTAATTGGGAATATTATTATTGATTTTAAGTATAATATAACAGATCGTCAATTAAATCAATGGGTTACTTCTAAAGGAAGACAATACATTCAGGAATATTTTGATACTTATGGAAATTACCCTTCTCTTCTAATTGTAATATCAGAAAAAAATATTTTTTATTACGATAAAGATTTAGCTCTAAAGAATAAACGAGATATTGATAAAAAATCGATTTTATCATTAATTGAATGTCTACTTAAACCTGATTCTATTAATTCAGAAGAGTTCGCTACATTGTTCGGAGTTAATTCACCTCTATATATTCTTTCTTATGCTAGGTTAGAAACACATTTTAATGATCATAGCGGGGAAAAAACTGTCTGTTTCCAACAATGGAAAAAGAATTTTAGATTGGCATATCACGATGATGATGTCGGAAAAGAACTATTTTTAAGGCACACATATTTAAGTCTACTCTTAAAACTAATACTCTACAAGGAATTTATGAATCCAGAAGAATACACACGAGAATATTTTAAAGATCTCGAGAATCACTTTGAACTATTAGGGATATCATTATTTCATTATGATTTCTTTCGATGGGTTATTAATGTGCAGGGATTATGTGATGATTTCTTTGAAAAATTAAAATTAATGGAATTTGAAGCTACTGACATTTTTCGTACGATATATCAAGAAATGATAATAGCAGGTGTAAGACATCGCTTAGGAGAATATTATACACCTGAAATTTTATGTAGAAAAATGGTTAAGAAGGAATATAAAGTTGGTGATCGTGTATTAGATTCATCTTGTGGCTCAGGAACTTTTTTAATTGAAATGTGTAAGAAAATTGATTCAACCTTTAATCTAAATACTAATGATATACCTCCTGAAGAATGGTTTGATGCGATAAATAATATTTTTGGATTTGATATTAATCCTATTGCCGTTTTAACAACAAAAGCAAATTTAATATTATTTTTTAAATCAAAAAAGAAATGGATTGAAAAAATTAATATCAATGTATATTTATGTAATTCTATTGATCCAATTGAGTTTTCACCTACAGCTGATTTAGAATTGGGAAGTTTTTATACTTATTGCATTGATTTGCTTGATGAAGAATTAGAATTAAGAATTCCAAGCGAATTACTCTCAAAAACTAATATTGAACTATTCCAAAAGGTAATTAAATCCCTCTATAATGTTTGGGAGGAATTTCAAGAGTTTGAAGATACATGGGAGGCTGCACTTTCTAATTTAGAAAATGGTTTAAAATCTACAATCTCTGAAATGAAAGAAGAGAAAATTATAGCAATAAAGAAGTTTTTTAACATAATATATGAATTAAGGACAGAAGATAAAGATCATATATGGTTATATTTACTTAATAATTTGGTTGGGATACGTTTATTACTTTTAAAAAAGAAGATGGATTTGATTATAACCAATCCTCCTTGGTTAACTTATAAAGATGCTGATTCGAAATTACAGGGAAACATGAAAAAAATTACTCAACAATTTTTAATTAGACCAGATGCCCATAATATAACAAATATAGAAGAAGCAGTTGTATT
>Ga0209976_10002288_pt1 | contig 10921 bp, 10 predicted proteins | sample SumtaG_FD_182806 | JGI IMG/M metagenome (GOLD analysis project Ga0209976, IMG submission 182806) | Deep subsurface microbial communities from Indian Ocean to uncover new lineages of life (NeLLi) - Sumatra_00157 metaG (SPAdes) (version 2) | ecosystem: Environmental > Aquatic > Marine > Oceanic >... | reverse complement strand
GCACCGTGGCGCCTCGCAGCGTGAGCGGCACGGGGCTTTGGTAGTCGTCGGTGCGATAGTCCGCTGGCTCGGGTACGGCCTCGCCCGCCCCTGCTAGGGGCGCCAGCGCGCAAGATGAAAGCAGGTATAGGAGCGCGAATGAGCCGCACCTCACGATGCGCACGCGCGCCTCACCCCCGCGGCTCCGTGACCAGCTTGTTCTGCTCATCGATCAGCGGCACGCCATATTCCCGCAGCACGCGATCGATATCCGCCTGGCGTTTGCGGATCACGTCGTTGAGCTGCCGCTTCCACTCGTTGTCGCCTTGGCGGACGCCCATGGTGACGCGGAACGCGATCCTGTTGTCCTTGGAGTCCTTCAACAAGGGCGCGACCACGAGCTCCTCGCCGCCTCTGTTGGCAAAGTAGGCGGCAATTGGCCCCCAGAGCACACCAGCATCGACCTCGCCTTCGCGGATGTCTTTGGTCATCTCCTCGGCGGGTGAATCGAAGCGGCGATCGACCATCAAACGATAGGGCTTCGCAGCGGCCATCAGCCTGGCCTTGGCAACGAGAGTCGACCCCGGTGTGCTGATCACCACGCCTATCCGCTTGCCCTTCAGGCGCGGATCGTGAAGGCTGTCGACACCGTCGAGCCCGTTGTTGGGGCGATAGATAAGCGCATACGCGGACCGGTACAGGTGGTTCGTGTTGAGCACCTCCGGGTCGCCCTGCCCCGTACCAATCACCACGTCACACCGCTTCGCCAGCAGCGTACTGCGCGTAAATCCAACTGCCTGCGGAAACCAAGTGTACTCCACTGGCACGCCCAGCTCGTCTGCGATGATATGCGCGATCTTGTTCTCGAACCCTTCTTCTTTTGTGTTCGAGAACGGCATGTTGCCTGGGTCTGAGCACACGCGCAACACCTGCCGGTTCACGAGATCTGATCGGTGACCCTCGACGGCGTTTGCGCTGGAAATCCCCAAACTCGCCAGGATAAACGTAGCAACCGCGACACCAAAAGGATTTTTCAACCAAAGCACTCCTTCTCGTATACCCTCGCGTGGTCGGGCTTCGGGTCCCTTAATCTCGTATTGGGACGAAACTCGTTCACAGCGCCTTGAGAGCGCCCTCTCAGATAGGCGTAAATGTCCTCTATGAAGCACATGACGTTCTTATCGTCGCCGAGAGCGGGCATCACATACGTGGTAGCCCCTTGCTTGCGAATGCGCCCGCTCGCGACAATGCCCAGGAAGGTGCCATAGTCCATCGTCTTCAACGAATCGGTAAGTGCCGGCGCGAAGGTCGACCCCTTCCCAGCTGGTCCATGGCACTGCTGGCAGCCCCCCACATCAGCGTACCTCTTGAAACCCGAATAAGTGTACCAATCGAGGCCGCCGTCCTTCTTGACGTGATAGGTAATAGTGCCATCCGGCAGCACCCACTTCCCATCCTCGTCCTTCGCACCTTCTTGGGTTTTGGAACCATCGGGAAGTGTGACCATCGGAGGGATCTCGGGTGCATCCTCAGCCTTTGCCGATAGGCTAAACCCACCGAATGCTATTGCCGCTACGAGTAGCGAAAAACATATCCGTCCCACGCGTTTCCCCTATCTGCTTTATCGTTGCCACAGATCGATACAGCACCATTTGGGCGGTTCCCGGCAAGAGTGCAACTGCAGACAGGATTACCTGTTTGTCATGTTGCGGCAGGACGGACCTGCCCAGATGCATATCCACCTGTGAAGAATAGCCAAAAAAGCTGCGTTCACAAGCAGACCGGCGCGGGAAATTCCCGCGCCGGCCCTTGTGTTTGTGCGTGTGCAGTGCCGACTATGGCAGCGACCACACGGTCAGCGAACCACCAAGTGAGGTGTAGGCATTCAGACCGGCGTAGCCACCAACAGCACCCAGACCATCGGTCGGGTTTGTCAGGCCAGCTGCCAGACCGATGCCGGCCCAGCCACCAACACCCGATAAGATGGCGAGGTACTGCTTGCCCTTGTGTCCATAGGACATCGCATTGCCGATGATGCCCGACGGAGTGCGGTTCTTATACACCAGCTTGCCGTCCTTCTGATCCCAGCACTTGAAGTAGCCCTCAAGCGTGCCAGCGCAGGCGAGGCCGCCAGCGGTGGTGAGAACGCCCGACCACACCGAGAACTGCTCCTTGTTCGACCAGACGATCTTGCCCGTGCTGGCATCCCACGCAATCATGTTGCCCATGTGGCTCTCGCCCTTCGGCGGATACATGGACAGCGTGGCGCCAACGTAAGGCTGACCGGCCGTGTACGACACCTTTTGGGGCTCGTAGTCCATGCAGACGTGGTTCGTCGGCACGTAGAAGAGACCCGTCAACGGCGAGTACGCAGCAGGCTGCTCGTCCTTGGTACCAAGAGCAGCCGGGCAGATGTTTTGCGTGTTGACGTCCGTACCGTTCAGGAACGTCGACTTGGCCGCCACGACCGCCGGACGACCATAGGTCTTGCTCTTGGGATCAAGATCAACACCCGTCGACCAGTTGACGGCCGGGTCATACTTCTCGGCCACAAGCGGGATACCCGACTTGCGGTCAACCGTGTAGGCAAAGCCGTTGCGGTCGAAGTGGACCAGGACGTTGTGCGTGGAGCCCTTCACTTTCATGTTGTCGACGAGAATCATCTCGTTGACACCGTCAAAGTCCCACTCATCGAACGGGGTCATCTGGTAGAACCATGAAGCCATACCCGTCTGCGGGTTACGCGCCATGATGGACATCGTCCACTTCTGGTCGATCGCCTTACCGTCAGGCCCGGCGCGCTGAACAGGGTTCCACGTCGACGGATTGCCCGTGCCGTAGTAGACGAGGTTCAACTTGGGATCCCAAGAGTAATAGCCCCAAATCGAGCCGCCGCCCAGCTTCCACTGGTCACCGTTCCACGTCTTGATCGAGCTGTTCTTGCCGATCGGCTTGCCGAGAGACATGGTCTTATTTGGGTCGGCCAGGATGTCGCTGTCAGGACCGTTTGAGTAGGCGCGCCACAGACGCTTGCCGGTGTTGATGTCGTAAGCGGTCATGAAGCAATTAACGCCGAACTCAGCGCCCGACATACCGACCAAGACAGCGTCACCGATAACAATCGGTGCGCCCGTGCCGGTCTCACCCCTCTTGGGGTCGCCGTTCACGGTCTTCCAGAGCTCTTTGCCCGTGTTGGCATCGAGCGCCACCAGATTCGTGTCGGCCTGATACAAGAAGATCTTGCCATCAGCCCACTGAACGCCACGGTTGACCGTGTCGCAGCACATCACAGGGATAACAGACGGATCCTGCTTCGGCGTGTACTTCCACACGATCTTGTTCTCGTCATCCAGGTTCAGAGCGAACACGATGTTCGGGAACGGGGTGTGCAAGAACATCCTGTTGCCGACCACGATGGGCGAACCCTCGTGACCGCGCAGAACGCCAGTCGCGAAGGTCCATGCGACCTGCAAGCTGCCGGCGTTCTTCGTGTTGATCTGATCCAGCGTCGAATAACGGTGTCCAGCGTAGTCATGCTGCTGGATGCACCAGTTATTAGCGTCACTGATACACTTCTGCGTACTATCGTTGGCCATTGCCGGCGCCACTAGGACAGCCGATGCGACCAACGCACCTGCGAATGCACTTTTGCGCATTGCGCTTCCTCCATTTTAGTGTTTTTGCCACGCTTGCAAGCGGTAGCGAACGACAGCGCCTGACACCCAATGATATTTGGAATGGGGTTTGCCCCTTCTTCCTCCCAGGCGATCGACTGGGTCGTGACACAAACGTGCGCCGACCCTTTAAGCCATATCGCTACCAGCGCCCATCAAGCACTTTTTCATCTCGCCCGCAAGACAATCTGGTAACGCGAACTCACGCGTCCGTGAATAGGACAAGAGGGCTGACCAAATTTGAGTATTGTATTATCGCATTTTGTTGCGTCGCAGCGCAGTTTTTGCGGCGTACGACAAATTCTTGCTCACACGCCTAAAAGCTGGTTCCGAATGAGCAAAAAATTCCCCAAAGCGTCTGAGAGCGTCTTCCGCGCCTACTCAAGGGCGGGGGAACGCATTACATCAAACTCTATCGCGTATAACCGCTATAGGCTCACGGCTGCTCTCATTTGCGTGATTGGCTCTGGAAAGCCGAAAACAGGCCATTTGGAAGGCCCATAAAAGATGCCCTTGCGCGTCGCAATTGCTCGCAAAACTTGGCCGACTTTCTGCGACGCGCAAGTCGTCTTGGTGATCCTTTTCAGCGCCGCTCTGGGCGCACAAGCAATCAGCACTCCCTACGACGTACGCCAGATTGCGCCGGGCGTTTTCGTGCACGAAGGACGCTACGAGCTCTTCACGCCGAGCAACTCTGGCGACGTCTCGAACACCGGCTTTATCATCGGCCGCGACGGCGTTGCCGTTATCGACACCGGCGGCAGCCCGAGGGTCGGCGCTGAGTTGCTCAAGGCAATCCGCGCGCGCACAGACTTGCCAATCAAGTACGTGATCAACACCCACATGCATCCCGATCATGTCTTCGGCAACGCGGCGTTCGAGGATGAGAAGCCGACCTTTGTCGGTCACCACAAACTGCCGCGCGCCCTTGCAGCGCGAGCTGATCGCTACCTCAAAGCCAACGAGGAGCTGCTCGGCGAGGAAGCCTTTGACGGCACGCAAATCATCCCGCCGACGCTACTGGTGGAGGACAAACTCGAGCTCGATCTGGGCGGCCGCGTGGTGATCCTCGAGGCGCACAAGACGGCGCACACCGACAACGATGTAACTGTTTACGATAAGCAGACCGGCACGCTTTTCCTCGGCGACTTGCTCTTTGTCAAGCACGTCCCCGCCCTCGACGGTTCCATTCGCGGTTGGCTTGCGCTGCTCGATCAGTTGAGCCAGCGCAAGGATGTCGCTCGGGTCGTCCCTGGCCACGGTCCTGCCTCCGTGGACTGGCCCAACGCGCTCGCGGCAGAAAAACGCTATCTCGCCCGAATCGCAGATGACGTGCGCGCCTTCATCAAGCAAGGGCGCACCCTGGCGCAAGCCGCCAAAGAAGCAGGCCTTTCGGAAAAGGATGCATGGCTCTTATTTGAGGAGTATCATGCACGTAACGTCTCGGCCGCGTTTGCCGAGCTGGAATGGGAATGAGACGAACGACGCGACGCTTCGTGGAGGAAACTAAAGAATGCCAATCGCTACAAACGCGGGGAAATTTTTCGTCACACTTGTGACAGCTCTTGCCGTAGCGTTCGCGGCGCTGCCGGCTCGGGCCGACGATGATCCCTGGCCCGACATCCAGCGCGACGTGTTTGATAATCGCCAGATTATCGAGGAGGACGGCACCATCACGCTTGAGGCGCCCTATCGCGCCGAGGACGCGGCCATCGTCCCGCTCACCATGCGTATGCCCGAGACCGTCGCCGGCGATGTCGTGAGCCTGACGCTCGTCATTGATAAGAACCCCGCGCCCGTCGCCGCAACGTTCCATTTCGGCGATGCAGCCGGCAACGGCGAGCGTGTACTCTCAACGCGTGTGCGCATCGATATGTACTCGAACGTGCGCGCCGTGATTGAGACCAACGACGGTAAGTTGCACATGGCGACCAAGTTCGTGAAGGCCTCTGGCGGATGCTCAGCACCCGCCTCCAAGGACGCCGAAGAGGCCCTGGCGAACCTCGGCAAGATGCGCATCAAGCTGTTTAACCCGCCGACGCTGGCAAATGCGACATCCAACACGCGCGAAGCGCAAGTGATGATCCGCCACCCCAATTTTTCGGGCATGCAGATGGATCAGCTGACGCACTTGTACACGCCGGCCAAGTTCGTCCAGGAACTTGAGATCAAGCGCGGCGGCGCGCTCGTGTTCCGCATGGAAGGCGGCATTTCGATTTCGGAAAATCCCAACTTCCGCTTCACCTTCGGCGCTGCCGAGGACGAAACGCTGCACGTGACGGCAAAGGATACCGATGGCTCGGTCTTCACAGCGAAGTCCGCCGATAAGTCGTCTTAAACCTTTACCCCGCGGGGTCCGCTCCGGCGGAAAACAGGTAAGGGCGCCACAAGCGTGGCGCCCTTTTCTTCACGCGACACCTCCGCGCACTAGCGTTCAGAAGCAGCGCAGCTCACCTTCGACCTGCGCGCGCTTCAGGTTGTTTATCTTCTCCAGCAACGGTGGATGACTGCGGAACATGGAAACATTCTCGCCGCCCCTCTGGCGCACCGATATGATCGTCTCGGCTTCCTCATACTCCTTGAAGGGCAGGATCGCAGCGACCACGTCGATCGAGCACGAGCATTTCCCGAGCACCTCGCGCGTCTGACCATTGACCTGCATACAGGCATACACGTAGTCGGCACGCGCGTACGTCGGATAGTCGTTGGCGGGCAGTTCGACAGCCTTGGCCATCGTGCTCGTCAATCCCATGAGCGCCGCGACGAGAATAGTGACATGCGCCTTCATTGGAGGCCCTCCACGCCAGAAAGTGTGATCCGCTCTTGAAGCTTCAGATTGCCCACGAGCGGGTTTTCAAACGTCGAGTGCATGTCGACGACCTCGCCAGGCACCTGCTCGCTGAGAACGATAACGAATTTCGCTTTTTCCCAGCCTTCCATCTTGCTCGCGTTCCTATCGTCGACGTAGGGCGACACCGAGATACGGTAGGCGTCGATGGGCTTGCCCTTGTATTGGAGCTTGATCGGCTCGACCTTGGCCTTGTCCTTCAAGGCCATGCTAAACACGCGTTTCAGGTACGAGTGTTTGCCGCCGGACAACATGGAGAAGCTGTTCACGGCCTGCTCTAGATAGACGAGAAATATGGGATTGATCGTCAGCCCGGGCATCTTTTGCAGATCGCGCGCACGCTCGCCGGTGTAAATCTGCAAATCGACGTCCTTTTCGCCCGTGGGCTTGGACGCGACCACCTTGACCGTGATTTCGTCTGAGAAGGGTTCACCCAGAAGCCTCGCGTCGGAGACACTGCGATTGAATTTGTACTCGACCTCACTACCTTGCTCGACATTCGATAGGTGCTTGTGGTCGAAGATCAAGTTGACCGCAGAGGGCTCATCGCCGGCGGCCGCTGAGGCAACACCGGACAAAAATGCAAAGGGAAGCGCCAGGAGGGCGCATACACCAAGAAAGAGCCGCATACTCGAGTTTCCTTCCTAATCAAGTGTTTGATGCATCCGCTTTGGGCCTGTTCTAACCCCATAGGCGCGGGCGCGTCCACAGCCTGCACCTTAAAAATTAGTCACTTATTGCTAACGCGGCCGTGCGCGTGGGTTCCGGCAATTGCTTGGAAGTAGGCGCTACTAGCGGAGAAAAAGCCCGAATGCCCTGGGGCCGTCGCCGACCTCGACCTCCCCCGCAACCGCCAGTTTGGCGGTATCGATGCGCATCAGAACGTTGTCGAACCAGCACGCAACATAGACGTAAGAACGCGCCGGGTCCGCTGCAATGCCCTCTGGATAGTCCCCCACCGCAAGCGTCTTTACCACTTTCAGAGTACCGGTATCGATGACGCTCAGCGTATTGGCGTACTGGTTCGTCACAAAGGCGCGCCCGCCGCTCAACGCCACCGCATAGGGCCTCCGTCCCACAGGAATCGTCGCAATCACCATGCGGCCGGCAATATCAATCACGCTCACATCGTTGCTGCCAACGTTTGCCGTATAGGCACGACGGCCGTCCGCGCTGATGGTGACGCCGAAGGGCCGTTCGCCAACCGGCACGCGGCCGATGCGCTCATTCATCTTTGTGTCTATCAGAGAAACTTCATTGCTATCGCGATCCGCCGATAGGACCAGTGCCCCATCAGGTGTGACCGCGACTCCGGAGGGAGACTCTCCGACTGCGACCTCCGCCGTCACGGCGCCTGCATCCGGATCGACGACGGAGATCTTGTGGGCGTACAAATCCGCAACGTAGACCATTCCGGTCGACGGGTGGGTAGCGATGCCCAGCGGGCCGCCGCTCATCATGACGCGCTTGATAATCTGTCGCGTTATCGCATCGACGATGACGAGTTCGTTTCCCTCCGGCGCGGTGACGAAGGCGAGCTTGCCGTCACTGGAGAGCGCAATGCCCGCAGGCCTGCCTCCGATCTTGATCTCGTCTGTCACCTTGAAGGTGGCAAGATCGACAATAGAAAGTGATTGGCCTGACTGATTGGTGATAAACGCTTCGCGCGGTGCCGGCTCGTCACCAGCGCACGTTGTGCTTGCCGCGATGACAGAAACGGCAAGCGCCGCCCAACGTCTCCTCAAGTGGCCGTGCGCTGTCATGCGCGAACTAACCGCCAGCCTCGACCTTTTCTTTGAGCGCATCGAGTCCGCCGCGATAGACGCCCTTCACCGCTTTCACAGCGGCCTCGTCGCTGAGCTCGGGTGGCGGATTGTTGTTCATGTAGCCGCGATAGAAGGCGCCCTTCCATTCGACCGTCGACTTGTCGCCCTCGCCCTTGATGCTCAGCGTCGAGGAGTAGTTCTTGACGGGCAGCACCTTCACGTCGACGTCGGTAATCTCATACTTGTAGCTCTTGTTGTCCGCGTCGTACTTGATGAGCTTTTCTGTAATCGTGCCGCCCGATTGCAGCGTGAGCACGCGTGTGGCATCGACCATATTATCTCCCCCTTCCAATTTGGCGACGGCGGGATGCCAGCTCATGTCGTTAAAGTTGCCAATGACCTCCCAGACCTTATCGGGCGACGCGTTGATCTCCACGGTCTCGGTTAGCTTCTGCCGCGTGGACCCGTGCGCCAGCGCCGTGACCGGCAGTAGGGCTATTATCATGAACGCGAGTGCAACGGTTCTCACCATGGGGTTCCCTCCAGAGTTCGGTTGAACTTTCCCGTCTATGGGCCGACCATAGTGGGGCAGGCGGACCTTCGCAATTGTCGCAGCCTTGGCAAAGCGTCGCATTCCATGTGGTGTTGTTCTGGTCAACCGTCCGTGCTTTGTTGCGGCCCGCGCGAAGGAGACCGGATCTTATGACCGCACGAGACGAGGGTGCCGGATTGGGCGAGCGCCCCACATCCGAACTTTACGAGAATGTCACTTGTCCGTTCTGTGGACTCTTGTGCGACGATCTAGAGATCAGCCGCACGGGGAGCACGTTGAAAGTTCTCAAAAACGGATGCGGGCGAGCACACAGCGGTTTTGAGCGCACCCTCCCCGATGCCCAGCCGATGGTCAAGGGCAAGGCGGTCGAACTGTCTCAGGCCATAGAGGCCGCGGCGGCATTGATCAAGAAAGCTCAGCTTCCCCTTTTTGGCGGCATCGCCACGGACGTGGACGGCGTGCGTGCAGCCTTATCTATCGCCGACCGCTCATGCGGCGTCATTGATCACGCACTGAGCGAAGGCCAATTTCGCAACCTCAAAGTCTTGCAATCCACCGGTTGGATCATGTCCACGCTGACGGAGGCACGCAACAGGGCGGATCTGTTCATTATTGTGGGCACGGACGCGCACAAGTTGCATGGCCGATTCTTCGAGCGCATCGTTTGCACTCCAGAGTCCATGTTCGAAGATATGTCCTCCAAGCGAACCGTGGTCTTCATAGGTGAAGGCCTCGATACCTCGGCCGCCAAGGGGCCGCGCATCGACGAGGTCATTACCCTCCCCTGCAAGTTAGACAAGGTTGGAGAAGTGCTGGCGGCACTTCGCGCGCGGCTGCGCGGCACCGACCTCAAGGCTCTGGAGCCAGCCAACGATGCAACAGGCAATGTATCGGGGTCCAAACGGCCCGGGTTCTTCTCGAATTTGTTGCCAAAGCAGCGCGCCGCGAAGACCCCGCCCTCGCCTCGCACTCAAACAATCGACGGTGTTTCGCTTGCCGACATCGATGCACTTGCCGAGCGCTGCAAGAACGCGCGCTATGGCGTGATGGTGTGGGCGCCACCAGGCTTGAACTTCCCGAACGCCGATCTGACGGTGCAGATTATTTCCGATGTCGTGAAAGATCTCAATGTCACGACACGTTTCGCTGGCTTGTCGCTCGGCGGTAACGATGGCGTGGTCAGTGGAGCCGCGGTCGGCGCTTGGCAGACGGGTTACCCGTTACGCGTCAGCTACGCCACCGGCAAACCTGAGTACGACTCCTACCGCTATTCGATCGGCCGGATGCTCGCGGAGAAAGAGGGCGACCTTCTGCTCTGGATCGCAACTTTCTCACCTGACATCGTTCCTCCGGAAACTAACCTTCCAACGATTGTTTTGGGCACGCCGGGCCTTAAGCTGAAGAAGACTCCCGACGTATTCATCCCCGTCGGCACACCCGGCGTGGATCACGCCGGGATCCTCGTTCGTTGCGACAATGTCGTCTCTCTTCCACTCAAGAATTTAAACCGGGCGCCACTACCTCGAGCGGCTGACGTGCTCGCCGCCTTGGAAGCAGCCCTATGAACGTGAGCACGATACGATGCTGATCAAGCTTTCCGGCGCAAAGGTCTACGACCCCGCTAACTCGGTGAACGGCGAGTTGCGCGACGTTTATGTCGACGGCGGCAAAATCGTCTCGCCCGATTCTGGGGCCCGCGTTGACAAGGAATACGATCTCAAGGGCCGCGTACTAATGGCGGGCGCTATCGATCCCCATACGCATATCGGTGGCGGCAAGGTCACGATCGCGCGCACTCTTATGCCCGAAGACCATCAGATGGACGAAGTCGCGCACACGGAATTGACCCGCGCCGGCACGGGTCATGCGCTGCCGTCGACCATGATCACCGGATATCGCTATGCGGAGATGGGGTACACCGCTGGATTCGAGCCAGCGGTCCTTCCCGCCAACGCCCGCCAGGCGCACATGGAACTCGGCGACACGCCCATGATCGACAAGGGCGGGTTTGTCATGATGGGCAGCGACGATTTCATCCTGCGCTTGATATCGGAGAAGAAAGACTTCGAGCTCATCAAGGATTACATCGCCTGGACGATGC
>Ga0209976_10002286_pt1 | contig 10921 bp, 9 predicted proteins | sample SumtaG_FD_182806 | JGI IMG/M metagenome (GOLD analysis project Ga0209976, IMG submission 182806) | Deep subsurface microbial communities from Indian Ocean to uncover new lineages of life (NeLLi) - Sumatra_00157 metaG (SPAdes) (version 2) | ecosystem: Environmental > Aquatic > Marine > Oceanic >... | reverse complement strand
ACATGTGAAGGCCGTGGATGACGTCAGTCTCACAATTCATGGAGGTGAAACCCTCGCACTGGTTGGTGAATCCGGCTGCGGAAAGACAACCCTGGGCCGGTGCATCATGCGGATTTACGAACCCACGGCCGGGGCGATCAACTACGTGGAAGAAAACGGTGCCGCCGTGGACCTGGCAACCCTGCATGGACAGAGTATGAAGCCCTATCGGCGTGCCATTCGCATGATCTTTCAGGATCCGTATTCTTCGCTCAATCCGCGCATGACGGTGCTCCAGATCGTTGGCGAGCCTTTGAAGCGGCACAAAATAGCCAGCGGTACGGAGCTCGAGGACCGTGTCGCCGATCTCCTGCGCAAAGTTGGGTTGCGACCCGAATACATCCGCCGCTATCCCCATGCCTTCAGTGGAGGGGAACGGCAGCGGATCGGCATTGCCAGGGCACTCGCACTGTACCCCAGGCTCGTCATCGCCGATGAAGCGGTTTCTGCTCTAGATGTGTCGGTACAGGCGCAGATTCTCAACCTGCTACAGGATTTGCAGGCGGAGTTTCACCTGACCTATCTCTTCGTAGCCCACGATCTGAGTGTGGTGGAGTATCTCAGCGATCGTGTGGCGGTTATGTACGTAGGCAAACTGGTAGAGCTGGGCACAAGAGCCCAGGTTTTTACCGAACCCAAACACCCCTACACTGAGGCTCTGCTCTCCGCCGTCCCGAAACCCGATCCCAGACTGAGAAACACAGGCGTCCGCATCCGTCTCGAGGGCGAAGTGGCCGATCCTGCCCACCCGCCAAGCGGCTGCTACTTCCACCCCCGCTGTCGCTACGCTCAGGATAGGTGCAGGACCGAGGAGCCAGCGCTTGATGACATTGGCCAGGGCCATAACACAGCCTGTCATTTCGCAGAAAAATTGCAGCTAAAAGGTGTAGATTAGTTTTTAAGTATCATTTTTCGGTATCTTTCAGAAACGCCTAAAAGTAGTTTACACTTTTTGCTCATTCTGATGGCGTGCGGGCGAATTATTCCCTTGGCGCACTAATGCTTTGATTGTTTAAGATTCTGAAAATATCCAAATTTACCGGAGAATAATACCCCGAAACCCTTATTTCTCCGGGGTAATAATCCATATCTGGTTAGAAATATAAAAGTTAAAGCGATTCTACGGCCGGATGGAATAATTCACCCACACGGGCACTGGCTAACCCATCGTATTACGAAGAAACTTATCTATAAGGTTTTTATATTTTGCCACTACGTATTGTCTCTTTACCTTCAATGTCTGGGTCAACTCTTTGCCAATAGAAAAATCGTTTCGCACTGGAAAAATCCTGCTAATAATTTCAAAAGGCTTGAATCCATGCTTCCCGGAAATCAGCGAGCTGACTTCTTTCATCAAGATGGCATAGATTTTATCATGTTCGATGGAATTTCTTCCTTCGGTCTGTATTTTATAATCGGCAACCTTGAGTTCGCCGGCCAGGTTCATGAGTTCCTCTTCATTCACGGCTATAATGGCAGTGAGCTGTTTCCGGTCCTGCCCCAGTACAACCGCATGATCGATGTAGATACTCTCCTTAATCTTTTCCTCGATGGGTTCCGGTTCGACATTTTCTCCGCCCATAAGGACTATAGTGTCCTTGATTCTCCCTACAATTATTATCTCGCCGTTTTCAGACTGTATTCCAATATCTTCGGTATTCAGCCAGCCGTCTTTGCTTAAGATCCTATTTGTCGCTTCCGGGTTCTTATAATAACCGGACATGACCTGAGGCCCGGCCGTAAAAATTATCCCCTTCTCTCCGATATCCGTCTTACTGCCGTCGTCCCTTCGTATTTCTACTTTAACATTATTGAAGGGAATGCCTATTGTTCCGAAAGTATTTCTGCCAATGGTCCGGGAAAGAATGCCAGGAGCACATTCAGTCATCCCATAGGCATTCACGATTGTTATTCCGATCGAATTAAACAGCTCATCCAGGTACTTCGGAAGAGCGCCGGCCGCCGAAGTAGCACACCTTAATCTTCCCCCCACGCTTTCCCTGAAAGGTTTAAACATTTTGTGCGCCAGCAGATGCCCCGGAATGCTGAGGAGGTAGAGTAATATATTCAGAATAAAAATAGACCATCGTTTTATCGGTGATCGTCTTTTAAGCGAGACATATCCCCCCCTAAGATAATTCCCACTGGAGAGATAGATCTGGTTTATTTTGATAAATGTAAATATAAGATATCTCTTTACAGCAGGCATCCTGCTGAGAGTTTTTATAAGCTTCTGATAAATTGATTCCCATATTCTGGGAACAGATATGAGTATATGCGGTTTTTCCTCTTTCAGATCGGAAGCAAAATATTTAGGAGATGAGTACACAAGGGTCACTCCCGCATAGAATGCGCAGTATTCGAATGACCTTTCATAGACATGCCAGGAGGGAAGCATTACCACCGTTGTCTCTGCCTTATCAGGATCAATCTCCAGTCTGGGCGTATTGGCTATAACATTCTGCATAAAATTTTCATGGGTCAGCATTACACCCTTTGGATTCCCGGTAGTTCCCGATGTGTAGACAATCGTGAGAAGGTCCCCGGATTTTATTTCTTTCCTGGACCTGTCTACAAATTCAGGGTCTCTCCCATATTCAGCCCGTCCGGTTTTAACCAGTGTATCGTAGAATACGATCTTTTTCTCCAGAAGACTGCCCACGTCATTTAAGGGCCCTGGATCAATGATGAATATCTTCTTCGCTCTCAGCCAGTCTTCTTCGGAAAAAACTTGGGTAAGTTCAAGAAACTGGGACACGCTTTCCAGTATAATAAAGCTCGAATCAGAATGATTAAAGATGAACTGCACCTCTCCGGACGGAGTATCTGATCCCCTCGGAATAGATACAGCCCTTAAGGCCATAATCGCAAAATCGGTAAGTATCCACTCAAACCTGTTGTTTACAAAAAATCCGATATGATCTCCGGGCTCTATGCCGTAATAGGCAAATCCGGCTGCTAACTCCCTTACAGCACGAGCAGTTTCTTTGAATGTTTTCGGTTTTACTGAGCCTTCTCTCTTTATTTTATGAGAGATTCTCTCGGGATAATTCTCCTCTGCGTAGAAAGGAAGGTCCAATATATTGTTGATTTTGTTTATCATTTGTTATTTCCATTAAAGAAAAATTATAGCGGACTGTCTCGACATCCCTATTTTAAAACCTTTTTCAGATTTGTCAATTGGCAGCCGGTGTAAGCAGCAATTCTAAATTTAACCTCAAAACTACTTAACAACAGTCTATTATTAATAATTTTATAGATAATCGATAATATTTCCTGGCTGGGAGAATGGAAAAACTGGAAAGGTTTACAAGCAATAGGGTGTGCACGTCTTACAAGCACGATTGGTGAGGAAACATCCATTATCATCTACGACAAGGATTTATCTACGACAGGGATTTTCATAGGTTCTTCTTTTCTGATGATAAATAATTATTAATTTCTGCGATGATGTTCTCGGGATCGATGGGTTTTTCGATGTAGCCACTGCAACCCGCAGACAGAGCATTTTCCTTATCGCCGGCCATAACATAAGAAGTGATAGCCACAATAGGAATACTAGCTCCAAATTCAGAGGCTCTTATTCTTTTTGTGACTTCCAACCCACTGATGTCCGGAAGTTGAATATCCACCATGATCAAATCAGGCGATTTTTGGATTGCCAGTTCCAGTCCTTCGGACCCATCCCTGGCTTCAAGTACTTCAAACCCGTTATTTTCAAGGATGAAACGGATCAAATATAAATTATTCTCATTGTCTTCAATGACCAGTATTTTTTTCATTTTTGATTTCTCCTTTCATTTTTAATGGTAGCGTAAAGGTAAAATCGCTTCCCTTACCGAACTCGCTCTTCACCCCTATATTCCCCCCCCCCAGAAGCGTGAGCAACTGCCTGGTGAGGTATAACCCTATTCCGGTTCCCGCGTATTTCTTTGTGGAGGACATATCAATCTGCATAAAGGAAGTAAAGAGTTTCCCCTGATCTTCTGATTTAATGCCGATCCCTGTATCAGTTACGTGCACTTCCAAAACTGCATCGTTTAAGACATTGGCAATAATCTGTATTGTCCCCTGTTCGGTAAACTTGAAAGCGTTACTCACAAGATTAAGCAGGACTTGTTTCACCCTCCTTCTGTCGCTAAGCAGGTTAATATTTTCAGTGATATCTATTATCAGTTCTAAATTTTTCTCACTCATCTGTAGGGAAAAGGTTTCCATCACCTCTCTCACGATGTCATTAAACTTGAATTCTCCAAATTTGACTTTAGTTTTTCCGGCTTCTATTTTGGAAACGTCCAGAACGTCGTTGATCAGGCTCAACAGATGGTGGGCACTGTCTTTTATTTTGGTGAGCTGTACTTTCTGCTCACTGTTAATTTTTCCGGCCATCCCCATCAGGAGTAATCCGGTGAAACCGATTATTGGATTCAGCGGTGTGCGGATCTCATGGCTCATATTGGCCAGGAAAGCTGATTTAGCTTGATTGGCAGAGTCGGCATCTTTTTTTGCTTGAAGTAGGCTTTCTTCCAATTTTTTATGATTGGTGATGTCCCTGAAAATTAATATTGCTCCCTAAATGCTTCCCTTAATTTTAATCGGAGACGCATTGTTATCAATGGGAACTTCTTTCTTATAACGAGTGATCAAGATTGTGTCATTGGTTAAACCGGTGACTCTTCCTTCTTTCAACGCGATTTTCAGCGGGTTCTCCACCGCTTGCCGGGTGTATTCGTTGATAATGGGAAAGACGTCCTTAATGTTTTGCCCTAAAGCTTCCTGATTCTTCCATTCTGTCAACTTCTCAGCCACCGGATTGATAAAGTTTATGATTCCGGTTATGTCGGTAGCAATCACCGCGTCGCCAATACTGGAAAGCGTGACTTCGAACCATTCCCGTTGTTGTTCCAGTTCTTTTTTCTGCTGATCCAGCTGCACAAAGATTTTGATTTTGCTCACAATAATTTTGGGGTCGACCGGTTTGGTTAAAAAGTCCACCGCTCCTGTTTTATAGCCCTTGAAAACTGAGTGTAACGTAGAATACTGCGCCGTTAAAAATATAATGGGAACTTTTTGGGTTTCCTTTTTACCCCGGAGCAGTTGCGCCAGCTCGTAACCATCCATTTCCGGCATCTGCACGTCCAGAATGATCAGAGCAAAGTTGTGATGTAATGCGATTTTTAAGGCTTCATTACCACTGGTGACTGTAATAATCTCGATGGGCAGGCCATCCTGGCCTACATCCTTGAGGATTTGTTTCATACCTAACAGGTTTTCTTCTTTGTCATCCACTATGAGGATTTTCGATTTCTCGTTCATAAGTCTCCTTTTCTTTTAAATCATGTGAATCTACGTCCCAATTATTTTTTCAACGTACGATTTTCCGGTAGATTTTTTGTTTCTTGTCAATGGTTTTGTAATAACTCCGAACGTCTGAAAAATCCAGACTTTCCTTGTTGCCGAGGCAAAGGAAGCCTTTATAAATCTGGCTGTCATTGAACAGATGGTGCGTCTGATTTTGCAAAGCCCTGTCGAAGTAAATGAGCACATTCCGGCATAGAATCAAGTGCATTTCTCCAAACACACTGTCAGTCACCAAATTGTAGTTGGCAAAGGTAATGTTCTCCTTCAAGGCCTGGGCTACAATAGCCGAATTGCGTTGAGCGTGGAGAACTTCAGATAAGGAGCCCGTTCCTCCTGCTTTTTGATATTTTGAGGCAGCCTCTTGAATGTCTTTCACGGGATAAATCCCCTTCCGGGCCTTTGCCAGGGCATCATCATTAAAATCGGTAGCAAAGATGGTGGCTCTGTCATAGATTCCTTCTTCTTTTAAGACAATGGCTAACGAATAGACTTCTTCCCCGGTGGCGCACCCCGCGTGCCAGATCTTGAAAAAGGGAAAGGTTTTCAAATAAGGGACGACCTTTTCCCGGAGTGTTCGATAAAATAAAGGGTCCCGGAACCATTCCGTTACTGTGATGGAAAAATGCCATAGAAGCCAGCGGAAAAAAGACTCATCAAATAATAACTTTTGAATCATTTCTGTCAGATTGCCACAATCCGACTTCTGCAACGCATCCTGGACCCGTCGTTTCATGGTCGATTTCGAATATTGCCTGAAGTCATGGCTATAACGTTGATAAATGGCGTCCAATAATAGATTTATTTCAATGGCGTCTATTTCGCTTTTTTTCATACTTATTTGTACAACCAGATACGCATCATGGAAAACAGGCGTCGTTCTTCCACAGGTTTAGCGAGGTAGTCGCTGGCTCCGGCGGCGATACATTTATCACGGTCGTCCTTCATGGCTTTGGCTGTCAAGGCAATGATGGGCAATTTCTTGAATTTCTTCTGTTTTCGGATGCGGCGGGTGGTTTCGTAGCCGTCCATACCGGGCATCATGATGTCCATTAGCACCAGGTCCACATCCGGTTCTTTTTTCAGGAGATCTAAGGCGATCTGACCATCTTCAGCAGTGAGAACCTTAATCCCTTTTTCCTGCAGAAGCTGAGAAACCGCATAGGCATTCCTCATATCATCATCGACCACCATGACCTTTTTATCCTTGAACACGGTTTCCAAATCATAGAGATCGTGAATGATTTTTTGTTTTGGCCTGGGTAGTTTCTCAACAACCCGATGGAGGAACAACGAGGTGTCGTCCAAAAGACGTTCCTCGGAATTGACTCCTTTAATGATGATCGAATCCGTGAATTTGAGCAGTAGTTGGTGTTCTTTATGTGTGAGGTCTTTCCCGGTATAGACAATGATGGGCGGAATCCGGAGGCCTTTCTCCAACATCAATTTCTCCAGCAACTCAAATCCGGTCATATCCGGCAGACCTAAATCGAGGATGACACAATCGAAATCACCGGATATCAGCATTTGAATTCCCTCTTTACCGTTCAAGGCTTCAGTGATTTTCACATCGCCGTTTCCCATAACCAGCCTGATGGCTTTTAGCGTGTTTTCGTCATCTTCAATCACCAATAAATCCTTAACCGCCTTGGTGGTGAAGGATTGAACCTTTTTAAGAGCCTCCTCTAATTGTTCCTGGGTGACCGGTTTAGTCAAAAATCCAATCGCGCCTCGTTTACCGGCATCTCGAGTGCCTTCTTCAACACTTATGATATGAACAGGAATATGACGGGTTTTGGGATTATCCTTTATAGTGTTTAGGACAGACCACCCATCCATTCCGGGAAGGTGGAGATCAAGCATAATGCCGTCGGGTAAATACGTCTCCGCCAAAATTAAGCCTTCTTCACCACTATCCGTTGCCAAACACTTGAAGTTTTGATTATGGCATTGGTCCACCAGCATTTTCGCGAACTTGGGTTCATCCTCAATCAACAAGAGGATGGTATAATCTCCTTGCTGCAAATTATCCCGATCATCCTGGATTTTGTATTCTGATTCCGTCATTCCAGGGGCTTTCGGTTTTTTAAGAAGGGGGGCCTGACCTTTAGTACCTGATGGATCGCCGCCTGGTGGATCACCACCCGTTTTTTTTATGATACGGGCTAAAGCTGATCCGGAATCCAAAGGAATGTAAAGGGTAAAGGTAGACCCTTCACCCAATTGGCTTTTCAGTTGAATCTCGCCTCCCAGCAGGATTGCCAGTTCCCGGGAAATGGAGAGTCCCAGACCCGTACCGCCATATTCTCTGGCGGTTCCTCCCTCGGCTTGTTGAAATGCCTCAAAGATCACTTTTTCTTTTCCTCAGGAATGCCGATACCAGTATCTGTGATGGCAATTGCGAAAGCGTTCTCTGGCTCTAACTTACTTCTGTAGAGATTCACATCGTTTGCAGGCTTACCGAAATCAACAGTAATGCTTCCTTCTTTTGTGAACTTGATCGCGTTGGACATAAGGTTTTTCAGAATCTGTCCCAGGCGATTTTTATCTGTAGAAACGGTGGCCGGCAAGTTTGGAGCAAGTTGAACTTTTATCTCCAGGTCTTTTTCTTCGCACATATGTTTGAAGTCACGTTCCAGGCTGTCCGCCACCTCCTGAAGCCGGGTTGCTTTGAACTCCACGTCCATCATTCCCGCTTCAATTTTGGAAAGATCAAGGATTTCATTAATGAGTTTGAGGAGATCATTGCCTCCGCTATGGATAACTGCGGCCGAGTGGACCTGCTCTTCGTTTAAGTTGCCTTCCTTATTCTCAGCCAGGCTGTTGGAGAGTAAAAGTAAGCTGTTCAGCGGTGTTCGCAGTTCATGAGACATATTGGCTAAAAACTCGGACTTATACTTGCTGGAAATGGCTAACTCGTTGGCTTTTTCTTCCACTTCCACATTTTTACGCTCGATTTCAGCTTTCTGTGCTCCCAGGTCTTCGTTGGCATGCCGCAGTTCCTCTGACTGGGCTTCCAGGTCTTCGTTTGACTGGCGTAACTCCTCCTGCTGAGATTCCAGTTCTTCGGCTTGACGCTGGGTTTCTTCCAAAAGGAATTTCATTTTGGCATTGTTCTGAGTGGAATTGAAAATTATAGCGATGTTTTCCATCGTCGTATTTACCAATTCCATCTCTATGTCTGAAAACTCCTTAAACGCGCCGATTTCGATCACACCATTCACCTGTTCTTCCAGTATAAAAGGGGAAACCACCACATTGCGGGGGATGGCATCGCCGATGGCGGAGCCGATGCGGGTATAATCTTTAGGAATATTCGTCACTGAAATGAGTTCCTTCTCATAAGCTGCCTGCCCCACCAGGCCTTCTCCAATTTTAATCCGCTCATCCAGATTCTTACGTTTGGAAAAGGCGTAACTACCCACCAGCTTCAGATCGTCACTCTCCTCTTCGGTAACATATAGCGCCCCAATCTGAGCATCCAGGTATTTTACCAAATAGGTGATAACACTTCGTGCCAGGGTTGTTTCATCCTGGTCACCGCGCATTTTGTTGTTTAATTCGTTTTGCCCCGTCTTGAGCCAATCCTGCTTTTTGTTTTCAGTTATGGTCTTACCGATGGTGGCAGTCATACGATTGACCGAGTTTGCCAACAGGTCTTGTTTGCCTTTTGTTGCCACCTGCAGGTCATAATTACCATCGGCGACCGCCTCGGTGACTTTAGCCACATCACGTAAGGTGGCGGTCATCTGCTGCAGTGCGATCCCAATTTCATCTTTGTCACTACGAGGCGCGATTTCCGCGGTGTAGTTGCCCGTGGCTATCTGGTTGGCCTGTGCAGTGATGTCTTTTAAGGAGGTCGTTAGTTGAGTAGCAACGAAAAGGATTTCTCAAATTCGCCCAGATCCTTAGGAAGCCGAGTGGAACGTAAATTCCCTTCCACTAAAGCGATTAACAATTTATTGATCCTGTCGATCATATCCATTTCTTTTTTTAACATATGGAACTCCTTTATTGAAAGGTTATTATGATAAACGTTAGAGTCAATAGCACGCTGCGGGCCGCCCTGTGCGGGCACCTACGGTCTACGAATTACATCCGCAACCGAAGTTCTTAAAGCAAAAGCCCAACATAATATATTCGGTCGCGGACTTGCTTATTTTTCTCGCGGAGGACGCGAAAAATAGAGGGTAACAGCATATATGACTGAATTATTTTTTTAATTTGGCTGTTTAATTTTTCTGTCTGTGGATTTATCTATTCATCTATTCAGATTATGGTTATGTCTTACTAATCAGTAAATGTTAAATAATTAGTTGTTGCCTTGGAAAGGTCACTGTAGTAACCTCTATACTCTTCGGGCAGACAGGCAGCAATCTGATACATCATTTCATCAGCCATTTTCTGCCTGTCATCGCTGCTGATTTTTCCACCTTCTTTTTTCTCAACATAAAAGGATCTTCCCACTTTAATAGTTATTTTTGTCCTTTTGAATTTTCGAATATTTTTTTTAAGATCAGTAATTCCCCAATGTGTCATGGGAATAATGGGAACTTTTTTCCTGGTAGCGATAAAGGTTGTTCCGGGTTTTCCTCTTAAGAGTTTTCCCGTTTTGCTTCTTGTTCCTTCCGGAGCAATACAAAGAAAATTTCCCTCTTCAAGAACATTAAAACAGCTTTTCATAGCCTGTATATCTACGGCTCCACGTTTTACAGGAATAACCTTCCAGGTACTGAGAATTGTTCTGGTAAAGAATTTTTCAAATAGCTCTGTTTTTGCCATGGCAATTGTTTTCCTTGGACGAAGATTCACATAAAATAAAGGTCCTTCAAGATCTGACACATGGTTGGAAATCAGTATTGCCGGACCCTGAAGGGGGGTCTTTTCCAGATCTTTTTTATCAATTTTGCAGAAAATATTAAGGGCTGTACGTATCAGGCTGTTTATAATTCTTTCTTTAAGTGTCATCTACTATCTCCAATTTATTATAACCTAAATTGAGCGATTTTCAAATGGATTTTGCATTTGCTGCTGATAATCCAGATTGACAGTATTTTCGTCTCTCAGTTCTATACATTTCTGTAAAAAACTATTGATGCTCGTATTTCGCTCACTTTATAATTCTGGAGTATAATCTCAAACTAGTTTTATTACCTTTTGAGACACAGCTCTATCTCTTTTAAAAAGGGAGGGATTTCTTTTCTTTCGCTATTAAGTTTGTTGTTATGTTACAAGCACAATTGGCATAGCGGAAATGCTTCGTTCCCAGATAAGATCAAGTTGCAGGGCTTTACGTATGGCACCGGTAACTTTCAAAATAATCTGTCTGCCGGTTCGGATTATTTTACCTGCAACATCAAGATAGCGTCTGCGGAATGTTGTCGCATACCACACAGGCGAAATTACATCAGAACCCATGTCCTGCTTAAATGCCTCAAAAAGAAAAAACGAAATAACCATAAGGTAATAAAAAGCTGTGTTCGATGAAAAATGCGTAAAGGGAAGTTGTTCACTGCCGAAATCC
>Ga0209976_10002285_pt1 | contig 10924 bp, 22 predicted proteins | sample SumtaG_FD_182806 | JGI IMG/M metagenome (GOLD analysis project Ga0209976, IMG submission 182806) | Deep subsurface microbial communities from Indian Ocean to uncover new lineages of life (NeLLi) - Sumatra_00157 metaG (SPAdes) (version 2) | ecosystem: Environmental > Aquatic > Marine > Oceanic >... | reverse complement strand
TGCCTCCTTTCGCGCCTCCGCAGATCTCGCACGCACATTCGTTGTCGATCAGTGGGAGAAGTTCCTTGAACTCAATTACGGATATTTGAGCGTACCAGACGGCATCAAAGACCAACTGGGCAGCTTTGGAGGGCTTGGCAAGATTCACTGCCTCCATTCGTTGTTCGTGCGTCATTGTAACCACCTTATCAATATTTGTGTCGTGAACTTCCGGCATTCTTCGCCATAATGGCTGAAGCCTGTGAGATACTTAACCAGCACTTCAAGGGCGGCCTCGATTGCCTCCTCACCCTCTAGGTTGTGATAGAGGAAGACTTCGTCACCCGTAACGAAGTTCGTACATGCAATATCTGGGTCGTCCTCGGTGAAGCAGCCGACGTCGGGTTGAGGCTTGCTATCAAGTTCGACGGCATTGATCCACCCCCACACCTCATCTACCGCTGCCTGCACTGGTTTCGTCGCGGCGTGCAATATACGCCCATTCCGCTCGTTCTCATCCAACACGCTGTCAGCCGTGGGAATACCGTAGTCCTTGACGGTGCCAAGCCAAGAGGACGTGACCTTCCCGAGGTCATAACCCTTCTTCTTGGCGGTTTTACTGTCCGTGCCATCCAGGTTCTGGCAGGCCACAGCATCGTCACCGTGAACCTGTGCCCACGCGAGCACCCAGTTTGCGCACCTTTGCTTGTGCTCACCTTCCCAGGAATCGGAATGGAGGTAGAGAGCGTCTAGGGAGTGCTCCATCCAGGATTCCTGACGATTGAGGGTGCCGAAGACCCTCGCCAGATCGTTTACACTGGCGTCCCGGTACAATTCGGCGATAGCCGATCGGGCGACATACTCATTCAGGTTGCGGCTTTCGTCGATCTTGATCTGCGAGCCAGTGAAGTTATAGTCGCACAGGGATGGGTCGGTGTTCCCTAACTCGCACACCCATACCCCGTTGTAGTAAATCTGGGTCTTCGGGCGCTCTTGCTTGGGTAGCATAGACTGGGTTGGGTCAAGGTCGGAGAAGTGTAGGAACCTCCTGGGTAGGTCATCCAGGTAGGCCGACACCGCGTCATTGGCCTCAACGAACACCCGTGTGTACCCACTCCGCGCTTTCTTCAAACTGTCAGGGACAAGTTCGACCTTCATGTCCTCGTCCAGACTTCCGCCGTCTTTGTTGACCCGATCGATAGCATTTGCGATGAATTCCCTTAGCGACATTCCTTCATCTTGCCAGTCCACGGCACCGAACCCTAATGTCCATCCGAGGTCAAGCCTCTTCGTGGAGGTGCCTGCGAACTGGATGTACACTTGCTCCTCTTCCCGGCCTTCGATCTCGATGGTCTTGGTCTTGAATTGCAGGCGGGTGAGGCCCGAGTAGACCGTGACATTTAACCCCTTGCGAAGCAGGGAGGTGATGGCCAACTTGGCACCGCTACCGAACTGCCCGATCAAGCTGTTGTCGCCCCGGCTACCACTGGCACCGAGAAGGGTAAAACTCTCAATAGGGGCCTCGCCCAAATTCTCGATCAAAAGTTGCAAGTCTCTGCTCCGAGTTATATTTGTATACTGAAAGTATACATCATGAAACGGGTTTGTCAAGCGAGATTCGACTCATGGACGAAAAGTTTCTCTACTCTGTTTATTTTCTGTTTCGCGCTATTGTTCATGTCTGTCCGAACTTCCTTTTCCCAGATGGCAACAAACCCCTTTGGGGCGGTGTATTCCGACACTACCACGAATGCCGACTCAGAGCGTATCATCACCCATTTCCAAAAAGCCTGAGTGTCGAAAGCCCCAACAGTAAACCCGGTGGTATTGGAATAGGGTGGGTCACAGTAGATTGTATCCGCGTCGATATTCTCGGTGTACTGATGCTGACCGAACTCGACATCTTGTATAAGTGGACGAAGTTTACCCAGGCTGTTTACAGCGTTCTGGGCAAAGTTTCTCCCGCTGTTTTCCCTTGCATAACCTCCAAAGAACTTACCGCTATTGCTGCATCCGAACCCGGCGAAAGCCCGCATACGGCTGGGAGGGTCGGTTTTCAAAGCGTTATATTCATCCTCGGTGATGGTGTGGGGAGGAACCCACCCGTCCCGAATGGCTTCCAGCAACAGTATCAAATCTGGGTGAGCGTCAGACGCATACCTCGGTGACTTGATGTGCCTTCCTACGCTGAACATGCCGCAGAAGGGCTCCCAGTAGCGACCCTGTTGAGGTTCCAACACTTCTGCCAGTCTTTTGCCTATACGGGCTTTGCCGCCAAAATATCTCATGCTTTCACCTCGAATACGAAGACTTCCATGGGTTGTCTCTTGTTTTCCCCTTTGTAATGCCACCTGTCGATCTCCTTGTAGTTGGACATGTGATCTCTAACAAAATTGCCTTTTTTATCTCCTGAGGGGTACAAAGCGTCCCACTTCCACCCATCCTGATTTCGGAAATTGCCTTGAGGATCGTACTGAGTTGTCAAAGCAAAGAAACGACACGCCTTGGTCTCGTTGATCGTGGTCAAGATCTTTGACTGCCCGGTGCCAGGGTAACCCATGACGTCGGCGTTGACCAAATCCCATGACTGCTCGTAATAATCGGGGGTGCGAATGAAATCTTGAAACCGACCGAGGTAATTCTGGCAGTCGATGCCTAACTTCTTTTGCTCTATTTCCCATTTATCAAGGATATCTTCATCCATCTCCACACTTGAGATAATCGCGTCGGGGCACACATCGAAGAGTTTCTTGACACACTCACCTTTCAGAGACGCGAGTGTGAGCACATTAGGCGTCTTTAGGCCCTTCAAGTTGGCCATAATGCGGGTGTTGGTCTTCGCCTTTATCCAGCAGCCAAAGCCCAGCTCGTCGTTTTCACGGTCATCAGGGCCTTTGCGGTGCATAATCCGCCCTGAGTTTGTTTTCCGTGTGTGATACTTCTCGGCGTATTCTGGGTGGACTCTCAAGGTCCCCACACTAGTCCCGTCCAAAGTGCCGTGTAATACATCATCACTTTGTCCGTTGACCTCGGCCACCTTACGTTTCAGGTCGGAGTTAGTCATCGAGGTTTTGGAGCGGCTGAAATGAGCGCGGAGAACATCTAGCGCGACATTGACGGCGGATTTGTTTTGCATCTTTTCCTCACTTGTCTGGTAAAATCTTGGTTCATCATTTCCTTCATATTGTAAGTATACCATACGAAATGGGTTTGTCAAGCGATGTCCGTCGGGTTTTTCCTATTTCGGTAATCGGCCGACACGCTCTTGAGAATCATACGCCCGCCCAGCTCAGGTGAGTACTGCTCTTTGAGAGGTGTCACGACGCACCCTTCCCGGCCCTTGAATGCACCTTTCACACCGCTGAAAGTGGAAGCACCGTAGGTAAGCTGCTCAACAATGTCTTGGTCAAAAGGCCCGACGTAGATCAACGGGACGGTCGGAACATTGGAACGATGACACACATCTTCTACCTCAACCCAATCCAGATAATTACCGTCGAACGAGATGTCGAAGACGCGGAAAGCCTTACCGTCAACCCCATAATCCATATCTTGGACGCCTTGTCCAAAGATTTCTCCGAACACTATCACGTCATGCTTGTCACCACACAGATCGTCGAGCAAATCCTTCACCAGAGGGAAGGGCTGCCAGTATAGGCCTGTGCCTTGCTTGCGGCGGACCTTGTGCGACCCTGCCATAAATTCCCATTTGTCCTCTTCCCGGCACTTGCCGATGCGGCCGGATGTCCCATGGATCTTTTCCGTTATGCGCACGAGGGTACCAGGCGGGATGGCATCAGGATAACGCTGGATATTCTCGATGTTTGTGTATTTATGGAAGATTGTATTCTCCCTCAAGGCGTCCCCGCCACCCATACGCACTGGTGGTTCATATTTAAACCCTCCATACGCATTCGTCATGTCAGTGCCGTAAGCACCGTCGCTTTCGACTGGACCGACTACGAAACCATGACTCGGGATTCCTCGCAATCGGCAAGCGCTGACCCGACACTGCGTTTTGTGGGTTTGTCCTGGGTAGGTGGCGTTCCGGAGGTACTTGGTAACACCAAGTTCCTCGGCTGCTTGCGGGCTAATCAAAACGTCCGCTGGAAAGTATATTGCGGCATCTCCGACGCGAAATTGGTCACGCCCGCAAACGATCTTAAAGCCAAGTACCTGGACAATGTCCAACCTGTCGGCATTGGGATGATGTTCGACCTCATTAACGCGCTCTACGGTTATCTTAGTGGCTGACATTCATCTGCTCCTAGTTGTTAAATATATTTTCAGCCATAACCACCAGCGGTTAAATTTCTACTACCACTTGGTGTTATATACTTGCGGCATACCGCACTGATATTTTTAGGGTGTGTTCCGCTATCTTTTGCGCCTTCGGTTGCGCTTCGATACTCTACGCCGTCACTTCGTCTGACAGGCTTGCTGTTGCAGGTTCCGTCTCGTTTCCTGTCAGACATGTTCTCGCTTTGCGTGCCGTAACAGAGATTCTTCAGTGTATTGTCCAGACTACCACCAACCCCATGACGTACTTCAAGGCCCTTTGGACAAAGGCCGATAAAAGCGTAAGTCACAAGGCGGTGAACTCGGTGTGTCTTCCGAGTTCCGTTTTTACTTAGGGAGACTAGTCGATGCCTTATGGCGTTTGTACTAGGTTTGAGCATTCGCCCCATCAGTTTCAAATCTCCACTCCCTTCACGGGCTATGACCCGATCCAAGGAACGAACCCGCCCTAAACCACTGACTTGGTACAATCTTTCATACCCTTCTATGTCCTTCCATGTCTCGCTCATTCGTCCGCTCCCAGCATTGGATAATGGTGTTCCTCATAAGTCCAAATAAGATCGGAAAGCTCATCCAAGAACATATATTCAGTTCGATCAAGAGGTTCCATATCAATTAACAGTTCGACAACTTCGAGCGCGTCCATCAATTCGTCATCAGATTGGAGAGGGATGAGTTCAAAGTATTTCATTCACAGCCTCAACAGAAAAGTTGGCCAATGTGTGGCTGAATATCACATGATAACACCTGACACATATAGGGAGGGTTGGTCTCTGATTCAGTAGTGACAATTATGTTGTACTTCTTGCAAAGTTGGGCGTACTCCTCCAGGAATTGGAACTCTTGTTCACTCATAAGTTGTACCTTTCTGTGAAGTCGTCGAACCGCTCCCAACTGAACAACGCCCAAGCCCTCCATCGAGGGCACCAGAAACCTAGCGAAATGATGCCCACCATACCCTCAGCGAGGGAGAACCAGGAGATGATGAAAATCGACACGGGTTGTTTCCGTCCGGTCTTGCGACCTAACCATGTGAGGAGTCGCTTCATGAATCGTATTCCTTCATGTGGGTGATGGTGTGAGTGTCAAGATCAGGAGCGTCCTCAATCCAGCGCACAGTGAACCCAGGGTACTCAGGCACTGGACGTTGCCGGTCTACGCGATGTCCCTGTCTGACACAAATGCTCGCATACTTTCGCGGATTGTTTTGGGCTGGGCATACCTTATAGCCCAACTGAGTGCCTGAGCCTTGCTGGGGTAATGCTTGTGAGTCATTGCGTAACAGCCAGTAACTTCCTCGTAAACATGGCGACCACGTATCTGGTAGCCATCACCGACTTGCACGACGTACAGTGTGAGGAAGCAAGGGATCATACCTCACCTCCATGACTCCGGTGATCGCAGCACGCACACTTGTTGTTGCGTTCGTCGCACAATGTGTAGAAGCCAATGTCTTGAAGTTTCACGTTCACTCTCCTATACGTTGTTGACCAAAGTCTTGACAGCGTCAATGCCTAGGTGGGCAATGGCATTATTCAGCTCGGTGACGCCATTGGACTTGTCTGTCACGCGATCGACGGCTGCTTCAGCGAGCAGCAATATTTGGTGTTCAGCCTTTGACAACACACCATACTCGACGCCCTTGGAGATGCTCATAATTTCAGAATCCATCGGAGAACCATCTTCGGCCTCGGCCACGATGTACGTTCCATCAGTGAAGAGTACCGTAAGACTGTAACAATCTGTGTGAGACTCCTTGACCGTCTTACCGTGGAGTCGCCGCCAATCGGCCTTAAACATTTTCAACGTTGAATTCATTTCCCTACGGATGTTGGTGACTTTCTCCTCCAATTGGGTGTTGGCGATTTCTGCATTCACGCTTGTGATAAGGTCACTCATTGTCTACTCCCGTTAAGTGAATGTAGGTCTTCTTTAATCATCTGGGGAACTGCCTTCAACGCATCCTCCAGGGACATACTAAGTATGATAACTCGACCATAGTGCTCGCCCGCGCGAAACAAGCTGTACCTCTCATAGTCGCACAGGCAGGCATCCCGATCATCGCGGAGGAAGTAGCGGGCGCTCGCTACTTGCCATACCTTGACTACTCGCCCGCCACATGTTTCTTCACTCATGTTACCCTCCGTCCTGGGCCCTCTCGACACATGCCTCAAAAGCCGCGAAGACGGCGTCGTCGAGTGTGTTTGCGAACTCGTATCGCACATGCACGTCATGGGCTTGTTCCCAGAAGCGGGCCGCATACCTGAATCGGCTCTTGACAGCACCTCTGTAGGAACTCTTTATTTCCCCTGTGTTCAGGGAGTCAAGGTCGAGGTAGAAGCCGCGATGTCGCATGGCTCCGATCAGTTCTTCAGTGCTCATGGTATCATTCGTCCTGTGTTGCATGATGTGTGCCGAAGAACTTCTGGTCTCGGCTGTTCTTAAGCTCGCAGTAGTAAGAAACGTCGTCGTGCCCCGGCAGTGCGGAGAAAAGGTCGAACACCTTCTCTTCGCTTATCGGTCGGTAAGATCCAAACAGTTGGAGTAGGTTATCTATTGTGCAGTCAAATGCTCTCCTACCCGGAAACACTTGGTTGAGTTGCTCTTCGCGCTGTCCGTGTGTATGCCCATACAAATGTCCCCAACCCTTGTGGCTACCATCCCAAAAAGCCATTGGGTAATGTGATAGGACGACGCGAAGTGACTCACCACTCTCGCTGCGCACCTTGGTCTGTCGCATGTCGGGAATCTCGCCGAACACTGCCTTTGATGCCTGGGGAGGGTCGTGATTGCCACGGACAAGGTAAACATGCTTGCATTTGATTCGCGCTCGGTACTTGCCTGGTTTCTTACTGGCAAAATCACCCAGCACAAACAACTCATCCTTCTCGCCAACGACCTCGTTAATACTGTCGATGAGGCACTTGTCGTGCGCTTCGGTGTTCGGGAACAAGGTATGAGTGCCGGGGTAGAGGCGCAGCATAGCCCGTATGAGAGTCTTGTTGCCGAAGTGCGGGTCTGCTATGAAGAAACGCATCGTTCGATTCTCGCTTGGGTATCGTAGAGGTTAGGGGTCGCAAGCGACTATCTCGTCCGCTATTCGGGCCCATGATGCAACATCTTCGTCGACAATGTCGTAGAGAGTGGTGTCGATCACCTCCAGCCAATCAGAAGGAATGGTATTTCGTTCCCGAGTGTAGCTGAGTTTACCACTTTGATCGTGTCCTACGATCTTCCGTAACCTCACGTCAGCAAGCTCGATGTGCCCTGCAATAGGGTGGCCCTCCCTACTGAACTCGGGAGGGTAGTAGTCGCAGTCGATTTCGACATACAACGTATAACTGTCTTTAACAATCATCGTTTCGTGGGTGTACATTGTGTTTCTCCTTACCTGAAGTATACCATCTGGAACGAAGTTGTCAAGGGGATTCGAGGCAATACTGGGAAAATTAAGGTCGCCTTCGTGTGACTTTTATAACACCTCTTGCATAAGGCCCCAGATCCTCTTGGTTAACCGCCTGCTGGGCCTGGTACATGTAGAGGAATTTGGCCAGGTAATAGATGAGTGTCTTTTTCATACTTCCACTTCTGCCATGAGCGCTTTGGTGAACTGGTACAAGACCTCTTCGTCGCAAGGATCGTTCATGCCAATCGGTATGTTGGCTTTTACACTGATATCAACATGGGGTGCTAAGGACGCCTCGATCGTGCAAGTGTGGGTCTCACCCCTGAAGTACATCCGGTTCACGAAGGACCCGAAGTCGAACGTGGTACCCTCTGGTAGGTAAAGCCTGACCAAGGTCACAATGTTGCGGCGAAGGTCGGGAACAATGCTGAAGTTGGCGTTGATACCATTCTCCCGGTCGAGCGCTTCCTGGAATCGGAGGTCTTTCAACTCCATGGCGATCTGTTGGTAGACTTTCATCGTTTGTTACTCCGTAGGGCATCGAGTAGACAGCCTTCGATCCAAGCGGCGACACTCTCGCCATTAGTGCATTCAGCCTTGAGGCCTTTGATAAGGGAGGGTCGGACTTCCCAATGACCCCGCCAGACGGCCTGAGGCACTTGGGTATTATGCCCTTGGATAATGAACACCAGTAAGTCATCGCTGCTTTCCCATCGGGTGGGCTTTAACTGAATCGAATCAACCACAATGGAAGAGTCATCTCGCTTCCAGGTATGTATAGGGATGTTCCCCACCTCGGCAACGGCCCATTCGCGATCACGTTCTTCCGCACATCTCGCTAGGTATTCGGCGACTATCATTGCATTTCCTCCAGCAGTTTGACCTTCTTTCGTTTCTTTTTCTTCTTCTTCGGAATGAGTGTAGAATGTTCGTTGTGGTATTCCAGTTGCTTGAATGCTGCTGCGCGCTTACGATGTTCGCTCACAATATCCCAGCCTAACGGGCGCTTAATCATTGCCCGGAAGTAGATTGGGTACCCGAGAGGCGCCCCGGCTTTGTTAGTACCTCTCCCATAACGGATGTCTACCTCTTCCACCCGGTACTTCCCACAACGAGACCTCCACACTTTGCGATCAGCGATGGCTGAATCCTCACGTTTCATGCGTTTGTACCAATCTATCATCGCTCCCCCACGTCTAAACTGAGAACACAGTAAATGTTGATGCCATCTTGCGGGGTGGCGATGGCCGAGGCATTATGAGGCAAGGCTTTCTGTACGGCTTCCTCTACCTCCAGGAACACAGGGCCAAGGTCCAATTCGCGAAGATGGGACAAGGCTCGAACAGCGGCTATCGTATAGCTTTCGCCGGTACCCACGACGGTGTGTTGAAACTCCGTCGGCTTAACATAACATGTCTTAAACAGGTCTGAACTATACGGCCCCCTGTAGTCGATTTTGATTGCCTTGAGATGTTTTGTCATAATATGCTCCAAAGGGTGTGGTCTTGTAACACCTCAAGTATACACTATGTTTCAGCGTTTGTCAAATCAGAATTCGTTCGGAAGCTCGTGTTAGTTCGGAAGCTCGTGTTCGTTTATTGATACGGTTAGACGGTACAATCAAAACATTCGGCGTTCCGCTTGACTTTCCTTCGTGGCGCGGGTATAGTTGAACGTAAGCCAAGGCCCCGGAGTTTAACTATGACAAATAAAACGGTTCGAGAGATTATACGGGAGACGTGCGAAAGCAACGATTGCCCGGAAGTCGTTGACCTAGTTTGGTTTGAATGGTCAAATCGTATGACAGCAACAATGGGGTCCGTCAGAGGAATAAATCTCAAAGGGTACCAGGTTAAACTCTCGACTAAGCTGTTCGCTCGCGCTAGTAAGGACGAACAAAGGGACACGGTTATCCATGAGGTTTGCCACGCTATTGACGATTATCTCAATCAGAGGGGGGATAACACACGGGGAGGATTGGAAGATCGCCATGCGTCTTGCTGGTCGGGAACCATGCAGGTTACACAACGTAAGTACCGAAGGGCTAGTGAAGCAATTCTTTTATACTTGCCCCAACAAATGTTATAAGTTCAAAATATCAACATGTATGCACAACCAGATTGTCAAAGGGCATAAGCGAATTTGTGCGACGTGTAAAGGCCCGCTCAGTTTCAGTGGGCGGCTGGAAGGGAATTAACCGAAAAGCCCTTGACTTCGCCCGGGAATGTGCTATACTTGAGTAGTTCACCCGAAATAAACAACAGGAGAAGACGATGAAATTGATTGGTTCAATTGTGACAACTGTGGCCTTGGTAGCTTGGGGCCTTTTTGCTTCGTTGTTTGTGGCTGGGAAAATCTGGGGTTGGTTTATGATCCCGTTTTTCAACGCTCCCGAACTAACAATTCCCCTCTACTTCGGCTTGGGCTTCTTCTTCGCTTTGTACGTGCCTAAGGTGCCCAGTACTACTAAGGAGGGCACCACGTATGGCAAGATCCTTCTCCAGGGGTTTATCACTGTCACAGTAAGCAGAGCGATGTGCTTGTTCTTTGCTTGGATTGCATTTCTTTTTGTGTAGTCACTTGACTTCGCCCTGGAGTGTAATATAGTTGAGTAGTTCACCACCACTAACCCGGAGCAGCACAATGGAAATCAACGGCGTCGAATGCAGCGAATCGGTAGTCATGTACCTTGGAACGATTTTGTGGGCCGAGCATTGTTTCCTGCCTGTGCCGGAAGACGAGCTTGTTGACGGGTGTATGGATGTTGGCGAAGATCATCTACTGCATGGGATCTCGGAGCAGGATTGTCTTGACGATCATTTCGATATCGAGGATTTCTCCGTTGAGTCCTTAATAAAGGCCCGGGCCGACGTTGACCAGTTCTTCAAACGCCTCCAAACGGCTGGGTTGTTGGACCAGGCCCGGGAGTATCGGGATGACTCCCATATCGCTTATCACTTCTGGCTGACTCGCCAGGGTCACGGTGCGGGGTTCTGGGATGGCGACTACGGGAACATTGGCGACCAGTTGACCGATATTGCCGACCTGTCTGGTACTGTAACATACGTGATAGGTGAGGACGGAAAGATTCACCAATTGTAAAGGAAGAGAACATGTTGGAAGCGATACAAACCCTGCTCGATAATGGCCTGGACGAAAAGGCAATCCTTCCGATTATCACTGACCTGTTCGAGGGTGGTGGCATTGAGGATCAGGGGGACATAAGGCGTCTTGCGCTTC
>Ga0209976_10002284_pt1 | contig 10928 bp, 10 predicted proteins | sample SumtaG_FD_182806 | JGI IMG/M metagenome (GOLD analysis project Ga0209976, IMG submission 182806) | Deep subsurface microbial communities from Indian Ocean to uncover new lineages of life (NeLLi) - Sumatra_00157 metaG (SPAdes) (version 2) | ecosystem: Environmental > Aquatic > Marine > Oceanic >... | reverse complement strand
CATGGGACATTGTATAAACAATTGTGAAATTTGTTATCAAGGGCGTGATTATGAAGATAACATGACCCTTGACAATTTCAAAAAAATAATAGATGAAGCAAAATACCATGCAAACCAAGTAGCTCTTGGGGGTAGAGGGGATCCCAATCTTCATGAAAACTTTAAAGAAATTCTTGAATATTGTCGAGAAAACAATATTGTTCCAAACTACACTACAAGCGGAAATGGATTAACAGATGAACATATTGAAATATCTCAATTATGCGGAGCAGTAGCTGTTTCTGATTATCGACAGGATTATTCATATTCAGCATTAGAAAGATTAACTGATGCTAAAATCAAAACCAATCTTCATTTTGTATTAACAAGAAGTACATATGAAGATGCTATAAAAATTATATACGGGTATAATCCCTGGAGGACAAATGGTAACCAAGCAACATTATTTGATATAAACAAATTAAATGCAGTTATATTTTTATTATTTAAACCACAAGGAAATGCAACAGATTATCTCTATTTTATTCCTACTTCACATCAACTAGAAGCATTTTCAAACTTGATTACAAAACCTTCTTGTAAAATAAAAGTTGGTATGGATTCTTGTCTTGTAAATCATGTCCTACAATATGTGGAAATGGATGATATGCAAAAGATGTCTGTGGATTCATGTGAAAGTTCAAGAATGTCTGTTTATATATCTCCAGGCATGGAACTCATTCCATGTAGTTTTGCAGATCATAAAAAATGTGGCGTTCCTTTAAAGAAAAAATCTATCTTTAAAGTTTGGAATACTGCACCTGAATTTAAAAGATTTAGGAAAATCTTAAAAAAAAATCCATACACATGTCCAGCTGGATTTTAATTAGTTACCACTAAGGAGAAACCTATGTTAACTTTAATGTTTGTTGCATTACCATCAACTTTTGAACTGGATCATGTTCTTTCTATAAGAGAAGCTTCTGGATTTTTTGATGCCGAGTTTGAGCATTGTAATATTGAATATCTTAGAATGGTTATGGAATCAATAAAAACTACTCCATTGACTGTTCTTCCAGATGCTTTAATTCATCATCATACATTTGACAAAATTAACCAGGTAATAACTGATCTAGGTTTATGTATTGAAACCCGTATTGATCATAACTTTAACAGAAACGTATTTATATACAATGGAAAAGATACATATATGACTACGTTCATATGTTTTAATTTATATCTGGTGAATCAATTGAAAAATTATGGAAAGGCATTAAAGAGAATGGTTGAGTTAGATGAGTATGGTATGTCAGATGAAGCTCTGGTTCGTTTAGTAAAATAACGGAAAAATAACGGGGAAAATTTTAGATTATTTCCCCGTTATTTTTTTGCTTATTTAATGAAGAAGTTTAGTTCAATTTTTTCTACAACTCTGGTAGGTTGTAAAGTAACATCAACATGAAATATTTTAGTTTTTCTTTCATAGTCGGTTGCACCTACATCTACTGTATATGAATCTAATCCTCTATTTTGTTTAATTACTTCTAGGAAGTCAACAACACTACCCGCAACTTGACCCCATGTAATTTCATCATTTTGCTCGAAAACAAAGAATCTGCAGTATTGTTCTAAGGCTCTCTTAGCATATAAAACAAGTCTTACAATATTTAGATCTTGTAATGCACTTGCTTTAGCTTGTGATGTTAATTGACCCCAAACCACATGTCCTTGAGCAAACTTAACAATTGGGTTTAATTGCTTTAAGTACATTTGATCTCGTTGACCCAATCTAGGATTATATCTCATTTCCTTAATTGAATCAATTGAAGCTCTGTTGAATCCTGCAACAGCAAACCATAATTCAGCAACATTATCATTCCTTGGTAATAGATATGCCATATGGTATATTGGAGAAAACCAAACATCTGCTCCCGTAAATGGATCTGATACTTTATTGAATGATTCATAAAGAGCAACAAAGTAATTATTAAATGTATTAGTATCATTTCTAGTATCTAATGCAGCATTTACTGTTGCGTTATCACCATTATCTAAAATACCAACACAGTCACGTCTTGTTTGACATAAAGTACTTATAGCTGTCTTTACATCTGCTGGATATCCAGCATCATAAACAAGTGTAAAGTAAATTGATTCAGGATCTAATATAGTATCATCAGTAATACCTGAATATGCTTGCTCTAATAATGTTTCAGCTTCATCAGTATCAAGGTCACCTTGAGCATCTATTAATGATCCTTCTGTTCCTTTTCTTAATGGTTGTGGTTCTGAAGAAACAAAAGCAGTGGCAACACTTACTAATGATTTTTTGATTCTGTATGAAATTGTTGAATTAATATCAAAAGAAGAAATGTCTCCATTCCATCCTTGAGTTGCAATATCTAAATCTCTTTCAGTAAATACATTAACAGTTTCATTGTCTGTACCAGACGAAGCTCCTAACCAACCATTAATTGTATTACCTTTTGCATCTTTAGCAACTATCCTATAAGTTGCATCTCCAGTTTCTGGAGTTGTTTGCCAATCAGAAAAATCTTGTTTGTTATCTGTAATCGAACCAGAACCACCTGTGATATTAGCTGAAACTACACCTATATCTTTATCATAAGTTCTAACAGCAAGATCATAACCAGCAGTATATGTATCATTCGCTTCACTAAGAATCATATCCGCTCTTAAAACAGATGAATAAGTTTCAAGAACTGATTGAATCCATAAAGAGTCTCCGGAGTTATCTTTTGCAGCTGGGTCAAATGATATATTAAATGACTCAATTATAATATCATCCCCATCTGATTGTTTTTCATATATATCCATCACATAAGTATCATATAGCAGTGGATTTGAAAATTCAGTTATCCTCACACCGATACTATTATAATGTTCTCCTCTTCCAATTGGATATAGAAAACATAATGGTTGTTTATCTCCATCTACTGCCAAATTTGTTTTTAATTCTGCTTTTGTATTAATACTTTCAACGTATGTAATACTAATACTAGCTGTTGTATCTGCAGCAGCTAATTGTGCATCAATTCTTAAATTTGCATATGCCGCATCATCAGCCATAAGTCTCATCCAATATAAAGAACCAGACTCTCCTAAAAAGTTATATCCAATATATGGACCTTGACCAAAATTCTTTCCGTAATCTGCAATATTTGGTTCGCCCCATTCTGAAATATATTCAGATCTTGAACCAACAAATATTACTTCATTGTCTCTCCCCTTTTTTGAAAATCCGCATAACAATCCAATAGTCGACGGAACATTCTGAACAAATGTAGAGAGATCTATGATTTTTGTATAAACACCAGGTGAGATATTACTCATAGCGTATCCTCCTAAATTTAATTAATAGGTTGTTTATTTTTTAAATAATTTCCATGGTAACAGTTTTAAATAATTTCTATATTTAAATTTCTTAGATACGCTTTCTTAAAACGGCCTATTTCCGTTTTTAATTTCTATTATAAATACAGATACCAAACAAACACTAATCGTCTGGCATCAGTTTTAACTATCGTTGGGAATGTAACTCTTGAAAACATGCTGAATTGACCTGAATGTCCTCCTGCCCCACTAGTTGCAGTAAATAAACCAGCTTCACTTAGTTGATTTCCGTTTGAATCATTCGCTCCAATTGTAACAGATATTCTTATAATTAACCAACTATTATCATTCAATGTATCAGGTTCAAATGTAACACTATCAAAAGATTTTTTATAATATCCTGTTTCTGGATATCCAGCAGATGCAACATGATAATCAGCATTAGATGAATCTGTAGCATTAATCATAACTCTTGACGATAACTCAGTTTCACTAATAACTGGAGCAATAGGCACAAATGGATCTCCAACATCTACTCCACCATTGCCTAAACCAAACCATGTTAAAAACTCATCTTTTGTTGGAGTGGCAAATGCGTTTTCAGTATTGACTAATCTTTGTGCTAATAATTCTCTACCAAGATAAACAACAAGATTATTTTTATGTACTAATTTTTTATTTCCACTTTCATCAAGTTCATAAATTTTAACAAGCCCCTTAGGTCTTCTATCAGTATTTTCTTTCTTACTATTAATAGAGTCTCCTAGACATTGGTCTCCATAATAATCAAATGCATTAATTTCTAAATCTTTTTTACTCATGTTAGTTTATCCTTAATAATATCCTTTTATATTTTGTTCTAAAAAAAATATTAAGTTAGAATAAATCATGGGTATGCAGAGCTACATTTATCCACACAAAATATGTACCATGATCTATTGCATTTATTCTATAAACGTTCCACATCTAGGACAAAACTTATATGATGATTTACTTTTTAATCCACATGAAGAACATGTTAATTTAACTTTAGCTAATATAGATTTTTTAACTTGAGTTCCCTTAGAATTAGTACCACGTAATTGAATGATAATAACCTCTGAAGTTTCTGTTTCTCCAATACTGGCATAGTTAAATTGTTGATTTATTTCAGACCCCTTAACAGTAATTCCTAAATCATCAATTGGAGTTTTCAATTCGTTAATCTCACCCATATTTGCAAGTTCAGATACATCCTGAACATTACAATTAAATGATTGTAGATTATTTTCACTAGCACCAACTACAGTATTACCGTCGCTTTGAGTATATTGTGGAGAGTCTGCTACACCCTTTCCAGCAGTGGTATTATAATAGACATCATTTATATATGGTTCTGGGTAACGACCAAATCTCCATGGATAATCATGATGATAAGTATGATGTTCTGTTATAATGGTTTTGATTACAGTAGCTTCTTTCTCAAATGCAAATTCAATTCTAATTAAACCATCATCAATTTTATCTCCACGATGATTTATAATTTCTTGAGTCTTTTTAATAAATTTAAACTTATTTTTTGCAACAGTATTCTTTAAAAATCCTTCAAGCTCTACTGACTTATTAGGTTCAACAATTAACGAATTTCTATCAAGGACATCTTCTCCATCAATTTGAATAGTTACAGAAGCCTTTCTAGAATTTAAATTTTTAAGATAAAGTGAATACTCACTCCCAAATGGTAGGGTGACAAATCCATCTCTGATCCTTAAGATTTGCCCATTAGATTTTAATTCAGCGATAAAATGATTTTTGTAAGTCATGATAAAATCCTCCTTTTACAGGCGACCGACTAACACCTCAAATTTTTTAAAGTCGATTGGTGATTTTTATTTTGTTCTAAATTTATTACCAGGTTAGAATATATTACTATATATATTAATAAATGAAAACAATTATTATCTTTATTTTATGAGGAGGAATATTATGTTACCAAAACCAGGAAGTAAAGATTATGACAAAATGATAGATTCTATACGCACCGATTTAGATAGCGGTATGCAATTAACCAAATTTGAAATGGTGGCTCGTAAGCTTTTAAAAACACAAGGAAGAGATTTTGATACAGAATTTGCAAAATGGAAAGCTAAAAGAGAGACTCCAACCCCCGTTATGAAAATTAAATGTGGCTGGTGTGGTTTGGATATGGGAACTAAACCTTGTAATGAAAGTCAACAGAATGTGATTTCTCATAGTATTTGCGAGTCATGTGAAATCAAAATAAAAAAGGAGATATCTGAATATGTTGAATCCAAGATTTAAATGCGAGGTATGTGGAAAAGAACGGCAGGAAGCATTTATTGATGTTCTCAAAAAAGATCGATCTTCTGAATGGGGTTTATCGGAAGGAACAATGACAGAAAATATTAAATTCTGTAATGATAAGCCTGAATGTTTCTTTGGAGCAGAAAAAGTAAGACTTGTTTCAAAGAAGGTCAAGGAAAGACCTTAAATTACCTGGTGCGGAGGGGAGTAAAATAAGTGATGATCCTGATTAGTTCATCACTTATTTTTTTGTTCTAATAATTAAATAATGGTTTATCTATTTTAGGTTTAGTAATAGTGTGATTATAATTTTTCCAGTCATCTTCAATATGATCTGGGAATACATAAAATTTAGTATCAAAATTCATAATCATACCATCTCGTTTTCTCATATCAGCTTGAACTATATAACCACCAACTGTTGGATATAATCCTTTTCTTTTAAGATAAGATGTTTGACCTTCAAAACAACCACACTGCATCCCAAGGATCGTGCCGAATAAACTCTGCAACTGTATGTGTAAATGCCCAGAAAGTAAAAATCTTATTGATGGTTTATCCTTTACATTTCTTGAAATTTTTGCTAATTCAGAATATGCTATCTGTTCTACATTCTTTTGCAATCGATAACTATATGAGTAGGGAATTCCCCCGCTCGGATGTAGCATTTTCATATCCACGCCTGGTAAGATTGGAACATCAGCATCATCAAATCCAATATAATGAAAATCCGGTCTTTGAGCTTCAATTGCTAACATTGGATTATGCCCACCACCACGTTTAATAAATGAATAGTCATGATTACCACCAAGAACATAATATTCAAATCCTTTTGGTAAATTTAAAATAACAGACTCTTCTTGTTCCTCTGCTGAAAGAGCATACACCTCAAACTGCTGTCCTGGATAAACATTATACCCAGCGCAAATATCCCCAGGAACAAACATATATTTAACTCCTTTTTTTCTGCAGATTTCAGCAAATTCATTTAAATGAGTTATTTGACATTCCTTAGAACCAAAGTGAAGATCTGAAGCAACACCAAAAATAATTTCTGTATCTTCAAGAGGTTTATATATTGGAGAACCTTCTGATGCTATAACAGAACTTAAAATTATTCTATCTCGATCACATATAATTTCATATCCTTGATTTCTATAATATTCTACCATTTCAAAAATTTTATTTGCAGCACAATCTAAAGTATCACATAATTCATTTCCATCAACATTTTTTTTCTTTTTTAAAATCTCTAAAAACTCTTCTGCTTTTGTTCTATCTTTTTTGGTTTTAAGACTTGGTTTATCTTTAAGATGATTTCTTTTTACACTAGACACATATTTCCTAAAAGTTTTTATGTTTCTTTTATACCCAAATTGAGTAATAGCTTCGTTATAAAAGTCTTTAGTACTTACCCCTTTAATCAATTTAAATTTAACAAAATCTGTTAATCCAGGATATTTCATATAAATATAACCTCCCATTATGGACTTCATTTTATATTTTGTTCTATAGACGAAAGGTTGGCATCCTTTTAAAGCCAAGGGTTTATACTATAATTAGGCAGGATAGGATCTACAATTACACATTTGGTTCAAGTATAATTCTAGCTCCATTTTCTTGTAACAGAAGAGCACCATTTTCTTGTAGTAAGAAATTACCAGCTGAAAGGACATCAATAAATACAGCATCGAATCCATGTGTACAATCGAATGTTCCTGCTTCATCAAAATCTCTAAATCCTCCAGTTTGATAATATTGGAATGCATCTGTAGTATCAATCAATGTTTCAGAAACAACATATCCTGTTGAATCTGATGGTGGGCAATGAAGAAAGTCGTGAATCTCTTCTCGGTATTGAAGATCAAATACTTTTCTAATATCCGTTGCAGCTCCAATATCAAAATATGAACCACAATCATAAACTTCTCTTGAATAATATAAAGGAGTAGTAGAATCAAGACAACATGGAATACTATCACCCGTTACATAATCAAAGAAATCTTCTTGACTTGCAATTGGTTCTAAACTATCTTCAATAATAATTGAACTAAATAATCTATGTTTAAATTGTATTGCTTCAAGCACAAGTAATCTAGCTCTGTAAGGTTTGAAAAAATCAATCACAGGTTTAAGTTCATTAAATAATGCTTGCATACCAGAGAGAATAAATCCTAAATTTATAAAACCAAAACCAATGTTAGTACGAACCCAATTCGCTAGATCTTTTAAAAATGAATTTAATATAGCAACATTACTACCTGACAAACCATCTAGACTAGTTTTTAATGAAGAATTTATCAAATCTAAAATACTACCAGCATCACTTCTTGTTTGAAGAAAATATCTACTTTGAGCTATAGTAAATAAATTATAATATTCTGCTAAACTTTCTTTTTGGTTTTGTCTACTTGTTGGTGGTGTAGATATTAATGAATTATATTCTGACAATATATCTACAGGATTTACATTACTTCCATCATAACAAATTATATTACCTGTAGTATCAACTCCAGATACATATTCTTTATTATAAATATATACAATTCCTAAATATAATTCTAATAAAGATACATCTATTCCAAGAGTTGAAATATGTGCATTTTGTGTTGGAAGAGTTCCTGATGATAACCAACTTTCATATTGGTCTATTATCTTTCGACATAGAATAGCACTTTCTGCACCAGGTTGCGTAATTGGTTGAACACCAATGTAAGGACTTTTTGATGGAAGATTTATTTTATTTATTTGATTTAACTGAAGAATTTGTTGCTGAGTTTGTAGCCAATGAGGATCACCCTCAGTTAAAAAATCATATGGGAAACGAATCTGTGAAGCATTAATGGTTGTTCCTGTTACAGGATCTCCTCTAAATACCAATGACCCATCTACATCAACTTGTAGCCAAAATTCAAAAATATCTAATTCTGTAACCCCGTAATATTGTAAGACTTCTAAGACAGATTGTGGGGTTCCTTTTATTTTATATAAATTAACAAGATCAAGAAAGAAACGAACTTTACTATCTAATGGATTGTTGTCAATATCTTTTAGTTGTGGTGAATAGTTATATCCAAAACTTCTAAATAATTCATCAAGATGTTCATTTGATAATGAATGAGGATCTGTAATTTTAGTTCCAAGAGTTGTTATAGTTCTATGACTGGCATACAAATCTCTGAAGAAACTTCTTAATCTAATATAATCATTAGTATTAAATGGAATTTGGTCAATTACGTTTGTGAAATATTTATCTACGGTGGCTTGCGAAGATTGCGCTATAGCTTTTGTAACATTTGTTAAATCTGTTGTACCACCACTTACAGCTGTAAATATTTTCCAAAAATCGTCAATCGTAAACATATATTATATTCCTCGGATAGAAATTATTTTAAAGAACTCATCCAGCACATATGCCTCATAACATGAAGGTAATAACTCCCCACTACTAACTAACGTTGTATTGTTATAATTTAATGTATTACTTCTTATTTTTAAATCAAGATATAAATAAATAAGTTTTGATAAAGATGTTGTGAATGAATCAAAATCAGCATATAAAATAACTGAAGTTGAATCAAAAGAAATTGTACCCGTTGTATCAATCATAGTAAGAGAAGTTGAATCCATTCTGTATGACAAAAGAGTATCTAACATTATAAGATCATTCGATTGTAAAAGAAAAAGATTTTCTCCTGTATCATTTAATTCCATATATTTACCGGAACTTGGATACAGCATTATTCTCTCTAAATATTCGAGTGGGATAGTTGATCTAGATGTACTTTCTGTATAAAGATATTTGTAAGATGTATATGAATAATCTTCATTAAATAATAATTCAATAAAAGATTCTTGTGGAATATAAGTAGAATCAATCGTAACAGGTGCAGGGATCTGATTTTTATTTACAATACTATATCTGATAAAATTCTCAAAAAAATATTGTAATTCTGGCACAAGTTTTGTTGAAGATAATGTCATTTTTATTTCCTTATATTTTCTGATTTAAAAATTTTTGTGATTCTACACTACATACTATTTTTGCTAGGTTGCCAGTTGAATGTTCGCTACCTGTGGGATGTCCATATTTGTAGTGACATTTCTTACAGACAGAAATAGCATAATCTGGGTCAAGAGCAAAGAATGGTTCAAGTTTTTGTGGTCGTAAGTGATGAACTATAGTTGCATATTCTCCACAGTAGTAGCAAAGTTCAGTGTCTCGTTTTAAGACTAATTGATTTAAAGTATTAAGTTCTGCTGAAGTGTGAGGTAGTTTGTTGTCTTTATGAGGATCTCCACCTTTTGAATTATACAATATACATGTATCTTTACATTCTTGGGAACAATAGAAATAAGATTTGTCTAATCCTTCATTTTCTAAAAAATTTTTTCGATCTTGTAATTGTTTTGAAGTTGGTGTAAACCACCTACCTTTTTCTTTTGAGTTTTTACATTCATGATTTTTACAATGACCTTGAATTTCTCCATTTTTTGTTTCTTTTAATTCTTCAACCTTAAAGAAAAATGGAAATTTTTTTTCATAATCTTTTAACTTATATTTATATGATTCACTTCTTTTCTTTTTATGTTCTTCAGATTGAGGACCTGTCTTTTTTCCTTTATTTTTTCCTTTCATTGATTCACTTATATTCTTTTTATGTTCTTCAGAAAAAGGAGTCCTCTTTTTTCCTTTCTTTGTTTCACTTATTTTTCTTTTTGTTTTTTCAGAAAAAGGGCCTCTCTTTTTTCCTTTTTGTGTTTTACTTATTTTATTACAAACAAATGGGCATCTCATAAAATAGTCGCTACAACACCATTTCCCATTCTTAAACGGAAAATGTGCTTTTTGACCACAACCATAATCGCATATCATTTATTTACCTCTCTTATATCCGTTTTTAAACAATCAGCAGTACTAAGCATATCAAGTGTGTGAATTATTAGTGTACTGGATTTATATTCTTTCCAATCAAAGGAGGATTGGTTGTGAACATCAGTTGACCATCTCCCACTGTGAAATCTTATTCCTTCTTCTAACATGTTATATTGTTCTTCGGTTAATAACTTCCTAAATGTTTCTTTATTAAAAGCTATCATATCAGCAGCATCTCTATCATGTCTACCATCGGTATGTTTACGGCTCCCAAACTGTCCATACTTCAATGAGTCATGAAAAGCAATAGCTAATAATAAAACATCCCCATCTGTAGTTTTTGGTTGATAATCAAATATCCTAAATAGTTTAACCAGAGCATATAACATCTCATATGTATGCTCTGCAATATCAG
>Ga0209976_10002281_pt1 | contig 10930 bp, 11 predicted proteins | sample SumtaG_FD_182806 | JGI IMG/M metagenome (GOLD analysis project Ga0209976, IMG submission 182806) | Deep subsurface microbial communities from Indian Ocean to uncover new lineages of life (NeLLi) - Sumatra_00157 metaG (SPAdes) (version 2) | ecosystem: Environmental > Aquatic > Marine > Oceanic >... | reverse complement strand
GGATGAGATAATAAGTTTAATTGGAGGTCAAGGTTTTGAAGCGTCAGCCGGCGTCTTGAGTATCTTGATTATTGCCACTGGCATTATTTTTCTTGGTGTTCTTTTTTCCAATATGATTATTTCATTGAAAGAACAGAAATGTCTGATCTATATCTATGGAGCTGGCGCAATAATCAATCTAATAGCCAATTTTATTTTTATTCCCAAGTACTCATATTATGGGGCAGCCGGAACTACTGTTCTGACTGAATTAATTGTCACAATTTTGATGCTCGTGGTTCTTTATAAAATTCTTAAAAAGTTCTTTTCTTTTTTATTGCTTCGCAAGTATGTTTTGTCAGGGCTGGCAATGGCCTTTTTGCTTTACTTCTTGGCTGGCTGGTCATTATTGATTCTTATTCCTTTGGCTGTTGTGGTTTATTTTGGTGTTTTATATATAATTGGCGGTTTTTCAGCTAAAGATGTCTTGGTTTTAGTTCAAAAACATGATTAACTGGCTTATTATTTTAATAGCTTATTTGCCTTTCCAGATTGCTTTAAATCCCAGCGCTGGTTTTGATTTGGCCTCAATTCGTATTTTTATTGTTCTATTCTTTGTTATTTGGCTGGCCAGTGTTTTGAAGCGCCGCGTAGTCAAGTTATCTAATATTATCTGTTTTAGAAATCTTCGGAATATCTTTCTTTTATTTTTTTTAATTTTAACAGCTTTTTCTCTAATCAGCGCTGAAAATGTTTTTTGGGGAGCCAGGAAAGTAGTTTTTTTCTTATCTATTTTTCCTTTATATTTTTTGGTTGTTGGGCTGATTGATAGTTCCCTGCGCGTTAAGAAAGTCGTTTCAGTGTTAATTGGCGGCGCTGGCTTAATCGGGTTGATTGGGCTTATTCAGTTTTTATCGCAGTTTATTTTTGGCTTGGAAAACATTTACGAATTTTGGGCAGTAAATATTGTATCAATTTTTTCTGGTTTTAATTTAGGCGCTCTTCTTTTGACATATTCAAGCTGGTTGGTAAATGTTAGCCACACGACCATTATGAGAGCATTTTCTCTTTTTTCCGATCCTCATATGTTGTCTTTTTATTTGGGCATGATTCTGCCTATAGCGATTATGCGAAGATTTATACAGAAACAGTCCCTTTTATCAAGATGGACTGTTCCTGTATTGTTCATTGTTTTGTTATTGACTTTTACAAGAGGCGCTTATTTGGCTATTATTATTACTTTTGTAATTACAGCCGGTCTTTTATGGATATATCCAAAAAGAAAAAAAGCGGCTGTTTTTCTTTGTTTAGCTCTTCTAATTTTTATTACACCAATTACTCCTATTGCAGACAGATTTTATTCTTCTTTTGATTTGGAAGAGAGTTCAAACGTTGGTCGATTAGAAATGTGGCAGCAAGCGGGGCAAATAGGACTGGAAAATCTTTGGCAAGGGATAGGATTGGGCAATTACGCTTTAGTGGTTAATCCAGAACTGGGTTATAGAAGTCCAATTACCGCTCATAATCTTTATTTGGATATTTTTTCCGAAATGGGAATTATTGCTTTAATCGTTTGGCTGGTTTTAATTTTAGGGACAATTTGGCAGTTGTTTCTAAAATTAAGGCAAAGTATAGAGAATAAAGAACAGCAATTTATTTTAATAGGCCTAATTGGCTCCTTGGTTTATTTTTCAATTCATAGTTTTTTTGAGACGGCGGTTTATAGTCCGATAATTTTAAGTGTCTTGATGATTATTTTAGGATTATCTACGGTTGTTATAAAAAAACAAAATCAGCTTTAAGGTTTTATGCTTCAAAAAATCATTATTTATTGTATTTATTTAATAGTTTTTTCTCTACCTCTTTATTTGGTCAGTTTTAAGATTGGCTGGATTCCATTTACTCTTTTGGAAATAATGATTTATTGTCTTTTCGGCCTTTGGCTGATTTTGAAAACTAGAGATAGGAAATTCCGGCTCAAATTGGATCAGGGCGTTGGCTTCTGGCTTCCTATATTTCTGATTTTCCTTGGTGTAACAATTTCTACTTGGCTGTCAGACGATATTATAATCAGCGCCGGTATTTGGAAGGGATGGTTTATTGCCCCATTGTTGTTTTTAATAGTTCTCATCAATTATTTGAAAAGCAAGGAGCAGATTAAAAATATTTTTCTTGCCTTAACACTATCAGGATTTTTAGTAGCTTTAATATCCATTATTTATTGGCTGAATAACAATTTGACTTATGATGGCCGCGTTCAGGCCTTTTATCTTTCCCCGAATTATCTGGCAATGTATTTATCTCCCATTTTGATTTTATCTGTTTATTTATATTCTTATTTTAAGAAAAAATCTTTAAAAATTATATTGTTCGCTGTTCAATGTTTCTTGTTCGTTGTTATTTATTTAACTTTTTCTTATGGAGCTTGGTTAGGGTTATGCGCGGCTTTTGTCTTTATTTTGTTTTTTAAGAGTCGTGTTCCTAAAAAATACTTTTTTGTTTTATTGATTATTTTGGTTTGTCTTAGTTTTTTTGATTTTTCCATTCCTTCTTCCTTGGAGTCCCGTTTTGCTATTTGGCAAAGCGCTTGGGAAATAATAAAGGACCATCCTTTATTTGGAATTGGTCCTGGTATGTTTCAAGAATATTATTTAGATTATCAGCCCAGATTTGAACCTTATCCGGACTGGGCTGTGCCTCAACCGCATAATCTCTTTATGGCTTTTTGGCTGCAGACCGGTCTTCTTGGCTTAATCGGTTTTGTTTGGTTATTGATTAAATTTTTTAAAATTAGTTTTAAAAAATTATCCACTATCCACTATCCACTATTTACTGTTTTAATGGCAACAATGGTTTATATCTTAATTCATGGCTTAATTGATACAACTTTTTGGAAAAATGATTTATCAGTGATATTTTGGCTGATTACAGGCCTAAGCTGTATAGCAAACCGTCCTTCTTATTAACAAAAAGAAGATAATCTTCCAGAGGAGATAAAAGCAATTCTTTAGCGTCATAAGCCAATGCTTCTTCGTTTTCTTCTTTTAAGATTTGGGTTTTTTCTTGAGTATCTAAATTAAACTGCCAGAAATCGTCAGAAAATGAAATAATTCCCTTGTAATAATCATCTGGCAGTGTTATGTGAGCAGGAATACTTTTAGGCGCAGCGCAGAAAATTGTTCGGTTGTCCTTGCTCCAGACGCATTTTTCAGGCAAAGTGACAATATCTAATTCTTTTGTGGTCTGCTTATCCAAGTCGGCCATTTTTAATTTAAGATTTTTGCCTTGGGCGTCGGTTTCTGAAAAAAGGAATTTATTGCCAAGCGGTGACCAAAGAACAGTGAATCCATAGGTTTCATTCAATATCTTTTTGAAATCGCCATCAATTAAGTTAATGGTGTAGATAACGCTTTGCGCTAAGCCGCTTGGTTTTGTTCTGATAGAAATCAGCTGTGAAGCAGGCCATTCAACAATTAAATTTTTCATTCTGGTCTGGAGAACATTAGTCCACTGGGAGCCGTCAGGATTGGCTATGGCGATGTTATTGTCTTCGGTTTGCGAATCATAGTATTGGTAAGCAATTTTATTTTGCGTTGGCGACCAGCTAAGCCAGCGAATTTTCCTATTCAAAAGAGTAGAAATTCCAGTGGAATAATCATAGGAATATTTTTTAAGCAGGCCATTTTCTTCAAAAACAGCAATGACTTTGTTGCGGTCCGGCGACCAAAGAATTTTTATAAGATTGGGAAGAATAGCAGAGGATATTCTGGTTTTATCTGTTCCGTCAAGATCAGATTTGTAGACATTGCCGTTGCTTGCTAAATAATACTTTACAGTTTTGTTGTCAATAGCCGGACCTATAACCGGTTCTTGGGAAATAGCTTTAATTTCACCGGCTGTGTAGGATTCTGTGGTTGTGGTCAACGCAACAGTTGGTTCAGAATCTGATTCAGGTTTTTCTTTAAGAAATAAATTATAGGCTATTAAGGTTCCTGCTATAAGGACAAGCAGGATGATTAAAATAATGAGGATTTTTTTGAGATTCATAGATTTTATAGATTATTTTATATTTTTTTAGAATTCTCCTCCAGCACCAGTTCCACCAGGGCTTCCACCTTGAAAAGGAGAAGGTGTTGTTGGTTCTGTTGATTCTGGCAGTGTTGGTTCTCTTAAGTTGACTAAATCCGGGTTGATTGTGTAAAGAATCAGGTAAGCGGAAAGGCCTAAAATGAGGCCGAAAATCGCTCCCCAGATCAATTTTTTCGCCTCTTCTTTTGTGGTTATCGTATCAGAGAGCATATATTGAAATCCGCCGTAAACCAAAGCGCCTAAAGCGGCTATGCCTACCAAACTTAAACCAAAGAGATAAAGATAACGTATGTAATCGGCTAGAGTAATTTCTGTTCCAGCTTTTGCTTCGCCGCCGGGAATGGAAACTTCTATTTCATAAGCAGCCAGAGCAAAATGAATGTTGAATAAGGTGCAAACAACGAGAAGCAATAGAATAATAAATAGTTTTTTTGATTTCATTTTGATTATGGTATTAAAGTTATTTCAGCGCCGGTTTGGGTTCGTTGAATAAGATTGTTTCTGTTTTCTACCCAGACCAGCAAAGTTTTTTTAACAATCTGGACTAATTTGCCAATTTTTAAAATAAAAACATTCGGATTAGCGCTGCTGGTTTTTAGTGCTGTTTTTCCGCCCAGGCCCCAGCTATAATTCAGTTCATTGACATTATTAATATTAAAGAAATACGGTTGGGCAAAGAATTCAATTTCCTGATTGCCTGAAATTAAGTAATTTTTTTCCAAATTAAGGGATGTTAAAAACCGAGCTTTTGTTTTAAGAATGATTTCCGGTTCAACCGGTTTTAAAGGAAGATAAGATGAAACAGCAGCAACGGTTTTTTCTCTGTTGCTGACTTCTACTTTTATTAAATTTACTTTAGTTATGCTTTCTCCGATATTAAATCGGAAAACCTGTTTTCCTTGTCCAGAGCCGGCTTTCTGGATAGCATCGTTGAGAAACCAATTATAAATCAGTTCTTGGGGATTAATTCCCGGCGAGTCAATATTAGCTGTTATTTCTACTGCGCTTCCTCTGCTTGGCAAGGCTTTGCCTGGATAGTCAAGAGGAACATAAGTGTCGGTTGACCATGTTAGGGTAATTTCAATTTGCGGCCTTTGGCTTTGAACAACAGTAGTAATCAGTAATCCGCAACTAACAGCTAGCAAAGTAATTAGTAATCCGTAATTAGTAATCCGTAATTTGTTTTTTTTAATTTTGGTCATGATTTAACTAAATTCAGCCATTGCTTTTTTAATTTTGATTTTGCCCCTTTTAAGTTGTTTTAGCTCTTCGTCGGCTATTTTTGCTTGTTGGTTGATTTTATGGCGAGCATACAAAATACATATAGTCCAAAAAGGAAGAAGTTCCGGCAGGATAGCTAATCCTAAAATTGCTTCCAAAGCAAAAGCCAGCCAAATAGCTATTCTAATTTTCCATTTAATCATACCTCCTATATCCCAAAAAATTATAGTCAAAATTACTCCGCAAATAGTATCAAGAGAAGCTCCTAAAAAAGGAATTGCGCCAATAATAACCACATCAATTAGGTCATTAAAAATCGCCATTGCAAAACCCAAGGGCCAAACCCATGATTCCTTATCTTCAATTGCCTTTATCATTCTTTGGGCTATTGCTTGCGGGATTTTTATCGTTGCTTTTTTAACAGTTTTAGTTCTGATTCGATTAAGTTGTGCTAAGTAATTGGGCATATTAATAGGCAGTATCTTTTAAATCTTTTTCTTCGGTCGTAAAGGCAGTTTTTGGGGCTGGTTTTACAACAGGTTCAGCAGGTTTTATGGGTTCAGCAGTAGATTCGCCCGCAGATTCTGCTTTTTCCGTTTTTTCTTCTTTGGCTAATTCTTTTTTGGCTTGTTCTATTTCCAATAATTGGCTTGGGTCAGAGGTAATGATTTGGTCTTCTGCGTAAGAGGCAACTACTTTAATAGCCGCGTGTTTTAGGCCGGCAAAGAAAATGCCTTCGCCGACCGCGCCTTGCAAAAGCATATATTTCTCCTGTTCTGTTAAGTTAAATGTTTCCTGGACTACATTAATTGATGCGGGCGATTGCTTCATTAAAAGCTGGAGTGATGAATTAGTAATAATTGGTTTGCCGTATTTAGATTTCATAAAATCAGCAATATCCTGCGTAATAGTGGTTAGGCCAAGATAATATTTACGGCATCTTTTAGCAATGCCGAAAAGAAAAGAGGCAGCGTCTTCGTCTTTCATCATTACCCATGCTTCGTCAACAACCATCATTCTTTTTTTTCTTTCAGAACGGATAATGTTCCAGATATAGCGAAGGATAATATACATTGCCAAAGGCCTTAATTCTTCTTCCATGTCCCGAATACTGAAAACAACCAGTTTTTTATTCAATTCAACATTGGTTGGTTCATTAAAGAATCCAGAATAAGTGCCGCTGACAAACCTTTCCAGCCGCGTGGTTAAGCTTTCAGCGCCGGTCATTCCTTTTAAGACATTGTAAAAATCCTGCATTAAAGGAGGGATTATTTTGCTGAAATCTGATTCTGGAGTAATATCGCGGGCAGCGTATGTTTCTGTTAGCGCTTTATCAATAATTGAGTCCTCTTCAGGCGTTAGGCCGCCAAGCATAATTCTTAAAAGACCGACTAAGTTGATAATATTTCCTTTTAAGACATCAGCCGGTTTCTCGTCTGGTCTGGGTATCGGGAGGTCAAACGGGTTAAGGTGATGTGGCGAGGTAAGCGATATGTCTATAAATGTTCCATCAACTGTTTCAGCCAAATACTTATATTCCTTTTCTGGGTCAATAATTATCACTTCTGTGTCCTGCATCAAAGAACGAAGAACTTCCAATTTCACGGCGTAGGATTTTCCTGCGCCGGATTTAGCAAAAATTACCATGTTCGCGTTCTCTAAGCTAAATCTGTCAAATAGAATCAGGGAATTATTGTGGCGGTTGATGCCGTAAAGTACGCCTTTATTGTCAGTCAGGTCAGACGAAACAAAAGGGAAGGTTGAAGAAAGAGGGGCTGTATTTAAACTATTGTGAATAAGCAGTTTATCTATGCCAAGCGGGAATGTTGAGGTAAAGCCCTGTTCTTGCTGGAATACGGCTGGTTTGGCGTATACCATTCGGTTTTCCAAGAGCGCCCTGATTTTATTTTCAATTTCATATAATTCTTTAGAAGAGTCGGCAAAAAAAGTGATATAAAGGCCGAATTTAAAAAGCCGTTCTGCGCCCTGTTGGAGTTTATCGCGCAGATCTTCTACATTGCGCAGGGCCATTTCTAAGGCAGGATCGCGGACTTTGCCTTTTTCTGCCTGTAAAGACATTTGCGATTGGATTTGGGCGGTTTTTTTAGTCAGATTTTTCAGCACTGTACTCGTTTCTGTGGGGTGAACAAACAGAGCTATGTTCATTTCTTGGTCAAGGGTAATTACTGGCGAGAGCCAGCTGGTGGCTAATGTTGGAGGATAGGTGAAAACAAAAATAGTGCGAGCATATTTTTCGCCGATTTGCAGATAATTTGACTCAATTTTTAAGCCAGCCGGCGCAATCAAGTCAGTGATGTCAACTGGCTTTCCTCCGATTAGATTCTCTATTTGTTCTTTTTTTTGCTTTTTGAACAGCATGCTATTCCATTCTCATTTCTTTAGCTTTTTTAAGTTCAGGTTCTTCTTTGGCGCTAGGATTGTAGAGTTTGTAAAAGAGTTCCATTAGCTCTTCAGAGTTTAGCGGGACTGCATTGGTTCCGACACCGTTTAGTCCGCTTATAACAAAGTCCACCCTTTGCCAAAGATTATTTTTAAGTTCTTGAAATTCTTGCTCCTTGGCTTCTTTTGGTTGTGATTTGCCCAAGAGTTTGCCCCAAAAACCTGTCTTTTTAATAATTGAAGGATTATAAGGTATTACTAAATAAAATGATTCTGTCATAATGTTGGTCATTTCAGTCAGGCCATTAACAAAATCAATATATTCAGTAGTTTGTATTTTTAAAAGTTCATTTTCTTGCTTGACTTGTTTTTGTTCCAGCGTTTGGATATATGGAGAAATGTCAAATTTGCGGGAAGCAACAACAATTTGGATAGGAAAGTCAAGTGAATTGAGAAAGTCCTGGTAGCGATAGATAATTGCGTCTTGTTCTTCAGCGGATTTTAGGGCGAAATTCAAACTGGTGGTCATTAAAACAGCTCTCAACCCTTTATTTTTGAGAACAACCACATCATCTTTGATTTCTTTGATTTCTAAATGTTTTTGTATTGGGCTAGCTGTTTTTTGAGTCATTTCTTTCTCCATAAATACAATCTTGGTTTTCTTAAATAATTAATTGCTGAACTTAAAAAAGAAATAAGAGGTCGTCCATTGATTTTGTAAAAAGCTAAAGCCATACAGAACGCGCTAATCGGGATAGCCGCGATGATGAAAGCGCCTAAGGTGAGAAAAAACCAGAGAACAAACAGAAGGCCAGCTCCAGCAGCCAGATAAAGAAATTGTTTCAGAGTCAATGGTCCGATTATCTTGTCCTCTATTTCAATAAATTGCGGGACATTGAATTGCATAGTTTATTCTCCTTTTAAGTCTACCACATTGCCGTTAAGCCGCGGTCCGGCTGTTTCCGGAGAGACTGCTTCTTCGGTTGTTTCTTTTTCCCTGGGCCATTCCGGAACTTTGTGAATCTGTTTCAAACTTTCTTTGATTGACAGGAATATTTCCTGATTGATGTCGCGCGCCAGCTCGCGGGCAGGTTCTTCTTCCATGCCGCATTTTTTCTGGAGGGTTTTGACAAAGTCAACAATATTGATTTCTCCCAGCAAAATCATCCCCACTGTATGAGAAGTCCACCAAATTTGGTCTTTGTTTAATTTGTTTTTTTCAGCTACTTTTCTTATCTTATCAGCTGTTTCTACTGCAAAAATCATCTGTCTTAAATCCTGCGGCAGTTGGAAATATTTAAGATACCTTTGTTTAATTAAAGGATCAAGAATACCTTCTAATTTTTTGATCGGGCTAATAGCCATATAATTCTTAGCCATATAATTCTTTTAGTGTTTTTTCTTTTTCTGCTTCCGGTTGTTTAATTCCTGCTTTTCCAAAAATAGCCTTGCCAGCATCGCTATTAAGATATGTTTCAATACTTTGCCGGAACGGCTCCCGGTCAGCTTTATTAATAACTTGTTGTTGGATTTCAACTCTGATCTTCGGATTAATTTCAGCCATTTTTGACAGATGAGCGCTTCCCCATTTACCGTCCTCTTTGGTTAACTGGTTTTGAATTGATTTTATTACTTCATCAGATGCCAAAGCTTCTGTTTGGAATTTATCCAAATCAGCCGGTTTAAGCTCGGATACTATTTTTTCTATGTTTTCACCGGCCAAGCCCGCCAAATCCGGTCTGGCCTTAAGAACATCTTTGTGCTGTTCGTACCGCTTAGTTATTTTAATCGCATCTTTAACGTCATTCTCGGCAAAACCGAGTTTTTCATCTTTTTTGAAATCTCCTCGTCCAGCCAAGATTTTGACAATAGCTGCTTTGTTTCGCGGGTCAACCGCTTTATATTGTGATTTAAGATGTTCGCTTGTCCAGCCCGTGTATTTTTTCTCTGCTTCAACCAAGGCAGCTCTTTCTCTTTCAGCAAAAGCCCGGGGAGGCCGCGCAAGCTGTCTGGCTATCGGGATTCTTCCTAATGCTTTTTGAAGTCCTCTGCCAATTGCCGCGGCTGGCCTGGCTGTTGCTATTTGCGCTCTTCTGCCAGCCCATACACTAGCTCCTTTGCCAATTCCTTTAGCGAATTTCATTGCTCCTTCAGCGCCGTAAATGCTCATTTTTTGCGCGACAACAAGACCGCCTAAAAGCAGGCCTAAAATCGCCAGGAATTGAAGGAATAAACTTGGCGTTGACATTGCCATGCTCCACATAGTTTCTTTCCAGCCAGATGCGTTTACAATATTTTCCATTTCGTCTTGGATTATTTCTGTGAACCCGCTTTTCCCTGTTTTAATGGCTAAATAGATAAAAAAGGCGTAAATTGGCGCAAAAAACGACCATTTGAGAAAAGAATCCCACCATTGCTTAAAAAGATGGCTTGTGGCTGGTATAATCCACAAAAGCCAGACAATAGGAGCTAAAATTAATAAAATCCAAATAGCGATTAAGCGGACAATTAAAAAGAATGCTCCTATGCCAACTACTAAGCTGGCAGCCAGAATTAGGACTATTCCTAAGAATATTGAAAAAATCATCATTATAACGCCGGCTGTTCCAGCTGCTAATTTTTCTGCGGCTGCTGCGTCAGGATTCATAGCTGGTATTCTTTGAATATTAAGGATGCCGGCTATTTGGGCAGAGACGCCAGTTGTTCCTTTTATTTCATCATAAAAGAAATGGGTTAGAACCTGGCAAAAATCAATTACTACTCCAGCCAAAACCAAACTAAAGTTAATTAAAAGAGCGGCCACAACCAATTTCAATAAAATTTGCTTCATTCCATAGGTTTCCAGTCGTAAAATAGTGGCGAGAGCAATGCCTAATAAAATCAGGACAAAGAGCATATTGGTTAAATCGCGGGTGATTTTCCAACCTAGTTCAACAACTGGCGCGTCTGTAAATTTCTCCAAACCAAAAGCCATTTCTAAAGTCATAGAAGCAAGCCAGAAAATCAGAGAAACAATAGAATGAATTATAACGCCAATTACAGAAATTGCTTTAGCTATAACATCAAAACTAAAATCTATTAAAAGTCCTGCTTTGGCTTCTTCAGCTCCAAAAACAAAAATTCCTAAAAAACTAATCAGGAGGATTAGACAGGAGCTGAAAATAATTTTTTTGTGTTGCGAGAAAAAATTAGGCATTAGTTGTATTTATATTTATCTGCAGCAGGCGGCGCAACATACGCA
>Ga0209976_10002279_pt1 | contig 10934 bp, 8 predicted proteins | sample SumtaG_FD_182806 | JGI IMG/M metagenome (GOLD analysis project Ga0209976, IMG submission 182806) | Deep subsurface microbial communities from Indian Ocean to uncover new lineages of life (NeLLi) - Sumatra_00157 metaG (SPAdes) (version 2) | ecosystem: Environmental > Aquatic > Marine > Oceanic >... | reverse complement strand
GTATGTCGGACAGCATCCATTTAATTCCACTCTTTCAGGTCTAAGAAATAATAATATACCATATTGGATTTTTAAAGTAAAACCCCACGGCTGTCTGACAATTTACCAGGGGGGCTCTTTTCGAGAAAACCGCCCCCCTGGACCCCCCGCAAAAGCTTTTTACTAGAAAGTAAGATGGTGTCGATGGGAACTAATGATTAAAGCAAATTACAATAGAACTGCCGTGCAAGTAAAAAGTTTTTGCCCCGCTTTTTACAAAAAGCGGGCCGCCGGAGGCCGTACCTATAAAGGGATCGGCAGGATGGGCATATACGTTCGTTTGGTTGCTCATTAGCCCATCTGGCAGGAGTTCGTCCAGGGATTGACCGGACGTACAGGCTTTAGCCCGTCCGGTCAGGCTCTAAAATCATGCGTTATTTCTATTCCCTTGATGCTTTTATCAGGGGTTTCCAGACTTTTTTTGTTTCCGATGCCGCGGCAGCGGTTAATGATGAGCTTCACCTCTCGACGTTAAAAAACCTGGCATACGGTTTTGCTCACATCGTGAGTACGGAAGAGGTGTGTAAACAAATTGGCAGTTGAATAAAAAAAAAGGTGCAGAAAAAAGGCCCCTAAAATCTGCAGCCCATGCATTTTTTTGGGGGCATTTTTATGCATAGACGGTAAACGTTTACATAGAGCCAATATACTTGATTTTTTCTCCGGGTTTGAGATAGTCGAATGTTAATAGATCAGTGAAAAAAGAGATAAGACCTGCACGGGTTCCGGTTATTTCGTCGTTTTCTATTACTTCCAGGCCGTGGGTTTTCATTAATACCTTAACTTTCTCATCAACGTTCTCTTTGATATCGAGAAAATGCACAATATCCCCATCGATACCGATAATGGAAAAATCGTAGAAGTCTTCCTCTTTTGCTTGAAGTAAATAGTTCTTGCCGCCCAGATGCATCAGGCGGAAATTGCCCCCTTTGGAATCACCGACATGAATCTCGTACTCCTTTAATGTGTCATTCCAATTGATTTGAACATTTTCAGGCTTTTCACTGAAATCCCTGTAAGTTCCCATTTTAAATTCGGCAGCTTTGATCCCTTTGCCTTCCGGTATGACTTCAATCTTGCTCCGGTAGGACATAATGTCCAGGCATGCGCTGGTGAACAGGATCAAAGATAATGCCGCTGAAAGCAGTATAAAGGTTTTAAATTCTTTAATTTTCATTGCAACCTCCTTTTTATTATAAAATGATTTTGGATAAATTTCAAATCTTTTGTCTGAATCGGGAAAGGAGGTTAACTATTTGCTAAAGTCTTGCCATTTTCTGGCAAAACATTTTTTTTCACCGCAAAGAGCGCAGAGGTCATTTTCTCTGCGTACTTTACGTACTCTGCGGTGAATAATAATTTTGAACCTGGGAGCAGGGGAATTGATGCAAAAAGGTCCAATAATGTTGCAAATTTATCTAGAGTCAGAAAAAAAAGCAGCAATCTCCCTGTTGAAAGCAGTGCTTTTGGAGCAAAAAGCTTCATCGTTGATGCAAAAAGCTCTAAATCAGAGCTAAAAGCTGCGACTTTGGAAGTGAAAGTACCTGAATTGTTCCAAATACATCTATAGATGTCACCGAGCCGCTTCATTTTGGAAATAAAAGCAACAATTATGTTGCTCAAGGTACTGATTCTGATTCAAAAAACTCCAGCATTGACTGAAAAAGGGACGATATCGGAGCTAAAAGCTGCAATTCTCACTCTTAAGACACTGGCGTTGGTGCAAAAAGTTCCGACTTCGAATAAAAAAGCAGCTAAAAGCAGCGAAACATTCCAGAGAAACCCTGGAATGTCTCTTTTTTTTATACAAAAATGTTCAGTGAACAGTAGGCGATGGATAAATTTGTAACATAAAAGGGGTCGCGTCTCGACATTGGACATTCAATATATTTCATCAACCTCTCCCTGTTTTTCGCAGACATGCGAAAAAATATTGAAATTAACGAAATGGGCCGTGGTTGCTGACGAAATCTCTTATTGTGTCCCATACTCTTCTTTCATGCATGGCCCTCCAGGCAGCATCATCCATATTGGCGCCAGGTGTGGAACCTGCCGCCGAAAGAAAAAAACGTCTAAAGGCCTGGACAGCAACAGGGTCTGGGGAATCACCAGGTGAGGCATCCTTGTTTACTTTAAGGATACGATTGGGGTCGCCAACAGGGCTGTAACGCCAGATGAGACAACCGCTATAACCCTTATTATAAGCATTCCTCATAAAATTGTTACCGGTATTAACCTGCTTGTCGTCATCAACGCTGTGGGCAAAACCCAACCAACCCAAATACCTGGAAAACCAATTTTGATGACCAAATTCACCAATGATACATGGTTTGCTCAAGCCCAGGTCTGAATAGTTCTTAAGGTTTCCCGATCTATTGTATGCGTGGTAGTCATAGAAATCAAAATGGGAGTTTAAATCATTTTGATGTTTTAAGATAGTACTTTTCTCCCTGAATCCAACTGAACATTTAAAGCCTTCGCCGCGTACCACTGCAGAGACAGCACCAATGTAATCCCGTATGGAGTCCCATTTGAGACGGGTGCCTTCGGGTTCGTTCATGAGGTCAATGGCAAAAACATGATCTTTGTATGAGCCCAAACCGGTAAGGAATGGAACTAAAGCGTTATCGATAAAGGTTTGTCTTAACTCACCATTGCTAATAATCTCACGGAGTACAGTATCCTCCGGGAACTTCGTTGATGCCCGGGCTCCATCGAGAAGGCACCAATACACTTCCAGGCCGTGTTCATGGGCTTTCTCCATGATGTCACCGGCATTGTTAATTAAATTGGCATCGATATGAGTAACCTGCGGCAGGTTCGGCCATTTACCGGGAGATGCTGTTGAAGCCGGCAGCCCTGAAAAAACCAACCCTTCTAATTTTTCAAAGGCCCAAAATCTTACGACCTTTATTCCATGGTGTGCCAGGTGTCTGAAGTAAGCGTCAAGGAGTTCGCTGTCATAAGCGACCCCCCAATCCGGGTGAAATGGATTAATGCCCAGGTCATGATCATAGTCACGGTTGAGCCATGCGATATTCACTCCAAAATAGAATCCTCCATTTGCTATAAAAGGCATGGTTATTTCCTCCTCTTATCAAGCTTTCTTGAATCAGACCAATCGAAACGTAACACACTGAAAAACGAATGTCAAGTACTCTGAGGTTACAAATTGCAGGTGAAAAGAATGTCCTTCGGACAAATTTATAATAATAGGTTGGGGCTGCCAGCCCCTTTCCAGACTTCCAAAAACTTTTTATTAATCTTTTGATGGCCATTTTAAACATCTGCCCCGGATTCCTCCGGTTCTTTATGCAAATCATAATTAATGGTATATGAACTGCCGTCAAAATCGGTTTTAACATCATAACCGGAGTTATAGAAAAGATTAAGCATCGCTTTATTTTCAGGTAATACAGTAGCATAGAAGGTTCTTATGCCACGCTGAATAGAAATTTTGGTAATATAATTAAGCAGGTAAGTACCCATCCCTTTGGCCTGCCATTCATCCTGGACAATGAAGGCAACTTCCGCTACCTGGGTTTTGGGATCAAGAAAATATTGGGCGATAGCCACAATATCTTCACCGGAGGGCCCGGGTACCACCCCTACAATGGCCAGTTCATTCTTATAATCCAGGTTGGTTAATCGCTGCACATCTTTGTGGGGGAAGGTCTGGGTATGAGTAAAAAACCGTTTTCTTACCGATGAACTGCTGAGGGAATAAAGCATTTCCGAAAGTTTGGCTTCATCGGTCGGCTTAACCGGGCGGAAAAATATTTCCGTATCGTCCCGCAGGGTATCATAGTTCTCCAACTCTTTGGGATAAATGACCTTCTCCCAGGCCAGCTCGATCTGGTCTTCCTGGATGTATCGCTGGACTTTTGCCGCCTTAATTAATTGATTCCTGAACTTAGGATGTGCGATGTCGATCAGTGACATGACCCTCTCTTGAATACCTTTGCCATGCAAATAGGCAATACCGTACTCTGTAACCACATAATGGACATCGCCGCGGGTGGTCACTACCCCGGCCCCGTCTTTTAATTTAAGCACGATCCTGGAAACCGTACCGTCCTGGGCAGTAGAAGGAAGGACAATAATGGGTTTCCCACCCCTACTCCGGGCACTGCCGCGCATGAAATCCATCTGGCCGCCAATGCCGCTGTAAAACCGGTACCCCAATGAATCCGAACAGACCTGGCCGGTCAAATCCACCTCCAACGCACTGTTAATGGATACCATTTTATCATGCTGGCTAATGACAAAGGGATCGTTGACATATTCGCTGGGCTGGAACTGGAAAAAATCATTATTGTCGATATAATCATAAAGCCGGCGAGACCCCATGCTCAAGCTGGCCACTACATTACCCCGGTTGATGGTTTTTTTGGCGCAAGAAATTATACCTTCCTCGATGAGATCGATCACCCAATCACCCACCAGTTCGGTATGAATGCCTAAATCTTTTTTGTCCCGGAGAAATTCCGTTAAAGCCTCGGGGATTTGCCCGATGCCGCACTCGATGGTACTGCCGTCTTCGATCAACCGGGCCACGTTGGCTGCTGCTTTTTGCAGGTTTTCATCCAGGGGTTGGGGCTCAACCTCGATGATGGGCTCATTAACGGGCACCAATACATCGATAGAGTTGATGTGAATAAAGCTGTTTCCCAGGGTTCGGGGCATGTTCTCGTTGACCTGGGCAATGACGCATTTGGCATTGGCAGCGGCGGCTTTTACCACATCTATCGATACCCCTAAACTGCAACGGCCATTCACATCCGGCGGCGTCACCGACAGCAGCGCCACATCCAATGGTATCCTACCGGTTTCAAATTGATGAGGTATCTCGGACAGAAAAATAGGAATGTAATCACCATTACCTTTATCGATGGTATCTCGAATATTTTCTCCAATAAAAAAACTGTTGGTTTTAAACTGGGCACGACATTTTTCAGACGCATAGGGAACGGCGCCCATAGGCAAAAAAGAGATAATACGTGCATCATAAATATGCTTGCCATGGGTCACCAGGGTGTTGACCAGGTGCTGCGGCTGACCGCAGCCGGTGGCAATAAAAATACTGTTGCCGGGCCGGATCAATTTCATGGCCTCCCGCGCACTGCTGATGCGGTCGAGATACAATTGCTGCCAATCAAAATCCTGCATCATAACCGTTAATTTAAATCAAGAATAATTGTTGCATCCACTGCAACCGGCGTGGTGCCTTCACGCCCCACCACAAACGGATTGATGTCCAATTCCCTGATCTGGGGAAATTCGGTAACCAACTGGGAAACCCGCTGCAGTCCTTCGGCAATAGCATCGATGTCTACACCTTGTTCACCCTTGATACCGGTTAAAATGCTGTATGTCCGGGTACTGATCAACATTTCTTTTGCTTCCTGGGAGGTCAGGGGTGCTGGGTAAAAGGCCACATCCTTAAGGATTTCCACCAATTTTCCCCCCATGCCAAACATAATCACAGGGCCAAAGCGTGGGTCACGATTCATGCCCAGGATAACTTCCTGGCCTTTATCGCACATCTTTTCCACCAGGATGCCGGCAATATTGGTATTGGATCTTATTTTGGGTATTCGATACATCATCAGGTCATAGGCATCCTTTACCGCTTCTTCGTTGGCTAATCCAAGCTTGACCCCCCCCACTTCCGTCTTGTGGATAATCCCGGGTGACCATACTTTTAAAACCACGGGATAACCGATTTGATCGGCAATATTGGCGGCATGTTCGGGCGACGTAGCAATCATTCCCTGGGGAGTCACAAACCCGTACGCCTCCAGGATGGTTTTGACTTCAATATCCACCACCTCACTGACACCATCCTTTAGATGCCTTTCGATGATTTTTTCCACCTTGCGCCGGTTCACCGGGAAGAGTTTCACCACCCGTTTGGGCCGATTGCGCCACATGGCGTAATTTACCACGGCTTTTATAGTGGCTACCGCTTTTTCAGGGAAATCAAACTGGGGAATCCCGGCTTTACTTAGCCGGTGGATTTCTTTTTCCACCCGTGCTCCACCTAAGAGGCAAGCAAAAATAGGTTTACCGGTTTTCTCCTTTGCCACCCTGATGATAGCCTTGACAACGTCAGAGCACTGGGTCAATGCATGAGGCGTTAACATCACCAGGGCAATTTGAACCTGCGGGTCATCCAATACTTGTCTAAGTGCCAATTCATAGCTGTCGGCCAGTATATTCCCCATGAATTCAATGGGGTTGTTTACATTCAGGGCATTATCCAGTTTTGTTGATAACGTTTTAACGGTAGAATCCGAAAGGGCGGCCAGGTAAAGTCCTTCCCGTTCAATGGCATCGGTGGCCATAATACCTGCCCCGCCGGCACTGGCAATGATAGCCACACGGGAACCCTGGGGCAGGGGCTGATGGGCAAAGGCTTGGGCGATATCCAGTTGATGTTTAATAGAGGCACATCGCACCACCCCGGCCCGTTCAAATACACAATCAAATGCGCTCTCATGGCCGGTCAGGCGAGCAGTATGCGATAACGCCGCCCGGGCACCGGCCGCGGTTACCCCGGATTTAAGAAGCAAAATGGGTTTTTCGCGACTGATCTGTTCAGCTTGACGGATGAACTTATCACCGTCATCAAAGGTCTCCAGGTAACCGGCAATCACTTTGGTTTCAGGATCATCGGCGAAGGCTTTGATCATATCCAGCTCGCTGAGGTGCGCTCTGCTGCCGATATTGACCACCCGGCTAAAACCGATATCCATTGTCCTGGCAATATCGATAATGGCAGACAGCACTGAACCGGATTGGGAAAAATAACCGATCTTTCCAGGTAAAGGCAAAGGGCCGGCAAAACTGGCATTCAGCTTGTTCAGGGGAGACATTAACCCGATACAATTGGGACCGATGACTTCAATGGCTGAGGTTTTGGCAATCCTGGCAATGGCCTCTTCCAGGTAAATGCCGTGCTCGTCTACTTCTTTTAAGCCTGAAGTGATAATCACTGCGGCCTTAACCCTGATATCCCCACACTGCTGCAAAAGATCGCTGACATACCGGGGAGGGGTGGTGATAATCACCAGGTCGGGGACCTCGCCAATGGATTTAAGATCAGGATAGCATGTGATGCCCAGCACCTCGCTTACATTTGGGTTGACGGTAAAAATTTTGCCGGGAAAATTGTCTTTAAGAAGAGAAGCTAAAATGGCATTACCGGCTTTGCCTTTTTTGGGTGAGGCCCCCACGACGGCAATGGAACCGGGATTAAAAAAAAGTTGCCAATTCATTTTTGAGAAAGGCCGTGGAGAGGGAAAACATTGTCCTTGATGTATTGGGTGACCCGTTGAATTTCAGCATCGACTGTATCCCGTATACCTGCGTCGGTAATTAATGTCCGGTCCCTGAGTCCACCAGCCCATTCGGTGTTCTCCAACATGACGCCGCCCAGCCCGATCCCCAGGTCATGCTCTTCTTCGCCGCATAACGCACTCCATGCCAGGGCCCAGGCTCTAACTGTAGATTCGACATTGTACCCGCCTCCACCAGTGGCAAGAACCGGTTTTTCCTGTTCCAGGATCGAGTTTATAATGTCAACGTAGACATTGTTGGTCAGGTTAAGATGGGCAAGGGGGTCGCCGGAAAGTGCATCCATACCCAGTTCCATGATAAAAACATCGGGATTGTATTTAATTATCAACGGTAATACGGCCTCATCGAAAGCTCTTTTATAGGCTTCCTCGTAGGTGCCCACCGGCAGCGGTAGATTAACGCAGTATCCTTCACCGGCGCCGCGGCCGGTTTCATCTTCGAACCCGGTGCCGGGAAAAAGTGTCTTGCCACTCTCATGCATCGATATCGTCATGACGTCGCTTCTTTCATAAAAGGCATCCTGGACACCGTCGCCGTGATGAACATCCAGGTCGAGGAAGAGTACCTTTTTTTTTGAATCCGCCAACAGCATTGCCGCCAGGACCACATCATTGACAAAGCAAAAACCGGAAGCTTTTTCCGGTCCCGCGTGATGAAAACCACCGGATGGATTAAAAGCCACACTTGTTTCTCCTGAAAGTATAAGCCGTGCCCCGGTTAAAGACGCACCGCTGGCCAGGGAAATGTAGTCATACATGCCGCGAAAAACCGGGCAGTCGGGGGTGCCGATTCCCATTGCAAAGGCATCCGGCGTAAGGTCCCCGGCTTCGGCATTCTTGATAGCGTCGAGATAGGCGGGATGATGGAATTTTTCCAGCTCAGACCTGGCAGCTCTTTCCGGTGGAACTTCTTTTCGTCGCTTTCCGCCTAAAAGTCCCATTGTATAAATCGTATTACGCATCTTGCCGGCACGGCGTGTATTAAAAGGACATTCATCCGGGTATCCGCCCTTATCTAGCTCCGGTGAGTGAAGAAACACTGCATTCAACTCCTTCATAAAAAATTCTCCTTCTGCTGTTGGGCATTCTTTCAAATTTAATAGCGATACATGTTTTGTATGAAAGGCCATTGTATCAAAAGAAGAGAGACTTTTCAATAGAAAATTTAAAAATAAAGAGGATGGGTACATGGGCAGGGTGAAAAATAAAAATAAATAAAAGATTGACTTCTTTAAAAATATATGATAAAAATATGTTTAACCCATTTAAATTGTTAAGTTATTAACCTAACCATAAAGGAGAAAATAAAATGACTGATACGAAAAAAGATGCGATTTCAACAGATTCGTTCATGACTGAAGAGAGAACCTTTCCACCTTCAAAAGATGTTGTTGAACGGGCCTACATTAATGCGGAGAAGTACAAGGAAATGTACGAACGCTCGATTAACGATTCCGACGGTTTCTGGCTGGAACAGGCGGAAACGCTGGACTGGTTTAAGAAACCCACAGTTTCCCGTAAGTATAACTGGGATACCAAAAACAGGAAAATTGAACACACCTGGTTTGAAGACGGTGAGCTCAATATTTCGTATAATTGCCTCGACAGGCATTTAAAAACAGGAACCAGGAACAAACCGGCATTGGTATGGCAGGGGGAACCCGAAGAAGAAACAAAAACATTGACCTATGCCGAACTGCACCGGGAAGTATGTAAGTTTGCAAATGTTTTAAAATCCCTGGGAGTTAAAAAAGGGGACCGCGTTTGTATCTATATGCCGATGATCGTCGAGCTGCCCGTGGTTATGCTGGCCTGTACCCGGATCGGCGCCATCCACTCCATCGTGTTCGGCGGTTTCAGTGCCGATTCGTTGGCCGACAGGATCAACGACTCGGAATGCAAAATCCTGGTCACCTCCAATGTGTCCCTGCGCGGTGGGAAATATATCCCGTTGAAGGGAATATCCGACGACGCCTTAAAAAACACGCCCTCTATCGAGAAAGTCATCGTTTTTAAACGAAACGAGGAACCCTGTACCATGAAAGCCGGGCGCGATGTCTGGTATCATGAGGAAATGGCAAAAGCCGGTGAAGAGTGCGAAGCGGAAAAAATGAAAGCGGAAGATAACCTGTTTATCCTGTACACTTCCGGTTCAACGGGAAAACCCAAAGGCGTGGTCCATACCACCGCCGGTTATTTACTTCATACCGCCCTAACCCATAAGTACATCTTCGATATCCATGAAGATGATGTTTATTGGTGTACCGCCGATATCGGCTGGGTTACCGGTCACAGTTATATCGTATACGGTCCCCTGGCCAACGGCGCAACCAGCTTGATGTTTGAAGGCATTCCCACTTATCCCGACGCCGGCCGTTTCTGGCAGATCGTGGAAAAATATAAAGTGACGGTATTCTACACAGCCCCCACAGCTATCCGTTCATTGATCATGAAGGGAGAAGAGTTTCCCAATAAATATGACCTGAGCAGCCTCAGGGTTTTGGGAACCGTCGGCGAACCCATCAACCCGGAAGCCTGGATGTGGTATTACAATGTCATCGGTAAAGGAAATTGCCCCATTGTCGATACCTGGTGGCAAACGGAAACCGGCGGTATTTTGATTTCCGCGCTGCCCGGTGCCCATACCATTAAGCCGGGTTCCGCCATACGTCCGTTCTTTGGTGTCGAACCGGTTATCCTGCGCGATGATTTTTCTGAATGTAATGCCAACGAAGGCGGCAAGCTTTGCATTAAGAAACCGTGGCCCGGCATGATGCGTACCATGTGGGGAGATCACGACCGTTTCATCGACGTTTATTTCATTATGTTCAACGACCTGTATTTTACCGGCGACGGCTGCCGCTTCGACAACGATGGCGATTACTGGTTAATGGGCCGGGTGGATGACGTGGTGAATGTATCCGGACACCGGATCGGCACCGCCGAAGTGGAGAGCGCACTGGTCAGCCACGAAAAAGTGGCCGAAGCCGCTGTTGCCCCCATGCCCCACGAAATCAAAGGCCAGGGCCTGTACGCCTTTGTCACCCTTGTGGAAGGTGTCGAAGAAAGCGATGAACTGCGAAAGGAATTGATAAAACATGTCCGTTCTGAAATCGGTCCGATTGCCACCCCTGATAAACTCCAGTTTACCCCGGCACTGCCGAAAACACGTTCAGGAAAAATCATGCGGCGAATTCTTCGGAAAATTGCCGAAAACGCCATCGATCAAATTGGCGATACCTCCACACTGGCGGATCCGTCTGTGGTCGAAAAATTGGTCGAAGGCGCGGAAAAATTATAAAACGGAAAACATGATAAACGATAATCGGTAAACGATCGATTATCGACGTCTCATAATAATGCCCGGTAAGGCGCCTGTCTTACCGGGCTTATCTATCTTTAAAAATACATATAGGAGGTCATATTAATATGTCTGAAGAGAAAATAATGAATCGCTGGATGGTTGTCGTCGGGGCGGTTCTCATTCAACTTTGTCTTGGTGCGATTTACGCATGGAGTGTCTTTACAAAACCC
>Ga0209976_10002276_pt1 | contig 10950 bp, 18 predicted proteins | sample SumtaG_FD_182806 | JGI IMG/M metagenome (GOLD analysis project Ga0209976, IMG submission 182806) | Deep subsurface microbial communities from Indian Ocean to uncover new lineages of life (NeLLi) - Sumatra_00157 metaG (SPAdes) (version 2) | ecosystem: Environmental > Aquatic > Marine > Oceanic >... | reverse complement strand
ACCCCGACGTATGAACCCGTGGTAAGTTATGCATTGTACTATCATGCTACAACTGTGAGCCCTTTCTGGAAGACCTTTAAGGTATTTGTTGGGCAGGTTGGGGCACACCTTTTCTATATATGAAAGTGCCCTCTGGAGAAACAGTATAAAAGTTCTTGACAGTATAAAAGTTCTGTAGTAGAATTGTAGAAAACGTGAATTGTATTAAAGCTGTATCAAGGAGTATGACATGACGAACAACAGAAAGAAGTTTAAATTACGCAAGGTGAACGTGCCGGAACTGTTTTATGAACGGTTTTTAAGCTCGATACCAGTCGGCATTTCAACAGTGGTAGATAAGCTTCGAGTGATAACCCCCACTGCCCGTGGACGGGGACTAACACGCGTCGTTGAGAATATCAGCGAAGACGAATGGAATGATCTGTATCAGCGTGCAGCCGCCGTCAGGAAGAAGATCAAAGGAGCTGACCGCCAGACTGAACTCCGGCCCGCTATATGTGCAAAAGCTATGGCCAGTCGGATGGAAGAGCTGGGTGTCGCTAACTTCGTGCCCTACGAAACAAATGGGAAGCCGAAGAAGGTGGTAGATACCCCAGTCCTGAATGATGACGATGGCACTACCGATGGAGAAGATGCAGTTGTTTCGGAACCACTGACACTCGAAACGGCGGATGATATCCCAGATCTAGATGATCAGGACCTCAACCGCTTCAGAGAAGATGTCAACCAGAACAACGCCTAAGGACATGTAAATGATGTGGGGACAGGATGTCCCCTTTACCGGGGAACCGTATGGATTTCTACACAACGGGGGTTATAATTGGGGTTGTGCTCTGTATTATAGGGGTGGCACAAAGGGATCGTCGGTGGAATATACTTGAGTTTATCCCCGGAGAGCTTATCTGCCTTCTTGGTATAATAATACTCATGACATGTTTAATCTTTCGGATAAATACCTCGGTACCAGATGACTGCACCCCTGTAAATGTGGAGGTAAAATCGTAATGTTGTGGATAGTAGCAATAGTACTCCTGCTCACCGGGCACTTAGGCTGGGGGACTGCTTTTTGTCTTTGCAGCAATAATGTTTAGTGACTAAAATTTTTGCCCGCTCCCCCAACCACCAGCCTATTATATAATCTATTTTACAGATTGTCAACTCCAAGAAATGCAAAAGATATCTTGACATTTATCTATAGAGAATGTAAGGTTCACCCTGTAAAAAGAACCGGAAAAAAGATTGCAAAAAAGCGTTGACATTGGCGGCAGTATTCGCTAATATTAAGACTGTTAGAGCAAGCCACTTGGAGAAAAGAACATGCAATTAACCAAACGTCATAATCACATTAGCAGCAACGGTAATATTGGAGAGGAAAGCAACTTCAATATAGCTGTTAATGCAAAGATGTTTCGGGTGCTGTCTGATACCATGTATCAAGACAAGATCGGTAGCATTGTACGGGAGATTTCCTGTAATGCTAAAGATGCACACACAGAGGCAGACACCCCTAAGCTGCCCTTCGTTATCCATATACCCAATGCCCTTGAGCCGTGGTTCTCTGTAAAGGATTTCGGTACTGGCATGTCAGACACTGATATTAGGGAACTGTACACCACCTATGGTGAGTCTACCAGAGATCATACCAACGAAGTAACAGGTGGATTTGGACTCGGAAGTAAGACTCCATTCGCTTACACCGATCAGTTCACTATTATTTCCATTTTTGATGGTATGCAGCGCACCTATGTTGCTGTAATTAATGACGAAGGTTTACCTGTACTGAATATGCAAGATGAACGTGAATCCAGCGAACACGTTGGACTGGAAATTCACATGGCAGTTGAGAACGATGATTTTGATACATTCAGAACAGCAATCACAAAGCAGTTGCGCTTTTTCAAGGTCAAACCTACCCTTGAAAACAACATGAATGGTACTGAATTCACCGATTTGTTTGACGAAGATTCTATTGAATTTCAGAATGATGATATTATCATGTATGATGGTAAGCATAGTAGGCCAGTCAGGGACTTGTGCGTTGTGCAAGGTGAGGTTGGATATCCAGTGGATATTGACCTTCTGGAAGGTATCACCGATGAAGTCAAGGAATTCGCTACAGCGATTGATAAGAAGGGTGCATGGTTTGAGGTTCCTATCGGTGTAATCAGCGTCACAGCTAACAGAGAAGGTATCAGTTACGAACCTGACACTATTACATCAATCATTAGTGAACTGCATAGAATCAGCACCAGTATTTGTAAGATTGCCATTGATGAAATCAACGCAGAAAAATTGGTTTGGGAAAAGTGCGTGATTTTTAACGCTCAAATCACAGTCATACAAAATGCTATTGTTAGTTCAGTCGGTGATCTGTCAAAAGTTATGAATGGTGCAGTACGAGCAACGAAGACAAAAAGAATGGCATTGAAACTTGACAAACTGAAACTTGCTGGACTGAAAGTTGTCCAGTTTGAAAAGCATGAATACAGAAGGAGAGGCGGTCGCTATGGTGACAATAATTGGAGATTAAGCAGAACTGAGCTTTCTACTCCCACCGTTGACAACAATACAAACTGGAATGGCGGCTCGTTTCTGTATCCTTCTGACCACTACCATGTGTTTATTCGGGACACCAACAGCAAACCTATAGCGCGTTTGAAGTTCTATGTAGGGGAAAATGATTCCCCCAAAATGCTGATTATCGAAAGTGTTTTCGGTGGATCAACAGAAGCAACGATCAAAAATGCTGCCTGTGCCTTGGGAATTTCAGAATCACGCATTAGAAAAGTGTCAGATATGGAAGCACCAGCAGTCACCAGCAATGGAACTCCAGCGGGTAAGAGAGCGAGAGGATACGCATATTATAAGAGCTGTATCACATATAACAGTAAAGAATGGAAACCAGTCATGGACTTAGACGAACTAGGGACGGCTGTCTACGTTGGAATGGAACGTCATTGTATAGATATTGACGATGATGCACGCCAGTTGATGAATATGGCACGCGACGATGCGCTTGGTTATCCAGTTGTAGCAGTCAACCAACAGACCCTTGGAAGAATTCAAAATGGTAAAATTGGTGAAGACTTAATTACCCCGGCTGAAGCCCTAGCACCAATCAAGGAAAATGTCAAGGCTCTGACCCCGGCCTACATACGCTTTCTTACACTGACGCGGTTTTGTGATGTTGTTGAAGATTCCAACGTACTACGCTGGATGAAAAAGGCAAAGAACGATCAAGTTTCATCTGATATTCTTGCCAAAGTCGAGCGCCTGAGAGTAAAAGCAAAGAGCATTAAGGCAACCTTTGAAGAGTATGAATATTATATTCAACAAGTGGCAGATGTAGACACACGCACGGTAACCCTTAAAGCAGCAGAGGCAGCGGAAAGGCTGGCTGAGAGGGTAGATGCCAAGTACCCGATGTTGCAGCATCTTAACCTCTACCATGATACAAACAAAGATGATGCAATTAATTACATTAATCTGGTAGATAATGCTTGCTAATTTACACCAGTGGTGTATAATAGATCATGCAAGACTGAGATTCACCTTAAACAACTTGGAGTAAAAAATATGTTTCCTTACACACTAAGCGATAACGGTGCATCCGTGATGATAGACGGTAAACCCCGACTGTTCTCTACGGTTCACCCTAGCTACGCGGGGATTCTGGAAGCAATAGAATCCGGTGACGAAGCAGAGGTTCGCGCACTGGTAGACGTGAAGGCAGATGTCTTTAACCGAAGCTTTGGGCGTGTTGAGATCCTTGACAATACCATTTTGGTTGCTGGCAAGGAAGTGACTGGTCGGTTGATTGACCGGATTCTGGAAATGGTCAGCCGTGGCAGTAATGCCGTTGATGGGTATATCAATTTCCTTGACAGGCTGTGCAATAACCCTTCCAAAACTGCGAAGGACGAAGTGTACCTGTTTATTGAAGCATGTAACCTGCCAATTACCCACGAAGGTTTCTTTCTCGCATACAAGCGTGTAAGAAATGATTACATGGATATTTGGAGCAACAGTATCAGCAACAGAATCGGTGAATCACCGGAAATGGACCGCAACGATGTGGACGACTGCCGTACAAATCATTGTTCAGAAGGTCTGCATTTCTGTTCGTATGATTACCTTCCTTCCTACGGTGCCGGTGATAGCGGCAATCGAGTTATGGTTGTGGAAATTGACCCTGCAAACGTAGTGTCTATTCCCGACGACTACAAGAACGCGAAGGGCCGAACATGGACGTACAAGGTAGTCGGTGAGATCGAAGATTGGCAAGGTGAGCGAATCACCCCTTGGTTCACGGATGAATACTCCGATCCAACCGATACAGAGATCGATGAACTCTTCGACGCAGATGACGACGAAATCTTCGATGAAGATGACTTCGATGATCTGAATGTTGACGTGTACTACAACGATCTGAGCGATATTGCAGATGACATCCACGGTGATTTGGAGGTTACGGATATCCCCGCACCAGATGGAATCACAGTAAAGGTATCTGATAACGGAGTATCAATCATTGTTGCCGATGGAGTGGATCAGGAAGTGGTTGACGAGTTTATGGAAGATATCACTGGTCACGTGTTAAGAGCTACGGCTGAGAGCGATACCCCGGAACCGATTGACACCAGTACTACATCTGGAGCTACACCTGACAATACCAAGCGTCAGAAGCTGTCTCCCAACGATGTGCGTGCAATTCGGAAGTTGATTGCATCACAAGGTAATGCTCTATCATACGCAAATATCGGTGTCAAGTTTGGCGTACACCGTCGAACCATCGAGAAGATTGACCAAGGCTTGATCTGGTCAAGCGTAACGTAAGCTACCTCCAAGTGGCGAAGGTGAGATTAGGGAGTCGTCAGGCTCCCTTTTCTTTTATACAAAGGCTTGTAAAATAGATCCCAATGTGTTATAATTTATGAAATTGAGCAGGAGACACAACATGTCACCGAAGAACAAATCACAATCAGAGGAACTGTTGACCAAGAAGCAGTTGTATTACAAGCGTTTTGAGGATCACTTAGCGGTTAGACGAGCCACTTATGCCAAGAACCACGAAAAGCGCAGGACAGACTTTCGAGCCGCTCAATTGGAAAAAGGATTATGAGAACTGTAATTGTTTCAGAAAAAGTTAAGGTAGTTGAATACCGTACAGTTAAAATAAAAATCGGTAAGTTTATAGTTACCGAAAGTTATACTGATGGTAAATTGATTACTCAAAATTGGTCAATTGTTGGCGGGTTCAAAAATACCCACAAAAAAGCGTATGAGGCAAAGGATTTGTACTTTCATTATTATGAAGACATTAGTTTTCTTGATAGTGAATACGTTTGTGGCACAGAGGAATATTATGATGAGGTGCCTGATCCAACATTAATAACTGATTGGGATAACTTCAAAGGCTTCAATCATGTCCTTTGTCTTTGGATTAGCATGGACGGTAACATCTATCGTATTGATCGTGCCACACCAATTAGTACATGGCGGTATAAGGATTATATCGGTGGGTTTAGTGGGAATAGATACCATCACCTTCCTGAATTTAAAAAAGAACTTGAAACTTTAGATTTCATACGCAATGTAAAGATAATTGACATCCCATCGTACAATGGCGGCGGTAAAGCTATTGAATTGGAATACAAGGCCACCGCTAGTATATTTAACACGGCTTTTCAAATTTCCAACACCAAAGTTGCCAATATTGCTAAGAAGTTTGAAAGAGGAAACAGAAAATGAGTTTGGAATGTAAAAAATGTTACGAGACACTGGTCGAGTTACCGGTGTGTTCAGATAGAGACGACTTCAGGCACGATATGTATTGTCTGGGGTGTGATACCCGGTATGGGGTTAGATCTCACGGACTGGAAACGTTGTCCGAGGGAGTCAAGTATGCTAAGGTGAACAAGAAGAATCGGGAGTTGCGGATTACAATCAGCACTCTGGCCGATGAGCTAACGAGAACTCAGAAGAGAATCGCCGGGTACAAGAAATTGATCTCGGCACTGAAAAATAAATAAGTGAGACGAACACTATGAAATCAATAGAAATAGACATTAGTTATCTCAGCGTAGAGGGAGCAATTGAGACCCTTCAGGAATACGTGGGGCAACATGCTTCACTCTATTTAAGTATGGAACCCGTACCCTATGAAGATCGAGAGCGCATTAAAGTGGTTGTTCAAATCCCAGAAGTAAAAGGTACGTCATGATTATTAATCTTGAACAGAAAACACATACATTCTGGCATTCGGATTGTGAAGCTAAGTATGCACCGTCGATGAAAAGGGTTTCTACTAGGTCTACAACCTCTCAGCCCAACATAGTAGAAATCTTGGTGGAATGCACTGCTTGTGAGAAGCAAGGGCTCTATCCACGTGGGCAGGTAGGACCAATTAATGTTGAAGAATATTTGAGTGAGGTAAACAAAATGGAAGTAACGGTAGCAGAAAAAGAAATTAGTAAGTTGGAGTCAAAGATCTCTGAAATAAAACTTCAATATGGTAAGTCCACAGCACAGCATGATGACGATCTGAGGGCAGCTATGAAGCAGATTGAACATGGCATTGCTGAGTACAACCTGCTGGTGAAAAAGGCCAACAATAACCGAGAGGCAGCGGAACAGGCCATTGCAATGTTAAACGTGTACGCCCCAAAATGGTTGAAGATCGAACTAAAAACAACAGATGAAGAAGTAGAATGAAAAAACAGAGAGTGGTAGTGTGTTCAGCTATCCGCAGTGATGATGGTGAGGTTGTTTGTGGAGTTCGGCACTATGATTCAATAATGCAAAGAACAATAGCCTTGATGATATGCCCAGAGGATTTTTTCCATCGGTCAGGGAGTGATCAAGGATTCGTGGATAACTTCGGTGAGTACATGGATAGAAAGGAGGCTCTGGAAGTAGCTATGAAAGCACTTCAAGTCAAGTTTAAACACAATCCAAAGAATGAGCTATGCAGCGAGGATTATTGCTAGTAGGTGATTAAATGCACAACATTAAATTCCCAAACTTCAAGTTTCCTTCAGGACCTACGCCGAGTGATTTTCTTGCGGTGTGTGAGCACTGTAACTCTGCCAGATGGACTATACTAATTCATAGCTACTTACATCAGTACCATTGTACTTGTGGACGTAGAGAAAGAGAAGCAACCCCGGCTGAATATGCCAAAGCAAAAACCATTATAGGAGAGTAACCATGATTGCATTCCCCGGTATGTTAGTGCCTGCCGCAGAGAAGGCAGGTATGCCCGTTCCCCCAGACCCCGATGACTTTAGTAGGGAGAAATACCCCCACTTCCAAGTCTTCTGCACCGCTCAATTAGGGCGTGCTGTAACCCACGGTGAACAATGGGAGAATGCAGAAATCATCGCCAAGTTCACTGATGAAGAAATCGTCAAGGCAACATTGGAAGACCTGATTGCTAAGGGGTTTCATATCATAACATAAGAAAATTACGTCTCTTGAATAATCATCCATTTTTGATAAATAAAGAGGAGACGAAAGGAATGGAATCGCTGAATTTAACCCATAAAATAAATGATCCAGAAACTTAAACTGCCGGAATATTGTTGTAGAAATTGTAATGCACCCCTACATCAACAATCAACCTTCGAACCTATTGTGTTCGAGACTGACATAATAACCCAGAAATGGACTTGCCGAAAATGTAAAAAAACTTACAAGATATACTTTCGCTACCAGAACATATATGAACAGAGATATTAAGAAATAAACATGGTAAGACATTATTCATATATCATCAGATCGAACACAGCATTTTTCTTTGTGTTGATAGGGTTTACACTGATTGTTCCCCTATTGATGTATGTGCTGGGCAAGGATGATGGCAGGGAGGATGCACTAAAGGAATGTGGTATGGGTGACCGGGGAATCGTTGTCACAGAGTGTGTGGATAATGACTGCACCGAAGGCCGAGTGACCCAGTAACACCCCTTGACATAACTCGTTATCCAGTGTACCATAAATATTGTATGGATCACGGAATACTACTCATTAATGAAGATGACCTAGACGATCTTTTTGAAGCGGTTGAAGACCCATCCATGCCACTTGACCTGATGTCTGGGGTAAACATTAAGACTAGTTGTTATGGCCTTTTTCTTGTGGGTCTCGAACTAGCAGAGGATGTATTACAGCGGTCACTGATTGGAGCAGCACTCAAGCATATAAATAACATCAGTGACTCAGTAGCTTTTCATACCTTATCATTAATGTACCCAGTGGATGATCTATCCCCACAGGGCATTCTAAAGGTTGCTAAGGCTATCATACTAATAGATAGCGTAACCTATGGACGTGAAGCGGAAGACATTGATACTGAAACTGCGGACACTCTCATGTTAACTATAAGCAAGACATTGGGACTCCGAGCAAACGTAATTGAAATGGTGAATGATTATGGCGAATCAAGTGACGAACCTGAAAATAGCTCAAATATTCGTGGAGAAATACAGGGAACACCGGGCGGGTAACCCACCTTCACCGGTATTTACCCCAGAACACTCCCAGATTATATTCAGCGGGATACAGAAAGACCCGATCCATATGGCCGATTTCTTGGGTGACGTTGCCACGCACGTGTGGAAGATTATGTTCGATGCCAATGAAGAACCAAAAATCATATACGACTGCCTGCTCAACTGCAATAAAGTATTGGTGGGCTTAGTTATGACGTATATCATCACACTAACCCGGCCCGACCTTAAAGAAGGGATAATGGCGGGAATGGAAGTAGTAAAGGAAGAGAAGGAAATTGTGTGGGCGGATGTAACAAAGAATCTAGACTTTGAGATGTCCAGTCTAGGAAAACAGCAACTCGATAGTTGAGTTGCTGTTCACTCCAGTTCTAAATCCTACGAACTAATTCGTTATACCAATGAGCAGCTACTGACAAAGCATTATATAAATCCCGGTATTCGTCATCCCCGGAATCACCACCTGTTCGCAGGTAACATATACATTCTTCTCGTAGGTAATCCAGATGTTTTCTTAAAGGTTGACTCTTCATTAGAATACCTCCGCAACACACCAATGGGATTTGGCCGCTTCGATCACACGTTTGTACACAAGGAAGCTGACCTCATCATAACAAACAAAGTTCACTACCATCTGAGGTCTTCCCTTGAGAGAAATCAAAACACTATTGACTGCAATGATTGCAGCCTCTTCCAAAGGATACCCGAAGATACCGGTGCCAATGGCGGGAAAGGAAATCTCAGGCAGTCCCTGTGACAATGCAATTTGCATACATGAATAGTAGCACGACATTAAGTCCTTTGGTGCTTGTCTGGTGTCGTCTTTGTAGTGGGGGCCGACAGTGTGTATGACATAGGGCACCTTCAAATCGAAACCATATGTTATAGTCGCTTTTCCAACATAACAACGTATCTCCAAATTACCACGAGGGCCTGTATTAATAGTCTCAACCACAGGCAGATTTTTACATGCCTCCAATAGCCGAGGACCGGCAGCACTGTGAATAGCACCATCGACACCACTACCGCCCATCAATGTGGTCTTGGCAGCGTTTACAATGGCACCATCATGATTTTCTAAAACAATGTCACCGATGTAAGCTTTCAATATGATCATTTTTTGACTCCAGTAATACGTTCAAAAACTTGTGTGTGATATTCATCCAAACGTTCGGGATGAATTTTTGGTTTTGATTTTTTATGTATTGGAGTGGTGCAGGAATGATTCTTCTCTGCACAACAGATAGGACACTTGATTTGTTCCTTCGCTAGATCCTGTGCTGTTTTCAATGTATACTCCAGCGGTCCTCAATTAGTCAGCGTAAGTCGTCCAGAGTAACAGTCCAATAGGTGGAACCAGCATTAGTCCAAAGCCTGATGCGAAAGTAGCGCCCACTACAACACTTATAACCGCAACTACAAGTATTGTGAAAGCCCGCTTAAAGAACCTACGGAGAAACTTAAACATTTCAAATTCTCCCTTAATTTACTCTCGGCTATCAAGTCAATCTATACAATGAGTATATGGAACCTCATCATAGAAATCATCAATAATGTCAGCTACCTGTTCATGGATAGTTACAACGACCTTCCCGCTCTTGTCATTAACTTCAATTACATTGGTTAAGAACCGATTGCCGTTGGTTTGAATGTTTACTTCAGTGTCAGCCTTATGTAAAGAAAGCTTAGCAATAACTTCCTGTAAGGCTTGAATGGTGTCTATGACTTTCATATTGAGTTCCAAATTAGATATTCTTATTTATAGTTTAGCACCACTTTGCGTTTGAGCCAACTTTTTTACACTTTTCTTTATAACATTTATGCTATAAAACCTCACAGTTTATATAACACCAGCATTATCCTTACTCGGCCATGGTTGTCTATTGTGACTGGGGAAATATTGATTTGAAGATATCATAAGCCATCTCATCCCCAGCGTCAGAGTCCCGAGAGTCTAATATCTTAACGATAGGACACCACTCTGGTATAACACCAGTATCTTTTATTTCATCAGTGTCATGGCGTGCACAATAGGTTACCTGCACAGCTATGTCTTCACCATCCATAGACATTGTGGGAGTGTGGTATTCAGTTCGAGTTGAGCAGAACTCACACATAGCACAACACTTGATACGACTGTAAAGAACAAACCCTTCCTTATCTCGTACAACGTGATAGCTGTTCGGAGTGCTACGCATAATCAATACCTGCTGAATTACTTTCTTACAGTAATACCTGTACCACCAAAGGAAAGTGATACTCCGAGAAAGAATCCGAAATCATACCAACCACCATTGTTGTAAATGGCATAAACTGATATACTATCTGCATACAATGAAAAGAACCAAGCAAAACCAAAGATCAGGCCATGCCAAAGTCCATGTAAAAACCCCACTGGGGCCATATTAGCAGCTTGCGCGAATGATACTGCGTCAGCACA
>Ga0209976_10002274_pt1 | contig 10959 bp, 7 predicted proteins | sample SumtaG_FD_182806 | JGI IMG/M metagenome (GOLD analysis project Ga0209976, IMG submission 182806) | Deep subsurface microbial communities from Indian Ocean to uncover new lineages of life (NeLLi) - Sumatra_00157 metaG (SPAdes) (version 2) | ecosystem: Environmental > Aquatic > Marine > Oceanic >... | reverse complement strand
GGGTTCACTATTACATGGTGGATTACTATAGAAACAGGGAGCATGGTTTACCTTTCAATTTCGACTTTTTTGATGTTTCTTCCGCAGATTATAGTAACCCCTTTTGCGGGAGTGCTAGCAGATAGGTGGAATAAAAAAGCAATTTTGGCAATTTCTGATTCACTTCAAGCGCTGGTGACTTTCTTTCTCTTTCTATTTTTCTTAATCGACTTTCAAACGATATGGCTTGTATTAGCAATAAATACATTCAGGGCATGCTTATTTGCGTTTCAATTACCAACAATCCATACTTTAATACCTTCATTAGTCCCCCAGGAGCAATTAAGTAGGGTGAACGGAATGAATTTTTTATTTAACGGATTGATTTTTTCCATTGGTCCTGTGATAGCAGCAACTCTTCTATCATTTTTCACTATTGAACAGATTTTTCTAGTTGATATCTTTACATTCGTAGCCGCTGCTGTACCTTTGTTAATTATAAAAATTCCGAAAATTCAAAAAATTACTGAAGAATCCACCAAAAAATCATTTTTCAAAGATTATAAGACAGGAATGTTAGCAGTAAAAATGGTTCCAGGACTTATGGCGATGATTGCCTTCGCTATGATATGGAATTTTATATTTCGGCCGTGGAACGTTCTGATGCCTTACTTCGTGAAATTTGTTCATGGCGGTTCTGCGCTTGATTTAGCATTGTTAGGATTCTCATTCCAATTGGCAAGTATAATCGGTGCTATAATAACGATGGTTAAAAAGGATTTTAAATATAAAATAAAGATAAATATAATTGGAGCAACATTATATTTTGTGTTCCTTATTCCCGCCATCTTAGCGCCAACAGGGAATTTCCTCTTTATGATGATATCAATATTTCCTGGAGCGGTCATCTTCCCTATTACAGTATCCACATACTTGGCAATTCTCCAAACTGTTGTCCCAAAGGATAAAATTGGTAGAGTAATGTCAATTGATCACATGATTTCGATGGCTATTGCGCCAATTGGAGCCTTAATTTCGGGGCCTTTAGCAGAATTTTTAGGTATAATAAACTTATACATGATATGTGCAATTATCGGCTTAGTTTATCCAGTTCTAATATGGAAATTCACAAAAATTAGACAACTAGAAGTTATTGACCAAGAAATTACTCAACGAGCTGCTAAAGCTAAAGAGCAAGAAATAGTTGAAGTTATAGAAATAATTGAATGAACAAATTTTTTTTTTTTATTTTATTTTTTCCATTAATCTTTCTTAGTTCTAATTCTGGTTTTAATAATAGCAATTAGAATTACACTAGAAGTTAACATTATTAATATTTCAATTAGATATTTTTTTATTTCTTATATTCCTTAAATCAGTTGGATGTTATAATGTCAGATTCACTTGAGAAATTAAAACCATCAAGAATTAAACGAGAGATAATTCCTTTTATACTTATTTCGGTTATAACCATATCATCATTAATATATTTTTCATATCAAGATAGTACAGGTTCAATAATTTATTCTCCAGAAATTCCAACTATAAACATTGAAATTTCGGATGAGATATCTAATTCCTCACAACAATGTTTTATAAAATTTGAACCTATTTCTTTTGAATTTATGCAAACTAATTGGGCAAATCGTTATTTAGCTGCTAATATAAGAAGAAGGAATTCTGATGATGGATTGTCTTTTGAGTTAAACCAAAATGAAAATCTTTTTAATATTCGGACTGATGATGATTGGCTTCTGTTACCCCCTGGAAAAAATCTAGATGCATTTAGGATAAAGATGGCTTTTGATATTTATAACATGCTGAGTGAAGATGATTCAAATTATAGGCTTCCTAAATCTCAACTTACCGAATTATATATAAATGAGGAATATCAAGGCATATATCTGCTTGCTGAGAGAATTGACCGCAAAATGCTGGATTTAAATGAAGAAAATATTGATAACATTGAAGAAAATGATTTAATTATTAAAACTATGGATTGGGATGGTGATTTTTACGAAATACCAACTTTTCCTGAATCTAATGTGGATCAATTATTTCCAAATTCAATAAATTATTCATATAAATTTGTTGATCTTATAGATTTTGTGTTGAATAGTGATGAAGAAGAATTTTTTGATGAGAATACAGGTATATTTTCCTTATTAGATAAAAATTCAGTAATCGATAACTTTCTTTTTGGTTTATTTTCTGGGAATAATATAATCGAGGGACACTCCTATTATTTGATTTATAATCATGAAAAAGCTGAAAATTCAGCTGGCTTTTCAATTCTTCCATGGCATTTCGAGCAGAGCTTTGGATATAGTAAGTTTGGGAAAATACCTCAGAATCTTTGGTTAAATAAAGACGAAAAAATGATTGATCCTGTTGTCTGGAGTAATTTATACAATCGATTATTATTTCCAGAAGAAAATACTTCAATCAATGAAAATTTCTTGATGGAAGTGAGAAACCGTTGGAATAATATCTTTAATAAGCATTGGGAAACTGAAGACCTAATTGATTATTTTAATAATGTTTATTCTACGGTACAGAGTTCTTTAATTCATGCTGGTTATAATAATGAGTTTTCTGAAGAATTTAAAGACTCAATTCATAATTGGATAGAAAAACGAATACCTTTACTAAACGAGATTTTAACGGGGGAAGAAACTATCGCTTTTGGTCAATTTGAACCATTATATCAGGAAGAGAATAACGTATTCGGTTTCTCTGATTCTGCAGCTAGAAGACATTTTTATCAATCATCGATAATATTCTCAAAAGATAAAATTCATAATGTGAACATTACAATTAGGGAGGATTTTCTAACAAACATCATCGATCGAAAGCATGATAATAATTGGGAAACCGAACATATTTGGATGGCTTCTGATGTATCAATTGATGGTTATTCAATGGATAATGTCGGTTTTAGACTTAAAGCTGGTTTTGGTAGCTTAAATACTCCAAAAAATTCATTTAAACTAAAATTCAGTGAAAGTGAATTATATTCTTATGATGGCAGAAAACATTATGGAGAATATCATTACTATCCAGAAAATATCGATCGAAGATTTTTAGGGATTAAGAACTTGAATTTAAGGGCGGGACCTGGCGATTTGTCATTGTTAAATGAACCTCTAGGGCATGAAATATTTAAAATAACAGGAAATCCTTATTTGCGAATTTCATGGGCTAAATTATATATTACTCTAACGGATGAAAACGGAAATATTGCAAAATCCCAAGAGTATAAAGGACTATATTGGATGACAGAACACATAGATAAAACCTTCTTACGTACCCGCTTTAAAAACCCTGATGGGAATCTGTATAAAACTACAGGCGCTATAGCACTTCTTAACAATTGGTATGTTACTGGGAATCCCGATAGTCTTAAAATACTCGGTACTGGGTCTCCTCCTCGTCGAGCCTATGAATTAAAAACTAATCAGCAAATAGATGATTATACAGACTTGAGAGATTTCTTATATATCGTTAATAATCAATGGGAGAATATAGAATATGCTACTAATTTAAGCATATTAGCAAAATATTTTGCCTCAAGTATTTATCAGGGAAGTTGGGACGATTATATTATCATTGCGCACAATTATTATCTATATTCTGAACCAAATATAGGTTTTGTAATGATTCCTTGGGATATTGAGAATAATTTAAATGCACTTAGCGATTTCGTCGGTGTTTTTCATGACGCTCCTTTAAATAGTAGTTATCAAGACCATTTTAACTGGAATAATTGGGAAAGTTGGTTTGGAGATTGGTCGTGGGATCCAAAAGAAAGACCTTTGTGGGATAATGCAATTAATGATTCTGCCTTTATCAAATTTTATCTTGGTGAAATAGAGAAGATAATGAATAATACTTCTAATTTACTAGAAAAAGTAGAAAAATGGTCGAATCTCATTAATGAAACCTTGCTCTTACCTTTTACGGCGACTACTATCATGGAAGCTTCAAGATACCAGTTACCATATACCATGAAAACAGATTATTATTCCATTTTAGATGAAAAATCCCGAGTTATAAATTTCTTGGAAGACCGAAAAGATTATGTTGAGGAGCAACTAAATTTGCTTTATAACTTATATAAGATATAATAATAATTGGGAAAAAAAATGCAAAAACAACAGAAATATTTTAACCGATTTGAAATAAAATATTAAAATTGAAAGTAAAACATGTCAGATCTACTCGAAAAATTAAAACCATCTAAAATTAAAAGAGAACTACTAACTATTGTTATTATTTCAATTATTACAATTTCATCTTTCGTCTATTTTTCATTTCAAGACAGTTCAGATTCAATAAAATATTCCCCTGATGCTCCACAAATTAATATCGAAGTTTCAAGTGAAATAACAAATTCATCCCAGCAATGCTTTTTAAAATTTTCTCCTGTTTCTTATGAATTTATAGGATCAAATTGGGCAGAGAGATATTTAGGTGCTAATATTAGGAAAAGGAATTCCGATGAAGGTTTTTCTTTTGAGTTATTCCAACCGGAAAATCTCTTCCAGATACGAGACGATGACGATTGGCTTTTATTACCACAGGGAAAAAATTTAGATTCACTCCGGACAAAAATAGCATTTGATATCTATAATATGCTAAGAGAAAATGATTCTAATTATTTCCTACCGCATTCTAAATTAGTAGAACTTCATATTAACGGGATCTATCAGGGAATTTACTTGCTCTCAGAAAGAGTAGACAGAAAATTGATGAATTTGGATCAAGAAAATGATATGCTTTTTAAGACAACTGATTGGGATGGTGATTTTTTTACTATTCATAATGCTACAAATTCTCCATGGGAACAAATGCACCCAGATACGGAGGATTTTTCTCAAACACCCATTAATCTTACCCAATTCATCCAAAATACATCAGAAGAAGATTTTTTTAGTGAACAATATGGTGTTTTTACGATTTTCGAAAAAAATGAAATTATCGATAATCTATTATTTGGACTATTGACGGGACATGAAATTATTGAAGGATCTTCATATTATTTAATATATAACAAGGAAAATCCCGTAAGATTCTCTATTCTCCCATGGAATTTCGGTCAAAGTTGGGGTTTCTCCAAAGATGGTTCGATTCCTAATGATATTTGGTTAAATGAAGCTCAAAATGAAATAGATTCTGTTTGTTGGAGTAAATTATACCAGAGATTACTATTTCCGATCAATCATTCAATAAATGATGGTTTTGTTTCTGAAATTAAAAATCGATGGAGTTATGTTCGCTCACATGTATGGGAATCACACATTATCAATGACTATATCAGCGATCTTTACTCATCAATTCTAACCACACTTCTTCGAACCACCACTGATGATGTCTATGCTTTTAAGAGTGCAATTGAGAGTTGGTTTATTACTAGGTTAAATTTACTTGATTACATTTTCGATAAGCAGGGAAATATTTTTAACAACAACATTAAATCCCCATTTCGAGAGGATGATAAGATATTTGGATTTTCTAACTCCGCAGCAAGAAGACGATATTTTAAATCATCACTTCTATTTTCGACTCAAAAAATTCATGATGTTAGTGTTGTTATTCAGGATGAATATTTATATGATATGATTGATCGTATGGGAGACGGGATTCGCTCAAATGAACGCAGATATATGCCTGCGAATATTTCAATTGATGGCTACTCAATGGATAACATAGGGTTTCGTATTCGTGGTAATAAGAACTATCCCAAAGATACTTTCAAAATGAAATTCAGTGAGACTGAAATGTATATCGGGGAAGACCGATATGGGAAAGAACTATATGAATATATTCCTGAAAATGTAAATCGACGATTTCTTGGTTTAAGAAGGTTGAATTTACGGGCAGCACCACTTGATTTCTCACTAATGAATGAAGTTACTGGCTATGAAATCTACAAGATCCTCGGATATCCTTGTCCAAGAGTTAGCTGGGGGAAACTTTATATCACTGAGACCGATGAAAGTGGTAATATTATTAAACCTAAAGAATACAAAGGATTATATCTACTTACAGAAGATATAGATAAATCGTTTCTCAACTATAATTTTAAGAATCCTGAGGGAAATTTATATAAAACTGTTGATGGTCCAGCCAGTCTCGAGTATAAAGCAAATTTAAAAGACTTTTTAACTTTTGATGGTCGTCGAATTTATGAGTTGAGAACCAATAAATTACAGGATGATTATTCTGATTTAGAAGATTTTATCCACTCTATTAATTTTAACTGGAGTAATATTCAAAATGTTACTAGCATAGCATTATTAGCAAAATATTTTGCCGTTAGTAACTTTATAGGCAATTGGGATGATTATGTAATTCAGCCTAAAAACTTTTATTTATATTCTGATCCAAATTCTGGGTTCGTATTTATACCATGGGATATTGAAATGGGTCTTAATATGCTAACAAATTTGTCTATAATGGGATCTATATATCTATTCTCCCTTGATTCTACTACTGCTCCATTACTTTCTGGATATAAAGAATCATTTGATGCTTTGTTTAATCCAGGTCCTAGACCCCTTTGGGATAATTTAATAAACAACTCAAATTTTATTGATCTATACCTAAATTCACATGAAAAAATTGTGAATAACATGACCAAGCTAGTCGAGCAGATAGAACAATGGTTCGATTTTATCGAACCAACAGTATTTTTACCTTTCCAGTATACTGATCCATTTCCAGATCCTATATGGGAATGGATTTTGAAGGTTGAACCAAGTTGGTTTAATTATGATAAAACTCGAGTTCTGACTTTTTTAGAAGATAGAACACAATTTGTAATAAGTCAATTACCCTAGTTAAAAATGAATATTCGAAGTGGTGTTTAAAAATCCAAATATATCAGAAGTACTTTAACCGATTTGAGATAAAGTACCAAATCTCCCTTAGAGAACGTGATAGTTTGATTAGGTTTATTCGTCCTTTCACGGTATTGGATCCATATATTCAAAATAATTATGATTATGAAGTAAGGAGCTTATATTTCGATTCTAATTTCCAACATTCCTTTTTGGAAAAAAAAGATGGGATCGCAATCCGACATAAATTAAGAATAAGATATTATCCAAATTCCTTTAAAGATAATCAGGAATATGTTTTCATTGAGATTAAGAAAAAGATTAAAGAAAATGTTGCAAAGAGTAGAGTTTATGTCCCTCTTGAGAGTGCTATAAACATTTTAGATAATAATCAAGATGAGGCTAAAGAGTTTTATAGAAAGGCATCTGCCCAAGATAAAAATACATTGAATGAGATATGGTTTCTCTATAAGAAATATAATTTAAAACCTAGATGTATCGTATCTTACAAAAGACAACCTTATCTTTCAAAAGTTGAAAAAACTTTTAGAATAACGTTCGATACAAATATTATGGTGCGAACTTATAATTTTGATCTTCGATTCGGAGGAGGCTCTAAATTTGTTATTCCACGAGGAATTTGCGTAATGGAAATAAAATTTAATAATTTTATACCGAATTGGGCTATTAAAATAATTCAAAAAAACAATTGCGTACAATATAAAATTTCTAAATTTGTGAATGGGTTAGAAAAAACAAAAATCTTGGCATTGATCTAATAAAATTTAAGAAAAACAAAAATTTTTGATTCATATGTGGTTAGACGATTTTTTTAGGAAATTTATTGAGGATTCTTTTCTTAGTTTAGGTTCTAATATTTCTACTATTGAAGTAACAGATATTATTATTGTTCTGTTTTGGAGTATTGTATTATCAATTCTGATTGCGATTACGTATCGAGGAACTCATCGAAGTATTTCTTATTCCCAAAATTTTACTCAGACGCTAGTTTTGTTAGGGCTGGTTGTAGGAATGATTATGGTAATTGTGGGAACTGATATTGCAAGAGCTTTTACACTGGTAGGAGCTCTTTCCATTGTTCGATTTAGAAGTGCCCTAAAAGAAACAAGAGATGTTGGATTTATTTTCTTTATAATGGCTGTAGGAATGGCTTGTGGAACTCGATTTTATCTAGTAGGAATAATGCTTACCACAGTCGGTTGTAGTTTAATGTATTTCATGACATATACAAAATTCGGACAGAAAGGTATTGCTCAGGATATTCTGGAACTTGATTTTCCCGTCTCTCAAGATTATTCGAAAATCCTTAGTCCCATTTTTGTACGACATTTGAAATATTACAGTCTTCTAGGAATTGATTCCGTTAGCGAAGATACAAATCGAATTAGTTTTATTGTAACATTTAAGAAAAAAACAAAACTATTATCATTTGGAAAAAGAAGAGACTTTTCAAGTGAATTCGATTCGAAGGCAGAATTATTATTAGATGTGCAAAAAATTTCTTACGTTGCTAATGTAAAAGTTATTGATGGAAGTAATTCAGTCGAAATTTAAAGACGTGCTCGAAGTACATTTATTAAAAAAAAAAATAAATTGAATTTAAGACTATTATTACATATGAGAAGATTCATCTTCTTCAAAAATTCCTAATCTGTTACCTTCTGTATCCTTGAAGAAAGCGTAGTATCCTATCCCCGGAATAGGACTTTTTGGTGTAAGAATTTCTCCTCCATTTTCTTCAATTTTTTTTAAAAACTCTTCAACGGAAGGAACACCTATATAATTGAAAACTTCATCTGAAGCATTTTCTCTTTTCTGTAAGCCCCCACTAATTCCAGGTTCATCTTCGGGTCCTGCAGTAATCATCCAATAATCCATTGGCATTTCTGATTTTTCAATTTTCCAATCGAAAACTTTTTCATAAAAACTTTTTGCCCGTAGTGGGTCTTCAGCATTTAGTTCGAAATGTACTATTTTAGGCATAAAATTACCTCAAATTTGTAATTTTAAAATATATATCAGCCTTTATAAAAATATTTCTTATAAAAATTATAATAGCTGATATGAGGTTTAATAACTTCATTAATTATTAAAGAAATAAGGGACAACATTTTTTCTAAAATTAAAAATTTATAGAATTCTTCATTATCGTTAAATATGAATTACTTCACAAAAGATTCTCTTCTAACCAGTATTGGAAAAGAAACTAAATTAATTGAATTTGAACTCAATAATGAGGCATCAGTTATAATTTCTGAGTATGGAGGACGTCCTTTAGGATTATTTCCTAAAACAAATTGCTATAATTTATTGTGGGTTAATCCTGATATTAAAAATGTAATTAAGGCAAGAAGTCATGTAATTGGGGGTGATAGATATTGGATTAGCCCCGAAAGAGATTACTTTTATAAAAAACCCGAAACATGGGGAGACTGGGAATGCCCTAGCGGATTAGATCCCGCCAATTACGAAATTCTTGGAAGTTCAAATACCTCTTGCACTCTTTCAAGTCAAATTTTTGTTATAAATCAAAGGACTAAGCAAGGATCCCGGGGAGAAATCACGCGTCAAATAAGGGTTATTAAAGAACCTCACTCAACAGGTATTAGTTATTGTGGTTTAGAAATTTTAGATGATTGTATATTCTTTAGACCGAATCTAAAATTAAATGGGTGGTCTTTAGCAACTGTTATAAGCGGGGGCTTTAAAAATCCCGGTACGGTATTAATCCCCACAAAATCAAACCCAAAACCACTTTCCTATTTTCGCGTAATCCCTGCAGATAGATTGAAAGTAAAAGAGAATTATATTGCCTATAAAATTGATGTAGATGATGTATACAAATTGGCAATTAGACCTGAAGATATTGATTATGATAGAGCTGCTAAAATAGGCTATATAATAAAAATCCCTGAGTCTGAAGAATATGGTTTTATATTAAAACTATCCGATGATATTCCAAGAACGCAAGATGATTGTTTTGATATTGCAAGAGATAATCCTGATTCTGAGATAGGAGTTATTCAATCATATAATTCTGAATCTCCTAATAAACCTCTGTTGAATTTTGGTGAAATTGAACTTCAATTAAATCCATTTCAGGCAATTGACAATGCTACCCATGGAAAAGCTAAACATCAGCTTTTTGTTTATATAGGTACTAAAGAGGAAATTTTGAGTGTTGTAGAAGAATATTTAGGAATAACCGACCCTGAATTATTTTAATGGTTTTGATATATTATTCATTAAAAAAAAAATTTGAATTTCAAAGCAGTCCGGTTACGGTTAAAATCTTTCGTGTTAATATTTTAAAAATATTTTCAATATTGTCATTTGTTTTTGAAGAACATTCTATAAATTCGAAAAGATTTCTCTTTTTCCCGTATTCATTTGCAAATTCTTTTTCTATAGATCGTTTCTCTTCAACGTGTAAATCAGCTTTTCCTCCCACTAATAAGATTGGAAAATATTGAGCTTTGGAGGCAGGATCTTTCTTTAAAATAGCTAACCACTCATCTAAATTCATTAAACTAGAGAATCGGGAAATATCATACATGAAAATTCCCCCATCAGCTCCTATGACATACGTTGGTAATAAGTTCTTAAATTGGTGTTCTCCCGCAAAATCCCATATCTGTAGATTCACATTAATATCGTCAATAACTATGTGTTTTGTATAAAATTCAACACCAATAGTCATTTTCAAATCTTCACTATATTTTCCAGTAATATATCTTTTAACTAATGTAGTTTTTCCAACTCCTCCGTCTCCAAAAATACATATTTTATAACGAGCATAACTCATGCTTTTTACCTATTCTTTTCTTTTTAATTTATTATCTAAATCTATTGAAATTTTACTGTAATATGGCGAACGTTATTCTTAATAATAACTAATAACTTTTGAATCATTCTTAATCTTTTTTAGTGTCTCAATTTCTTCTTTTAACAATAAATTTTCAAAACTTAATCGTTCAATTTCATTCATTAGATTTTTTGCTATTGATATGGCTTGTTGTTTCGAAAAAATATCTTCATCTGTTAATTTTTGTACATCTACGCCTCTAATTTCCATATTCTTATCAATATAAATTGTTGTTAAAATATTTTTTAAATC
>Ga0209976_10002273_pt1 | contig 10963 bp, 13 predicted proteins | sample SumtaG_FD_182806 | JGI IMG/M metagenome (GOLD analysis project Ga0209976, IMG submission 182806) | Deep subsurface microbial communities from Indian Ocean to uncover new lineages of life (NeLLi) - Sumatra_00157 metaG (SPAdes) (version 2) | ecosystem: Environmental > Aquatic > Marine > Oceanic >... | reverse complement strand
AGATATAAAAGCAATTGAAATCCAGGGGAGTAAAGTCAAATGGGGAGTTGGAGAAGTAATAATATAATGGAAAATGCTTGCTAATATATTTCCGTCAACTTTTCCAAGATAAAGAATAGCTCTTAACGTGGGAGAGAGAAGGGATATTATTATTCCAATAATGATACGTCTTGATTTACTAATTTTTAAAATATAATAAGAAAAAATTTGAGAAAACCCAATAAATGTAATTATATTCCAACCATATATGGCTATCTTTATTTCTCCTCCCTCAATGATTAAAATATTAGTGAGCATCCCTATTACTATCATTACAGCTCCTCGGGTAAAAACTCTATTTCGAATAATCTTAGGATGAACAATACCTTCCTTCCTTTTTATGCTAAAAATTACGCTTAGTGCTGAAAGGAACACAAATAAAGAAGGACCTAAAATATCTAATAAACCAAACATTAGTCCATATACATAATATGAATCCGGTGCTAACCACCCACTCGCAGTATGAGCTAATATGATAAAAACAATAGCAAATCCTTTTACAAAGTCAATTGAGTGAATACGTCTAGGCGAAGCATAATCTTTAATATCTTCAAGAGGAATTTCTTGTCTTAAATAATTGAAGAGAGGAGGTGATTCCATATCAATCTCATTATCAATTTGTGAAGTCATATTAGTTCATTGTTATAATTTTTTGGTTTTTTAATATCTAAGTAAAATTAATATTTTCAAAATTTATTTAAATATTATTCTTTTGGAATTTTTATACTTTTTCAAAAATGTAGATTAAGATATATCGATTTTTTATGCAACTTAAAAAAAAAGTTCTTAGCTTTTTACTGCTTGGATTGATTGGTCCTATTCTCCTTATAATATCTGAGTTTTTTCCTTGGTTCTCAGATTATAACTTGATTGAGCTATTTATAATTACATCCTTTGCTGAAATTGAAAACTCTTTCTTATTCCTGTTCCCATTAATAAGTGGAATTGTTTGTTTGATAGCTAATATGTTAGTAACCTACAATGCGGAATTTAGAATTAAAACTGTCATCTTATCTTTAGTAGGTTTGGGATTTCAGTTAATTTTTTTTATAGATTATATTTCACAAGAATTAGGTTTTCTCTCTAATGCGGGTGTTGGTGTTTATTTAGGAAGTTTTGGTTTTTTTCTGATTATTATCAATATTATAAATGTCTTAACTAGAGTTGAAAAAGTTCAGGAGGTTAAATGACTATCAGTAAGGAAAGAAAAAAAAATTTCAAAAAGAAGGAAATTGATGTAGAATCGAGCTTTTACTACGCTTTAAGTCACAAGATTCGCAGAAAAATAATAAAAATTATCGGAGATAATGAGTTTACCTCCTTTACTCAACTTAAAAATGAATTAAATGTAAGTACGGGCACAATATATCATCATCTTGAGACATTATCAGATTTGATTGTGCAAAAACAAGATAAAAAATATTATCTAAGAGAATTAGGTGCTTATGCATATAATTCTTTAAAAGATAATATTGAAATAATCAAGGCACCTCATAGAGAATTCAAATCTCTATTTTTAAATAAATTGATGGTGTTAACTTCAAAAAGGTTCATAATTTTTAATAAAAAAGACAGGATCTACACGCTATCAATGTCATTAGGAATTCTCGTCCTTGGTACGATCCTTTGTAATTTAAATGGTTTTACGTCTTTTTTCTTGTTTTTTATTGATATTGATATAGGGAATATAGATTTTTTGCCTCAGATTCTAATAGATATAAGCTTTATTTTAAATTTCTTAGCTTTCTTTGTTATAGTAGAAATGATATCTCGCATATTTTACAAGAAGTCTGAAAATACATTAAATTTTATTGCATCCTTTGCGCTAATTCAATTTCCAATGATATTTTATCTTGTGCTTCATACTATTTTAAATTATACTGCGTTAATTACTATAAACATTGTGAATTTCATAGACCAAATTTTAATGATAGTTTTTCAGGTATGGTCATTGTGGTTACTATCCTATAGTTTGAGTGTAAAGAAAGGATTAAAAATTGAGAATAGTTTGATAATTTCCTTGTTGATACATTATGGTGGTTTTACTTTAGTTTTGCTTATGTTCATTTAATATTCTCAAAACCTAATTTTCCTAATGTTGTTTTTATTGTATTCATTCTTTCCTTAGATGTTGACAGATCTTTTGATTTAGTGGCGATAAAGCATGTAAAATGATTTGAGTTATTGAATGATATAGGGGGAGTGACGAATTCTGGAATTTTCTTTACTAGTCGATCTAACAATTCCTCGTTAACATCTTCATTATTTATTTTATCGTTAAAATCCATTTCGAACCTAGAGAAAAGAGAGTGAAAAAGGTGTTTTATTTCGTAGTACCTCAAACTATTTAATTTCGAATCTAAAATTAATTTGGCAGGGTTTTGATTAATAACATTTCTTATTCCTATATATGAAGTTGTTAATCTAGGATTGATTTCAATAAAGTAAAGTTTTGAATCAGTAGTTCTAATGAAATCAATTCCAAAATACCCAGAAAATTCTGAAAAATTAATATTATCTAACAATAGGCTTAAATTGTTCTTTGTTTTCTTATAATTCTCTACAGGTGTGCATCCCCCAAAATATTCAGAATCATTATTTGAATTTTTAATATCGATATTTTGTGAATTAATACTTAATAATAAAGGATTTTTTATTTGAGAATCATTGATGTATGGTATACCAATCAGCGAGGCACTTAAATCTGTTCCCTCAATAAATTCTTGGATTATATATTTTCTCCCATATTCAATTTTATGTTTAAATTCTTGAAAAAAATGCTTTATTTGATATTGAGTCTCGAAATAGTAGATTGATTCAGCACCTACACCATCCTCAGGCTTGATAACCACCGGTTTTTTCAAAATATTAAACTTTTGAATAACAAAATCAAGATCTAATTGTTTTTTTCTCATGGGTATTGAATACGTTTTAGGTGCTGTGGTTTTATTGCCTACAAAAAATAAATATGTGTTGAGCTTAGACATACCCAATTTGACTCCTTCTAAATTAGTGCTTAAAAGAATTCTATTAGATTTTTTAACCATTTTTGTTAATTTATATAGTATATTTGAAGATTCTGGAGCAATGATGAAGGTGTATTCACTTTCTTTTACTTTAGTTTTAAATTTCTTAAAAAAGTTATCCAAATTACGAATGATATATAAATCATCAACAGGCAAAAAAGTAGAAAGGAGGGAAATCCTATAGTCTAGCATAGTGCTAATCTCAAAATTTAGAGATTTAAAATCCATTATGATAGATCTTAACATTCCATAACCTTCACAAAAAAGTGAAATGGGTATTTTTACTTTATTAAAACCACCACCCGAAACAAATTCAAAAATAAAAATTCTATTTTTCATCATTTTAGTTTATATTTTTAGTAATCAGATTTGTTTAGAATACTTGTTCATAAAAATATTATTATAGATTAGTTTTAAAATGATGGATAAATAATTTTAATTACTCAAATTTAACGAAAAACGTTACGATCTGATTATGACTTTTTTTACAGAAGAAGAAATGCAACGAATTAGGTATCTTCATTATAAAATTAAAAAAATTGAAGATGCTATTGAAAAAGAAGATGAATTTTTTAATCTTGATGACCTAAATCTTATTTTAGAGTATACTAAAATTTTAAACAGAAATTATCAGCGTGAGGATCATAAAGTAATATTGAAAGATTTAGATCTTACGAGTGTTTTTCAGGATCCTCAAAATGATAGAGAAGTTGAAGTTTACGATATAATGTTTGAATGTGCTCGTGTGCTTTGGGTTATGGCTAGAGCTTACTCTCAGCTTTCTGAAAAATATGAAGAAGATAGTGAGTGGGAAAATGCAATAATAGCTATGACGGAATGTAGTAAAGTATATAAAACTGCAGCCTATTTTAGTGCCGCTGTTATTAGTCAAAATGATTTAGGAAGTACACTCAAATCAGAAAATTTGGAATTAAACTCAGAAGAATCACGGATTTTAGCTCAAAGTATTGCTGCTTTACGTGAAGAAACAAATCATAATATATATTTTGCGTCGAAATTATATGCGGGGCTTAGTGTATTATCAAAAAGATTATTTTATTTAAGGCAACATGAAGAAAAAAAGAAACAACAGATTAGAGCTCAATTTCATTATGATATGGGAAAAGCGTGCTCACTTAAAGCTCAGGCTTCTCTAGAATCATCAATAACTAATATTAACAAAGGGAAGGTAGAAAAGCTACACCAAAAAGCTCTTTGGTATTATGTAAAAGCAAAAGAGATTTGGGAAGATATGCAAAAAACAATAACACTTTCAGTGGAAGAGAAAGATCACGTTGATTTAAATTTGTCTATAGTAGAAGATAATATTAAAGAAAAGGAAATTGAACAATTAAATTATGAAGAAATAAAAAAGATTCAAGATCCAGAACCAATAATTATTATACCTGAAAACCTGGCTCCATTTGTACCCAAGAATATCATATATTTAACAAAATTTGTACCTAAGGACTTAAATGTCAAAAGATTCAGAGTTTATCAAAAGAAAAAGCTGGAGGAAAAAATTCCTTATAGTAAAAAAGAGAAATTAATAGATCAGAAAGCAGGGGTCGTTCGAACTATAAGTGAATTAAAACTATTAAAAGAATCTGATGAGATCGATATTGAAAAATTTGCAGAGCTTATGGAAAAATACTCGACTAAATTAAAAATGATTGACACTGCTATTGAAAAATTCGTAAAAAAAATATAGAAACTCGTTTATTAAACCTATAATAGTTCCCCGGGTAAAGGTCCTTTTTCTTTTTCAATGTATTTTTTACGATTTTCTTCTATTTCAAAATTCCTACGCACTTCTTCCATAAACAGTAAATCATAAACCTCTTTTAATACAAGACCGATAAGTAATAGCTCCACAATAAAGATTAAAACTACCATTATCAATTCTAAGTTATGTAGTTCCCATAAAAAAAGGATTGTAAACAGAAATAAATGGGGAAGATATAAGAGAGTAATGACACCAATTCTCTTCCCAAATTTAATGATAATTTTATTTTCCAATGCGAATATATGTTCTAACTTAAATACTTCCCATAAATAATAGGCACAGAATAAGAGATTAATTATGCATAAAACTACAATATAATCTTTTTCTTGGGTTGTCAATGCAATATAGGGTTTTAAAAAAATTGACCCGAACATAAAGGTAAATGAAAAGATAACTAAGATTAACGAGGAGGACAAAAGACCACTATGAAAATCTTTAAAATCTAAAGCTTTCCACCTTCATTGTTTAAATATCAGCAGTATATAATTGATCTAAATAACATATAAATTATAATTAATTTGATTCTATTTTCTTAATCTTATTTTAAAATTATGGTCATTTTTATTTTAAGCAATCTTTTCTATATTATGTCTGAACAAATTGCAATTCTACTCTATATTAAAAATATGCTTGCAGATCTAATTTATATCAATGGAATTGTGGCAACGGAGCTAATAAAAGTAACAGAAAACACTGCCACTATTCGTCATGGTGAAGAATTTCTTAAAAAAACATCGTGTCTCTCTGAACATAACCAATTAAACGAAAGGATAATAGAAATATTAAAAAAATATCAAAAATCACCAGATGATTTAGCAGGGTTAGCGTCACACGTATTGAAAAACAATGAAGAGTAAACTATTCAAGGGATGAAATGCCAAAAAACTTTGATGAATTTGTTGAAAACCTTCAGAAAGAAATCTTCAAGACGGAAATTAAGAATTATAATGAAAAAATAGTATCTTTATGTTATAATCCTCAGAATTGGGGGAAACTCTTGAGAAATGAAATTTCTTGTTTTGAAGAGCGCAGAGGAGGCCCAAAAAACTATTTTCTAGGTTTTTATTTGAATATTGAGAATAACATTATAAGAAAAATTAGTTTCTTGACAGACGGTTGCGGGGTGATGATTGCTACGGGGAGTCAAACTACAATCTTAATTGAAGGTAAAACAATAGATTTCGCTGAAAATTTAAAAGGTGAAGATATTGATAATGAGCTAATGGGCTTACCTGAAAATGAGAAACATTGCCTAGATTTGGCTATTAAAACACTTAAAAGTGCAATTGAAAATTATAAAACAAAAATACTAATCTAAACTTATAATGACCGATTTATTTACAGAAAATATTGATATTCATATAAAATCTGATGATATAAATCTCAAAGGTTCAATCTATAATACATCAAAAACCCCAGATAAAGCCCCATTTTTGTTAAATTTACCGGGATTTATGAATCACAGGGAAAATTATCTTGTAAAATTCTTTTCTGAAAAATTTGCAAATGCAGGGTATTATGTTCTCTCCTATGATTACCGTGGTCATGGAGAAACCCAAAAACAAACTGGTCCTAGATGGGATAAAATGATACCGCAAATATTTTCAGACATTCATATTGTTATCGATTGGATCATTCAAAAACAATCTTATAGACTTTTAGAAAATAAAATAATATTGTTTGGAAGGAGCCTAGGTGGTGCAATTATATTATCGCATGGTTTTATTGATGAAAGGGCAAAAATATTAATAGCACTCAGTACAAGATATGACTATAACACAATTAGAGGAAGATATCAAACAGTCGAAGAACATGAAGGAGAAAATTTAATTAGAAAAATAAGTCCTAAATACTTCCTTAAAAAAGATCCAATAAACAACGAACGGATCTTAATAGCACATTGCAAAGATGATGATAGAGTCCCGTTTGAAAATTTAACTCAAATTAAGGAGAGCCTTGGATTAGATAATGAAAATGTTGTTGAGTTTGACACTGGAGGGCACACATTTTCTGGACATAGAGAAGAAATTTTTAAGTATTCACTTAAATTTCTAGAAAAGATATATACATTTTAAAAAAGAAAATTTATTATAAATCATTATTATTTGGTGGAACCATAATGAAAAAAATTCTAATAGCAGGACCGTCCTCCCAAATACTTGGGGTTAAGATTGCTCATGAGTTAGGAATTGAAGCTATAAATACTGAAGCTAAACTGTTTCCAGATGGGGAAAATTATTTAAGAATCAATATTGAAGATGAGACCTTAATAGCGGATAAAAAAGTTATTATAGTGCAATCGACAGGACCTAGTTCGAATGGAAATCAAAACACCCGTTTGATGGAGCTTTTTATGATGATTGATTCTGTTAAAAGAATGGGTGCGGCCTATGTAATAGTCGTTTCTCCATACCTCGCTTATGCACGACAAGATAAAGTGTTTAGACCAGGAGAAAGTCAATTTTCAAAAGTAATGTTTAAATTTATTAACTCATTAGGAATAGATGAATTTTATACTGTAGACATTCACTCTCAAGAAATATTGAAGGAATGTACATGTAAAACCATAAATATTGACTCAATGAAACTATTAGCAGATTATATTAAATCTAAGGGTGCGAAAGACATAGTTGTAGTATCCCCGGATAAAGGAGCAATTGAAAGATCAAAAGCCTTTGCAGCCCATTTTGGTGAAAACGTTCCTGTTGATGTATTTGAAAAACAGCGAGATAATAAAACGGGTGATATAACAATGAGGGGAGAACTAAGTTTAAAAGGCAAAGACGTTGTGATTGCAGATGATATTATTGCTACAGGTGGAACAATGGCAACAGCTATAAAACTTGCAAGGGAAAGTGGGGCGAATAAGATTTATGCTGTAGCGACTCACGCATTATTGTTAGATCAAGCAAAATATCGAATATTAAAAGCTGGTGCAGATGAAATAATTGGGACAGATTCAATCGATAATGAAGCGTGTAAGGTTTCACTAGCAAAAATTATTGCAGATTATTTAAAATAAATAATCCCATAAAATCTAATAACTTTGAATTACTTTCAAGACAACATCTCTCGTTTTTTTTTTAATGTCATCTATGGTAGAATTATTATATATTTTATAATCAGCTTCTTCCAACACTTCATCAAGTCCAAAATTAAGTTCTCTATTGTCTCTCTCTTTTAATTCCTCCAAGTTTTTTGGATCATCACTTCGAGATCTCTTGAAAAGCCTTCTTAGTCTTTTTTTTTCATCAACAAGAACAGCGATAATAGGGAATTTCCAAAATTCCCTAAAAATATTGACTTCAGCAAGAGATCTTATACCATCAATAATGATAATATCATCTTTCTTTTTTTTTATTATGTCCACGCATTTTTTAGCAATTATACCCAGTCCTTTTTTCTTCCGCATTTGCTGTGCTATTTCTCCTAGGTTTCTTCCAGAGGGTTCGATGTTCATTCTTTTAGCTTCATCCCGAACAACATCACCCATTGTTACAACAATCCCTAAATCACTAATTGCTTCTATCGCTGTAGTTTTTCCAGATCCGGGAAGTCCCACTATTGCTAGTATTTTCATTTGATTATTTTTCTTAATATAATTTAAATATCTAGAATTTGTTTAGATTTTATATAGAATAAGAAATAAAGTTTTTAAAATATACTTGTAAAAGGTATAACTAACGAAAAAATGAAGAAAAGAAAAGAGGTAAATCCTTCATATGCACCAGGATTACTTTCATCAAGTGCTTATGAGAGAATCGTTGGTTATGCGACTAGATATGCTAATGACGATATAAATCCAGGAAAATGGCGGGAAGTCTATGGTATCCTAATAGGAACCATCGAGAACAATGCTAGAGTGATCATTAAGGATGCAATACCTATCATGGTGGGAGATCGTGCAGGCGTTGCTTTTGAAAATAAACAATATGTAGATACAGCGCAAATAGATGCCTCAGTTTATGAGCATTCAATTCAAGATAAGAAAAATGATTTTATTATCGGTTGGTGGCATACACATCCAAATATGGGTTTTTTCTATAGTGTTGTGGATCGTACAACGCAACTAGGATACCAAATTCCAAATCCATTTGCAGTGGGATTAGTTTTCGATCATTGTAAAAGAGAATCAGAAGATAACTATTTAGGGATTGCTGGACTAAGGTTAAAAGATCCCGATTTTGGCATGAGATCACCGTTTACATTAATTGAATTGGATTATGAATTCGATCATAAAACCATGATGAAGAATGCTAATATAGTAATTAAGAATGTTAGTAAAAACATAAGCAAAGTACTGAAAGAAATTAAATATATCGACGTTGTACTCAGAAAAAAGAATCTTGCTCAATTACAGAGAAATTATGGATTAATTCTTGTACCAAAAGAAGACATTAAAATAACGGACAATGAACAAGAAGCTGAGGAGGATGAGAAGTTTTTGTATGAATGGGATCCTGATATTTACAAAAAAACATACCGAATCCCGAAATTTAGAGAAAAAGTTGAGAATGCTATTTCAGAAGCTTATGATGAGCTCGATAAATATCCGAAGGAAAGGGAGACGGAAGATTATGAAATAAAAAGAAAAAAACTAGAAAAAAAAATTAAATCTATTTTAAAGAAACCAAATGAGTGGTATGATAAATTAATGATTGATTTCTCAAAAAGGATTGAAGTAATAAGTTCATTTTTTATTTACTTAGACACTGATGAAAGAAAAGTTATTGAATATTTTGAAGAGCGGAGTTCTGAATATTATAGAATTTTGGAATACCTGAATGCTAGAGCAGAATTAATAATAGAAAAGATTTAGCATAAGAGTTCATTTTTTTATTTATTAAAGTTTAAAAAGATATGAAAATATTACAACTTAAGCATTATAGCAAAATTTTATATTGATGCAAAATTATTAAAAACTAAGAATAAAGCTACTTTTTATCATAACATAAGTTTTTTCTGCGAACGAGGTTCTTCCATGGTTTATGAAACCACTATTATAATTAGAAATAGAAGCGATAAAGAAAAATCTATCAAAGACGCAATATTTGCATTTAGTGGTGGAAAGAAAACATTATTGATAAAAGGGGAAGGGGAAGAGATAAGTACGGCTGTCGAGGTTGCTGAAATATTGAAAAATCGAATGTATCCTCGATTAGAAATATCGAATGTTTCTCTAGGAAGTCGCCCCTTTTTTGAAAACAAGAATCAACGATATAATAATAGAAATGGAAGATATAATAATAGAAATGCAAGATATGATAATAGAAATACAAAATTTAATGGTAACAAGAAAGATCTGATTTCTAAAATCGAAATTACGATACAGACGAAATCATTTCAGTAATCTTATCTATGAAGGCTAATTTTAAGAATTTAGGTCCACTGCTAGATGAAACTCGAACTTCTGAAGTTTGTGTTATTTGTAACAATTTTATTTATAAACGGGTATATTATGATGAAAATTCTAACGGGAAGAAAAAAGTTGTTTTTATTTGCAAAAATTGTTTAAAAAATAATTCAAAAATAGATAAATAGAAATATTGTTTCCTATTCATCTTTTATTAACTTCTTATGTTTTCTTTTTTTGAGATACTTTTCCCAATCAAAAGCCATAATAAAAAACATAACAGTAATAGTTACCAACAATAAAATTGCTTCTGTGATGATACTTGATTTACTGTTGGATTGGATATCAAGAGATGTAAATCCTAGTGCGATTAATATAGGCCAGCAGCAATAAAAAAGTGTAGTAAAGTTCTTGCCTAACCAACCTGGAATAATACACTTCCAAAAACTGTATTTTATCATTCCTAAGGGTAAAAATAAAATGTCATCAGGAAGTGGGGTTAATGCAAATAAAAAAATATATAGTGGAGCACGTTTCTCATTTTCTAAAATTATCTTACCAAATCCATCAATATTATTTAATATGTCTGAGTTCCTTTCCTCAGAAATCGTTCTAGTTCCGTATCCGACAGCATAACCAGTAAGTTCCCCTAAAGCACTGCCTAAACCTCCTATCAATGCAATACCCATAATTTCACCCCAAAAAGTGCCAGTTTGTATTATTTGGTTAATATTAAGTCCAACATTTAGATACTTAAAA
>Ga0209976_10002272_pt1 | contig 10965 bp, 14 predicted proteins | sample SumtaG_FD_182806 | JGI IMG/M metagenome (GOLD analysis project Ga0209976, IMG submission 182806) | Deep subsurface microbial communities from Indian Ocean to uncover new lineages of life (NeLLi) - Sumatra_00157 metaG (SPAdes) (version 2) | ecosystem: Environmental > Aquatic > Marine > Oceanic >... | reverse complement strand
TTTCTGAACTCGTTTCCTCAAGAGCAATTAAAACCGCTTTTATTAAAATCTGAACCTTTCTGAACTCGGTAAAAATAATGAAAATCGGACAATTTCAGATAATTAAGCTACTGATATCCAGCATTTACCAGCATTTTTCTCTGTTTTTACAGGACAAGAAAATTAAGAAAATCTTGCCTTTTCTTGCCTCCTTTGCTCAAGACAAATTAAAACCTTCTTTTGTTGAAATCTTATCTTTTCTTATCTCGTTCTTAACCCTGAATAAGAAGGAAAATCTGACCCTTTCTGACCCCGGTAGAGATAATGAAAACCCGACCACTTCTGACAATTTCTAGGCTAATAAAACCTGCAAAAACCGGACAATTTCGCACAATTTCGGATAATTAACTTAAGCTTTATCTTTATAAGGTAGGTTAAATCGGGTAGGATATGGTCAGAATGAAAATGAAAAAGCCAGCAACTCACTCTCTTTCTAGTAGAAAAGATACTTCTACAGTATCAATTTTAACTCATTTGCTAGCGTCAAATGGTTTTGTTAATCCTCTTATTGACTTTAATGATAAAACACCTAATAGCGATGGATGGCTTATTATCTTAAATAACAATGATGTGATGATTGGGAAACTTGAAACACAAGTAAAGCCTTTGAAAAGAAGGAAAAATGGAAGCCTTTACTACACTTTTACTGATGGAGGAAAATTTTTTGAACATTGCAAAAATACAGATACCCCACCCGTGATTTTAATCGCAGTTGATTCCTCAAATCAGGAGTGTTATTGGAAGGAAATGACCCCTCAATATGTGGAAAGTTTGGGAAAAGCGAAAACAGTGAACTTTGATGAAAACAATGTGATTAAAAAGAATGAAATTGGTGGCTATTATCCTTTATGGAAAAAATATGTTGAGGAAAGAAAAGCAAAGCTGGAAAAAACTAATGCGATAAGGCAACTTTTTCCTTTAGAAAGCGATCCTAAACTTTTAAGAAAGAACGAACAAGCAATAGATAGGATTTTAGACAAATTAAAAATAAAAATATTAGTCTACGAGGGACTGCTTTTTTTAATATCTCCATCCCATATAAATGATAATAAGAGTAGGGAAATTATTAGAAGCTATCTTAGTTTATCTCCACAACAAGAAGAGTTATTTATTGATGAGTTAGTAAATCAGAAGATTTTGTATAGGAAAGGAGACTTAATTCTTTTTAAGGATGATAATTTTGGCAGAGAGAAACTGCGCTACTTAGTTGATACAAAGGAGATTAAGTTAAGCGAGGTTTATGATTTGTTTCGTAATTTCAAGATGAGGAAAGCGATTCTTAATAATCTGATTAAGTTGGGCGATAATAAAACAGCACACTCTTTTTTTAAGCGCTTGATCGCTGATGTTCAGAACAAGGTTGATACTTTTGCTAACAATGATCAAATTTACACAGAATTAGAATTGGTTGAAGAGTTTGTTTATGCAGTTCCAAAACAAACCTTGAAAGTTATTAATAAATTATTAAAGAAAAAGAAACAGTTTGGTCGTAAGGAGTATTCTGGAAGATTGGGTAAGTACAAAGGTCATTCGCATGAAGATTTATTAGTAAAATGTTTAGAGCTATTGGAAAAGTTTCGATATTTGTTGACAAAAGAGGCATACAGTTGTCTTTTCAAATTTTCAGAATTTGATGATGAAAAAGTTGAAAAGAAAGCGTTGAGTGTTACTGAGGTGTTTGCAAAATACAATCTATATGCTCTACAAAAAATTGGATATAAAACCCAATATGAAATTATTGATGTTATTGAATCCCTGAGTAGCGTTCAACAGCAAAAGTATTTCAAATTTATATTAGCTTCTTTAGGGCAAATTATAGACTCATCATTTGAAGGCACTAGAATGACAAATTATAGAACTTTTTCTTGGAGCTATGGAGCATTGAAGGCTTCGGATAATTTGTCTAAATTAAGAAAAAAGTCAATTGAAATTATTATTAAGTTGTTTGAGGTAACTTCTGATAAGACACAAGCAGAAAAATTAGTCACTGTTTTATTTAAGGCAACCCAAACGCCAGTTAGGGGAGACTATTCAGAGAAACTTGAAGAAATAATTGTTAAGAATGCAGAAGCAATAGTGAGTTTTTTTGTATCTACTTTTTCAAAATTTGACCTTGAGATTAAAAAGCAGATAGAAAAACGAATGTATTTTCTTTATAAGCGTTATGGAGAAGACAGGATAAAACAATTAAGGCAATTAAAAAAGAAATTTAAGAATGATGACAGTTTTCAAATTTTTAAGGTTTTTTATGGATTTGATTATAGATATGGAGAGAGAATAGATTACACAAAAGCCAATGAAGAGAGAAATAAACTTATTGATAAATTTGTTAGTGAAATTAAAGATGATAATTGGGAAATTTGGGAAAAGAGGGTTATTTTATTTGGTAAAAATTATGATGATATTAACGCAGGAAAATATCAATATTTCAATGTTTTTCTGAACAAATTAGCTCAAAAAAAACCTAAATATGCCCTTAAACTTATAATAGCAGAGCAGAAAATTGACAATTTTTTATTGCATTTAGTGGCTGGTGTTTGGGATAGTGATAAAAAAGAGGAGATGAAGAAGATTATTGAGGTTTGGATAGCTTCTGGGAAGCACTTGCCAAAGTTGTCTTATTTATTTTCTTATAGCAAGAGTTTTGACATTAAAGTGTTTGTTAAGCTTTATAAAGCTGCAGTTAAAGCTGGCAATGAAATAGCTATAGTAAATGTAATACGAGTGTGTTTTGAACAATTTATTAGAGATAAAAGATTAAAATTAGTTTTTCTTGGATGTATCAGAAAACTAACGAAGATGAAAAATGCTAACTGGGTTCAAGCGGTTTGGTTCAGAGATGAGTTATCTCTAATAAAGAGCTTAACAGTAAAAGAGCTAAATTTGATTATTGAGAATATCGTATTTGCTGAAAGTATTGACTACCATTACGAGGAGATTATGCAGAAGGTAGCTATTAAGCATCCCGCTAAGATTATAGATTTGTTTTATAAAAGGGTAAGTTATTACATTGGGAAAAGAGGTGCCATAAGATATGATGCTATACCTTATAGCTTGGATAAATTAAAAGATGTTTTAAGCAAAAATAAGAAAATTGTTATTGGGGAAATAATAAAATGGTTTGGTGAAAAAGATGCTTATTATCATTGGGAGGCTGGCAATCTTATTCAAAACATATTCCCCTCTTTTAATGATGATTTGGTTGCATATTTGGTTGACTTGATTAAGAAAGGTGAAGATAAAAATGCAAAGATTGTTTTATCTGTACTTAGAGCTTATAAGGGTCAATCTTTTTTATACTCTGTTTGTCAGGAGTTTGTTAAAAGTTATTTAGCTGATCCGAAGATAAAGAATTATAATTCGTATAAAGAAGAGGTGTATATTGTTTTGTCAGCAACTGGAGTTGTGAGTGGTGAGCATGGTTTGTCTAATGCTTATAAGCAAAAAAAGAAAGAGATTAAAGTTTGGGAAAAAGATAAGAATGAAGCGATAAAAAACTTCTTGATTGGATATAGAAGATATTTGAATGAGCTAATTATGTTGCATAAAAAAAGAGAAGATGAGGATATTGAGTTGATGAAAAAAGACTATGGATAAAAAAACGAGAAAAAGAACTTTATTTGATATACTAGATCAAGATAAAATATGCCAAATAGGACAAGCTCGCGAGATTTTCACAAGTCCATTTCATTAGAGTTGGTTGCTTTGAAAAATAGAGTGAGACATTTAATAGGGGATGCTCATTGGGGAGAAGAAGGCGGATATAAAGAAGCAGTTTTGCGCAATGTTATTAGAAAACAACTGCCCGACGATTTGATATTAGGGACGGGATTTATTGTAAGAGAGGGTGGTGGAAAAATTAAAGTTTCAAGCCAAATAGATATTTTAATAATTGATAAGAACGCTCCAGTTTTATTTAGAGAGGGAGATTTTATTATTACTACTCCATTAAATGTGAGAGGCATTATTGAAGTAAAAACAACTTTGAGCGTTTCAGATAGTGAAACAATAAAAAAGGCAACTAAAAATGGAGACATGGTTGGTTTGAGTGTATTTAATGGAATTTTTGCCTTTGATAAGGAGGGAGACAACTTCCAAAGCAAATCTTTTGAATCATCGCTGAAAGCAAGTAAAGGGAGATTAAACCATATTTGTTATGGTAAAAACTACTTTGTTAAATTTTGGGAAAGCTCCTCCGGCAATCCTGTTAAAAATGCTTATAGTATTTACAAGATAAATAACTACTCGTTTACTTATTTTATTTTTAACTTAGTAAATCATATTTACCCTAATACTTATCTTGAAAGAGGGTGGTTTCTTTTTCCAATTGAAAAAGGGAAAGAGAATTATAAAATACACGATATTTACATAAAGTCGTAAACATTGAAATGCCAAGTCAAAAAATTGGGGAAAAGCCAAAAGGGTTAAAAGAACCAAAAGGTTTGGATTTTAAGGTGATCAATCAACCTTTAGAGGAAGTTTATAAGGGAATCGTTTCAAAATTGGAAAGAGAAACATCTGAATCAAAAAGTTTCTATTTTATCCTCAAAAGCCTACTGACCACCAATCATCGCAATTATATGGCTACTAGAAGACTCGTAACTAAGGAACCTAAGCTCACTTTTCAAGCATTTATACTAACCAGGCCAATGATAGACTCCTTATTTACCATAGTTGCACTAATTTCAAATCCTTCAAAATACACGAGGCAATTTGAACTTGCGGGTTATAGGCAATTTTGGGAGACATATTCGAGACAAACAAAAAGATATTCTGAAGATAACGATTGGGGAAATTATTTAGAAATGAAAAGAAAATATTTAGAGCACACTGCTAATCTACTTGGATTGTCTTCGGAAGAGAAAGAAAAACCAGATAAAAACATAAAATATTGGCCAATACCATCACGAATGCTAAGAGAAATGGACTTACCAAAGGATAATTTAGAATTATTAAACGAAGTATATCAATGGAGGTATAAAGAACTTTCTTCTTGGAGCCATTTACAATGGGAGGGAATAGCTTTAGATGTTTTTGCTTCATTACCAAAACAACATTGGTTTCCTGGTAAATTTGAGTCAGATGTTGTGTACACTGGTCAGCTTTTCTTGCTTATGATTCTCTCTGAAATAGAAGGGCTTAAGAAATATGGCTTTAGTAAAAAATTAAAACACATATGGACAACTCTAGGCAACTATTTTGATGAAACTAAAGATTACTATAACTTGAGATACAAGAAACTTCTTATATAAGGAGCCAGCACAAATCTAGTATGCTGGCAAATAGTTCAAGGCGACTCTTGGATTAAACTCTTTATACAACCTCTTGAAAAACACAAGAGAGGGGTTAGATAATCCGCCTTTGGCGAGACAGGTCGTCCCCGTGGGGTCACTAAGCGTCATTCTGGTCTTGATTTTGGTATACTTCCTTGACTATGACTATGACTTTTGAAGAAGCAGATGAACTAATTGATAATTTTGTGGATAAATACAACATTCAAAATGTTAATGGTGTCGACTTTACTGTGTATCCAATTACCGAACTACCCTGTTCTTCTGGAAAATTAAAGTATGCACACTTCTTATTTGCTGAATATATGATTGGGGAGGGTGAGTTCACGAAAAGCTTAGGAGACATGCTAGTAAAGTCATATGCGTATCTTGCTCGATTTCTTGATGAAGACGACGGGAAAGTTTCAGAAATAAATAAGGAAAATTTAACATTCTTAAAGAAATTGAATGAAGGAGGGCTTTACTCTTCGCTTATACTAAATGAAGTAAACTCACTAATTCTACAAAACACGATTGAATTTAATAATTTTTTAGCCGATTGTCAAAATAACTACCTTACAAAATAAAGGGCTTCAGGCTCTTCTTATTAAAGCCTGCTAGCTTCATTAGTTCAATTAGCCGGCATAGATTAACAATTAAATTGAAAGCTGATCTCAAGAAAAGAGCTTATTGAGTTAATCTACTAGCTAAAGCACTCCCGCTAAAACTAGACTGCCGGTGTTTTGGTATAATAAATTTGAATGAAAATTAAATGTCCTTATTGTGCAGAAGAAATATTAAAGGAAGCTAAAAAGTGTAAGCATTGCAAGGAATGGATAACTTCTTCTAAAAAATCGGTTAAAAAAATAGATACTAAGAAACAAAACCAACAAGCCTTAAAGGGTTTGGGATTTTTATTTTTAATGTTTCTTATTGTTAAGAATGCTCAAAAACCTCCTTTTTGGTGGTTTTTAATTAGCATAGTAGCAACTTATTTTATTGGTAATAGTAAAAAATTGACAAAAAGGTTAAGAGGAGTTATTGCTGTTATCCTTCTTATAGTTGCATTAATTTCAGGAGTTGGTTGGCTTATTTATATTCCAAATGAAAATAATCAAAATTTATCAAAGAGTAAGTTAGAAAAAGATTTTAGAGAAGGGCAAGAGGCTGGAGGGCTGGTAAGAGAGAATGAGAAGAAGCTTCGTTATGCTATTTTGTCTGGTAAAGACCCAGAAACAGGCGAGCTATTAGTAGAAGATATAAATGTTTGGGAGGAGGCTGGTGATGGAGGAGCTGATAATATGGCGATAGGTAATGTTCCAGATAATACTAAAGTGGAGGTGCTAGAAGAGAAAGAAGTTGATGGTAATGTTTTTTATCATATTCGTTCTTCTGTTGGTAAGGTCTCGATTTTACCTACAACCTTTAATGCCAGAAAGGTGGCGATGGACAAGCGACCAAAGGAGGATTGGCATGTTCCTGCGGACGAGAGTTTTCCAGTAGAAGGTTGGGTATCAGATAGTTTTATTACAGAGTTAAGCGAATAAATGACAAAAAGAAAAATGAATAAAGTTAAGAAAATCATTAAAAAAAATAAGCTAGCTTTAACAGCAGTAGCTTTACTTTTATTTCTATTCTATTGGTTTCAGATAAGACCAACTATTATTAGAAAAAAATGCTTTATAGAAGCTGTTAGCTCTGAGAAAGAACCTCAAACTGTGGATTATATAAAAGAAAGCGTGAATTTTAACTATAAAACTTGCATCGTTAAAAATGGCATGAAATCTGAATCTGTTTATAAATAAGAAAAATGAATAAAGTTAAGAAAATAAAAGTTAAATTCAAGCAGATAAATTCAGATGAAAAAGCTATTGAGGGAGTTTACAATAGGATTTTCAGTAAAGCTGTAGAAAATATCAGTAAAAAAGATAATAAAAAATGAATAAAGCTCAAAAAATTATTTGGACTGGTTTAATAATTGCTATCTATATTCAATCACATACAGGTACCATTAAAGAATTTGCTCTAACATTTACGGTAGCTTTAATTCTTCATTTTATTTGGAGCGATAAGCATGGTAAAAAGAAGAGTTGATACTAAGAAGGTGCTTAAGTCAAAAAAATACCTAGATGACTTACTAAAACCATTAGCGAAATGGCTTGGGAAAAATAAACAGTTAGAAGATAAAATCAAGCAACTATTCAGTAGTCAGGAACCAATAGATCATATTGTCGGATTCATTCTTGCTGGTCAACTTATTGAATTTGAAATGATACAGTTATTGATTTATATCAGATTACAGTTAGGCACTGATGGATTGATAAATATAAAAAGAGAGCAACATAAACTTCCTCGTTGGTATTCTAATCAAAAGGCAACTTTAGGAGGCTTAATACGGCAAGATTTTAAGAAATATATAAAGAAAAAACCATACCCACATTTAGAGCAAATCTATGACTTAATTTACAATAAAGAGTTGGGTTTATTAGATTTACGAAACAATTTTACACATAAATTATTTTTTCTTGACTACACAATCACAGACCTAGGAAATGTTGCTCAAGCGGGGATAAAAAAATCTTTTCAGGTTTTTGATTTAATGGGACAGTCTCGGTTATTTTTTAACAATAATGCATTAAGCAGTTTGCTTAAAAAAAATGTTAAATAAGCAAATAGTAATCTTATTTTAATATTCCAATCCCTACTAATAAGGGTTAAAAGCGAGTTTTGGATTAAATATCTCTTGTAGGCGAGCTATAATGCCTAAAATATCAAATATAGTGTTTGATTGATCGACCTCTAGGGTCACAAATACAAATTAGATTGATATAACAAGCTAAAGAAGTATTTTACCTCGATTGATCAGATACCTCCAGAAATTTGTCGTAAATTTCAATCATTCCTGATTGAATTTCCGCTAAGTTTTCTTCATGGGAATGATTAAAAGCAATAAATCTTGCGACAGAAAAACTAGATGGTGTATTATAAAATTCTTGGTTAATAGGAATAAGAGCTTTTTTCCCTCTGATAGGCTCCCAATGATTATAAACAATGCAACATTCAACTCTTTGATCTTCTGGAAGAGAAAGACCGGCAGAAAGGCGATCATCTAATTTCGCTAACCTCTTCACTAGTTTCTCTCTCCATTTTTTTTCTCTACCTATATATTGGGGTTCTACTCCAGGCATTGATCCACCCGGAGTATATATATCCGTCCAGAAGTACCCCTCCTCAGTGTCGTATATTTTCCCCCATTTTGATTTGCATCTTATGCGATATCTATGCTTTCCATTCCAAAAACTTCTTTTTGCTTTTCTACCAGGTTTTGCACCCAAAGCCTCTCCTAGTAATTCAAAATGTTCTTGAAATTGAATCTGATCCAAAAGTTCTTCAAAAATTCCTCTCTCTTCATTAACTCTTTTTTGTTTTTCGGCAACTGTCTTTAGTTGTGCCTGCCTTCTTAACTCTAGATCTCTTTCTCCCTCTGTTTCCAACCTATCAGCTTGTTTTTTTGCTTCAGCCTTAGCTTCTCTAATCTCAGCTGGTCTTTCGGTAAGTTTTTGTCGGAATCTTTCAAGCATAGTTAATCCTGATGTCTTATATTATGAATTATATCATCTCCAACCTATAACTATATTCCAACCCCTACTGGCAGTAGGTTAAAGGCAGGTTTAGGAATAAATATCTCTTGCAGGCGAACTATAATATCTAAAATGTCAAAGATAGTGTTTGATTCATCTACCTCTGGGGTCACAACTCTAGAAAGGGTTGATATAGAAGGCTAATTTAATAGAAATGTTTCTAGTCTTACCTTATTTTCGAAGATTTCGAAGTCTTGACAGGAATCCGACTCTTTTTTTAGGTTGGTGAAGTAGACCTGCCTTGTCGTTATTTTCTAAAGCAGTAATAAGGTTTTTAAGAGCTTTATCATTTAAGTTATAAATGTCGGCGGTCATATAAGTCGGATTAATAAGTTCTGGATTAAATCCTTCAGCTTGTGTGGTTTGTATCAACTCTTTAGCCTGGTTGCTTCGTACTAAAGGATGTTGAGCTAGAGCTGCTTGTGCAATTGTCAAGTACATTGGTATCCAGCCTATTGTTTTTTGTTCCCACTCTCGAACAGTAAACGTGTTGCCATCTTCTATGCCAGTTTGAGCTTGATCACCACGATTATCTTTTTCGTTCATATTTAGGTATGGATTATATCATAAAGGCGACTATATCAATCTATTTGTATTTAAATTACAAAAAAATTAAAGACCAACTTCGCCTCGAACAACTTCCAAGCCCTTTTACCCACCTCAAGAAAACTCCAAATACAACCTCTTAAACCACCTCATAGAGGGGTTAGATATTCGTCCCCTTGGGGTCACAGCGACAGATTAGGTTGATATAGAAGGCTAATTTAATACTACAGTTTTCTATATTTTTACATTACACAAGCTCATGTTATAATAACTTGCTTTATAATACGCAACGAAAAACTGCCCTTAAGAAAGGGTTTTTTTATGCCACAATCAGAACAAACACATTCCGAGTTAAGTGAGCAGCTAATAAAAGATGGTGGTTCAAATTACATAGACTGCCTTAATATATCTTCAGGGGGTCAAGTATTAGTTATTACTGATCAATTAGATCATGATGTTATTGAAATTGATCCTAATGTAGCTATTAGACGAAGACTGTCAGGAATAATAGCTAGTAGTTTGAGTCAAGAACATCAAGTTGAAATGTTAATGTTTGACCATTCTATGAGTCGTGAAGAGATACTTAGTCAAACTCAAACTGTTTTACAAGCCCTCAACCAAGAAACAAACATCATTACGACCATTGTTTACATGGGAGATGCTTGGGCAAATAGAAGTGAAATATACGAAGCTACTACTGATTTCGGAAAGTCAAGAGAAGTTAGAGTTGCCGGATCACTCGGTTTTACTACTGGTGATTGCCGAGTAATGAGCCAGCTTACTTCTGAAAGAAGAGCTACCATTGCTGAAGCTAATAATTACTTTGAAGCACTCTTTGCTAATCACCCAGAGGGAAGCTTTATTATAGAAACCTCTGACGAAGAAGGAAATAAATACGCTTTGGAGTTAGATTATGATACAAACATAGTTCCTTTTGAATCAGAAATGGGTCAATTTGACAACGATTATCCAGAAAAAGAAGGATACGAGTATGTGAATATCCCCGGTGGAGAAAAATTCAGCCCGCCATTTCCTTTTCAAAAAACAAATGGTCAATTTATCGCAGAAGGAATCCTTTTTGATGTTGAGAATGGCATGATTATAGGATTATCAGCATCAGGCGAAGCATTAAATAACATCACAGAACCCTCACAAAAACTACTAATTAGCCTAATTCAAACAGGCGGAGAAATACCTTTATCAGAACTCGGTCTAGGTCTTTATGCACTAGCTGGTGTAGAAACTTACTCAGACTCTTCTATTCTTTCAAAAGAAAAAGGCGGACCTCACATAGGTATGGGTAATGACCCATCCGGAGAATCACCAGAAGCAGAGGATATGAAAAGGCTTTCCGGAGATTTTCACCACACTGATTTTGTGATGGACAACCCAGTTATTACACATAAAAATCCTGAAACGGGAGAATTAACGAACTTCTATCCACCTCAAGAGTAATATTTTCTAATACC
>Ga0209976_10002269_pt1 | contig 10971 bp, 22 predicted proteins | sample SumtaG_FD_182806 | JGI IMG/M metagenome (GOLD analysis project Ga0209976, IMG submission 182806) | Deep subsurface microbial communities from Indian Ocean to uncover new lineages of life (NeLLi) - Sumatra_00157 metaG (SPAdes) (version 2) | ecosystem: Environmental > Aquatic > Marine > Oceanic >... | reverse complement strand
TTGCTCCTGGCTTGAAGTGACATTGAAAGAATGTATCCAGTACACTGAGGGATCAGAATATTGGAAACCTGGAACAGTAGAACAAATGTTAAAAGATGGAGAGACTGTATTTACTCCATCTGCATTTTACAAGATGAAAAAATAAAGGTTGTATGTATGGTAAAAATTAAAGTTACAGAAAATACTGGAGTCACTATGATTGAGATTCCAAAAAATACAAAATTTACAATCATGCCCTTGTATGCTATGGGTCGGGTCCCGTCTAATCACAGAAGTAAGAAAGCAGCTGAAACCAGGGCCAGAAAATTGATGAATGATAAGATTGATTTTGTGATCTTCGACACTAAACGAAAAATTGTAAACCTGAAGGACTTACTGTATGCGTAGAGAATTATTGGAAGCCAGACAGGAATTACCTTTAACATTAAAAGAAACTCTTTCTATCATGAAGATTAAAGAATACTATCATCATTTTGGTGGTAAAATTTACGTTTCTTTTTCAGGTGGTAAAGATTCTACTGTCCTGCTTCACTTAGTCAGAAGCATATTTCCGGATGTAGAAGCAGTGTTCATAGATACCGGTCTTGAGTTTCCGGAAATAAGAGATTTTGTAATGACTACTTCCAATGTTACATGGATTAAACCTAAATTAACATTCAGGAAAGTCCTGGAAAAATATGGTTATCCAGTGATTACAAAAGAAGTAGCTCAAAAGTTGTACGAGATTCGTAATACTAATTCTGAAAAATTAAGAAATAAAAGATTGTATGGTGATAAGAAAGGAAATGGTATCATGGCTAAAAAATGGAGATTCATGATCAAGGCTCCTTTTAAAATCTCACACAATTGCTGTAATATTTTAAAGAAATATCCTGTGAAATCTTTTGAAAATAAATCTGGTAAGGCTCCTGTAGTTGGAACAATGGTGGAAGAATCCACTTTAAGAAGTACTGTTTATCTTAAGAGGGGTTGCAATTCTTTTGAAGGGAAACGTCCCATGTCAACTCCGATTGCTTTCTGGAGAGAGACAGATATTTGGAAGTATATTAAAAAGCATAATTTAAAGTACTCCAGTATTTATGATAAAGGTTATAATCGTACAGGATGTATGTTCTGTATGTTTGGAGTTCATCTTGAGAAAGGTGAAAATAGATTTCAACGTATGAAAAAAACTCATCCTAAACTTTATAACTATTGCATTGATAATTTGGGAATAGGAAAAGTTCTGGATTTTATGGAGGTAGAGTACTAATGAAATTTAAACTTAATTATGGTGACTTAAAAAACTTTAAGAAATCATCACAATATGGATCTTTTCCAGATCCACAATGGCTCCGTTTTTGGAAGTGGATTGATGAAGAAGAGTTTCCTGTGAATGAATCTCTGACAACTTTAGCTGATGAATACTTTAATAAAATAGAACCGAAGCGAATAATGCATTTATCAGATAAAGAATTTATAAAACAATTGGGAGATCTTTATGCGGAACATAGATCAGATATTGCTGAAATCATAGTAGTTCATGAAGCAAATAAACTTCCTACTGATTGGAAAACCTGGAGAGAACATCGATTTACTACATTTATGATTCCTCTTAAATTAACAAATAATTTAGATCATCCTTTGGAATGTCAGTATGATACTTTAACTGGACACTTAGAAGTTCATGTAGATTTTCCGGATAATGATAATTGGATTCCTCTTGATGGGGTGAAATATGAAGATTGACCCCGTAAGTCACCCCGTAAGTCACCCCGTAAGTCACCCCGTAAGTCACGTAAAAATTGAAGGAGTTATTCATGAAAGACAAATTTAATTTACAGTATGGGATCAAAAAAGTAGTTATTGAAATAGAAGTAGATAAATTGGAAACTTCTGTTAAAGATAATACATATGGTGATGCTTTGGCTAATACACTTGGTACTATCCGAAATTATGTTTATCACACTGATTTCACCGGAGAAATAATGCCTGTTATGGGTGTAACAATGACAGAGTATAATGAAGCTGGTGAAAAGTATCATTGGAAAGATCCACATTGAAAGTATTGATTGGCTGTGAATTTAGTCAGATAGTAACCAAAGCATTCAGGGATAGAGGTCATGAAGCTTATTCTTGTGATCTTGATCCTACAGATGGAAATCCTGAATGGCATATTCAAGGAGATCTATTAAAGATTATGAATGATGGTTCCTGGGATTTGGGAATTTTCTTTCCTCCTTGTACATATCTTACTGTGACAGGTAACAAATGGCTTAAAGATCAACCTAAAAGAAAATCAGGTGCTTTGGTTGGAGCTGAAAGGAGAAAAGCCCAAAAAAAAGCTGTTGACTTTTTTATGAAATTAGCAAATGCAAAGATTCCCCGGATATGTATTGAGAATCCAGTAGGAGTTATGTCTACCAGATGGAGAAAGCCGGATCAGATTATTTGTCCTACACAGTTTGGACATTCTGAACCAAAGAAAACTTGTCTCTGGTTGAAAGGATTACCTGTGTTAATTCCAACAAAAAAAGTTGAACCTGATTATTATTTTACTAAAAGTGGAAAACGATTAGCAAAATGGTATTATCTTTTACCCAAAACACCAGAACGTCAAAAGATCAGAAATACCACTTTCCAAGGTATTGCAGATGCTTTTGCAGATCAATGGAGATGATTATGGAAACTGAAGTAGCTTATCCAATTATGAAAACTTTAACAGCACAAGAAATTGTAGATTTGTACTGGTTAAAAAAAGATTATAAAGAAATGACAAAACAGATTGATCTGTATGGGTCATATACTGAATGTTCTGGAGCTACTGATTTCTTTTATGATCTGGCTGAAGAGTTGGAAAAATTCCAGGAACATGTTGATGATTGGTCCATCTTCACAGGTATAGTCAAAGAATATCATATAATGAAAGACGACCAGAGAGAAGAAGAGGAAACAATGGCTAAAGTTAAACTCCTCTCTCAGTTTGCACAATGGGTTGTTGATGGTATTGAATATGTGAATCTTGATAAGGAACAAATGAGATTGAAGATAGATGAGTTCATGGAGGACATGGAATGAAGGTTCAAACGAAAATTGATTTAGTTGAAGAAATTATTGGAACTGTCCAGAAAGACATGATTGAAAATCTTAAAAAAGGTAAAGTTCCTGAAGGTTGGGATGGTGTTGAACTGCGGTGGTGGATATCGGATAAGATGAAGAATGTGGTACAGAACAGTAGACATCCTGTTGAGAATAGAGCCAGATATTCAGATTATATCAACGATAGATTGATTGGAGGTTTCTAATGGAAAAAGGCAAAGTTAAACTGGCCATGTATTTTGATATCAGTGAAGACTATGATATTAGTGTGCCAGGATTAAACAATGATATTTCATTAGTTGAAAAATGCTGGTGCGTTGATAATGTATATGATCATGAAGAAGGTTTTGCATACGTAACTGCGAAAGAAGATTGTGATCAGTGCCATGGAACGGGACTTGCTTTGACAGGTAATGGAACTGCAATTCTTGCACTTATTAAAAAATTTGGAGGAAGCAATGGTATCTCTTCGTGATATTCATATTAAATATATTTGCAGCCACTGTGCAAGGAAATTTAAAAAACCTCCTATATCAGGAATATGTCCTGTCTGTCATAAATCATTTGGAAGAGAAAGTTCTCTTCCAGTGCAAGAGAGTCCTTTAAATCGAATTTTACGAATAAAACGAAAAGAAAGGAGAATTTCTAATGATTAAAATTTATATTGGAATTGAAGATGGTATCATCGGTGCTGTCTACTGTGATCAAATAGCAGAATTGACTATGGTTTCTGTGGATAGAGAAAGAGTATTAGATGGAGAAGGTACTCTTGTCACAGAGGAAAATCTCACTGCTACTTCATCTGAAGATATCACAGCTTTTATAGAACAGGCAAAAGCGGAAGAAAAACAATCTATAAAAGATTGGAATGATTATCAGGTAACGGAGGATAAATGAAAGTATATTTAGGGGATTGGGTAGAGTGTACCACTTACCTTCAGATTGGAAGAGTTTATAAAAAACACAGTAATTTTCAGGAAACTGGTGAAAATGAAAGATGGTTTAAGGGGCAAAGTATACCACTTGAAATCTCTGATAAAAAGAAACCCTGGTATTCAGTTTTAATTATGGGTGGTGGTGCAATTGTAGTGCCTGAAAGATGCATCATACATAGATTAGAGCTACTTGGAACTAATTTGAATAATCCATATACCTCTTTTTATTTTAGACATTAAGATAAATACTTGAAGAGGTCAAATCTCTTTAAGTGTTATAGAGGGGCCGGTCGTTGACCATTGCTCACTCTAAAAAATTCGGAGTAAATAGTGCAGGTGTTTACTTCATCACATGATAAAATTTATTACAAGCTATCAGGGGGCCTGTACCCCCGACTTTTTGAGGTTTTTATGGTTAAAAGAACTACTGTATTATGGGGTCCTTCTCTCTCTGAATTGAATGAGGGGAAGGATCACCCATCTCTTAAAGCTGGACGTGCTCACATTGAAAAACTGAAGAAATCTACAAAAACTAATCATCAGGCTTATCGTCTGGTGCAAACATTTAATGATGGGGATTTTGCTCCGTCAAAGGAAACTATTTATGTCGAATCAGAATCTGAACGTAGAATTGAAAAAAGACTTCTTAATAGAAGTCTTAACAAAACATAAAATACCATTTGTAACAGGTAAAAAAGATATACATTTGCCTGAGTTCAGTAGAATACTTCATATAAATCTTGATGATAATACAGTTTCAACTGATTCTAATACATGGTTTTTAATAGCTGCTGAAATAGGAAAGGCGGTATTAACTGGAGGGATGCTGTAATGGTGACAGTAGAGACCTGGAATCCTTTAATCAAAAATAAAGCTTCTAAAGTATATAGAAGCTTTCATGGAACAGTAGAATATGAAGATTGTTTGCAACAGGGTTATGAGATATTCTGTGAAGCTCTTCACTCTTTTGATCCAGATAAAGGAGCCTCTTTTGGTACATGGCTGTACTGGCAGTTGAAAGGTTTACAGAAAGAAATAGCTAAATCGCAATTGATACCTGGAGATAGTGAATCTTTGAAATTCATTATAAAACCACAGGAATTATGGGAATCTACTGTATATTTATCTAAAGATGCCAGATTTTTATTGAAATTATTACTGGAAAGACAATTACATCGGCAATCATCAGGACCCGGAAGAGTCCTTCCAGGAGAAAAAACAGTAAGAAAACACATGAAAATCCATTATGGATGGTCAAAAAATCATTCAATTTCAATGTGGAACGAAATAAAGACTTGGTGGAACACTATCAAATAGTGTATACTAAAATAAATGAAGGGCCTGGCCTGAAACCAGGGGAAACATATAGTAGTTCTAGTGTATGCTGGAATGAGAAACAAATAAGGAGTGCATTATATGCGTGGTTTTAGCGGTATGCGGACACTGCTGGTAGTAACTTTACTATTTACAATGCTAACAGTAGTGAGTGGCTTCGAGCTGCTCAATGAAACCTCAGATTTTGGTTTCCTGAACTTAAATAAGATTGATGTACAGGTGGAACAGGTTGTTCCTATATCTGTAGAGGGGGTGGTGTCTGTTTATTCAGACAATTTTGAACAGGTGATTTTTTCATCTATAATTAATATGAATAACAATGATAAAGCCTTTTATAATTCTACTTGGGCAGTTGTAAGGACATTTAACACTTCTAATTATCTGTTGAATACTCCTTTGTCGGGAATTATAAGAGCAGCTTACACCAGCTTTGAGGTGGATAATTTAATACTGAAATCATATACAGTGACCTATATCAGCGGACTGAGAGGAGATAGACTGCATTTACGCAGCTTATATAAACAGGTCTCCTTCGTATAATAGTAAAATTTGCTGATGTAATACACACACCCTGGACTGGAGAGTTCAGGGTTTTTTATGAGAGAAACAAATGAAATGGAATGTAGTTAAGTTTGCACAGGATTACAGACTCTCTTATTCAATCACAAGAAAATGGATACAAATGCAGTGTCCCTGGTGTTCTGATACTGGACAACACGGTGGTTTCAGTGTCTCCGGAAACAAATCAGTTTGTTTTAAATGTGGAAGTCATGAAATCATCCCTACAGTACAGAGAATGCTACTCTGTTCTTTCAAAGAAGCTCAGGAGATAGTCTTTACCTATCAAGGTAGTTATTCTTATCAGAAAATGATAATGGATGAGGACGTAGCTGCTTCTGCAGTGGACCTTCCTGGACGTAAAAAAATGCGTAAACTTCATAGAAAATATATTGAAAGTAGAGGATTTGACCCTGATCAACTTACAAAAGAATGGGGTTTACGATTTACTGGCCCGGAAGATCCGGAATGGAGATATAGAATTATTATGCCTATTCTCTATAAAGGTAGATTAGTTTCCTTTCAAGGTAGGGATGTAACTCAGAAAGAGGACGTACTGCGTTATAAAGGAGCCAGGATTGAAGAGAGTGTCCTTCACTATAAAAAGACCCTATATGGTATTGAAAAATGCCGTGGTGGAGCAGTAGCAGTTGTTGAGGGTGTTTTTGATATGTATAATATGGGTCCAGGATTTGTTTGCGTGTTCGGGACTTCTATGACTCATGCTCAGATAAGATTGCTTTCGGAATTGGATAAAGTTATATTTTTATTTGATCCGGATGATAAGAAAGCATGGAAAAAAGCAAAACAATATGTGCTGGAATTAAGAACTTTAGGTATTAAAGCTGAAAGAGTGCGTTACACTGGAGGGGATCCAGGGAGTTTACCTAAAGATGAAGTAAAATATATCAGAAAATACATAGGTTTTGGGGTGTAAATGAGATTAGAATTGCTAAAATCAAGACAAGATTTGCCTTTAGAACTCAAAGAAACACTGTCCAGAATGAAAATAGCTGAATTTTATCATTATTTGGGTGGTAAAGTTTATATTTCTTTTTCTGGTGGTAAAGATAGTACTGTATTACTTCATCTGATCCGGAGTAAGTTTCCGGATGTAGAAGCAGTATTTGCTGATACAGGACTCGAATTTCCTGAGATCAGGAATTTTGTTAAGCAAACAGCTAATGTTACATGGATTAAACCTATAATGAATTTTAAAGCTGTTATTGAAAAGTATGGTTATCCTATTGTGAGTAAAGACCAGGCATGTGCTATCAGCAGATATAGAAATACTAAGCATCCGGAACAAAAATATTACAGATTAAATGGATTTCCTAATGGAAAAAAAGGAATGATATCTAAAAAATGGCAATATTTAATAAATGCCCCTTTCAAAATATCCAATTACTGCTGTGATATTATGAAAAAAAATCCTTTAGATAGATTTTATAAAAAAAGTGGAAAGAAGCCATTTATAGGTGTGATGGCTTCTGATTCAAAGATGAGACGAGATCAGTATTTAAAAGTTGGTTGTAATTCCTTTGAAAGCAAAATAATAAAATCTACACCTATTGCCTTTTGGACTGAAAAAGATATCTGGGATTATATAAAAAAGTATAATCTTAAGTATTCTTCAATCTATGACATGGGGTACGATCACACTGGATGTGTCTTTTGTGCCTTTGGTGTCCATATGGAAAAAGGTGAAAATAGATTCCAGCGGATGAGAAAAACCCACCCACAATTACATGATTATTGTATAAATAAATTAGGAATGGGTGAAGTTTTGGATTATATAAATATTAAGTATTAAACTCAGGGAGGATGATATGGAAATAATCTGTATTAATTGTGCTTACTTTGAGAAATGTACTGCAATTAAGGATAAAGTTTGTCCTTCTTTTCTTTTTAAAAGAAGAATTGATGATAAACCTGTTGTTGTGAAGACAAATAGAATAAGAAAAGATTAGTACTTGATTTATCAAATCAAATGTGCTACCTTTAAGGCTATAGGGTTCCTTTAGTGCATGGGGGATATCGCAACAGTAGGGCATTTTGTCCATCGGGGAAGATTAAAACCTTCATGCACTCCCGATGGATGATTTGCCCTTTTTTTATGTCTGGAGGAAATATGAGGGATGAAGTAGTCATGGAAAAAAGAGTACAGCCTTTCATTGTTGTAGATCAAAACATTTTGAATGAATGTCGAAAGAGAGGTCCTGATACTTCAGACATGCTTCTTACTTATTTTGTATTACAAGAAATGCATTCTAAAAAAGAATGGGGTAACTCTGTTTCAGCAGAACATAAATTAGGAAAATTAACAGGATTAGACGCTATAACCATTACTAACATACTTGAAGAGTTTGATTCTATGGGGGTGTTTGATGAAGGAGACTAAAAGAAATATTAAAAAACAACCTTTCTGCTGGCAGGAAAAACATATTTTAAGACTGCTGCAGCAGACCTTCAAAGGAACAGAGTTATCACGTTATTTATTATTGTATCAGACCCTCACACACCTCCACAGCGACTTCAATGGTGAACCTATTAAATACTTCACAAAAACTATTAGCACGTACTCAGGGCTTTCTCCACGATTTATTCCAATTGGAATTAAGAAGTTCCAGGAGTTTGGAATTGTTAAATTATCAGGGTTAAAAGAGGATTATACTTTTGTCACAAAGGTACTAAAGTTCACACCGGAAAATGTACCTATGTCTTCTGATTCATTCCCTGTCAAAAAAGATAACAATAGTAAAAAAACAACAATTGTTAAAAAAGCTGGACTTATAGAACATAGTCTAAGAAAAGTATCAGTAGATACTTTACCGTCTTCTTCGAAGGACGGGAAAAAACCTAAAAGAAAAGTTTCTTCCTCGGTAAGAATGGATACAGCTGCTGAAGTAGTGATGACAGATTTTTTGACCAGTTCCTCCGTGAACTCTCATACTTACGATAAAGTTATTGAATTAGTTAAACAAGCTAATTCCGCATGTATAAAATCACCGGCTTTTTCTTTACCTCATTCTCCAGATACTAAATATCTAAAAATACTTGAAACCGAAATTAAAAGATTGCAAGCTGGAAAGTTTATTGAATCTCATGATTCCTGGACACCTTTTTTTCTAACAGAGAAATTCCCCGGGGAAAAACTTAAGGGTGCTTCTAATGCTGAAGTTTGGGATATGATAGAATTTTCTATGATGAAATATGTCAGAGTCCGTGATAGTGATCGATATTTATTTTTTGGAAGCCGCGATCTGAGAATATCATTAGCTGATTTTATGTATATTTCTTATCAGGCTTTAAGATCTTCTGAACCTAGTGTGAAAACACCAGATGGTTACAGCCGTTTCTGGCAGTATCTTCTTCCTTTGAGAAAAGTTAATAATACTACATTTGAATTTGAATCTGAAATTAAAGAATTTTATCATAAGTCCAGTACCGTATTAGGTAAAGAAATCTATAATAATTATGAGACTCTGGAAACATCTGAAAAAATAAGATTTTGTAAAAGTCTCATTGGTATAGCTAAATATTATCGGAGTAACAAAAAAGCATTACTTAAAAATAATGCGGAAGCTGTTCTGGTAATACCTAGCTTAAAGAAGCTCTTTAAGTTTTATGCTAAATGGATTAAAAGATCCGGTTTTGAACATATTCCAGGGTTGTATCCGGGGAAGAGTGGGCGTTGGACTGATTTTGTTAATTGGTTGAAAAAGGATTATGGTGTTGATTTGGAAGCTATCCACAAACCTAAACCTAAGAAAAAGAAGGAAGTTCATATTGAAGTGGAAATATCAGAACAGGAAGCTTATGAAAGATCTATTCTCGGAACTCTTTATGATGTTTTGGATCCGGATGAACGATTACATAAGCTCAAATTGTGGTTTAGAGCTCAACATAAAAAGGAACAGGTGAGTTTAAATGAAATCTCTTAAGAAAAGATATCATTCACTACTTGATAAACAAGTGTGCTTACTTGCTCAAATGAATATTTTAGTAAAGCTTATACCTTTATGTGATGAAGCTTATTATAAGGGAATACCGGTTATATCAGATTCAGAATACGATAATTATTATAATATATTAAAAGAAATTGAAACTCATTTACCAGTCAATTGGGCAAAAATTAAAGTAATAAAAGGAATTTTAAATGGCTAAACTATCAGCAGAAATAAAAGCAAGACGAAAAAAGCGAAAGCAGGAATTGAGAGAGTTGAAAGCTAAAAAAATAAGGGAAACTAATTCTGCTATCAATGCTCAGAAAGTAAGAAAAAGAAATAAAAGGAAAAAATAGTGATTAGAATTATTGGAATTATTATTACTGTAATTATGGTGATAGCCAGTGCTACATCAAATCTTCCTAAGAAGAAAGAAGATAAAAAATAATGGATATTATAACAATTTGTTTACTTATCTTTTTATTTACTTTAGTGGTGCTGGATTAATATGAGAGTTGATGTTAAAGAAACTCATTTGGAGATACGATTCAAGTATCATCCAAGAATGATTGAAAAAATTAAAAAAGTAAAAGGTCTCTGGTTTAATGGAAACAAAAGTGATAAGCACTGGAGAGGACCGGTTAAACCTTCCATCATTATGATTTTAGATGAACTTGGTTTTGAAATATATGGTTACGGTGAAGATCCTCCGGAAGCCAGAGTAAAAGCTTTTTATGAAAATCCTCCCTGGAAAGATATTAAAATAAACAATACAAATGATCTTTGGCCTTTTCAAATAGAAAGTCTCCAGTTTCTTTATTGGAGAAAGGGAAGAGGTTTGATTGGTCATTCTCCTGGTCTTGGTAAAACAAGAATAGGAATGGCTTGGATCAGAGAAAATCCTATGGAGCATGGTCCAGCTCTTATTGTTTGTCCTGTCAGTGTTAAATATCAATGGGAAACATTCTGGGAAAATTGGATAGGCACTCCTATCACAGTTTTAGAAAGTAGAACTCCTTACAAAATTCCAAGAGACATAACAGTTGTTATTAATTGGGACATATTGAAAAATTGGTACAAATATCTTTTAAGTAGAAACTTTAAAACTTTAATTGGAG
>Ga0209976_10002268_pt1 | contig 10972 bp, 28 predicted proteins | sample SumtaG_FD_182806 | JGI IMG/M metagenome (GOLD analysis project Ga0209976, IMG submission 182806) | Deep subsurface microbial communities from Indian Ocean to uncover new lineages of life (NeLLi) - Sumatra_00157 metaG (SPAdes) (version 2) | ecosystem: Environmental > Aquatic > Marine > Oceanic >... | reverse complement strand
TACGACGGCCCCGATTCTTCAAATTAGCGTGGAAACGTACATCGTTACCATCAAAGATCTTTGTAATTTCGTATCTCCCTGAGTCTAGAAGCAGGTAGTCGCCTACTCGGACTTCGGTGCTTCCCCATGTTAGGATACAACAGCGTTTCTCGTCTAAAAAATTTCTTTTAAAAGTGTCTGATAACGTGATTGATCTAAAAGGAGATAAAACATATTCTCGACTCGTGAAATCATGAGTAGTTATGGTTCCTAATAACGGGAACACCACAAATACCATGATCAATATTATTATCACAAATGCTTCCACGAATTATTCTCCTTTGACCAGAATGGAGGACAGGCAGGTCACACTGCCTTGAGGATTAACTGCTACTGTGACCGGGTGTAGGAGTCTCACGACGTACAAATGGTGATGTCCAAAACGCCGCCTCATGGGTCACCCGTGGTTACCTGCCCTCGGTTTATGCGTTTAATGTTGTATTTCCATACTGGCTTCTAAATAAAAAACACACTGAGCCCCCATAACTCTTGTGTATTACATATTTTCCTGTATCTGTGTATCCAAAATATAATCCACTTCCAGGAAAATCTGAAAAGCCTAAACGACGGGTACAAGCCATACAACGAGACCAGTAATCAAATGTTACAGGTAACACATTACCTGTAGGAAGTAGAACACGACCCGGTCCCGCTCGAACAGAATTTACTTCAATTGAGCTGCTCGTTTTACATAACGGACAACACAGTGTTTTTTTTGATTTACCGATTGTTGTATAACTAACAACTGACACCATCAGCTCCACAAAATTACGTCTAGAGAGTATCATTGAAGTCGTCCTCTTGTTTATTCCCTGTCGGGATGATGGTGGTCATTGATAGGACTGTTACTCAGTCTACCTATTACCTCGTCAATGTGAATAGGAGTGAAATTGTTACTATCTACTCCTACATCCATTGACCTGCGAAAAGGAGGCAGGTCTCCGTGTGAATGTCCGTATACGTGATAAGATCCGTGATTGCTTCGTCTCCAGGTTCTGTGAGCGTAATGACTGATAAAGAATCTTTCGTCTTTGTATCTGAGATATCGAACGTCTCCTACCCAATTAAAGAGGGGAATCAGCTTATTTTTCCGCTTGTAATCGTGATTACCCAAACATATATTGATTTGACCGTTCAATACGCGAGTGAACCGTTCAGGGTGCTTGCCGAGTGAGAAATCTCCCACATGCCACACAATATCTCGTGGATGCACAACTCTATTCCAGTTTTCAATCAGTATTTCGTGCATTTCTTCGAGAGAAGCAAAAGGACGTTTAGAGTACTTAATAACCTTCTCGTGTTCAAAATGATCGTCACCTGTAAACCAGAGATTCATTTCAGATCGCCCCGGTTGTAGTATTTAATCATAACCAGATTGTAACCATGATACACGGGCACTAACCACCACACGTAGATGAACATCCAACGGAGCCACCAAGGTTCTAACCGACCGTTGCGGTGCTCGTATAGATCCATTGCGGCCCACATGAATGTAGAAACGATCACGTAGAGCAAGGCGAGAAAACCGATCGTGTTCATTTCGTTCCCACTTCAATACGTCTCATCTTTGCCTTGCTGACGCTCCCGTTTATGGGTTGCTCGCTTCCACCAGCGATTGTGTTTAAAAGGTCCTAACGTAGAAAAAGGTCGCGCACTCCACCACTCTTTGTTCCAGGGTCTACGCCACCAAGGTTGTTTTTCTGTGTAATGTTTTCCGTGTTTGCTTCGACTCATAGAGCCTCCTTGACTGCCTTGAGAAGGTTCTCTAATGTATCAAGGTGACTACTACCGTCGCTATCGAACCAAGCTATAAGATTCTTGGTAGCTTCGTGTAGCTTTTTTTCTTTTGTCCAATTCGACACTATTACGGCTGCTGCTTTCTCGGCACATTCTTCGACGCTTGGTTTATGGAGATTTCGGTGTTCTCCGAACCAAGGTTCAGGCTTTTTCATAGCCCGGCCTCACTCAGTAAATGTGCGTCTTCTTTCTGTTGTACTGCTAGTCGTTCGGCTTTACGCCTTAACTTTCCACACGTATACACTGCTGGCAGAATGATTGGCCACAAAGCTGAACCTAGTACCACAAAAAAACTATCAACGCGAGTATATTCGTCTATGATGAAGTAAGTCGTGCCCATACCGGTTCCGTACATAAGTACAGACGCCATAACAATTAGCAATACTGTCAAGTCACTCATAACCCTACTTCCTTTTCAATTAAACGATCTGCTCTCGCTTGTCGAAGTTCTTCTTCGTGTATGCGTTTGCGCCGTTTGTCTAATTGGTTTTGTAGAAACACGAAAACTCCTATTGCTGGTAAGCACGCTGGCCAAATTGCAGCTGCCCATGCAGAGTCAAAATTGTCTAGCTTAGTGTATTCGGATATTAATAAATAAGTTGCTCCGGCAATACCTCCGTAACCGGCGATCCACACAACCACTGTAAAAAATGTCAGCACCTTTATCTCCTTGATACAAAGTAAGAGCTGCGGGTGAGATTCGAACTCACGACTGTAGGTTTTGCAGACCTACCCCTTCACCGCTTGGGTACCGCAGCTATGGTTGGTCTTAGAAAACCGTCTTGAGAATTTCTTGTAAAGCGTAGTATTCCGGGGATAATAGATGTGGAATACTTGCGAATAAGGTTAGTGGGCCAACTATCGCAAATACTATCGTGAATATCACAGATACAACAACCCAGGTCGTGGGCCACTCTTGCCAATAACCGTTGTGTTCTTTAGAGTCCTCGATGGCTAGACGAATGTTTCTTTTCAGCGATAGGGCAGCAACGATCGCGACCGTTATAAAAATGATTCCTAACACCAGATCATACACACCCGCAATCCAGAAATGCTTGTACAGCAAAATATCCCACAGTTCTGCTGCTGTTGTGCTGAGTTCTGCTGCAAGCGTGTCTAATCTCTGAAATACTTCGGCTTTCAGAGCCGTTACGCTTTCGAGAACCACTTGTGTTGAGTCCTGAAACATGATATAACTCCTTACGAAGGGTGAACTACAAATCAAATGTCTTATACTGATTAATGTCCAAAATATGGACAACAGTATCAGGATAGGATACAGTATCGGTTCTATCCATGTGAATGTGTCCGCAAATTACGTTGCGTGGTCTTAACTCGCTGACAACTTGGTGCAACAAAAAGCTGCTAGGCGAAGGGTGCCTGTCCGATAAGAACCGTACAAGAGATTGAAAAGGCACAGCGTGACAAACTAAGTAATCCAGACGCCTCCCCTGTAAATTGTCGTTTAACTTGTAAACGTCCCTCATTTTTAGGCCTTCGTCCCTGAACCAGTCAATGCCCTCTGTTCGAGTGTCTTGATCCACAGATTCAGCACCACCTAAAAATCCTACCAAAGACTTACCAACCTCTATCACCTTCCCCCGTGGTATATGGTATATATCTTTGGCGATCGGTGTTTTATCTTCGTTGTGTTGAGTGGCTAAATAATTCAGTAGCTCGATGCTGTCGTGGTTCCCGTCAATAAACCAAGTTTCAACTGGTGGCACCGTGTCGGGTGGTTTCAAATGGATCATACCAAAATCCCCGACCTGAATAATCCGTTCAGTTCTGAGTGGTGCTATTAACAAGACATGATACCACTCGTGAATATCACCAAGAAAAGCAACCCTCATCTTAACTTCAAAGCAAGAGGCCGGTTGAGATTCAACGCTTGGCGTTGTAAATCTAACCAGATATTATGCAGTTTCTTGTAATGATTTACGGACTTTACCTTACCAGCTAGAAATGCGATGCGATGTTGTTTGCGACGGATATCATCAACTTGCCGAATGATATCAAGCCATTCACACTCACACCACACGTCATTAATACATCGAAGTATCATGGTTTGTCTTCGTGTGTAAGGAATTGATTAAGCCACAGGTTTTGTTGTGGTACGGGTGTTGGAAAGAATTCTTCTTGCATATGTCGGATACAGGAATCTCCAAGATGAATCTGAGTGGTTTCAATTTTAATACATTCTGGTTGGCGTTCTAACCACTCGACGAGTCTATCGGGACTAAATCCGTATTCGTACCAGCATTGAGGCGAATGTTCGTTTGCCCAAATCTGGATGTGTTCTTTCAACCATTCGCTGTCAGGAATCTCATAACATCCGTATGTTAGATACTCACTGTAGTAACCGGAACATAGAGTAATTTTCACTCGAAGCCTCCCGCAAGATCTTTTTTCAGAGTCTCACGTATTTCATCTAGTATGTCCATGAATTCGGTCATACCTATTCTGTCCAGGTCCGGTACCGTTGGTTGTATACGAATACATATGGTGTCGATCCCCTTTTCTCGTAAGGAGATCAACATAGCTGGGGTTAAACGTTCTCCTTCGTGAAGAAAGACAAGTACGTTATTAGTGCCTTCTTCGACCGTTGTGGGATCGTAAATATTCCGGGCTAATTCATAACCCACAGGGTTATACACCGACGAATCGTACATGGTTTTAGACTCCTCAGTCTAGAGAATACTACGGACAGTCTGGAATTTCGATCAGCTCGACATAATCCCAACCGTTGGGAATAACTAAACCAGTTAACCAATGGTGAGCCCAATAAAGTTTGGACTGAATTTGACGATTGGTTGTAATTGCTACCCCTACAGCATCTTCCGCTGCCGAACATCCTATAGATGCGACATCAGTGCGTACTTGTTCTATGCTTATCTCTTGTGCGCGGAATGTCACGTGTTCTGCGACGCCGATCATCAAACTGAAAACTACAAAAAGACCACCGAGTACTAGTATGATTATCCCGGTGGTCGTCCAGCCGAGGTAAAATGTGTCATACTCGTCTACAAAAATACGTTTCAATTGCGTGATCCACTGCATGATTCGTTCTCCTTTTAGAAAAAAGTAACCTACCTTATCTCAGCTGAAACTCGTCCCCGCGCTGTTTAACAGCTAATCTTTGATTTTTGGCTCCGAGTAATTCACTTAAATAAGGTAGGTTACCGTGTTAGATAGTATGCTCTAGTGAAAATGAGCCCGATCAGAAGTAGCACCCCGAGTTCTGAACTCAGGGCGACCACCATCACAACCAGCAACATTAAACTGATGAATGATCCGAATCTGTAAGGCTCTGGGATCTGATCGTATCTACGGTACCAGCGACGTAACAATAACATGTTATGGCCTCGCAAAGTCGTGTAAGTATTTTGCGCAGTGTCTGTCATCCGTCGCTACCACTACAGTATCTGCTGCTGTTGTTGCGTGAACGAATCTTTCCTTACACAACGTGTCGTGATAGTGAGCCTTTCCAACATAGCAGCCACCGGCAAAAGCCAAGGCCACAAGTATAATTGCCACGCCAAATCCTTCACTCATGTTATCTCTCCTGTCTTTTCTCTGTTTTATGTCCTGTGAGGAAGAAACTCGACGTCTTCCACTTTGTCAAGTTGTGTTTTTGTGGTGATTGATGCAACACAAATGATTTCACAGACAAACATCCTTTGTGATTCGCGTCGACATTCGTTTTGAGCTATCTCACCTAGTCTATCAAGTCCCTCACGATCTTCCCACCCAAAAACGTCGTCTTCTCCTACCACGATGTACTTTTTGCTTACCATTGTACAACTCCTTTTAGATTCAAGTTATGGACCGGCATCTCCGCTATCGTATTGGTCCTCGACAAGACAAGCCTCGATTTCTTGATGTGCTGCGTGAAGTTCTGGTTGTGGCGGTGGTTCTTTAGGTGGTAAAGCGGTATGACTCAACGAAAGCAGGCCTTCTGCTACAACTATCACAGGCCACAGCGTTAAACATCCTCCCAAGACAGCAATCAGAGGGACATCGCAGCCCCAAGGACCTTTACCTATCATCCACATACCATTCCAATTTTTCTGTGGAGGATATCGCCGTGCAGAAAATCGGAATACGAGATACCCCACCAACGAATACGCTAGTGTACCTAACATCGTGCAAACTCCTTGTTCTTATGAAATGGGCCTACTAGGATTTGAACCTAGGACCTTCGCGTTATGAGCGCGTTACTCTAACCAACTGAGCTATAGGCCCAGTAACCTTTTCTCTTCTGGTGTCAACTTATTCAAGGCTTTTCGCTTTGCTCGTTGGGTAACCCGTTTCTGTGCTTCATACCTTAAACGCCGACGATCTTCTTCTTGGTGTTTAGTCCACCAGTTTTGTAGATCAACTGGAAAGCTTCGGATATCGTGTGGTGACACACCTTTTAGGACCATACAAAGCAATCTTGTTACTTTGTCAGCTTCTGCTTTGTAATCGTCTCTTGGATCAAAGGTTTGGCAAGGCACTGCTCGTCTCCTTGTTCTGGGTGAAAAACTGGTAGGAACAGGAGCAGCCTCCCACAGCGAGGACTCGGTGGGACTTGCAAGTTTTTGTTGCTGGTCAGTGGGTCACACAGCAGACTTCGGGGCAACCGAAAGATCGCAGCAGTCCTAACTACTCCTGAGTTTCCTACCTACAATTCTACGGGGCCGCAATGACGCAGCCCCGCAGCACACTACACCTGCTGTCGGAAACGTTCTAGTTTCCGTTATCCACTGACAGATTAATGCGTACCTCGCCAACTGAAATCGGTTGGTCAGAGATATGCAGAATCTGTCCGCCCGATACGTAATGCTGGTGATTGACCCCTTGTGCGTCCCACCAATATAGATAAGGGATCGACGACCCGTACGTACCATCGTCCTGAAGAACTTCGCCGGTTCTGTATATCGAGTTACCAAGCTGAACGGGCAATCCTTCGTGGGCGTTACGAATGTACTCTCCGTCAATTGCAGCGACTGATGTAGGAGTAAGTCGCTTGCCACTTGAGGTGACCTTCCCTCGTACAGTACTGTACAAAAGAACGTCGCCGCTCCACGCAGAAATCACGTAGAGATGCTTGATAGCACCCGGCGCATTGTCCAGTTGTAGACGATCCGCAACGTTCTGTTGTTCGACGGTAAGACCTGTGACAGATACAGGCACATCAACTGATATTGCCTGTACTCCAGAAGCTGCTTCCGTCGGTTCCGGCGGTGTACAACCTACTACCGCGAGAATCAGCACTGCGCTGAGAGAAATGAAAGTGTGCCTACGCATAGATAGTTCTCCTTTGTATTGGGGTTAAAATCGGTAGCGATACTGACCGAACTCTCTGGGGAGGGTGTCGGCCACACCCGCAGGTAACTTCCCAAAATCTGCAAAGCGATAATTCCACATTGCATGTTGTGCGTTATATTGGGAAGCCAACCCGTTGTATGACGCAACGATGCCTACTGCTTCTCTGCGCCACTGGTTAAAACTTATGCGAACATCTCGTGGTCTCTGGGTTACGTCGGGGTAGTCTCGCTGGACAGCTTCGATTTGAGATCGAAATACTTCGATGTCAGCCACCTTCGCATCCAGGACGGCCTTGGTTCGTTTGAACCATTCGTATTTCTCTTGTACTGCACGAGGGCTCGTTTCTTCTTGAACGACTTCGATGGCTTCACCGACGAAACCAAAGATTTGGAAGACGACCACAAGCACCAGCACACCTAAGATTGCGCCGACTACAGCAAATGTTTTCTTCATGTGTTAACTCCTAATGTTTGGGAGGCGATACTGCGACGTCAAAACATCCTCGACAGAATCCGTGTTCATCTAACGGAACTACTTCTCCGCAAACGACACATTGAGCTGGCTTAGGTACGGGTATCCCGCACAATTTATTTATTACGCTGGGGTTAGGTAGATGAGGTAAGCCGTGTTTTACGGCTTCAACTATTTTGTCTGCTGTCCAAGCATCGGACTCATCGAACAAACGTGTGGGCCATGTAGTTGGCCAATTGTGCCTACCGTACTCAACTTGAGCTTCGGTTAGTCTACGAAGGGTTTGGTACATGACCGTTGTCATTTTTTCTTGCGCAAGCGTTTTACGCTCTACGTCAGCAACTGACGCCAATCTGTGTGCATTCATCGTTGTTTTTCTCCTAGATTAAACACATCATATATGATGAGTAGAAATACAGCACCAGCCCACGCTTTCGGGGTTATTGGAACTTCGATAGGTAACAACATATCGACAGCCCAAATAATCAAGAAAGGAAGTGAAACCCACTTTAAGAGGTGTAGAATATAAGGTATGATAACTGGTACCGGTGCGGTCCCTATGGTCCAGTATCGTCCGTGGTCATCGTCTGAATCAACTGTTTCAAACGGAAGAATAGGAGGTTCCATTAGCGTCGGTTTACGACTCCCCTTGACGTACAGCGTCGTCCGTCGGACCATTGGTACGGTGTGCTACAGGTTTTTCCTCCCGGACTTGTTCGGGAAGAACCTCAACTTGCTCGGCGTCAAAGCTACAATTGGGTATTAGCTTCCCGTCCTTGTCCAGATGAGTCGGTGCTATCACGATTCGATAACACCCGTTAAGCCACTCTGTGCGAGCTTCAATGATTCCCTCAAAGCCCGAGATCGTGTCTCTGGCACGTCGTCCCAGAGGTAGATCCTCACGTGTCTTAAACTTCGGCCTCATTGTTTCATCTCCTTGCGTTTGTATATGAACCTAAGTTAAAAGCATGTTGGCAATCTTAAGCATTTGCCACAGGAAAAATACAAGCCCTATCCAAAGGATATAAGCCAAGCCCTTTACTTCATCACGCCAAGCTTTCAGAGCTATTTCAGACAAGACCAGACAGACTGTCCACACCGCTACTAGTAACAGTAGCTGGGCACCCGTACTTGTAGGCATCATGCTGACGAATCCTTTCCTCTGAGTAGGTTAATTAACCCTGCATACGGTCCACCTGTCTCCCCTTGAGTAAATGAATAGTCGCAGAAACCACACACGAACTCGGGATAACCCTTGACAGTCTTTGTACCAGCAAAATGCAAGGTATGTTTAAAACACCGTGGACATTGGCGTATGTCTTTTTCAGACAACTTTCGCATGATTTTCTCGTACCTATCCTCCTTAAGGAATCGCTCGAAGTCTGTTAACTCCTGGATAACTCTCCCGGTGGCGCCACACCAATCACACCAGTAATCTGGGCATCTCGCGGATTCCCACTCGTGATGACAGGAATTACAGTGAATTAACGGCATTGATTACCGGACACCCAAGATTTGGAGGTCGCGAATATAGTGGTCACGTATTCTACGAATCGCCTGTTCTCTCTCGAAGTAACAGGATCTGCGACGACTGGGACGACTAGCGTGTTCGCAATGCTCTATAGAAAGCTTGTGTGTTGTTTCTGTAAGAGCTATCACTGCTCGTGCGTCGTCTGCGCTCCATACATGGAATGTGCTTGGTACCGTATCTCCCACAGTGATCTCTGCAAATTGATAGACGACGGTGTTGTTTACTTCGCTGCTCACACTGGAATCCATACAGCCTACGAGTAACAACAGCAGAAGATATCTCATGTTATAACTCCTTGTTGGGACCTAGGGTATCTATACTCGCGACAGAAAAAATAGCCGCTACAGCTATGTCAATCAATTCCTTGCGTTGAGCACGAGGCATATCAGCATGGACAGCTTGACTGAACTCAAGAAACTCTTCTTGAAGTTGACCTAGCATTTCGTGAGGACTAACCCAACAACCGCTACCGTATTGCCGGATTTGTTTTTCTAGTGCCCATTTCAACTCTTTGATTGCTTCTTCAATCAGTGCTGGGAATACGGGCGGTCTCTCGACACTCATGAGTGGTCCGTCCGTTTCTTTGGAACATGCTCCCACCAGTAAATGACGTAATCCACCAACGTCCATGTTTTTGACTCTGGTGACACAGGATCGCGTGTTCCAGCTCGCTCTGCGAACTTTATCCCATTGTACCACATCAAGAAAGAGTGACATGCCCAATCTGGAGGAGAGTGACATGCCCAACCTGGAGGTTTTTGTGTCTGAGATTCTAGGTAATCGAATTGATCGTGTAGTGTTAATATAGTCTCGTCTACCCCTTGCACAGTAATGGCGCGGTCCATTGCCTGAGCTGCAAGAACTACGGCTTTACTAACTGAGCGTTGGTACCACCGAGGTTCTGAGTAACAGTCCCACGACTTTATAAATCGGCGACCACCACCGTCGCCTCCAATGAGTTCGGTATAGCCCTCCCCTTGGTGTAGGAATAATAGGATTTCGAATCTTTCCTTTTTTCGAATGATCTTTAACACGATACGACTCCTTACGTCAAAGAAACAAATAGGACGGAGCGGCTCAAGGTTACACGACGTCTTGATGAAGGTTTCCCGGTGCGTGTGGACCGGATGCCTGACCACTGCCCCCGCCCTACTTGTAGTCTACCCAGCCTTCCGCAATCGCAACCTGGGTGAGCGTCTTGAAGCTGTCTTTCTCATCCCGAGTCGACTTATTAGGCAGACCAGCCTTGACTCGGCGTATGATCTCTTTCCTGCTGTCGAATCCACTGTTATACCTACTCAACAGCGTTTCGAATGTAGGAACAGTCTGACTTACGATTTCTCGATTTCTTCTCCGTTTCATGTTACGACTCCTGGAATTTAAGGAAAGAGCAGTCCTTCAATCTGCCAACCTGCTTTTTTGACTTTCAAAATAGTGTATTTCTCCGTGAATCTGCGACTATCAGACACAAAAGTCAACAACATGGAAATATCTTCAAACTTGATAGCATCATCGAGCTTGTGAGAACATATCCAACTGCGGTCTGCCTTTCTGTGAGAAACAAAACCGTTGCCCTTTAATCCTGTTTGAGTGATTACCAGCATATTACACCTCCTGAGTGTTGTCAATCACACAAACACACAGTTCAGGACAACTTCCTGTATGTTTGGCGTGTGGACAGTGAGGACAATATTGTGCAAACGAACGCTTGTAAAATTCATCCCACTCCTTTTCTGAGATTATCCTCCGTTGTCTACGGCTGTCACCTTTGCCTGCTGAACTCATCGTCCGCTTACCAACCTCGCAGTAAACGGTATAATC
>Ga0209976_10002267_pt1 | contig 10981 bp, 13 predicted proteins | sample SumtaG_FD_182806 | JGI IMG/M metagenome (GOLD analysis project Ga0209976, IMG submission 182806) | Deep subsurface microbial communities from Indian Ocean to uncover new lineages of life (NeLLi) - Sumatra_00157 metaG (SPAdes) (version 2) | ecosystem: Environmental > Aquatic > Marine > Oceanic >... | reverse complement strand
GGTAGCGGGCGGGAACGCTTCGCGTTCCTTGGGAGAAAGTGTCCGCTTCGCGTCTCCTTTCTCCGGTGGATGAGGTAGCAGGCGGGAACGCTTCGCGTTCCTTGGGGAGAAAGTGTCCGCTTCGCGTTTCCTTTCTCCGGTGGATGAGGTAGCAGGCGGGAACGCTTCGCGTTCCTTGGGAGAAAGTGTCCGCTTCGCGTCTCCTTTCTCCGGTGGATGAGGTAGCGGGCGGGAACGCTTCGCGTTGCCCGTTGTTCCCCTTCACGTTCTTCGTGTCCTTCATGGTGGCAGCTATGGTTTACAATACGTGGGTTGGGGAGTGAGGGCGGAATTGCCCGGTCACCGGCACTTCCGTAGGATGATACCATTGGGAGGGGCCATGAGCGAAATCGTACGTGAATACTATAACAAGGGTGTCCTGGAAGAATGGGAGCGGCTCGAGAGGGCGTACCCCCGATTCGAGCTGCTGAGCACACTTCGCCTTGTCGAGGAGTTCTTCCCACCTTCGGGACGGGTTGCGGATATCGGCGGAGGACCGGGGAAATACACGACCGAGTTGCTTCGAAGAGGCTATCGGGTGACTTTGATTGACCTTTCCGAAGCTGCCGCGAAGTTCGCCCGGGACAAGCTTGCAGAACGTGACCCTGCGCCTGAAGCCGTGTATTCCGCGGACGCTCGAGAATTGTCGATGCTGGAGACCGCGAGCTTCGACGCTGCACTTCACCTCGGCCCCATGTATCACATTGTAGATCCGGATGAGCGCCAACAGGCGCTTGTCGAGCTGCACCGCATTCTCAAGCGCGGGGCGCCCGCGATCGTTGGATTCATCAACCCCTGGGGAGTTCTGCGTGGCGGCCTAACTGAATTCCCGGATCTGTATTCGGATGAGCCACTCATCCGGCAGTTGCTTGAAACCTTCGTTCAGGTTGGAAAGCAGCGTGCTTTTACTGAAGCTGCGTTCATCACGCCGCCGCAAGCACTTGCCGAATTGCGATCCGCCGGTTTTGCCGTCGAATGCCGAGCAGGGGTAGAGGGGTTCGCTTCCGGAGCACGCCAACCCGTAGCGGACCTGGCGGAAAAGAACCCGACTGCCTATGACATCATCGCGAAACTTGTTCCAGAAACATCCACCCACCCCGCGTTCCGCGATTGCACCGAGCACCTTCACGTAGTGGTTCGCAAGATCGCATAATCATCGCCCCCTCATTTACACCTCGTGAAACCGTTGTGCACAGCACGTGTACATTGCGCGAGGTGATCAAGATGAAATCTACCGCCATGCGCTTTGTCCTTCTTCTTCTCATCGGCCTTGTCGCAATGTCTGCGCTTGTTGTCGCTCAAGGCACGCCGGCGCCGCTGGGCATCATGCCTACGCCCACACCCCAGCCGTTGACCGTGAGCATTTGGACCGACAAAACGATGTACGTCATCGGCGAAAGCGCGACGATCTATTTCACCGTTTCCGAGCGGTCTTACATCTACATCTACGACATTCAGCCGGATGGTGTTGTCCGTCTGATTTTCCCGAATGCTTATTCGCAAGGGAACTACGTGTCCGCAGGAACCCATGCCCTTCCTGACGGCTTGTATCAGTTCACGGTCGCTCCTCCTACCGGGACCGAACAGTTGCAGATCATTGCCAGTCCGCTCGATCTGGGACTCAATCCCCATGCCTTCTACGAGCCGTTCCCATTGGTTGGTACGAATCCGCAAACGGCCACCAATGAGATTCAGGTTCAAATCATGGGAATCGTTCCCGAGCCAACTTATGTCTCGGATTGGACGTCGTTCCAGATCGTGACATCGTACGGATACACGCCGCCAGTGCCGAGTTATACGCCGCCAGCGCCGAGCTACTATCCGTATCCGCCTTTTTATCCGCCCTTCTACGGCTACCCGGGCGCCACTTGGTATTGGGGAAACGGCGAATGGCATTTCGGTGTCCCGGCCAGCGGATGGTACTGGGTCTTCGGGTCGGACGGTTCATGGCATTTCAGAATCACATTCCACTTCGGAATAGGTGATTAGTGAGGGTGAACGGAGGCTCACGCCTCCTCGGTACAGGTTGGGGCCTGACTTCGGTCGGGCCCTGACCATTCAATCCACCTGTGAACGAGCTTGTTGCGCAAACCCTAGGTTCGAGGGTCTTACCGCAGAGAGCGCAGAGGGCGCAGAGACACTCGTTGTTCTTCCTCCGCGGACTCTGCGGTGGAAGTTAAGAAGGGAAAGAGCCGGAATCCTGCTTTCAATCATCTACCGCAGAGAGCGCGGAGGTCGCTGAGATCTAGTACTGAGATTTCCATAGTCTTCCTCCGAACTCTCTGCGCGCTCCGCGGTGAAGGCTTCTGTTTCGCACGGACCAGGGGTTTGTGAAACTGCTACAAAGCCATCTCGTAAACGCGCCAGGTCTTGTACCGTTCTCCATCCATCGATGCCGAAGCACGCAGGATAAGATCGTTTTCTTCCAACAACATCGATGCCTCACAGATCTTGTAGCCGTGCCGGACGGCATACTCTTGCACCTGCTGGTAAAGGATGGCGTCAATCCCGAGTTTGCGGAACCGGGGGCGTACACCGAAAAACATGACCCGCATCACGGTAATTCGCCTTCGCATGCGCAACAACCGCAGTGCACGCATCAAATCCGTGTCCTGGAATCGATTCCATCTGGGGCGCAGCGGCACGTTAGGATCCGGAAGCGCCCCCAGCACGGCTGCAAGTTCTCCATTCACAGTCGCAAACCGCATCAATCCAGGGTCGATCACCAGCTTCAGGTTGTGGGCCATCGCGTCAGCTTCCACTTCGGTGAGAGGCAAGAACCCCCAGTTGTTGGACCAGGCCTCGTTGTAGATGTCGACAATTCGATCGACTTCGGCGCGGAAGTTCTTCATGTCAACAACGCGCGTCTCAATGCTCCGACGTTCTTGCACTGCCTTGGCGATGCGAATCAAGCGCTCGGATGGGGGCTTGAGATGGACCTTGTAGGCGTAATAATCCTTGACCTTTCCTAAGCCATAGCGTTCCAGGAACTTGCCGTAGTAGGGTGGATTGTGCGTGAGCTCGACCGTCGGAGGATCGTCAAAGCCGTCGATCAGGACGGCTTGGTGAGCCTCGTGAGTGGCATTGGAATATCCGCCCGGACCGCGCATTACGGTCATTCCACGGTCTCGGATCCAGTCTCGGGCACGATTCAGCAAGGCCTCGGCCACTTCGTAGTCATTGCAAACATCGAAGAATCCAAAGAACCCGATCTTCGAGCCGTAGTGTTCGTTGAAGCGATAGTTGACGGCAGTCGACACTCTTCCCAACAAGTGCCGACCGTCTCGAGCCACGAAATGTGTGACATCGGCGTCCTTGTGATACGGGTGCTCGGGCACAAGCAAGCCCGTCAATCTCAGTAACTTGCTTCCGAGAAGCTCGCCCGCAAGCGGAGGTGTCCAATGCGGATCGCCCCGGAACAAGGTCCAAGGGACTCGAACGAAGTCCTTGAGACTGCGATCTCCAAGTGCGTACTGCTCTATGTTGAATCTCATGGGTCCTTGGTATGAACGTTCGCAACATTATGGCACAAAAACCTGGACCGTGATGACGACTTGCACTTCCAGCGCAGGTGGCGTATGCCTATGACATCATGGGTTCACCAAATACGAAGATCAAGCTGTTGCTACTCGTCCAGCGACAGGCCGGTGTGTCGCGGCGGAAAGCACAAGAGCTGATCTCAGCTGGAGAAGTGGCCATTGACGACGGCCTTGTAACCGATCCTTTTCTGCTCATCCAACCGGAGGCCATTCAACAGCTTGTACTCCGAGGCCACCCCTTATCTCTGCAATCCCCTGAGCTTCGCGTATATCGCTATCACAAGCCAAAGGGAATGTTGAGCAGTCACGATGATCCTCACGAAGGCAACACCGTCGGTCGCATCTTGCGTGCTGAAGGCTTCTTCGGATATTCGTGGGCCGGACGACTGGATCAGGATGCCGAGGGACTGCTCCTCATCACCAATGACGGCGTTCTGCTGAATCAGCTCAGCCATCCCCGATATGAGGTCCCGAAAACCTATCGGGTGTGGCTCGACGAATTACCCACGCGTGTCGTCCTGGATGGGATGCTTCAAGAGATGAGACAAGGCATTGACGACGATGGTGATCGCCTTCGTATCAGCTCAGGACACATCGCCGGCAGCCCGCCCCATGTCATCCTCCAACTGACTGAGGGCAAGAAGCGAGAGATCAGACGGTTGTTTGCCCACTTCCAGCTCCAAGTTGTACGTCTGCTACGAATCGCTATCGGCCCTGTCGAACTCGGCAGCCTTCCCCCCCGCTCTCTGGAGCGAATGACGGGCGCTGATACCGTGATTCTCCGCAGCTTTGCGCAGGAAACGTCCGATCCTGATTGAACCGAATATCCCCTGTCCTCCGTAAGTTTGACTCGCACGACGCTCGTTGGCCTCGCAGTCTCGCTTCGCAATAGCGTTGCCACTCTACCAAAGCTCGTCTCTAAGCTGTGTGATTGGATATTCTCAACCATGAAGCGCATGAAGAGATCGAAGGGAAGTCCTGTTGCTGCACCCAGGTACACGTTGGGGGCGTCTTCATGGACATCGTGTTCTTCATGGTGAAGAGCCGTACAAGCCTAGTAACCATGAAGGGCATGAAGAACAGAGAGATACGATCAAAGGCCATCTCTCGCCCGTTCGCCAAGCAACGCACTGCGTTGCCGCTCACTCAAGGCACCAAGATCGCAAAGAAGACCGTCAGCATCTCAAAGTATAACGACCTCAATAACAGCCACAATAATGACTATCAAGATAACCAGAAACATAAGAAAGGAAACGTTCATTGATCCTTTCAGGCTCTTCATGATCTCCATGGTGAAGGCTTTGATTTTCCCCTTGGCGTCCTTGGCGGCTTGGCGAGAGAAGGGGCTTCCTTCATGAACTTCGTGTCCTTCATGGTGAAGAGCTGCACAAGCCTACCAACCACGAAACGCATAAAGGGTTTGTATGCAACGCCCACGAGCTGCCGCTCGCGTGGCGTTGGCATATAGAAAAAGCCTGTATACCAATGCGATCATTGGCATATAATCCGGCTATGCGAATTGGAATCGGACAAATCAACGCTCACGTCGGGGCCATCGACACGAATACGGCGGAGATCCTACAGCGGATTGAGGATGCAAGAGCCGCCGGCTGCGACCTAGTCGTGTTCCCGGAACTGGCCATCTGTGGCTGTTCGCCGCTGGACCTCTTCTGGCGTGACGGGTTTGTCGAGGCATGTCAGGCGGCACTGCGGCGCATCACGGCAGCATCGACAGGAATCGGGGTCATCGTGGGCAGTTTGGCGGCTGAGCGCAAGCAAGCCCCGTCCAATCGGGACAACCTATCCTCCCTGTCCGACGGAGCTCTCATCAATCTCTACAACCGCGCGTTTCTCATAGAAGATGAGGCCATTCTCGGACATGTCGACAAGCAGCACTTGGCGAGCTATGACGTGAATTGCGAAGGACGTCACTTCACTTCCGGAGAAGGCACGTCGGTGCATGAGTTCAGAGGCATGATAGTGGGGATTAGCATTTGCGAGGACTTGTGGATCGACGACGGCCCCACCGATCTACAGGCCAGTTTGGGAGCGGACTGGATCATCAACATATCCGCGTCTCCGTTCTACATTGGGAAACCCGCTATTAGAAATCGGCTGGCGGCGCGCCGCACCAAAGAAAGCGACGTCGGGTTGATCTACGTGAATCTTGTCGGCGGACAGGATGAAGTTGTATTCGACGGCGGTAGCTTCGTGTTCGATCCCAAAGGAAGACACGTTTTCCAGGCACCGCATTTCCGGGAGGGGTTGTATGTCGTGGATTTGGACCATCCTAAACCAGTACGGCAGGAGAATTCGTCCGACATCGCCGATGTGCGGGAAGCTCTTGTTCTCGGCATCCGCGATTACGTAAGGAAGAACGGCTTCGAGCAGGTCATTCTCGGGTTGTCGGGAGGCATTGATTCCGCAGTTGTCGCTGCTTTGGCCGCTGAGGCGCTGGGTGCAACCAACGTGATGTGCGTCTACCTGCCGTCCAAATTCTCCTCAGCCGACAGCCACGAGGACGCGATTGCCGTTTCCAGGAACCTGGGAATCGCGATTCAGACGATCGAGATCTCAGCCACACATCGTGCCTTGCGTAACGCTCTTCCCGATTCGCCAACCGGGCTCGTCGACGAAAATCTACAGCCGAGGATCAGAGGAACCCTGCTGATGGCGCTCGCCAATCAACGTCATGCTCTCGTCTTGTGCCCGGGCAACAAGTCCGAAATCGCAATGGGCTACAACACGTTGTACGGGGATACCGTCGGTGCGCTGGCACCAATCGCCGACTTGTATAAGGGACAGGTCTATCAGCTGGCAGAATTGTTCGGAGAACTCATTCCGGAGCGAATTCGAACCAAACCTCCGTCCGCCGAATTGCGGCCTGACCAACGTGATGAGGACGATCTGCCGCCCTATGAGGTGCTCGATCCCATCTTGAAACAGCTGATCGAAGCCAATGCTTCCAAGCGCCAACTCCTGGAACAGGGATTTGATGAAGCCATCGTCGACGATGTACGACACCGAATTCGCATCAGCGAGCACAAGCGAAGACAACTGCCGCCGGGAATCAAGATTTCACCCAAGGCGTTCGGGTCCGGGCGTCGAATCCCACTGACCAACGACTACCGCAAGTAGACGACAGAACAAAAGCGACTCCGATTACTCGAAGCCGCTCCTGGGTGGTACTACGGTCCTACTCGACCGGTATCTCGATTGGCTTTTCCTTCTCTTTGATGGATTCCTTCATCGGCGCCGTGACCTTCAGAATGCCGTCTTCAAACTTGGCCTTGATGTCGTCCTTCTGGATCAAGTCCACAGGGAGCGGGAAGCATCGCTGGAATCGACCGTATCGCCGACCGACACGGAAGTAATTCTCCCGATCGATCTCCTCGTTTCGCTTCACCTCACCGCTGATCACAAGCTGATCGTCCTCGACCTTGATGGCGATCTCATCCCTCTTCACACCGGGAAGCTCGGTCTCGAAGACCAACGATTGATCCTTCTCGTAGACATCGGTTCGCCCAAAGCTGGGAGAAACGTCGAATCCGATTCGATGGAAGTCGGAAAACACCTCATCCGCCAATCGGGAAAGGTTGCTCTCGAGAAGGAATGGGCCACGTCGTATGGCTGGAAATCTCCTAATCATCTTGTTTACCTCCTCTGGGTATCAATACTTAGCAGGTTTACTATCGAACTGCCAATTAGCAGTCTAGCATATTGCTTGCTAATTGTCAAGAGCGACGTTCGATGGTAGAATCGAAGCATGTTTCGCAAGGTATTGATCTTCCCGATCCGCGTTTATCAACGGGTGCTTTCGCCTCTGCTTCCCAATCGCTGTCGGTTTTATCCCACCTGCTCGCACTACGCCGTTGAAGCCATCGAAAAGCACGGAGCCATTAGGGGGTTGTGGCTTGCCATCAAGAGAATCCTTAAGTGTCATCCGCTGCATCCGGGGGGCTACGACCCGGTTCCCTGAGTCTTCACAAAGAACCTCCGTTGGATACCCCGTAGAAACACCCCGGTGATGTAGGACAGCACGGAACAACCGGTTTCACAGTGCAAGCCCCGCAGCTTCCAGGGGGATGAAAGCGGAGATTCGCCGTAGGTGAATCGGCTTGTTGTTTGTGCGGGCGATTCAGCTATGTCAGGAACAAACCACGTAACGTCGGGCACAAGTCCCGACGCCACAGAAAGATGGTTGTAGCGTCGCGGCTCCACCAGCGCAATCGCCGCTCGCCCTGCTCGGCTAACAGCGCAATCGGAGATTGCGCGACAGAGAACGCATTAGCGATCTCCCAAGCAACTGGGAACCCTTCGGGTTCCTTCGAGTTGCCTGATGCAGCCCTAAGCGAATGAAGTGAGCGGCCCTGTATGCGACGTTCTCTCAATAACGAGACTTCGCGCTGGTTGATCAGCTTGCGTTGACCTACTACTTGGGACAGCATTGAATGTTCTCGGCAAGCAGCTTCTGCACGTCACCGAGCACGTCGTGCGTCCAGCAGTCGTCTCCGCCTGCGCTCTCTCGGAACGTCAGCGCCATAATGTAAGCCAGCTCCTTCAGCGTCGCGCCCGCTTCCATGGCCCCTTTGAAGTGCTTCAACAGACAGGGCTTGGATCGGTTCTTGATCGAGAGCGCAAAGCAGATGAACTGGCACGTCTTCTCGTCGATCGAGCGGTTCTCCCGATAGATCTCGTCGATCTCGTCGAACTTCTCGGCAAACTCGGGAAACCATTCAGCCAATAACCTCATCACAACCTCCCACAATCGCTACGAACTCCAGCCCTACAGGACTCGATACACATACACAAGCGACATGTAAACGCCAACGCCGATGAAGATGATACCTGTGAAGAAGCGCACCCATCGCTCAATCAACGTCACCCGTTCGAATAGTCTTCCCAGCCAGCGGGTGCCAAACGCGAGGACAATCGCGAAGATGACCACAGGGACCGCTGTTCCAATCCCATAGACGAAGGGAAGCAGAATCCCCGAGCCATGCTTCACGGCAAGCGGCAAGAGGCTTCCGAAGAACAGCGTGGCCGACACCGGACAGAAGGAGAGTGCAAACAACGCACCGAGTCCCAGAGCACCAAGCACCCCCCACCGTTCCACCCGTTGTTGCAGCCGCTTGCTCATTCCTCTCCCTCGAAAGGAAAGACGAAGGAGCCCGAGCATCACCATACCGACAAGAATCAAGATGGGGCCGAGCAGTTTGTTCATCCACGTCTGCAGCGTCAGCGATACCGCCGGTGCGGACAGGAGGCTCATGACCAGCAGCACGCCGATCGCGGTGTAGACGAGCGCCCGGCCGAGTGTGTACAGCAGCCCGGACAGGAGAACGCCGCGTGGTGAACCCGTCCGGCGGCCGACGAACGAGATCGCGGTGATGTTCGTCGCCAGCGGGCATGGGCTGATCGATGTCAGGATTCCGAACCACAGCGCGGACAGGACCGCCAATCCCAGGCCGCTCATGGACACTCCCCCAAGAACGCCTGGAAGCTATCCACAATGTACGGCACAAACCTCGTTGCCGATCGAACCAAGGCCCAGGTCTCCGTCAGCGTGGTCCAGCCCACAACCTCGTCTCCGACCTTTCGTACTAGCACCAACGACGGCGAGACTAGGTCGTACCGGCTGATGAAGGCGCGCTCCTCTTCCATGTTGACCGTTGACCATCGCAGCGTCCCTGCAGCCAGCTCGTCGGCAAACTCCCTTTCGACAATCGCCTTGGCATCGCCTTCGATCTTCAAACACGTGACGCAGCGATTCGTGTTATGGAAGTAGATAGCCTCAATCACGCAGAGCACATCAGTTGATGGAGACTCAAGAGTCGGACTCTCGCTTGTTCCTTCGGCTTCGCCAATTCCATCTGAAGCGTCAAGTGCGGATACTATCGGTTCATCTAGCACGCCGGTCTCGGGAAAGGAGGCAACCGATTCGCTGGTCGATGTCTCGCCGGCAGCTGCAACGCTTGTTTCAACCAACGGCGTGGATTCGCTTCCGTCAGCTACTTGCGTTTTCGGGCGTGCCACCTCTTGAGCAATCAGAGTTCCCACCGTCGCTCCAACAAAGAGCAGGAGAAGAATTGTTGCGATTGATTTGGTCAGCTTCATTCCCATTTCCGGTATCTTGTCCGTGCTAGCTAAGCAGGCTTTCAAGCTCGGCCACGGTCGCAACCTTGCCCACCAGTTTAACATCTCCGTCAACTGACAATGCGGGCGTCATCATCACGCCTCGATTGGCAATCTCAACGATGTCCGTCACCTTGACAATCTCTGCGTCGACTCCAAGTTCTCGGGCCGCGGCCTCGACGTTCTTCGCCAGAGCCTCACACTTCGGGCACCCGGTTCCCAAAATCTCGATCTTCATCTTGTCCTCCTTCATGTTGTTATCTAACAATGGCACCAAAGATTTTCCCGGTAAGCGTGGCTGCAATCACGACAAGCATGACGTAGGCTAGTGTCTTCTTCGTTCCAAGGATCTTTCGAATCACCAGCATGTTGGGTAGTGATAGCGCCGGTCCCGCCAGCAACAAAGCCAACGCCGGACCGTCGCCCATGCCCGAGCCCATCAGCCCCTGAAGGATCGGGAGTTCGGTCAGGGTGGCAAAGTACATCAGAGAGCCTGCGAGGCTGGCAACGAAATTCGACAGCCAGCTGTTGCCTCCTACGGCGCCGCTGATCCATTCCGGCGGGATGAGCGCCGTGTGTCCCGGTCGTCCGAGCAGGAACCCGGCAATCAGCACTCCCCCGAACAGGTAGGGGAGAATCAGCTTGGCGAACGACCACGTCGATCCGCCCCACTCCCTTGTCTCATCCTTCGAGTACCACAGGATCATCAGCACCGTAAGAAGGAGCAGGAAGGCCCCGGCGATATAGAAACGGTTGTTGTAGATGAATGTGTAGGGAGACGGCGCGTACGTGATCGATTCAATCTCGCTCTTCTCGATACTGGTGATTGAGTCCGAATCCTGCAGCTTCACGAGCACTGCCTCGGACGTCTCTCCAGCTCTGGTGACAATAATCACTTCACCTGTCGTTGTCTCGACAGATAGGCTTCCAGGCTTGCCCCAGTTCGCCGACACAAGCACCAGAACCATCAGGGCGACGGGAATGGCCGTCTTCCAGATCGGCTTGCCGTCCTCAGGAACAGGAGCAGCCATCGCCGCTTCTTGTTTTTCCGCCTCTTCCTTTCGGAACAGGAACTGCATGGCGAGACCAATGACAACAGCGAAAACGATCGCACCCACCGCACGTGCCAGTCCGAATTCGAACCCAAGGATTCGCCCCGTCAGGATGATGGCCAGGATGTTGATCGCCGGCCCTGAATATAGGAAGGCAATGGCCGGTCCAAGTCCCGCTCCACGCTTGTAGATGCCGGCAAACAGGTGAAGGACGGT
>Ga0209976_10002265_pt1 | contig 10982 bp, 7 predicted proteins | sample SumtaG_FD_182806 | JGI IMG/M metagenome (GOLD analysis project Ga0209976, IMG submission 182806) | Deep subsurface microbial communities from Indian Ocean to uncover new lineages of life (NeLLi) - Sumatra_00157 metaG (SPAdes) (version 2) | ecosystem: Environmental > Aquatic > Marine > Oceanic >... | reverse complement strand
TCCCCTTCGAAAGATAGTTCTGTAACACGCTTGACTGGTAGTCGATGACAAGTCTACACGATACCGGCGGAGATTTGAACTATCTCATATCTCATCCGCCGTCGCTAACGCCTCTCGAACAGCTATGGAGGACAAGAATTTCAGATCTCAAAGAAACAGCAATCAGTGAAGGAAAGGTTGCAGGTTTTGATTGTTCCAGACCCCAGACCCTAGACCCTGAACGCAGACACCAGGCGTTCCAGCGCCTCATCAAGCATAGGTCTTGGGCAGGCGAAGTTGAGCCGCATGTGTTTATCCCCGCCGGGGCCGAAGGTAGGTCCGAGGTTCAAGGCCAGCCGTGCCTCATCCTGAACACGACTGACGATTTCCTCCATGGATAGGCCGGTTCCCCAGAAATCAAGCCACGACAGGTAGGTTCCCTCAAGCGGCATTGAAGTCACCCCCGGCAGACTGTCTCTGACTACACTATCCACCCGATCCCGGTTTCTCTGCAGGTAATTCAGCAGTTCTTTGAGCCACTGCTCGCCATGGTTGTATGCTGCCGAAGCCATCAAAGGTCCGAAACTGTTGGGACCATGAATGCCGCAGCGCGACATCTGGAGTTTGAACCGGCGACGCAAGGAATCGTCAGAGATGATTACGTTGCCGGTCATAGCCCCTGCCAGGTTGAAGGTCTTGCTGGCTGAGGTGCACGTTATCACACGGCTGGCTATCTCCGGCCCAAGGGAGGCGAGAACGGTGTGATTAAAACCTTCATAAACCAGATCATGGTGGATCTCGTCGGAGACAATGATGATGTTCCGGTCAAGGCAGAACTCAGCAAGCGTCTCAAGCTCTGTCCGGGTCCAGACACGGCCTCCGGGGTTGTGTGGACTGCACAGGATCAGCATGCGGGTAGCCGGGCCGGCCAGACCGTCCAGATCTTCCAGGTCCATCCGGTACCGGCCGTCGATCCGTACCAGTCGGTTGTTTATAACCTCGCAGCCGTTGGAGGTGATAGCTCCGAAAAAGGGATAGTAGACCGGGGGCTGGACCACCACCTTATCGCCAGGCTCACAAAACGCCTGGATCAGGAGGTTGACCGCATTGACTATCCCGTGGGTGGTGGAGATCCAATTGGGTTCAATTTTCCATCCGTGGCGGTGTTCCATCCAGTTCACGATGGAATTATGATACGAGGCAAGGTCGCCGGGGTACCCGTGGATACCGTGGTCGACGGCACGCCGGATCGCATCGTTGACCTCGGGTGGAGGGAGAAACTCCATGTCGGCCAACCACATGGCGAGGCCGTCATCAGGAGACACCCCGTACCTGTCTTCCATACTGTCCCATTTGAGAGATTGGGTGCCCCGCCGGTCGATGAAGGTGTCAAAATCGTATGTCATGAAGATACTTCTACTTCAGGGTAGGTGAAAAGGCAACTTCAGCATGGGGAAATGGATTCCTGTAAAGGCGGTTATTTTACCGCGGAGTACGCGGAGGGACGCAGAGGTAAACCTGAACTGGAGTAAACAACAATTCCTGTAAAAGTGGTAAAAGCAAATTTAACGCAGGGTACGCAGCGCAGCCCCTTAACAGCCGCACCGCAGGGTAGAACTAATGATTAGGGGGGGATATTTTGGATGTTGGATCTTGGATCATATTCCTCGGAGATTTGAGATTATAACGCCATGCTCGATCGTCTGAAAAAGTGGGCACATAGTGTGAAGCGGGACATCCTGGCCCTATACCTGGCTGCTCGTGACCCACGGGTGCCGTGGTACGCCAAAGCCCTGGCCGCTCTGGTCGCCGCCTACGCCTTAAGTCCCATTGACCCCATCCCCGATTTCATACCTGTGCTCGGGTACCTGGATGAGCTGATCGTTCTCCCGCTGGGCATCGCGGCCGTTGTCCGGATGATACCGGCCGACGTAATGGCCGATCTGCGTCTCCAGGCTGAAAGGAGGATGCTCACGCGACCGCGGAGCATGGTAGGGGCGATGTTGGTTGTTCTGTTATGGCTTGCTGCTGCGGCATTCTTTTTTTGGATCATATCCGCGCGTTAACCAGATTCAAAGAATTATTACAGTCGAAATCCGTCAAGAAGGTTTTCCTGGCGGGGTTTTCAGTGGATTTTGGGTTTTAAAAAGCTGTTTTGTGTAGTATAAAACGTGTCTGAACTCCAAGGAGGGGTTAGGAAGGCCTTCGGCCAGACCGGTAGATCGGTGCCGCATCGCTGATCGAATTCCTGTAAATTCGTAAACCGCACCAAAATTATGAGGATTGGTTTGATGAGACCTTCAATAGGCCCTGCTGTTGTCTGTGGTGTTCTTCTGTTGTTGATTTCTTCCTGTTCCAACTCAACCGATTACACAGGCCAGCCGCCAATCATCAGCGAGAGCAAAAGGGTAATTACTTTCAAGGCTCTTGGTGGCGAAGAAGACGTCATCTTCACTCACGCCAAACATGCTGAGGAATACTGGGACGACAACTGCCTGGCCTGCCACAACCACACCGACGTACGGGAAGACACTGTCTGGGGGTGTGACCAGGACTCGTGCCATCCGGCGGATGAAAATCTCGGACTGTGCTATGACGGCGACCATAACATCATCGACTGTATGGCGGCACAGTGCACGAAATGCCACATCGACCAGGTCGTTAACCCTGCACCAGATTGCGTTGATTGCCACATTATCCTGAACTCCGGTGTGTTTCTGGACTCTCCCGTCGAAGGTTTGCTCTATTGGACTGAATCCCAGAACGACCTGACCGATTCCACAGGGGGATTCAGGTACAGGGACGGTGAAACGATTGAGTTCTACGTAGGGGACGCGTTCCTGGGCAGCGCTGTGGTGGGGCCGGTGCTAACCCCTGTCGATCTTGTCCCCGGTGCGCAGGACTGCCAGGACACCACTGTCCTGAACATCGCTCGTTTTTTACAGACCCTCGATGAGAATGGGAACGTTGTGGATGGGATCCGAATTCCTTACAGCGTGCACACTGCCGCCGATGGTCTGGCCATAAGTTTTACAGTGGACAGCAACAGTTTCTCTTTGGATCCGGGTGTCGTTACCCTGCTTTCTGATCTTAACTCCGGTTTCTTCGGCACCGTTTTCTCGGACGGCCCACACACCTCGCTTGTCAGCATAACTGATGCCCACACCAACCTCCACAATGTTCTTTACAACCTTCACACACCGCCCACGGCGTCCAACGTAGCAGTGTCCGGTGGGTTGTATGTCGGTGGCGCCGTTTCCGGGGCATTTTCCTACCATGATGTGGATGGCGATCCCGAAGATGGATCTGGTAGTTGGTGGTATCGCTCTGACCTGGCCGGTTCCAGCAATACTTACCTGGCAGCTGGGATCAATTACAGCCCCACTGTCATTGACCAGGGATGGTACCTGCGCTATCGAGTCTGGCCCTGGGATCATTTTCATGTGGGATCATCTTTAAATTGGAGCGCTCCCACCGGGCCGGTGACCGCTGATCCATCCAATGTGACGCCGGTGGTTACCAACGTCCAGGTTTCCGGGAACCTGGTCAATACCAACTTTGTCCTTACCGGGAGCTACAGCTTCAGCGATCCCGAAGGGGACCCGGAAGATGCTTCCGTTTATGAATGGTATACGGACACCGATGCCGCCTCCGGAGGGGAGGTACTGGTAGCCTCAGCCACAGGGTCACAGACCTATCAGGTGCGATCTGCCGACGTGAACAAATATATCAAGTTCCGTGTCACCCCGGTGGCCCAGTATGGTGCCACGACTGGGACCCCTGTAATGAGCAGTGCTATCGGACCGGCTACAAACAGCAACCCCATTACCCTATATATGACTCTGGGTTCCTCCTCGGATGTGGAAACCTTCGAGTTTGGGCTGACCTCCACGACAAGCGTTATCATCGATATAGAATCGAGAGAATCAACGGCAGACGCGTACCATGATTATTATACTACCTGTTCCAGCGGCTGCCACAATCATTGGTCTTCCCCTTCTCTCACTCCTCCAGCTGGACCGGGACCGAGCGATCTTGGGTTCCCGGTTTCCGGACCTTCAAACGGCGCAAGCAACGACTTTATGGTAACTAACTTCTATCTGTTCGATGCCGCTGATACCCTGATCGATTCCCGCGACTGTACCCCGTCTGCTTGCGGACCGGTGTCCGGTTGTCAGCCAGGATGTGACGCTCTGGGCGCTGGCACTACAAGGCACTGGGGCAACCCGCTGGTAACGAGGAGCCTGGCGTCCGCTCTGGCATCACTTAAGATCGGGGCGGGGCCGCTGAGCGAGAGTGATGCCAGAGCGGACTCAAACTCACAGGGGTGGTATCGCTATGGTGGATATTACAGGGTCACTCTCAGCTTCTAGTAACGGAGATTGCTTTTGAGACGGATAGTTTTTCTGATATTTGTTTTTTCACTCCTACCCATTGGCTGCAAGACCACCGGCACCAGTGCCGGTCCGGCGGTCCTGCGTGAAGTTCCCCGGGCGGAGCGTGTGGTTCTCATGGTCCTGAATTTCAGAAACACGTCCTCAGCTACGCTCGCCGATGAGTACCGCCCCTGGGAATACGGCATCCCTTCCATGATCATGACCGACCTGGAATCCATCGGCCTTTTCAACATCCTGAGCTGGGACCGGATCGAGGACATCCTCGAGCAGCAGAAGTTCCAGAGCCTGGGCATGGTCAACGAGAAGGATGCAGTGGAAATAGGCAGGTTGGCGGCGGCAAGGTACAGCCTTACCGGATCGTACATGATCCTTAACGGGACGCTTCGCATGGAAGCCAGGGTGCTATCCGTGGAAACGGGGACTCAACTGGGCGCCTCTTCCGTGACGGGCAAGGTCGACATGTTTTTCGAGTTGGAGAAAGAGCTTGTCATCGCCATGACCTCCTACCTGGGAGCTACTCTCACCAGCGAGGAGACGGCCCGTCTTTCAGAGAGTATTGAGACCCGCTCTGTTGACGCGTCGCTGAATAACTTTGCCGGTGAAATAGCGATGAGAGAAGCCGATGATCTCAAGGAAAAGGGAAAGTCGAAGCTTGCTGATGATCTGATAAAGGAAGCAAAGATAAGGTTCGAAAGGGCTGTAAAGCACGATCCAGATTACGTGAGAGCTAAAAACAACCTGGCCGGCCTGACCATGGCCATACCCATGACGCTCTAGGAGTTTGTCAAAAAACCAATTAAACTCCTAGCTAAAATTTTTCGTAAAAAGTTCATCTGCCTTTACGAAAAAGTGAGCAAAATTCAAACGTAAAATAAAGAGTCTTCCGTAAATTCAAAGCAGCGTGTCGACGTTGGTCCGACACGCTGCTTGGAGGGGAACACCAGATGAAGAGATGGATGGTCGCCGCGGCCTGTTTTTTCCTTTTGACTGCGGTCATTGCGCCCAGTGCCGGTGCTGACGGAACCTGGTTCGCGGGTTTCAAGTACTGGGATGCCCAGTGGGATTCGGGTGTACTGGACTGGTTTGAAAAGGATCTGGCCACCTCATTTTTACAGTCAAGAGGCCAGTTTTCCTCCCAGCGTGATCCCGGGGACGGTTATCTTGCCGGCCCTCTCCTCGGTTATCAGACCGCCAATGGAAAATGGTCCTTCAGCGCTGCTCCCATGGTGTTCAGTTCCTTTACCCAGTCGTGGTCGGGACAGTCGGGGGCCATGGTCCTTGACGGCGACGTGGACCTTGAGAGGATCGACGTCGATCTCGCTGCCAACTACACGCTTACAGAAAGGTACAAACTCTTTGCCGGCCTGAAATATCAGGAAACTGATATGGATTTCACATTGAGTTACGATCCCGGGGGCATGCCCCTCGTTGATACCTACAAGGTGAGATCCACCTCGTACATACCGACCATCGGAGCGGCCGGTGTTTTTCCACTGGGAAGCAAGGTCGCGGCAAGCGCTCAGGGAGGTCTCCTTTACGCGTTTACCGACCTGACCATTACCAACTCCGCTGGTCAAACCGACGACATCTGGCCGCATCCGGGGCTGGGGTTTAACCTGGAGGGGAACTTTACCTATCAGCCGGTTAACGATCTGCTTTTGCAGCTCGGCTTCCGATACCAGGTGTTTACAATAGAAGCCAGGGGGCCGGGACGAGATGAAATAGTCAAATCCTACGACATTACATACGGTCCTACTCTGACGGCAGTATACGTATTCTAAATAATTCTTCGGGAATAACTCAGAAGAATTATCTGTTAATTTTTCCCTGACACCCGGCACCTTACACTTAAACTGGAAAATTCAGGTGTGATGAAAGGGCGACCAGGAGTCTGCCGGAAAACCCATTAGACTTCTGCCTAGGAGCCTGTCTGAGAACCTCATACAGGCTCCTAGATATAGTTTTTCGAAATGCCATTTAACTTGAATAGAAAAATATATAGCATATTTGGTAATTTACTACGGTAATTCACCCGTTAAATGCTCATGTTTTCAAGAAAAAACCTATAAAAAGAGCATTTCGATAAACTTTCGCAGCGTGTCGAGGTTTTCCGATACGCTGCTAGGGGCCACTTACAAGTATTCGCGGCGTGCAGCCGGAGGGGAGTTATGCGATTATATCCTTGGATATGTTCCTTGGGGATCGGTTCTCTGGTTGTCTTTGTCCTTCTCGTCTTTCCCGTTACATCTCTGGTAAAAACAGCTACTGCTGCGGTGGAGGAAAATCCGGGCGAAACCGTTACCGTTGTAGTGACCGGATCCGGAGCGGCCCCCTTCAAGGGGTCGATGAAAGCCGCCAGGCTCACAGCCCTTGCTTTGGCCAGGCGTGATGCCGTGGAAAAAGCTCTGGGGGCCTCGGTCAACGTTCTGATGCTCCCGAATCTCAGAACGATCGTATCTCAAACGGAAGGCGGCCTGACCTACAATATTCTCCGGGAAGGGCGGCAGGGAAACCGTTTCGTGATAACGATCAGAGCCATGGTGCCGGTTTCGAGCGACATGATCGAATCGTTCCCTCTACCAGCAGAGGAGCGTGAGACCCGGTCCGGGTTTCCCCCTCTCGTGGAGGAGTTTCCCGATGGCCGGATCAATTGGCAGGATGGATATCTTCTGTCCTACGGCATCGGCCACCCTTCCGCGAAAAAGGAATCGGAGAAGGGGACGCTGATGGCCAGGCGGGCCGCGGTGGTAGATGCCCAGGCCAAGGCACTCGAGATGGTAAGCGGGATTCGGGTCGATGCCCAAAAACAGGTCAGTGGGTTCATCGAGGAGAACGAAGCCCTGTCCTACCGGGTGGAGGGGACTGTCCGGGGGGCTGAGGTTGTTGAAGAAGAAGAAGGTGAGCCGTACCGTGTCACCCTTAAAGTTCCCCTGACGGGTGTCGGTGGCCTGGGTCTGGTTTTTTACGCGGCTGTTGCCGGGGAAAGGAAGATCGACCCTGACATGCTTACTCCTGATCCGGACACTGGGTTTTCTGGGGAATCCCCCGTAGGGGGCACTGGGAAGTTCACTGGACTGGTAATAGACGCGAGGGGTACCGGTCTTGCTCCTGCCCTTTTTCCAAGGGTAGTGGACAGTTCGGGCCGGGATGTCTATTCGGTTGAAATGGTGGACGAAGCGGCCTTTATAAAAAGAGGCGTTGCCGGATATGCATCCGGTGGCAGTGAGATGGACATGAGCAGGGTTGGTGACAATCCTCTGTTTATCGCCGCTGCACCTTATGAGGAAACAAGGCTTGCGTCTCTAAGCGGCTTAATGATGATGGGAGAGTTGCTTAACGCCGAGGGCGGTGCTCTAAGCGTGAAAAAAAGAAGACGCCAGGGATGGCAAGCCTTGAGGATCAAGGGTATTGACAGCGGAGGTGCACTTAAAGCCAATATCATCCTAAGTGAGGCGGATGCCCGGAAGATCGCCGGTTCACCTGAATTTTCGGGAATATTCAAGCAGAGCAGAGTCATTATCATTACGGACTCCCTGATCGGGGGAACAGAAGGCATGAATGGACCCCGGTTTCATACAATAAGAGTGCGAAAATGAGCCGTTCAGAATATTTGTCAGACATATCCGGCAGTGTGTCGAAATACTCCGGCATGCTGCTTATTAGACCGGAAAACAGTGAATAAGGACCCTGTTTCAACCGCGCACTTGTCCCGATACGGCCCGTTGCTGGGTCTTGGGTTGACGGTGCTGGCCATTATTCTGATGTTCACTGGTTTCCTGGCACCGCTGGAGCGCATGTCCTGGGACCTTCGGTTTACCATGCGGGGAACGGTTCAACCTGTCGATGATGTCGTGTTGGTCACTATCGATGAGAAAAGCGTCAGGGAGTTTGGCCGCAAGATCAGCCAATGGCCGAGAAGTTATTATGCCGAGGCCATCCGCCGCCTTACCGTTGAGGGCGCTGATCTCATCGTCATGGATCTGGATTTCAGTAAACCGAGTGCTGGTTTGACCGGTGAGGATGAGGACCTGGCAGGAGCGATCTACGACAGCGCCAACGTTGTGCTTACACGCTACATCTCCCAGGGACAAGCAGTGACCCCTCTTGAAGCCTTCCGGGCAGGCCAGGTGGGGGAAGGGTTTATAAACTATCTTCCGGAACCGGACGGCATCTTGAGAAGGGTACCCCTGATCAGCCTTCAGGTGTCTGAAGATCTCGGAGAGGTGGTTCCGTATCTTTCTTTGCCACTCGAAGTGGCACGCTTGTATCTTTTCCCCGGGGAGTCGCCGCCCGTGGATCTGGGGCATGAAGACCTTTTCGTTATGAGTGACCTGAAAATACCCTATCCGGGAGGTCGGATGGCGGTGAACTATGCCGGTCCCCCAGGCACCTTTCAGGCAGTATCCTTCAGCGATCTCATGGCCGAGAATTTCAAACCGGACCTGTTCTCGGGTAAGATCGTTCTGGTGGGCAACACCCATCCGGCATACCACGACTACTTCTTCACACCCTTCAGAGCGGCCCGGACAGTCCCGGCGGGATTCGAGGCCAGGGAGGTGCTGAAGGATTATTCCGAGGGGATGTCAGGGGTGGAGGTCCTGGCAAACGCGGTCCATACCATCTCCACAGGTTCCTATATCAAAACTCCGTCATCAGGGATTACTGCTATATGGCTTCTTTTCGTCGGGCTTGGTGGAACTTTCCTCTTTATTCATCTGAACATGGGATCCATAAAATCTATTCTCATCTACCTTGCCGTCGCGGCGGCCCTGTTTGTAACAGCCTACATCCTGTTTGTCCGTGGAAATATAATGCTTGATCTGATCTCGGTTGAAGCGGTCCTATCAATGACCTTCCTGGGTGGTGTGGTCTGGCATCGGTACCTCAATGCCATGGAGAAGGCCAGGATCACCAGGACTTTTGGAATGTATGTTTCACACCAGGTAGTGGATCGGCTTATCAAACATCCCGAACTGGTCAGGCTTGGCGGTGAAAAAAAAGAGATGAGTGTTCTGTTCTGTGATGTGAGGGGGTTCACATCGGTGTCGGAACAGCTTGATCCCGAAGAGGTTGTAAGACTTCTCAACCAGTTTCTCACTTCCATGACCAATGTAGTGTTTGACCATGAAGGGGTGGTGGATAAGTATATGGGCGACGCCATAATGGCTTTTTACGGAGCTCCTATCGAGCTTAAGGAGCATGCCGAAAAGGCCTGCCTGACGGCTCTTGAAATGGGGGAAGCTCTCCTGGACCTCCAGGAAAAATGGAGGGATGCAGGCATCCCGGTCATGGAGATGGGAATCGGGATCAACTCGGGCCCCATGGTTGTAGGCAACATGGGATCTGCCATGCGGTTTGATTATACGGTAATGGGTGACAGTGTTAATCTGGGGGCCAGGCTAGAGGGACTCAACAAACTCTACGGAACCAGGATCATCATCAGTGAGTTTACAAAAAACATGATAAATAAGGATCTACTCTTTCGGGAACTCGATCTTGTTAAGGTCAAGGGTAAGCAGGAACCGGTCAGGATCTATGAGTTGATGCCCACAGGATCAAATCAAGCTCCTGGTCTGCTGGAACTTTATTCCCAGGGGCTTGCTGCTTACAGGCAGTTGTCGCTTGAAAGGGCAATGGAACTGTTTGGAGAGGTCCTTTCTCTGAAGCCTGCCGATGGCCCGGCCACGCTGTATCTTAATAGATGTCGAGAGTTGATTAAGACCCCCCCCCCGGCTCAATGGGATGGGGTGGTGATTATGGATTCCAAATAGCGGCTGTGAGACGAGGAGGATGTGTGATGAGGGAAAAAACAGGGTTCGAAAGGTGGAGCACTTCAGTCGTGATGCTGCTAGCGGCACTGATCCTGCCTGGCATTGTGATGGCCGATGAGAAGGGAATAAATACAGTAACGGCATTCGGATATGCTCTAGTCATAATGGATGATGTGCCGGATGCTCGTAAAGACGCGGTTTTAGACGCGAAACGAAACGCGGTTGACCAGGTGGGTTCAAAGGTCATAGCCAAAACGGTTGTGGAGAATTTTGAGCTCGTCAAGGACCGGATCATCTCGAAGGCTGACGGATATATCCATCGTTATAACGTCCTGGAGGAAGCTCGCAAAGGACCGGAATTTTCGGTCAGGATAAGCGCGGATGTCAGCAGCAGCTCTCTTATTGATGACGCGACTCTCATCTACAACGAATTGGATAAGCCCAGGTTGATGGTGGTTATCCCCGAGGTCCGTGGTGACGAGATCATCCCCACCAGCCAGGCTGAAACCCGTGTGATCGAGTTCTTTCTCGAAAAGGGGTTCGGCCTTGTTGATCAGGCGATGGCTCTGCGGAACATCAGGAAGGATGAACTCAGGAAAATTGCCGAGGGCGACAGCCAGGCCGCCGCGAAGGTCGGTTTGAGGGCGGGAGCCGAGGCAGTGATAACCGGTTCTGCTTCACTTGGTGCGGCAGAGAGCGTCCGCGGTGTCCTCTATGCCAGCGAATCAACCGTTTCCCTGAAAGCCATTCGGACCGATAATGCCACCATCTACGCGGTTTCTAACCAGTCGGGTACAGAGGCTGATGCCACAGAAGAATCGGCCCAAAGGAAAGC
>Ga0209976_10002263_pt1 | contig 10989 bp, 8 predicted proteins | sample SumtaG_FD_182806 | JGI IMG/M metagenome (GOLD analysis project Ga0209976, IMG submission 182806) | Deep subsurface microbial communities from Indian Ocean to uncover new lineages of life (NeLLi) - Sumatra_00157 metaG (SPAdes) (version 2) | ecosystem: Environmental > Aquatic > Marine > Oceanic >... | reverse complement strand
TCTCATTCTACTAAGCTTTCTTTTCATGATGATTAGCATTGGAAATTTTAAGGAATTAACTGGAAAACCAGTAGGACTAAAAGAAATTTTATTGCTAGTTGGCCTTTCTTTGGTACAAACTATGAAAAACCTTTATGTGTTTATTTTTGCACTTATTGGGCTTGGTTTATTATTAATCTACTTATATTTAATTCAAGAAAGTAAATATTAAGAAAAAGAAATTTTCTTAAATCATTCTAATATTAAAATGAATCGAACTTTCATATGCATAGGGCATAGAGGAACTAGAATCTTAGATGAAAATACCATCTATGCATTTACTAAAGCTTTAAAATATGGTGCTGAGTATATTGAATTTGATATACGTAAAACAAAAGATAATAAACTAATAGTTATTCATGATGCTACTCTTGAGAGAACAACAATAGGATCAGGTTTGATAAAAAATCTTACTTATGATCAGATTAGTAAATATAAAACAAAAATAAATGATGAAAAGATACCACTTTTATCAGAGGTATTAGAAATCTTTAAGGATAAAATTAAATTTATGATTGAATTAAAAGAAAAAAAGATAAGAACAAAAATAGTGGATTTTATTTATAATAAGGGTTTAATTAATCATTGTATTTTTAGTGGAAGAAGTTTAAAAGAAATCCTTTTAATTAAAAAAGAATATCCCGAGAGTAAAATCTGTTATAACATTACTAAAGGAGTGGGTTTAACATTGTCAGAATTCTTGAATATAGGAAGTTCGAAAAAAATCAATTATAAGTTTGATATTATAAGTTTGAAATCACGTTTAGTGAGTTCAAAATTCATAGAAACCTGTCATAAGAATAGAATTTTGACGTTATCATGGGACTTTATTAATTATTCAAATCCTTTGGATAAAATTAAAGCATTAATCAAAAGTGGAATTGATGGTATTCTATTTGATAATTACAAAAATATTCCTGTTATTAAGGGTTGGTTAAAAAAAATTTAAATTTTTGACGTTATTATTGATTGCCCCGTTGGAAGATTTATAATTATATCATCTAAAGACAATAGCTTAATATATTTTTTATTTTCGTTGTCAGCATTATCAATAAAATATCGTTTTATTTCTTTAGCCAATTTTCCACTAGTTAAGCCAGTTTTAGAGGGTTTGATAATGATGATTTTTTTATCTGCGTGAGTGTCGATAGCAGTTTTCGGTCCGATGATGATCTTAGGATAAAAATACACCCTATTTTCATGTGATCCACTTTCTAGTTTTACCAATTCTAATCCTACCGCTAATTCTGTTTTTGCATTCTTAATAAAATTCTTTTTTCCAGTAATCATAAATGATCCTTTAGGTAAAAATTCACCTGTAGGGGGGCTTTTTGAAACTTGAGATGGATTAACAAAAAACACGTCAACTACTCCCCATGTTTCTTTCCATGCTCTAGAAAAACATGCGGTAAAGTCTGCAGCTTCTTGAATAGTTCTTTCTGGAATCTGCCTATTTTTTTGATTTTTTATGACGGTTAATGGAGAACCGGAAAAATTTGTATGAAAAACAAGATCATTTGATTCTAAATATTTTTTAAAAATTACTTCATTAGAAGTAGCATCTCTTCCGGCTATTATTAAAAATCCATCTGATGATTCACACCATCTATATTTTTCATACCACTTTTTTTTTGGCTTTTTAATTAAAAAATTCACTTTTACTTCCATTGATTCTCTTTTAAGATTTAAATTATCTATCTTTGTCTTAGTTTTTTCAATTGCCGGAATTGTCCCTTTAATTTTTTTATCCGCTTTTTTTCCCTTAGAATATATTAAATTAGCATTTTCCCCTAAGCTTTCTTTTAAATCTAAATATAATTCATTATCATTTATATTTATTAAAAGTTGTTTTGTTGCGGGGATTATTTTCTTGAAAAATTTAGAGCCTTCCACATTATTAAACTTTGCTTGTTCTAATTTATTATTTATTTGGCTCCATGAATAACCTTTAGATTTCGCGTTATGTATTACATTTAATAGATTCTCTAGAGGTTTGAAATGTTCATATATGAAATCACCTTGTATGTAATATTTTTTCTTTTTTAATTTTAATTCCTCCAGATAATCAAGTTGATTTTTTAATATTTTTTCATTTGCTTTAAGTTGTTCATTAATATTTGAATCTTGAGGAGTTATAATCCTTTCTGAATCTAAGCTAGAAAAATATTCATCAACAGCCTCATTGAATGAGTTATAGTATCGCTTTTGAAATTCTTGAAAAATTTGTAATTCAAAAGGAAGTACTGCTATTTCTTCTTTATCTCCAATTACAATGTGAGCGTTAATATCTCCAAAAAGCAATTGATTTCTTATATTTTTAAATGATTTAAATAGAGTATCCATTTCTACATCAGTTAAATTGTTCCCGAGAGAAGTTTTTTCAATTCCTGCCCTAAAACAGATTTCTTCACTATATAAACCAGAAATATTTATATTTCTTGCTAAAATTCTTACTACTTCTGAATTCGAATTTTTAATTAATTGTTTGAACTCTGCTTGGTTTATTTTTAAAAAATCTTCTCCTCTTGACTGAGGAAATTTATATTCTTTACCAGGTAATATATTTCTATCTTTAAATTTTCTATATCTTTTAGCCACTTTTAAGAGATTCTGATCATCTATAAGAAGAAAATTCCCCTTATTAAAAAGTTCTATAATAAATTTCCAAGACGCTCCATCAATATTAGTTAACTCAATAATTATGATCCTATCTAAATTGTGTTGAGAGATACTGATGATTCGTCTATTTTTCAGCAATTTCCTTATAGACATTATGTATTGAGAAGGATATTTTGGTATAGGATAATCAAAATCAGTTAAATTTATCCGAGAATCTTTTTTTATAATTAGATTTCTACGACCTTGATTAGTCTTTATTTTCAAGATCAACAAATCTTCAATTTCATAAACATTTAATACCTTACTTTGCGATAGAATTAAGTCTAATTCTTTTGTAATCGTATATACATCGAAATTTGAAAAAGTTATATATCGCTTTATCATTTCTTCTTAATTTTCTTATTCAAGATATATAATTTACTAAAATTATAAAATTTTAACATTCCAGTGCTATCTGAAAAAATTATTGAATCTATTATTTTTATAATAATAATTTTATAATACTATTTATTTATAATAATAATTATGGCGTCTAAGAAAAAACGTGCTAAGAAAAAGGTAGATGTCAGAAAAAAAAGGTCAAAATTGCTTAAAGAGAGGAAAAAGGAACTCCCCTCCGAAGAGATTCAGTTGGACAAAAAGAGAGCAAAAACTGAAAAAGAACAAGCTTTAGAGATTAGATTAAAAAAAGAAACAAACTTATATTGGGTGAGAGCAATAATGGGAGCATTATGCGGGTTTGTAGGTGTTTATTTTTTTGATTTAGTTAGTTACCCTTTACTTATTTGGATGTTAGCATTTTGGTTTGGGTTTCCCTTTTTTGTTAGTTTTGTTATCTTCAGATATCAATATGATGAAGAGGAGTGGAGCTGGAAAAACATCCTTATGCCAGGCATTGGGATATACTTCTTTTTATTTATGATTGTTGCAATAATTATGCAAACTTTAAAAACCGTTCCCTAATTATTGTTATATTTGAATTCTTTGCTTAACTTTTTTTTCCTTTTTCTCCTTTGAAGCAAAAATAATTTCGTCTAGCTTATAGATTCTATCACAGTAAACACACTGAATCTTCAATGGTTTTTCTTCTAGAACTAAGAACTCACTAAAGATAGGTTCTTTTTGTGAATTAACAATACAAGTAGCGTTCTGGCATAAAATTAATTTCTTAATTATTTTTGGAAGTTTAACATTAATCTTCTCAATAACCTTATAATCATCAATTAAAGAAATGGTTGCGTTGGGTGAGAGAATTGAAATTTGTTGCATCTGCGTTTCATTCAAAAAAACACCCTCAATTTTTATAATATCTTTTTTCTTATATTTTTTTGAAGGAACATTTATCCCAATTGTCATTAAATTTGGGGATTCTTCAAGACCCGTAAGACTTAAAATAGTTAATGCATAACCTGCATCAATATGGTCAATAACAGTGCCCTTATGAATTCTTTCAATTTTTAATTTATCTTCTGACATATTCTTTTAAATAAAATCATTTTAATTGAAAAAATTTGTGATATAATTATTGAAAATAAAACTAAATTATCGAATAAGAATTGTAATAAAAAATAATACTGTAGATAGTATAAAAATATATGTTAAATTATCATCAATTTCTAAATCCAAGTAATCTAATATGCCAATAATCAACGAGCCTATTAATGGTATTAATAAAAAGCCTATGAGACTTATTACATAAAATTCACTTAAAATAAATATTATAATAATTCCTGAAAAAAATGCTATAATAATTCCGGCAATTAATCCTATATAAGTCTTTTTAGTACTTCTAATATATTTATATTTATCTCCAACTGTTCTCCCTATTAAATTGGAGGCTGTATCTCCAAAAATTGCCATTGTCATTGATGTACAAATAATAAACGGTCCAATAGGTTGGAATAGACCATATAAAATTATTATTGAAAAACATCCGACGGCCATAGATATTTGAGGTCCCAATCTCATATGCAATTCTTTTTCTCGTAATATTTGATTAACAGGTTTTAAAGGGTAGAGCTCAGGTTTTAAAATTCTCACGAAATCAGCAGTGAGAAGTCCGATTAATGAAATACCCACTAAAAATACTACTAAGTATTGAGTAAAAATCATAGGGTCTTTTTCAATTGTATACACGGAATAAAAAATGTCCGATAAAAACTTTGGAAAAAAATTTAAGAGGTACACGAAAAAGTTTTTTACTAAAAACCCTATAGTAAAATAAAAGAGAATAATAGCCAAAACAACCAAATGGGTCAATTTTCTATAAAAATCATATTTTAGTGGTAATTCTTTTGGAGGAAAATGCTCATTCTCTTTTTTATTACTCGCTTTTCTTTTTTCATTAACAATTAAGATATAAAAAATAGGTAGAAATACCATAATAAAGCCTAACATTAAGATATCAAATGGAAATACAATAAAACTGATTGTGAATGGTGTAAACAAACTTATAATTATAAAATTCAAAGTAATTGATATTATAAAAACCAGTGAAATTGTGATATTATTAATAAATGCTTTTATTTCACCTTTTTTTCTTGCTAAAAGGGAAATTTTTAACATAATTAAACCATAAAAGTACAGGAAACACAGAATTAAAAAAGAGATTAAATTCAATAAGAACCAGACTCAAAATATTATATTTATTTAAATAGTATCTTTAATTTTAAGATTTTCTTTAAATCCAAAATTAGAAAATAAAAAAAAAATATAAAAAGTATTGTTTAAAACTGAGATTCATCTATATTTGGCATTTCAGGAGAGGCTAAAGCCTTCTGGATGTCCTCTGCCGGTAATTCGTAATCCACTAAATCTCCAGTCATATATTCTTTATAAGCTAATAAATCAAAATAACCGTGACCGCTGAAATTAAACAATATTACTTTCTTCTCATTGTTTTCTTTAGCCTTTAAGGCTTGATCAATCGTTTCTTTAATTGCATGAGCGGTTTCAGGGGCAGGTAATATTCCTTCGACCTTGGCAAATCGAATTCCCGACGCTATTACTTCAGTTTGATGGTGCATCGTTGCTGACATAACCTTATGTTTATATAAAATTGAAATGATAGGGGCAATTCCATGATACCTTAATCCTCCTGCGTGTATTGGGCTGGGTATGAAAGTGTGACCTAAAGTATGCATCTTCACAATAGGGCCTTTCATTGATGTATCCCCAAAATCCCATCGATACTCTCCTTTACAAACGCTAGGACACGCTCTTGGTTCTACACCAATTATCTCTACATCTGGAAGAGTTCCATGTAGTTTATCCCTTGCAAAAGGAATCATTAAGCCCGAAAAGTTAGAACCACCCCCCATACAGCCAATTACGATATCAGGTTTAACTCCTACCTTATCAAGCTGAATCTTGGCCTCCTGACCAACAATTGTTTGATGCAACAAGACAAAATTTACGACACTTCCAAGAGAATATCTTATTTTATCACTCCTCATGCTATGCTCAACAGCTTCTGAAATAGCAATTCCTAAACTACCAGGATGCTCAGGATCTTTCTCTATAAATGCTTTTCCGGATTCAGTAAATCTCGAGGGGCTTGCATGAACTTCGGCATCGTAAGTCCTCATTAAAATCTTTCTACCCGGTTTTTGATGAAAGCTTGCTCTTACCATATAGACCGTACATTTAAGTCCAAATAAATTGCATGCGTATGCGAGCCCAGAGCCCCATTGTCCTGCTCCAGTTTCTGTTACTAACTCCTCAAGTCCATCTTTTTTCGCATAGTATGCTTGAGTTAGAGCAGTATTAGGTTTATGAGACCCTGTCGGGGAATAGGACTCGTTTTTATAATATATCTGAATATCATCTCCTTCGATTCCTAGCTCTTTCTCTAAACCTAACGCACGATGGAGTGGACTTGGCCTATATGTTTTTGCAAATATTTCCCTTAATTCATTAGGGATGGGGATTGTTGGTTCTTGAGATACCTCCTGCAAAACACATTCCTTTGGAAATATCGCAAATGCCATTTCTGGTGGTGCGGGTTTCCCATCCATTGGATTAACTAAGGGCGTCATAGGAGATGGTAAATCTGGTAATAAGTTTATCCATTCCTTCGGTACTTCATTCGGTTGTAACAATATCCTAGAATTAAAATAATCCACCATTTTAATTACCTTATCTAATTTTTTTTAGCACATTTTCATGTGTATCATCTTAATTTTGGAAATCAAAATCAGTAATGCACATTTGACAATTTTAATAAAAATAGATCAAATATTCAAGAAATATTTTCAAAAAAAGAAAGATTTCGTGGTTTAGTCCAATGCAAAGGCGTTATCGCCAACGCCAAGACCACTGCCAACGCCAAGCCAAATTATTCACAGTTGCCATTATTACTAAACCATACCATAGAAAATTATTAAGATGATTTATTTATCAAGGTTTAAAAAGTTAATTAATTTTTATCTTTAAAATTTGCTTATCTCCCCTCAAAAATTTTATATAAATTTTTCGCAGCGATTCGCATTACCTTCACGGTTTTCATTAAAGTGTCAATCATCGTGCCAGCACATACTATAACTAACCTACCCGCATTTGAAATAACAATATACCCATCTTGAGCCCTCACTATAATCTCACTTAAATCCTCTTGAAATAAACTCTGAATCGTTGACCGCCCTGTCATCAATAATGCTGACGCAAGCCCACAAAATTGATCCCCATCAACATGATATTGTGGCAACGCACTAAACGCTATTTGATATCCCTCTTGTGAAACTAACGCTATCGCCTCAATATCAGCATTTGAGGTTATAAATGTAATTTGGGGGCTAATCTTCTCGATATCTGATTGATCTATTCCTAAGTCACTTCCGAATTGGATGATATGCCACCTTTCGATTAATTTCCTCAGAGATTTTATATGAATGTAAATTAAGCAATAAATAGTTGTTATTAATATTATAAAATTTAATATTAAAAATCTTATTTATTTGATTTTAATTAATTTTTAAAAATTAAAATAAATACTGGAAATTAAAATCATAAAAAAGTAATCGAAATTGTTAAGCTAAACATTCATAAATAATTTGAATCCATCAGAAAAAATCATTAATGGTAATAAACTCTAATTTTATATTAAAACTTACAAAGGTTTAAAATACAAATCCATTTTTTTTATAGTAGTTAGCAAAAGATATTTTGGAAACTATTGTAAATTTATAAGAAATTAAAATTTGTTAATAGATCGAATAATGATAACAACAAGAGAGTCAATTAATTATCAATTTTCATTAATATTTGGATATTCATCTCCAAATGATATAATTGTAGGGGATGTTATAGGGCCTGGTAAGTTGACAAAAGAGAGGGTAAAAGAGCTTTCTTTATCAGTTATGAAATTCTTAAGAATGTATAATGCGATGTTAAGAGATTACACTGGATCTGAGGTTTTTTCTATTGAATTTGAGCTTTATAATATAGATGAAAGTGCTCAGATAAATATCTATCCAAAGTCTATGATTTTAATACCAGGTCAATATAAAGATTGCGAAAGTTTACTTCTTGCTTTAAAACCAGAGACAGGTTTTTTAAATACTCATAAATCCAGAGAGGATGTTAATAAGATTAGCGAATTATTTTACGAAGTAGAGGAATTTACCAATCGTCCTGATTTGACTAAAAAAGAAAAAGAACAAATTTTCAAAAAATTTGCCTCTAGGTTTGGTAAAAAGCTTTTTGGTGACCTAATTGAAGATAAATGGAATAAAAAATTAGTTGGTTTAAGCGTATCACTTCCAACAGAAAAAGAAATGTTAAATACCTTTGCTACGTTAAAATCCAAATTTGAAATTTTGTGGTATAAAAGGCCTTATGAAATCAAAATATTGAATCCTAAATTCGATAGGTTAAAAACACCATTTGAAAGACAATTTGCTATTGATCGATTAAAGTTTTCAATATCAGAACCAAGTGCTAACTTCGTCATTGAAAATACACTAAAACTTGGAACTAATCTTATAAACCTAGCGAATACTGGAACAATAGATGAGTCCCAAGATGAAATAATATCCTATCTCATCAATCATATTGAAGAAAAAATGAAAAATATAACTGTTCCAAATACTGCAGAATGGTTAATTAATGAGATACATAAAATTTTAGGAGATTTGGAAAGTTATTTAAATAAATTTATAGATTATTCTATGAACTTCCTTGGAACGGGTGAAATGGGAAGTTTATCAAATCTTTTAGAAAAATATAGGTTATATTTTATCGAAAAGGGTAAATTAGAAAATGAAAATTTCGAAGAAATATATGAAATAGCAATTAGGTCTATTGAGAATACCATTATTCAAAAAGAAGATTTGCGCGTAGTAGATTTAAATTCGGTAATTTATTATTTTTCAGAAGTGATTAAAAATAGTTTAGATGCGATCAAGAAAGCTTTACCAAAATATTTTTCTCGAAGAAGATTAAAAACATTGACAATTGAATTCATAGACAAAATAAAAGAGATTTTTAATAATGAACAAAAGCCTGCAAAAAACTTAGGAAATAAGTTTATGGAAAAATTTAATACCTTTCTTTTTAATCAAATTGAAATAAATCCAATATTATTGTCTAAAGGCATTAAATTTAATGAGAGAAACTTAATAAAAGCGTTTAAAAATCTAATAAATCAAAATCTTGATTTTTTTTTTGATAATATTGAATTAAATATTAGTGATTTAGTATCCTTTGCCGAAGTATTGATGGAAAAAGATCCAAATATTATTAAAATCCATATTGAAAAATTTAAGAAATTTTCAAATGAATTACATTTTCTTTTAAGTTACCTTTTGAGATATACTACAATTAATCGCTACTTGAAGGAAGAACCAGATAATGAAATTTCTGACCCCGTCACATTTGCTAACAGATTTCATCGATTTTTAGAGAAGAGGATAGGGGGCATTAATCTAGTTTGGAAAACCTATATTTTAGATTGGATTAAAGATTATGGGAAGAAATTTTTAAGTTTAACGAACGATAAACAATGGTCTTTAGAAGAGGTTTATGAAGATTTTATCAACTATTTTGAGGAAAGGGAGAGTAATGAACAGCAAACAGAAATGTTTTTAAATTTTCTTGATGGGTATATTGCTCAATTATCAAACATAGAGGAAAAGAGTTATTTAATAGAATTTTTTAAGCAATATGAATTTTGTAATAAAATTAAAATGGAATTTCCAAAATATATAAAACAAATCATAGATAAAGAAATTATTACACTGAATCCCAAATTTGAGCAGCATATACCTATTAACTTTTTTAAATTAGACGAAGGTGATACATTCTATAATTATTTAAAAGAGATGGAATTAAAATACTTCTCAAAACTAATTCCTAGACCATTAACATTAATTTTAAAACATAATCTAACAAATGAAGAGAGAGAACTATTTAAAAAGGATTTATTCCATGTATTTAATTTCAGATTTTGGTCTAATAATTTTAAGAGCGATATTTCCGATAATTTTCAAGAAGTTTATAGAGAATGGGTGAAAGAATTATGATTAGTGGAATTAAAAGAAAAACTACTGCTATAGAAAGTACTTTTAGATTTTTTCAAACAGTAGATCTCATAATTAATCATTTTAAAAGGGAAGCTGATAGAGAAAAGATATTTGAGTTAACCAGTCAAGAAACCACACTTAAAGATTTATTAATTGCCACCTCTGCTATCCATTTATATCATAATATGGGGATTAGGGTTAGAGATAGTATGGAAGCCAGTCATATTTCTACTGATTCAACGAAAAATTTAGAGATTTTAGAAAAAAAGATATTATCCGAGGAAGTAGCTTCATTATTAAAAAACTCTTTGGTATTAGAAATTGATATGTTGGAGAGATCAATTCATTTAGAAAATCAGATTATATCTTTCTTAATTGATGATAGAAAATCAATAATGAACGATTTACAAAAAAGCCAGAAAGTAAGTGAGATTGATAAAATCATTGAGCAAAATCTATTAGAAATCATATTAAAATATCCCCCCTTTTATTTCTATGATTTCATAGGGGATTTAATGGGACTTTCTGATGTTATAAAAATTAGTATTTTAGAGGAAAGTTCCGCGTTTAAAGATTTGTCTATTGAAATTGAAAAAAAATTAGAACGAGAGGAAAAAGAAGATAAGTTTATAGAATTATCTACATTGAACCGATTGATTAATCAAGTCCAAACAGATTTTGAATTTAAATCATATAAAGAATTACAAATGCAAAACATGCCTGTTAGAATGATTAAACGAAAGATTATGGAATATAATCTTAATCGTTTTCCAATTTCCCTTCCAGGTTTAAATACATTTTTAGAAACAAA
>Ga0209976_10002261_pt1 | contig 10991 bp, 10 predicted proteins | sample SumtaG_FD_182806 | JGI IMG/M metagenome (GOLD analysis project Ga0209976, IMG submission 182806) | Deep subsurface microbial communities from Indian Ocean to uncover new lineages of life (NeLLi) - Sumatra_00157 metaG (SPAdes) (version 2) | ecosystem: Environmental > Aquatic > Marine > Oceanic >... | reverse complement strand
TATCTCGGAAGTCTACGGACGGAAATATTTCATGCTCAACCAGGAGCTCCGCTTTCCGTTTGCCCGGAGCCTGGTGCTGAACCTTAGATCCATTGCCGTGGGAATGGCCCCCATCCGGGGCGCCCTGTTCTTTGATGTGGGCAAGGCCTGGGAAGAAGCCTGGGAAGCCGATCCCCGCGGCATTATCGGCAGCTATGGTATCGGTTTCCGGGGCCTGTTCATGGGGTGGCTGGTGCTGCGGCTGGACATCGGGCGGCGCACTAATTTCCACTCTAAAGACAGTCCCTGGTTCACCCAGTTATTTTTCGGCTGGGATTACTAAAGCGCTATGCTTAAAACTCCTTGTTTCGAGTTCCTTGTTTCGAGTTTCGAGTTTCAAGTTTCGAGTTCCCCTAAAGGGTCCCTACGGGACAAGTCCCAAGCCCCAAGGACACCTATCCCCCTTCCCATCAGATATGGCATACTGATCCTGTTTTGCGTATTGGCAGGCCTGACCAGCGAGGGCTGTAGCGGGGTACCCAGGATTCTACCTGATGAATTAATGGAACCGGACTATTCCCGAGCCTTGGTCGTAAAACCGGAATTGGTCTGGCAGGCCAAGCTGCCCTCCCCGCCGGCCGCCCTGCTTCCTTTGGGAGCCAACGTACTGCTGGTTGCGACCTATCGCGGTGAATTATACCGCCTCAGCCTGGAAACCGGCCGGCGAGACGGCCGCATCCGGCAGCCCCTGCGCAAACCCATTACCGCCCAGCTGGTCCATCGTGAAGGGCCGCACCTTTTCGTCGCTTCTTCCCAGGACAAAGAACTGCACGCCTATCACCTGACAAGGGGCAGGAAGCTCTGGAAACAGCGGGCCGCGGGTATTACCGGGCCACTGGGGCTGGCCTACGATCTATTGTTGACAGCTTCCCTCTCAGGGGCAGTTGCGGCGTACGATATCAACGACGGCAGCCTCGTCTGGCGCAGACAACTTCCCGGCCGCTGCTACCAGGGCGTCCGGGTTCTAGGTGATCGGGTCCTGGTGCTGGACGACAGTGGAACTCTCTACGCTTTACCCATCCAAAACCCTTCGGATATGCCCATGCCGGAAACCGACCGGGCGACCGAACCTGTTGAAGATTATCCCCACCTGTGGAAGCGGCAGCTGCCGGTGACTCCCAATGCCGTTGTAGGGTCCGGTGACGGCCGGCTGGTTATCGGGGACTCGGATGGGCGCCTGCTGGTGGTTGATCCAGCCGGTGGTGAAACGGTATTTCAGGTGCAGCTGGCGGCCCCCATCTATGGCCGTCCGATAATTGCCGGCGGCCTCGTGGTGGCGGCCACGGCGGCGGGGGAGATCATAGCCTTCCAGGGCAGCGACGGTTTCCCGGTCTGGCGGGTTCAGGGGGAAGGATTGGTCAATCATCCCCTTCTGATAATAGGATATCCACAGCCACAGGCGGTACTGGTAGCATTCGCCCGCGGTGGCCTGCTGGCCCTGGACCTGGCTACCGGACGGGAGCTCTGGCGGTATGATCTGGAAAAGCCCCTCCAAATTGCGTGCCTGACCCCTGGTGGCGTGGTAGTTGTAGTTGTGGACCGGCGGAATTATCTCTTTCACCTGCACCTTGCTGATTCCACTGCCCGGCAACCGGAGTGATACTCCGGCTCGGTCTGTTGTCCCTGCTTCTGTTCTCCGCGCCCCTGTCCGCGCAGACTCCCGGCGGGCGGCACGATAGCACCAGCAGCGCTCCCGATCTACCCGCAACTGTAATGTTCCCGGTATTGGTCACGCCTGAAGGCCATTCAGCCGGCGGACCCCCCCCGGACACCTTATGCTTGGAATATCGCCTTATTTAATAATGGCACTCTTTCCAAAGAGACACCTCCTCCCCGACCTCGTCCTCCTGCTGGCGGCCTTCGTTTGGGGCACGACCTTCGCGCTGGTCAAGGCCTCGCTGGACTACACCACTCCCTTCATGTTCATGACTATGCGCTTCACCCTGGCCCTGGTGATCATGACCGCCGTTGTGGCCCCCCAACTCGGGACGCTTACCCGCCGGGAGCTGCTGGGGGGCATCCTGACCGGGGGAGCGCTATTTTTGGGATTCGCTTTCCAGACCTGGGGGCTGGTCTACACGACCGCCAGCAAGTCGGCCTTCATCACCGGGCTGAACGTGGTGCTGGTGCCGTTCCTGCTATGGGGTCTGGGGCACCAGCGCATCCGCGCCAGGCGCTGGACGGCGGCCGGGCTGGCGGCAATGGGACTGTTCCTGCTCACCAATCCCCTGAGCGCAGCCGGCATCAATCGAGGGGACCTGTTCACCCTGGGTTGCGCCGCGGCCTTCGCCGGGCACATAATCCTCCTGGGCATCTATGCCCCCACCACCAACACCCTCCGCTATTTCTGGATACAGCTCCTCACGGTAACGATCCTGGCAGCCCTGGCCACCCTGGTTGTGTCGGGCTGGGAGGTGACCCCCGGCGCTACGCTGTGGATAGGACTAGGGGTCACCGGCGTACTGGGTACGGCCGGGGCCTTTCTGGGCATGACCTGGGCCCAACGGCGTACTTCCCCCACGCGCACGGCCCTCATTCTTACCAGTGAGCCGGTCTTCGGGGCCTTGTTTGCCGTGGCTATCGCCGGGGAGTTTCTCGGCCCCGTTGCCTGGCTGGGCGGCATGCTTATCGTGGCTGTGATTGTCTGGTCGGAAATGGGAAACCGGGCTAGGAGGTAAGGCTGGTCACAAAACTTTCCAGGAAATCGGTCAGCGCTTCAGGTGTGGTGCCCTTTGCTTCCAAGACCGCCAACTCTTTGAAAATCGACTCCTCATGATAGTCCCAAGGCCCTTTCACCGGTTCAAGGTGGAAGACGGCCAGGGGCAGGCGGGTAATCGCCGCTGTCTCCCGGATCAGATGGCCAGTCATGGCCCAGATGCCGGGAACGAGGAATATGCCCTCAATCCGGTTGCGCTGTCGTTGGATGATTTTGCTGGCCTCGGCTTCGCTTTGATTCTGGAATATCTTCAGATCCACGCCAAGTTCCTGAGCCTTGCGGCGCAGGGCCCGGTTGAGTTTGTCCAGGGTCAGGCGGACGGTGCCCCGGGATACCAGGCCCAGCAGGTTCAGGTTGGGGCCATATAGGACCAGGATCTGCATCGGTAAAAGTTAAGTCATTATTAACCGTGCGGCCGGTCATTTGCGGAAGATTCATCAGGCCCGGCCCGGCGGTTTGCCGGCGATTCCAGGTACGTGCGGATAATCTCCCGGTGGCAGCTGAAAGCCACGGGCGGCAGCCGCTCCAGCGGGAAGAAACTGGTCTCCCGGGCATCGTCACCAGGAGTGGGCTGCCCGGAAAAATCCTCAGTAACGAAGGCTAGCACCAGCAGATCACCGTTGATCCCGCCCGGGTAGGGGCATAGTGTCAGGAAGGAGAGGTCGCTGGTGGTAAGGCCGGTCTCTTCCATCAGTTCCCGGCGGGCGGCCTCAGCGGCACTCTCCCCCAGTTCCATGTAGCCTCCCGGCAGGCACCACTGGCCCTCCGCCGGGGCGACTCCCCGCCTAACCAAAAGGATTTGTCCACCCCGCACCGCTACAACCGTCACCGCCGGACGGGGATTCTCGTAGTGCACCGTCCCGCACCGGGAACAGACACGTCGCCTGCATCCCTCCAGCTTGCGGGTCCTATTTCGAGCGCCGCAGCTCGAACAGTATTTCAGGTAGCCCATGATTCAAATTAGACCCGATTGCCACACTTTCAAACTTGCTTTTTGCGCCACCTCTATCCTAAACTGGCCCCGTTATGACTGCAAGGCCCATCCTGGCTGTCGGCTCCATTGCCCTGGACACAATTGAAACCCCCCAAGGTCAGCGGCATGAGATTCTGGGCGGCTCGGCTACTTTTTTTGCGGTAGCGGCTTCCCTCTTCGCCCCCGTCCGCCTGGTGGGGGTGGTCGGATCGGATTACCCCGAAGAGGGGTGGCAGCTGTTCCGGGAGCGAGGAGTTGATGTGAGCGACGTGCAGCAGATAGCTGGAAGCACTTTCCGGTGGGGGGGGCGTTACTCCCGGGACCTTTCCGGGCGGGAGACCCTGTTTACCCACCTAGGCGTTTTCGAAGACTTCCAGCCCTTGGTCAGCGATAAGAACCACCTCACGGAGATTATCTATCTGGGGAACATCCAGCCCAGTCTACAGCTGGCCGTCTGTGAGCACATGACCGCTGCCCGCCGGATCATCACCGATACCATGAACCTATGGATTGACATGAACCGGGAAGAGCTGGAGGCGGTGCTAGAGAAAACGCACATCTTCCTGATCAACGATGAAGAGGCCGCACAGCTGACCGGTCACGACGACCTCGAGTCGGCTGCCTGCTGGCTGCTGAAGGCGGGACCATCAACGGTGGTCATTAAGCTGGGGCACCGGGGAGCTTTTCTCGCAATGAATGGTGCACGCAAGCACATCCCCGTCTACCCCCATGCCCGGTTAGTGGACCCTACCGGCGCCGGAGACAGCTTTGCCGGGGGATTTATTGGTCACATAGCCGACCATGATGAGTCTCATCTCGAGGAAGCGGTTATCCGGGGGGCGGCAACGGCATCATTTACCGTGGAGGGCTTCGGACTGGAAGGCTTGCTTCGGGCCACACCGGAAGGCATCGAACACCGGATGGAAACGATCCGCGGCCTGATAGACTAGGGCTTTTTATCCGGACCGGGTGGCTGTATATTTACCTTCCGGGGTGAATAGACTATAAACAATAAACACAAAACGAAAAAGGTAAAATTGTGAAAAGGCACTTAATATTCATAACTCTTGCTGGTCTGGTGCTTATGTTGGATCAGGGCTGCGAGAGTTCGGAGTTTGTTTCCGCCAAGATGTATGTACAACAGGAAGATATGGAGAAAGCGGAAGATTTTTTCCTGAAAGCCCTGGAATTGGAAGCCGAAAAGGACAACGCCAGGGTGCCTTACCTGCTTGCCAGGGAAGTTTATGCCCGGCAGCGCCGGTACGAGGAGATGAACCAGATGCTGGAGGAGGCCCTGCGGCGCAACCCCTCCCAGAAGCTCGATAATAACACCATAGCGGAGCTGGTGCAGAACCTGCGGCAGGTGGAGTGGACGATGGAATATAAGCTGGGCGCTGGCCTGTACAACGCGGTGATTCAAGCCACCGGGGACGAGCCGCCCAACGAAGACCAGCGTGAACAGCTGCTGCAAGCCAAGGCCCATTTTGAAACCGCTGCGTTCATCCGGCCGGATGAGGGCACCACCTACACCAACCTCGTCTTCTGCTACCGCCAGTTGGGGGATAAGGAAGGAGAGCGGGCGGCCGTTGAAAATGCCCTGCAAAATAATCCCGAGAACGGCATGGTGCTGCTCCTGGCAGGTGAATTGGCCTGGAACGATAGCGATTATGACCGGGCAATAGAGCTTTACCAAAAAGCCCACCAGATCCTTCCAGATAATATTGATGTGATGCAAAGGCTCACCGCCACCTATCTGGAAATCGGGGATTCCCAGACAGCTCTTGAGATCCTGGAAAAGGCCCGCCGCAATGCCCCTAAGGATCCCAACGTTTACTACAACCTCGGCGCGGTATATGCCAGCATCGGCAACGAAGCTCTGGAGAAGGGTCAGGAACTGTATCGGGAAGCCATAAATGCCGATCAGATCCCCATCGACAAAATGGAAGTTGCTTTAGCATCCTTCAAGCAGGCCCAAAGCGCGTACTCAGAGTCGCTTTATTTCATGGATAACACCCTGGTCCTTAACCCCGATGATGCCGCAACTTCCAATGCGATCAAAGAGATCCAGAGTACCAAGAAAATCCTTAACACATTGCAGAGGTCCGCGGAAGAGATCATCAGAAAGGCAAAGTGATCTCGGGAGGATCTTTGCAGCAGCGACCGGTCGGTTTCTGACTGCATGATTTCTTCCGGCCTGCAGCAACAAGGATAAGTAACTGATTTGGAGGGATTTTGATTACTATAGCCTCTATTCACGGCCGCGAGGTACTGGATTCCCGCGGCAATCCTACTGTTGAGGTAGAAGCCCGCCTGAGTGACGGTGCTCTGGGACGGGCCATCGTTCCCTCAGGGGCGTCTACCGGTGAACACGAAGCGGTGGAGCTGCGCGACGGCGATAAAAACCGCTACCAGGGAAAAGGGGTGCGCAAGGCAGTAAGCCATGTTAACGGTGAGCTGGTCGCGGCGCTCACCGGCCGGGACGCCCTGAATCAGGCCGGCCTTGACGAGGCCATGATTGACCTGGATGGAACCCCTAACAAGGGCCGCCTGGGGGCCAATGCCATCCTGGGGGTCTCACTGGCTGTGGCCCACGCCGCCGCCAATTCCTCCGGCCAACCGCTCTACGCCTACCTGTTCGGAGAGCAGGAACAGTACCTCCTGCCTATCCCCATGATGAATATCATCAACGGCGGGCAGCACGCCGACAACAATGTGGATATCCAGGAGTTCATGATCTTCCCGGTGGGGGCCGGTTCGTTCTCGGAAGCACTGCAGATGGGGGTGGAGACTTTCCACCAGCTCAAGGCTGTTCTCAAGGGGAAAGGGCTGACCACCGCCGTAGGCGACGAGGGCGGATTCGCCCCGAACCTCAGGTCCAACGAGGAGGCCATCGAGGTGATCCTGGAGGCCGTCCAGCGCACGGGATATCGTCCCGGCCAGCAGCTGTTCCTCGCATTGGATGCCGCCGCCAGCTCCTTCTATGATAAAACCACCCAGCGCTACCACCTGGCTTCCGAAAACCGGATACTCGAGGCGGAAGAGTTGATCGCTTTCTACGAACAGCTGGTTAAGGCCTACCCGATAATATCTCTGGAGGACGGCCTGGATGAAAACGATTGGAGCAACTGGCAGGTTCTGCAGAACCGCCTGGGTGACTCGGTTCAGATCGTGGGTGATGACCTTACCGTTACCAACCTGCAGCATCTTGAGCGGGCAATCGACACGCAGGCCATGAATGCCATTCTTATCAAGCTGAACCAGATCGGCACGGTTACTGAGACGCTGGGGACCATTTCCCAGGCGCAGAAGGCCGGTTTCGGGGCCATTGTTTCCCACCGCTCCGGCGAGACCGAGGACGTATCCATCGCCGACTTGGCCGTGGCTACCGGAGCGGGGCAGATCAAGACTGGTTCAGCCAGCCGAACCGATCGCATCGCCAAATATAATCAGCTGCTCCGCATCGAGGAAGAGCTGGGCGGGAAGGCGCGTTTCCCGGGCCGGGAAGTTTTCCCCATGCAGCACGGGGATAATCCCGGACGATGACCCCCGGCTCCGCCCGAGGACAACTCCGGCCAGGGCGCAAGGGCGGTTCAATACGCCCGAGGCGCTGGTTGGGAGTCTTGGTAGTGTTGGTGGTTCTTCTGTTTCTCATCTTTAATCGTCACGGCCTTCTCCGTCAGTACCGGCTGCGATCCGAACAAAAGCGCCTTGATGCGGAAATTGCGTTGCTTCAGGAGCGAGCTACCGAGCTCCGTCAGGAAATGGCCAGCCTGGAGAGCGATTTGATGTACATCGAACGCCTGGTGCGTGAGAAATACCGCATGGTCAAGCGCGGTGAGAAGGTGTTCCGGGTTGTGCCGGACCGTCGGCAACTTGAACAGAATGAAAGGGAAAAAACCCCCAGATAAATACCACTGCCCGCTCCGCGGGAAGAGCAGCGCCTACCGCAGCCTTCACCGCAAGCTGCTGACCCACACTGGAATCCTGGGCCTGTTATGCGTTCTGGTCAGCACCCTTTCCGGTGCTTTCGAGGGAACCGATCTGTTCCGGACCGCCTTCGCCGACATAGATGGCATATTCCCGCCGGCCATGAACAGCCCGGCTCGGCTTCCTGATCAACCTGTCTGGCTGTCCCTGGGACACGGGCAGCCGCGGGGTTTTAAGTGGGCGGCATACAACACTGCCTCTATCGGCGGACGAGTGGGCAGCTGGCGCGGTGCCGCCGGTATCTGGCGTTCCGGCGATAAACAGTACCGGGAGACAAGTCTAAGCGCTGCCGCAGCCGTAGAAGTACGCAAGCGCCTCACCGCCGGTCTGAGCCTGGCATGGCATGAGGTCAGCATCAGCGGCTACGACTCTATCGAGGGCGAGCTGCTCATCGGCATTGCCCTCAAGGCTCCTCTCACCGAGAGCCTGGACGTGGCTGTCTGGTACAGCGGCCAGACTCCGGGCCGCAAGCGGGCCTACGAGAGCCTGACCCGGCAGCTGTACCAACTGGCGGTGATATCACGTGTTGGCGAGCACACCACCTGGACGCTGGCTGTAGAAAAAACCCCGCCGCTTGCCCTGCGGCAGCTGGCGGAAGTCTGTTTTGTTTCCCGAAAGAAGTTGACCTTCCAGATCGGCTATCGCACTACCCCCGGCATGCCCTACGCCGGCGCCCAGGTGCCCCTCCGGCGGCTACTGCTTTCGGTAAGGCTGAACTACCATCCCATTTTCGGGCTATCCACTGCTTTTGGGTTCGCGTTTAAATAGACTCCTTCCCGGTCTCCCGATTATGATGCTGTTCCTATGGGTGACTGCCGGTAAGGCCCAGTCACCCCGGCACCTCAACTCCGATCTGCTCAACCTGCAGCTGCTTTCCGAGGAGGATATGGCGATTCTGGAATCACTGCTCGACAACCCGGTTAACTTGAACCGAGCATCACCGGCGGACCTCTGGTTCCTGGACGATTCCCTGGTGTTCGTGGTGTTGGCGGCCAGGCAGTCCGGCCCCTTCAGCGATTGGAACGACCTGGCCCGGCGCACACTCCTACCGCAGGAGCGTATCCATTCCCTTCAGCAGTTTGTAACTCTACCGCCGGTACGTGACGTTCGTGCCAAGCTGTCTACCCGTCTGGTAGCCACCGGAGCAGACGAGCGCATTCGCACCCGCCTTAACCTTGACGGCAAGCTGTGGGCCGCTCAATGGGTGGTGCAGCGTGATCCCGGCGAGTATCACCTCACCGACCTTTCCGATCTGAGTGTAACCGTTCGCGGGAATTCTACTCATCTGGTTCTCGGGGCTCACCGTATGACTTGGGGGTTGGGCCTGGTGCTGGCCGATGAATTCGCCGCCCCCCGGGGGGAAACCCTCCTACGACCGCTTTCCCGGACCTTCCACCTGCGACCGGGCTACAGTAACACCAACACCGGTGTACTGCGGGGAGCCAGCGTCCGCCATAACTGGCGCCGGTTCCAGCTCCTGGCCGGTACCAGTGTCCAGCGAGCGGACATTACCGCCGACGCAGACGGTACCTCCCGGGTAATAACCTACCGCACGCATACCGGACCGGCTGCTACTACTGGCGAAATCCTCTACTACCTGGCGGGAACTGCCTCCTTCCTGGGCTGGAATGTGGGCGGATTGGCCACCCGGTACCAGCTCCAGGCCACTTCCGGGATGCCGGATTCGCAGCGCCGGATAGGTTCCCTGGTGGCAATGCGCTCGTTTCAAACCCGGGCGGGTGAGTGGTCCCTTTGCCACGAGGAAGCTGTTCAGCAGGGTGATCCCAATACAGTATGGCAAGTCCAACAGAACGCCCGACAGACACGGTTGAGTTTTATAGCCAACCGGGGCGTGCAGGGAAATCGACTGCGCCTGACCTTGCTGCATCGCAAGTATCCCCCGGGCTGGACTCCCCTGCGAGGCCGCCTGGTGGGAGATCGTGTGAGCCAGGGAAACGAGTCAGGGTGGTTTTTCGGATGGCGGTGGGGTCAACGTGGCTGGCAGCTCAACGGATACCTGGACAGCTTCCATCAGGTAGAGCCTCAATTCACCGGCTCCTGGCCCCGCGAGGGGTGGGAGTCGGGTCTGGGCGTCAGGGCTGGCAAACGGCAGGTGGAGACCTCGCTGTTTTATCGCTATCAGGAAAAAATTGCCGGCGCTGGCTCACTTAACAACGAGAGCCTGTACATTGTGCAGCAGAAGATAACCGCTACCCACTACGTCAAGTTTGCGCTGGCTCATAACGCTCTCCGTAATCTCACGGCCCGATTCATGATGGCATTGAGGGCTTCCGGCGCGGGTAGCGAACCGGGAAGGGGTGAAACTATTGGAGGGAGTCTGCGTTACCGTTTTCGATCGGACATTTCTTTTGCTGTTGGGGCTTATGGCTTCGCGACCGATGGGTGGGACCAGCGCCTTTATGTCTATGAGGACGGTCTACCGGGTGAATTCAACTTCCGGGTGCTCTCCGGACGGGGTGTGCGGGTCTATGGGCGGATAGCGCTGCCGGTCGGCAAAGGGTTGATCTCGCTCCGGTTAGCCCGGCAGTGGAGCCGTGCCGACCCACCCGGGACGACACTGCGGGTAGATCAGCAGGCGGGGCTCCAGATGGATATTGCACTCTGAGCGGCCGGCCCTCTAAGTTTCCCCCGGTTACGACCGCCGGGCCGGATTATCGTCAGGATAAAGGATCGGAAACTATAAGTTGAAACGCAACAGATTAACAGAATTCGCAACTTATCGGCGTAGATGGTGGGTGTTCGCCCTGGTGCTCTTGCCCGTCATCCTCGCAGCCGATGAGATCCGGGTGGTATTCCCCAACCAACCGCAGCGCCGGGAAGTACTGCGAACGTTCTTCCGGGGCAACGTCGAGTATCTGAACGGCCGGGAGCTGGCCACCGTTTTCTCGGTAAACATCTATGTTAACGACGAAGTTAACAAACTGGTGCTCCATTTCCGCGATGGGGAAGTGAAGATTACCGCATTCTCGTCTTTCGTGGTGGTGGATGAGCGGGCTTTTCAGCTGCCGCTACCCACGTATTTTGACGGGAAGGAGTACTACCTACCGGCACGGGCCATTCTTTCTGTAATGGGTACCACGGTCCTGCCAGGAGCGCGGTATGACGAGGCTAGGAGAACCTTCATAGGCCCGGCCGCGCATAGTGCCTTCAATATCTACGCAGCAAGTCTCGAATCCAAGCAGAACGGTACTCTCATCCGGGTAAAAACCAGTCAGGAATTCGACACCCGTAATATCGTCCGGTATATCACCGATA
>Ga0209976_10002260_pt1 | contig 10993 bp, 1 predicted proteins | sample SumtaG_FD_182806 | JGI IMG/M metagenome (GOLD analysis project Ga0209976, IMG submission 182806) | Deep subsurface microbial communities from Indian Ocean to uncover new lineages of life (NeLLi) - Sumatra_00157 metaG (SPAdes) (version 2) | ecosystem: Environmental > Aquatic > Marine > Oceanic >... | reverse complement strand
CCCCGTCATCATATCCTGCTGTACTTACATTATCTTCATCCGTAGTTGAGTCCACTGTAATTATGTAGCTGCCGTCACCTTGCAAAACAGGGTTTGCATCGACGAATTCGACTTCCATAGTCTGGTATCTAGAAAAACTATCTGTTGCCAGAGTTCTTGTGGCATCTGGCTTATCTGTCCAAGGTTCCCCTCTATCATTGTAATTCTCACCATCTATTGTTCGCAAACTTCCAGTGTTCACCGGATGCGTAGTTCCATCTCCATCAAAGCTAAACTCTTGAGACGCTATATGGGGCATATCAAATTTCGTAGGATTTGAACCACCACTCATATAATTCTTCGTCCCTTGATTGTCTATATAAAATTCTACAGCACTGAATCCATAATCAAAACGGGCAAAAGGAAAATATTGGAATCCACCTCCATGGTATTTAGCTAATATGATAGATGTCTTTCCGCTTAAACCTTCTGATACAGGGCAATCTGCAGCTGTAAGACAATCAACTGTGTAGTTATATAACTTTTCATAGTAAGTTTCCGCCCATTTACTGAAGAAGTACTCAGATGGATCGATGTCCAGTACTAAGGCTTCATTTGCCAAATCTGTTCTTCTTTGGTCATTACTAAAGACCTCCAATACTCCATGCCAAATCTGAACGATATTACGATTTCCTCCAGTTCCATTACCGCCAGGGAATTTATTATCCGCATATACCGTGGCTTCATTTTTGAGAATAATACTATTGAGTAATAGACCAGAATAAACATTGTCGAAAATGCAATTCTTTTCTTTCCCCTCACAGAGCGATCCTGACAACGGATCAGTACCACCAACGTTGTAACTATATTCTGGGTGCACAACTCCCATCATATCAGTTCTAGGAAAAATTCTATATCCATTGTCGATATATACGCCATGATCAAACCCATTTATATAATTCCCCTGTATAAATGCATCATGTGTGTCATCGATAAATATTCCCATATAGCCACTTGAAGGGTATTCCGCATTTTGGTCAAACGTCTGTCCAAAGTAGCTCTCATTTGTCACTTTTTGGGTAATGTAATTATTCCTGATATTTAGGACATTGTCTGAATCTGTTAGCCCCCCTCCATAAATTATGAAGCCGTAATCTCGTGATGCTATAGTGTTGTATTCAACATCAACATTTGGAGGTGTGTTCATGTAGATCCCTGTATAAGTATATCTGAATAGGTTGCCTTTTCCAAGAGCACCAATTTTTACAGTATTTTGAGCACCATCGTAACCAGTTCCCCCAAGATCGACATCGTACCCATAGGTTGCTCCACTCAGATCCTCTGTCCCGCTGATTCCCGGCCCAAAATAGTTACCGTATATTCCAAGCTGAGGAATCGCACTATCAGAAAGTCGCACACGTATGCCTGATTTTGATCCTGCAATCATGTTTCTTTGATTTGCTGTTCCGCCTCCTATTTCTAGGTCACAATCACCAACCACGTCAATAGCTGATAAACCCTCCCACGCTATTACGTCCGCGTTTGCAAGTAGTTTAGTACTATCTTTATCAATTCCCACTAAATTGCCCCTCATGATTCCACTCTTAGCACCACCACTACCACAGGCGAATTCCACTCCAATGTGGTAGTTACCAGATATAAGATTCCCATCAGTTAGGTCATTGCCAATAGTAATATTGTCTGCACTTGAAGCACTCAGACCGATATAGTTTTGCGCCTTCTCCGTTCCTTTTACATCTACCCCCAAATAAATTCTAGTAAGAGTAAATCCATCAGCAGCAACATGAATCCCTCTTTTTGCGCTCCCATTAAAATTGTTGACTATGAGCGAATTCACCAAACTGTTGGCTGCCCCAGCTGAGAATGATAGACCATCAACTACACCAGCAGACGTTCCATTAATCTCAACCTCAGGTCCACTGGTATTGGAGTTAGCAACATTTGTTGTTTGTGTCGCTCCATCTAGTGTGATTCCTTCTGTTATGCTTGGTAGGGCTGTTGCTGGTCTAATTGTCCAGTAGTCATCTCCGCCTACGCTATCTCCTGAACTTGCAGTATTAGGATCATCATAGTCTCTGTATCCTGTGTCTGAGGTAGGGATGTTGAAATATATGTTGTCTGCTCCTGCTTGTGCGTTTGCTTCTGCTATGGCAGCTCTTAGTGTGCAATCTCCTCCTGCATCTTCACATAATCCATCTATTCCAGCGTCAGCTCCGTCTCCTGTAGAGTCTATTGTGAATGTTGCATTCTCTACTGGCTTTGATAATGGTGATACTTCTACTTCCTCTATTTCTCCTTCCAATATCTCTACATGTATCTCTTCTTCAGGTCCAACAGGTACATCTTCTTCTAGTACCTCCTGAGCTTCAATTACTACCATCTGAACAACCTCAGCAGTTACATATCCTCCAGGTGTTGATGGTTCTCTTAATAGGAATTCTATCTCGCCTTTGTTGTTTTTGTAGAGGTCTGTCTCTCCTATTAGGGAGTCCTTTGTTGCTGTAGAAGGACTAGAAAAGTACACCTTCACTTTGTATTCATCCAGTTCTTCCTGTGCAATCTCGTACTTTACCTTCTTTGTTTTGTCTTTAAGTAGTATCTTTCCTTTTACTACCTTATCTCCATTGAAATATGCTGCATTGAATATCTCTACTTCTAGTATATTGAAGTCTAATGCTCCTACGATTACTTCAGGTACACTATCTTCTATCTGTTGTTCTTCTATCTCTTCTACATCTGTTATGACCTCACTTAAGATCTCTTGTTCTCTATCTATGATGATTTCATTGAGTATGGGTGTTTGTGATGCGTCTGATGTGTGAAGGAAGATCTTCAAGTATAGATCTCCTGTATTGAGTGTTTCTGTGTACTTTTGTAATTGTTCATTAACCTCCTGAATGGTATTTGAAGAGATGTATCCTAGGGTAGTTCTCTCCCACTCCCCCGCTAGGTCTTCGTAGTAGTACCAATTGATCTTATCTGGGGATAACTGGTAGGTGATATCTAGAGCATCATTCGCAGATTTGAAGTTGTCAATAGGCGCAATAGACGAGAGTTCATTGTTCAAGTTGCTAATCTCTAGTATCGAGCCAATGGTTGTGTATTCTACTGCTTCCATTGTCACAATGTAGGTATCTTCTGTTGGGTATCCTTGGTCTACTTCCTGGGCCAAAGACTCTTGAACATCCGAAAGTCCTAGGACTTCTTCTGGTACAGGCTCAGGCGTTGGATCTTCTTCAACTACTGGCTCCTCTACGGGTTCCTCTGCAGGTTCCTCAACAGGCACCTCAGGAGTTTCCTCAATAATCTCCTCAACTGGTTCTTCCACTGGTGGCAGATCTTCTTCTACTACTTCCTCTATCACCTCAATCTGTCTCTTGAGCTGTACTCCCGTGTTATTGAACTCCACTAGGGCACTATCATACTCGTACTTTCCCTCCTCTATGGTATTGAATTCATACTTCCCCTCTTCATTGGTTGCTGCAAATATACTATTGACCCTTACATTCATGATCACTACTCCTCCTGCTACAAAAAGGCCAACCTGTAGGAGAAGTATTAATATTCCTGTTAGTACTGTGATTAGTGTTGGATAGTATTTGACTCTAAATCTTGCTGTATCCTTCTTCTTCTGCTCTATGTTATCTTCTGTTACTTTCCCGCTTATCAACCTCAATACAGCCATATGAAGACTTGTGACTACTTCTAGAGAAAACCAAAACAGATATCCTGCTAGTTTCTTGAATTTGTTCCTTTGCTTTGAAGCTTTGCCTATGACAATGTCTTTGATATTGGCCCAGTTCAGTGTTCGTATTGCTATTGTTTCTCTCAATCTATTTAGGATTCCTGGAGTCTTAGGGGTCTTTCCAACTAACTCCTTCTGGATTTTCTTTATGAGTTTTGGATCTCCTTTATCTAGTACTTTGAAATTACCAGGAAGGTTGAGTTTCTTTCCTGTCTCGCTTAGTACTATTACCTTCCTATTCTTTATCTGGAATGCTTTATTGGTACGTAGAAATTCTATCAACTCTCTCCCACTGTATTTAGGAAGTGTTGTATCAATTATCAGGAATTCTGGCTTTACTAGAAGAGCGTAGCCTAGTCCTTCTACTCCATTCTCGCTACTGTATATCTTGAAATCTACGTTGTTGTCTTTCTCTAAGGAGGCAGCAATTAACTTCAGTATATGTCTGATGACCAAATCATCGTCTAGGATAACTATATTTACCTCTGGAGCTGGCTTTTGTTTATTTGATTTAGCACTCTCTTTCACAAGGGTAATAGACTAATAAAGATCATTTGAATCTCTATTAATCAATGTAACAGGAATGCAGAAATACGGCAAGAAAAGAAACTAGTCCTCCTCTTTATCCTCCTCATCAAGAAGTTTACCCAAGCTTTCCATTTCTGGAGCAACTGTGCTTTTTGATTTTTTCGATACGATTACTTCGTCATCCTGTCCACCTTGTTTTGCCTTTTTAAGACTCAATCCAAGATGTCTCTCTTCTTTCGAAACTGAAATTATCTTAACATCAACTTCTTCATCCTCTTGAACGATCTTCTGAGGATCTTTCACAAGGCTATTACTCAATTCTGATATATGGATCAAGCCATTAACTTTGTCATCAATCCGAACAAACGCGCCGTAATCAACCACTTTCGTGATAGTACCTTGGACAACTTTTCCAACTGTGTATTTTTGAACAATATTATCCCAGGGATCGTCTTGAAGTCTCTTGATTGAATATGCGATTCGTTTGCCCCCATCTTCAATACCGATGATTTGAACTTTTACATCTTGCCCAACTTGAGCAAAATCAGCTGGATTTGATACCTTATCCCAACTAATCTCAGAAAGATGAACAAGACCTTCCAAGCCTTGTGCATTTACAAACAATCCAAATGGCGCAATTCCAGTTACTTCCCCTTCTAGCACATCCCCAATCTGACTTCTGCTTAGAGTTTCTGCTCTCTTTTCAATGTCATCACTTGCTGTGACTAATTTCTCAGAGAAGATCACTCTATTTTTTTCCTTATCAATTTCTATCACCTTCACCTCAATTTTTTTGCCAATAAGATCTGCTAGCCTCTCTTGAAGCTTTTGGGTAGCATCTTCCTTGGAAGAATATCCTCCAGAAGGATAAATCCTGCTATTATCAAGCTGGGACGTCGGGATGAAGCCTCTTAGACCCCCTCCAATATCAACAATAACCCCACCTGTATTGGCTTCTATTACTGTGACTTCCAGGGATACGCTCTCTTCCTGAGCCTTATCAAGTTCAAACCACTTTCGTGCTGTACCTGTTTTACGAATAGATAATTCAACCTGCCCCTCGTCATTCTCACCATTGACCACATAGACTAGAATTTCTTCTCCTTCCTTTGTCTTAAGTTTTTCCCCATCAAGCTTGAGTTCTCGACCTGAAATTATACCTTCGGTCCTTCCACCAACATCAACGAGCATCTCTCCTTTAGAAAGTCGAACTACATGTCCTTTGATGATCTGACCTTTTTCGAAACTTTTTGGGAGTTGCTCTAGTGTTTCTAAATATTGATCGAATTGATCCTTTACATTCGTATTTGTTGTCTTTGACATTACATAAATTCTATGAATTTTGATTTTTATCTGGTTGTGAGCCAAACAAGAATTCATAGCCTTTCAAACTTTCGCATTTTTAAGAACTGGCGATGACCATTAGAGTTTCCTCGCTTGCGAGGAATGATAAACTGACCATTCCTCACTCGCAGGTCATTGCATTACAACTTCCTGCGAATAGCAATAAAACTCTGGCAATGACCTATTTTCCCATTCCGTTGCCAGAAAAGTATCGTCGGCGCTGGTACGTTTCACTTCCGTGTTCGGGAAGGGAACGGGTGGTTCCATACCGCTACAATCACCAGACGAATTTTGCCAATTTTCTTATACCCTATATATGCAAAATTCGTCTATTGACTGACAGTTGCCAGAATTCAATAATTCTCAAAAAACTGGATAGTATGTATTAATTGATAGCGTTAAGCTACCAGCACAAAGTTCACAGCTGGAATAAACCAGACTGTACTCTTAGCGCTGTGCTACACGCTAAAAAAAGAAACAATAAAGCAAAGGTTCTATTAGTACTCCTTGGCTAATCAAGAAAATCTTCAAAATTAACTTCATTCGAGCAAGCTCGAAATCAGAAAACCAATCCGATAAACTTGAGTTTACACTTCTTACGAAGCTTACACCTAGAGCCTATCAACCCAGTATTCTTCTGGGGAACCAATAATCCTTATCTTGGGAACGGCTTCGCGCTTATATGCCTTCAGCGCTTATCCAAATAGAAACGTAGCTACTCTGCTATGCCGCTGGTGCGACAACAGATGCACTAGAGGTTTCCTCACCCCGATCCTCTCGTACTAGGGGTCAACTCCCTCAAGATTATTACGCCCACACCGGATAGAGACCAACCTGACTCACGTCGGTTTGAACCCAGCTCACGTGCCACTTTAATGGGCGAACAGCCCAACCCTTGGGACCTTGTACAGCCCCAGGATGTGACGAGCCGACATCGAGGTGCCGAACCTTGCCGCCGCTATGAACGCTCGGGCAAGACTAGCCTGTTATCCCCGGGGTAACTTTTATCCTGTAATCAAAGGCGCTTCCACACGCCACCTAAGGGTCACTATGTCCTACTTTCGTAACTGCTCGACCTGTCAGTCTCACAGTAAAGCCGACTTATACCATTATGCTCTACAGCTGATTTCCATCCAGCTTGAGTCGACCTTTGAAATCTTACGTTACTCTTTAGTAAGAAACCGCCCCAGTCAAACTACCCACCTGCCAATGTCTCTTTTCGGGATAACCAAAAAGGTTAGAAACAAAATCACTAAAGGGAGGTGTTACATTGGCGACTCCATTCCAGCTGACGCCGAAACTTCAAAGTCTCCCTCCTACACTCTACATCAATAACTTTATTTCAATGACAAGCTATAGTAAAGATCCCGGGGTCTTTTTGTCCTGGTGTGGGTAGGCCGCATCTTCACAGCCATTTCAATGTTCGCCGAGCTCCCTGTTGAGACAGTGCCCAAGTCGTTACGCCTTTCGTGCGGGACGCCTATTAAGCGCCGAGGAACTTCGCTACCTTAGGACCGTTATAGTTACAGCCGCCATTGACTAGGACTTAGGTCGAGAGCTTCGTTCCGAAGAACTAACCCCCTTCCGTAATCTTCTAGCATTGGGCAGGCGTCAGCATCTATACATCACCTTGCGGTTTAGCAGATGCCTGTGTTTTTGTTAAACAGTCGTTCGGGCTAATTTTCTGCCGCCACCCTAAATCTCTTCCGACAAGTCGGAAAAACAAGAATGGCCACCCTTCTTCCAAAGTTACGGGTGTAATTTGCCGAATTCCTTAACAGAGAATCACTCGGTCACCTTGGTATACTCTACCAGCTCACCTGTGTCGGTTTGCGGTACGGTCATTTATTATTCTCGTATAGAGGTTTTTCTAGCGACTCGAATATATGGAATTGCTTCAACCGTAGTATCAGCTTTTCATAACAACTCACTTACTTTCCCCGAAGGGATCTTTCGTCCAACCGGATTTACCAAATTGAACTAAGTTTATTGCTTGAATCCTGACCTATCAGGACTCCATCATTTCCAAATCGGTTACCCCATAACTAATAGCGAATAACAAATGGTTGCCGAATATTAACGGCATGTCCATCGCCTACGCCTTTCGGCCTCAGCTTAGGACCGACTAACCCTTAGTTGACTAACATAGCTAAGGAAACCTTGAGCTTTCGGTGTCCAGGTTTTTCACCTAGATTTCGCTACTCATGCCTGCATTCTCACTTCTAGCCGTTCCACCAGAATTCACATTCTGACTTCACCACAACTAGAACGCTCTCCTACCATTTAAAATCACGCGAACGTGAAAATAAATCCATAGTTTCGGTATCATGCTTGAGCCCCGTTGAATTATCGGCGCAAAATCTCTTGACCAGTGAGCTGTTACGCACTCTTTAAAGGATTGCTGCCTCTAAGCAAACCTCCTGGCTGTTTGAGAAATTTCACCTCCTTTTCCACTTAGCATGAATTTAGGGACCTTAACTGATGATCTGGGCTGTTTCCCTTTCGACGGACGGAACTTATATCCCATCGTCTAACTCCCGGGGTTCCACTAATAGTATTCGGAGTTTGAGAGAGTGTGGTATCCCCCAACAGTATTTGAATTTTCAAATACTATTGGGGGACCCACGACCCAATCAGTGCTCTACCTCTATTAGCTAATAATCCGAGGCCAACCCTAAAGCTGTTTCGGAGAGAACCAGCTATTACCGTGTCCGTTTGGCGTATCACCGCTAACCACAAGTCATCCAAATCTTTTGAAACAGATACTGGTTCGGTCCTCCCTCTATATTTCTACAGAGTTCAACCTGCTCATGGTTAGATCACACGGTTTCGGGTCTATTCTATAAAACCTAAAGTCGCCCTATTAAGACTCGGTTTCCCTTTGGCTTCAGTGCAAAACACTTTAACCAAGCTTTACAGAATAACTCGCAGGCTCATTCTTCAATAGGCACGCCATCATCCTAGCAAGCTAGGACTCTGACTGTTTGTATGCATATGGTTTCAGATACTATTTCATCCCCCTCTCAGGGGTACTTTTCACCTTTCCCTCTCGGTACTAGTTCACTATCGGTCATAAAAAGTATTTAGCCTTTCCCAGTGGTTTGGGATGATTCCTACGGAATTTCACCTATGCCGTAGTACTCAGGAATACAGTCAAATAAGTCTAATTGTTTTCAAATACGGGACTATTACCCTCTTTGGTCTACCTTTCCAAGTTTGTTCTTTTAACAATTAGTTTTGTAACTTATCCTACATGGTTATAGCCATGATACGACTATACCCTACAACCTCTCAAAGAAACCGCCCCTATAAGGGTGACTTATTTCTCTTACCTACAACGCAGGTTCGAGTAACTTATCCTACTTTGAGATTTGGGCTATTCCCCTTTCGCTCGCCACTACTTAGGGAATCACTCCCGACAAGTCGGGATCATTCGTTTTCTACTCCTCTGGTTACTGAGATGTTTCACTTCGCCAGGTCGCCTCTACTGCAGCTATGTATTCACTGCAGAGTACCGGACTAGAGCAAGCTCTAATCCAGTGGGTTTCCCCATTCGGAAATCCTCGAGTATAATGCTTATTGCCAGCTTCTCGAGGCTTATCGCAGACTATCACGTCCTTCATCGACTTTTTATGCCAAGGCATTCACCATATGCACTTAGTAGCTTTATCGTGTTCATTTTTTCGAACAATTGAATGTATCAACGGTGACAAAAAGACCATTTTACTCGTCTTGTGGCTTGACAATGCCGAAGCACGGTCAAGCAACCGTTGATACTACTCATACTATCCAGTTTTCAAAGAACAATTGACATTGTCAATTATTAAAATTTGATTTAGTCACTATGCTTTCATCAAACTCTAATTATTAGCAATAATTGGTGGAGCCCCAGGAATTGAACCTGGCGAGTCCCGACCGGATCGGGAAGCCCCATTACGTCGAATAGTTTTAAAATTTCTGCCTGTCAGCAGTGGCTGAAACGGCAAAAATTTCAAAACCATTCAACGTTCGTTTATCATTCCTCTATCCACTTTTTCGATGATTTTTGAAGCGTTTCAACTCTGTTGACAGCGTAAAAAAATTATAAAAAAGTGGTTCCTTCCTTTGAAGTTTTTCTATGGTTTTTGTAGCACTCCAGCTCTGCTGGCTGCGGAAAAAACCATTGAAAAACTTGTGGAGCTGGGGGGATTCGAACCCCCGATCTCCTCATTGCAAATGAGGCGCATTAGACCAACTGTGCTACAGCCCCAGTGGGCCAGCTTGGGGTCGAACCAAGGACCTCAGTCTTATCAGGACTGCGCTCTAACCAACTGAGCTACTGGCCCTCTGTTCAGATCCGTTTTTCTGAACTATTCATTTGTCAAAAATCTTTCAAAAAATTGAAAACTTAATAGTGATAGGGATGTTTACGTCGAAAAATACACTGTGTTTGTCTGTATACGTATACACAGACAGGTTTCACTTCCAAAACGTTGATCCCAATAATCAAATTGGGATAATCACTCCTTAGAAAGGAGGTGATCCAGCCGCAGATTCCCCTACGGCTACCTTGTTATGACTTAGCCCTGGTCACCGACCTTACCTTCGGCCCACATACATGGGACTTCGGGTACTGCCGATTTCCGTGACTTGACAGGCGGTGTGTACAAGACCCGAGAACGTATTCACCGCGGCATGCTGATCCGCGATTACTAGCAATTCCAACTTCATGCAGGCGAATTTCAGCCTGCAATCTGAACTGAGGATGGTTTTAAGAGATTCGCTCCACCTCGCGGCTTGGCTGCCCGTTGTACCATCCATTGTAGCGCTTGTGTTGCCCAGGACATAAGGGCTATGATGACTAGACGTCGTCCCCACCTTCCTCCCCGTTTTGGCAAGGCAGTATCCTGAATAATTATAATACAGGACAGGGGTTGCGCTCGTTGCGGGACTTAACCCAACATCTCACGACACGAGCTGACGACAGCCATGCAGCACCTCTGTATCACCCTCGAAGGCCTCTCTAGTTTCTTAGAGCATGCAGATACAGTTCAAACCCTGGTAAGGTTCTTCGCTTAGCATCGAATTAAACCAAACGCTCCACTGCTTGTGCGGGTCCCCGTCAATTCCTTTGAGTTTTAGCCTTGCGACCGTACTCCCCAGGCGCCCCATTTAATGCGTTAGCTGTGACACTCAGCTGGCTTTTTCATTCCCTCCGAAGAGAAAAATCACAAGCACAGGCCAAATATCTAATGGGGATCGTTTACGGCTAGGACTACACGGGTATCTAATCCGTTTTGCTACCCTAGCTTTCGAGCCTCAGCGTCAGGAAATCTCCAGAAAGGTGCCTTCGTAATTGGTGTTCCTCCTGATATCAATGCATTTCACCGCTCCACC
>Ga0209976_10002259_pt1 | contig 10999 bp, 14 predicted proteins | sample SumtaG_FD_182806 | JGI IMG/M metagenome (GOLD analysis project Ga0209976, IMG submission 182806) | Deep subsurface microbial communities from Indian Ocean to uncover new lineages of life (NeLLi) - Sumatra_00157 metaG (SPAdes) (version 2) | ecosystem: Environmental > Aquatic > Marine > Oceanic >... | reverse complement strand
GGGAGAGTTGGCAGAAGCACCACTATATATTGATGATACGCCAGGAATGTCGATTATGGAGATGCGGACCAAGGCCAGACGGTTACAGGCGGAGCATGGGGTGGAATTGTTAATTGTTGACTATTTACAGCTAGCTCACAGCCGGAATTTGGAGAACCGGGTGCAGGAGATTTCTGAAGTATCTATGGGATTAAAGAATCTAGCTAGGGAGTTAAGGGTACCGGTATTAGCGGTTTCTCAGCTATCCAGGGCAGTGGAGCACCGAGGCACCAGAAGGCCTCAGTTAGCAGATTTAAGGGAGTCAGGCGGAATTGAGCAGGATGCAGATGTGGTGATGTTTCTTTACCGAGAAGATGAAGAGGATTTGGAGAATTTGAAGCTGTATGTTGCCAAACACAGGAATGGGCCATTAGCCACAATTGATCTGAGATTTAGAGGTGATAGGATTAGATTTTATGGGGTGGAAAAGCGTAGAAAGAAATGATTAAGATGTATGGTACCGCCTGGTGTGGGGATTGTCATCGATCAAGAGCGTTTTTGGATGAGAAGAGGATTAAATATGAGTTTATTGATATTGACAAGGATGAGAAAGCGATGAAGTATGTGGAAGGGGTTAATAAAGGGATGAGAAGCGTGCCAACGATTGTGCTTGAGGATGGCAGTATTTTGGTAGAGCCAAGCAATGAAGAGTTGGGGAAGAAGTTGACGAGTTAAGAAGAGAGTGATTAAATCATTTTATGAAGAGAAAATGGTTATTTATTGGTTTATTATTAATAATTATTGCCGGAATTGTAGCTTTAACTCAATCTAGTTTTAGGCAGAGATTGATTAAAATAACAGAGAGTCTTCAGGGCCAAGATAGCAGTTTTGAGATAGAGATAGACTCAATGATTGGAGGTGGGTTTGCAGGAGCAGCTGATTATTATTTAATTAATGCCTTAGGAGAGGTGTATAATTTTACGTCGCCAACTTTCCATGAAGAAGAAGAGAAGAAGCTAGTTAGGAGGATAGACAGGCAGACAGTAAAGAAGTTAAGGGCTTGTTTAATAAAAGCGGATTTTGGCAGCATGGAAGAAGGTGATCCTAGTTATGGTGGGCAGAGCTGGAGGGTGGTTATTAATGGTCGAGAGAAAACTATTTACTTTGAAGGAACTCCAACGAGATTATTAGAAGCAGAAAAGATCTTAGAAGAGATTTTACAGAAAAACTTGTATTAAAAGTGCCAGGGGAGGGAATCGAACCCTCACGGAGCTAGGCTCCACGGGTTTTTGGTTAATTTATAAGACTTATAATATTGAAGCCGAGGATATAAGGTGTTAAAATGTATAAATATGCCAGATAAAGAAGTTAAAAAGATTTGTGCTAATTGTATTTCATTCAGCATTGATACTACTCCGTGGCAAGATGAAAGCAAGAAGTTAAGAGTTGAATTGGCAGAGGCGTTGGAAGAGAAAGCTGTTGAACAACTAGATAGTGATGTTTATAAACTTCTTAAGATGCTTGCTGGTTATACGCAAGAGCTTGGGGCTTATGGAGATAGGCATTGTGGGGGAAGAGTTTATGGAGGTTATTCAAATAGCCTTTGTCAGACAGGTCAATTCAAGCCAAGAAATTGAAGTTTGAAACTTAATTGTTGTTTTTTAGTGCCAGGGGAGGGAATCGAACCCTCACGGAGCTAGGCTCCACGGGTTTTTGAGACCCGCCTGTATACCGGTTCCAGCACCCTGGCGTTTTGTGATATATTCTACCATATGATTAATGTTAATCAGTTAAGAAACGGCAGAGCTTTTGAGCTTGAAGGTGAGCCGTTTTTGGTATTAAAGTATGAGTTTACTAAGATGGGCAGGGGAACAGGGAATGTAAAATTGAAGGTTCGGAACCTTAAATCGGGGGCAGTGGTAAATAAGACCTTTATTACCGGCAGCAAGGTGCAGGAGATTGAGTTGAAGCGAAAAAAAATGCAGTTTTTATACAGTGATGCTGATAAGAGCGTGTTTATGAAGTCAGTTAGTTTTGAACAGATAGAGATTGGCAATGATTTGACTGAAGAGCAAAAAAGGTTTTTTTTAGAAGGCATGGAGGTAGAGGTATTGTTTTGGGAGGCGGAGGCTTTGGTAGTAGAGTTACCGGTTAAATTGGAATATACGGTTAAAGAGACAGGACCAGGGGAAAAGGGTAATAGCGCGACTAACATCTTCAAGCCAGCGATTTTAAATAATGACTTGAAGGTAAAGGTGCCGTTGTTTGTTAAGACTGGGGATAAGGTGAGGGTGGATACCAGGACAGGTGAGTATGTGGAGAGGGTTTAGTTAAGGCGGCTGAGGCAGATGGCCAGAAAGAGGATCAGGATTTGGGTGACTAAGCCCCAGGGGAGATCAAGTTTGCGGTGAAGTTTGGATTGGAATTTTTTGATGTTGGAGAAGGGCGGGAAGCGCCAATCAAAGACGTGGTAAGGAGCTTCAAGCCAGTCAGGTAGTTGGCTGGCGAACATCATAACAGCCAGGTAGGGGAGAGGGACAGAGGAGGCGAAGAGAAGATAACCAATAAGATAGCCGATGAAAGCATCGGTGAGGGAATAGACAACGATTTTGGGTTTACTTCTTTTGGTTTTTCTGGTTCTTAGATCCCAGTGAGGGATAAGGTCAGTTAAGAAATGGGAAGCGAGGCTGAGAGGTAGACCAAGATAAGGATTGGGAACGAGCTTAGCTAAAGAAGCGCCGATAAGCGCATGAGAAGCATTTAGCATAAGTTATTAGTATAGCGCTTTTAGCTTTGATATACTACTAATATATGTGGCCGACATTAATCTCGATTGGGCCGTTGGCTTTGCACTCTTTTGGAGTGATGCTTTTTTTAGGCGTGTTTTTAGGCGGCTTTATTTGGTGGCAGAAAGGACGGGAAGAGGGCTTTGAGGAAGAGATGTTAATGGATCATTGGTTAATAGCTGGAGTGGTGGGAGTAATAATAGCCAGAGCTTGGTATGTGTTGGTACATTGGCCAGAGTTTGGGGGGAGTTGGTATAAGATGATATTTTTATCCAAGTTCCCGGGCCTGGCTTATGAAGGCGCTTGGTTAGGAGCAGTCATAGTTTTGATTGGTTTAGGCTTAAAGAAGGAGTGGGATTTATGGCGGATGGGAGAGGTAGGGGTGATGAGTTTGTTGGTGGTGGAGATGCTGGCTTGGTTGGGGAGTTTTTTGGCGGGCAATAATCTGGGGAAGGTGACCAGTTGGTGGTGGGGAATAGGCTTTCCAGGAGCAGAAGGCAGGCGGCACCCAGTTCAGCTGCTGGGATTTTTAGGCCTGTGGTTGTTGTTTAGATTGCTGAAAAAATGGGAAAAGGAGTATCGGGGCTTTAAATGGTATCAACAGAGCAAGGATGAGGCTAAGCCAGGATTTTTAATCGGAGCGTACTTAATTGGCTTAGGGATATTAAGACTGGGCTTAGCTAGTTTGGTAGAGGGTTGGGGGTGGGGATTTAACCTAGGCTTGTTGGTGGCTGGTGGCTTGATTTTAATGGAAAGGTCGGGTATAAAATTGGAGGTAGGGAGAAAACCGGCTAAGTCAGCTGAGCAGAAGAAGATAAAAGTTGGGCGGCGGAAAAAGCAGGGTTTTGATTTTAAGTAAAAATATATGATGAAAATTAAGTTTCCTCTTAAAGTCTTGTTGCCGGTGAAAAAACACCTGAAGGCGGAGGAGAAAAAACTGAAGAAAAGAAAAAAGGCTTTGGAGTTAGAGGATCCGTTTGCTGATGAGGATAGGGTGAATGATAATGCCGCTATAGATACTGATGCGGCTGAGGAGGTTGGTCATGATCGGGTGACAGCTTTAAAGCACGAGGTAGATAAGGCTCTGATTAGGATTAGGAAGACCTTAACCAAGATTAGATTAGGTAAATACGGTTTATGTGAGAGTTGTCAGCAGTTGATAGATACAGATAGATTGGCGATAGATCCGACAGTTAGTGAGTGTATTAAGTGTGCAAAAAATAAAACCAAGTAGTCAGGTTCCAGAACCAGAGATAGTTTATGAAGATAATGATTTGTTGGTGGTGAACAAACCTAGTGGGATGGTGGTGGATAGGGCAGCGACCACTAAAAAGATAGTAACGCTGGAGGATTGGTTAGCTAAGCAGGGTAGGAGTAAGGGTTTAGTTAGGCAGGGAATTGTCCATCGTTTAGATAAAGAAACCAGTGGTTTGGTGGTGGTGGCTAAGACGAGAGAGGTGATGGGCGAGCTACAAAGCCAGTTTAAGGAGAGACAGGTGAAGAAAACCTATTTAGCTCTAGTCCATGGGCAGGTGAGGCCGAAAAAAGGCAAGATTAAGGCGCCGATTAGCAGAAATCCGTTTAATCGGAAGAAGTTTGGGGTGTTTGTAGGCGGTAAAGCCGCAGAAACAGATTATGAGGTGGAGGAGGAGTATCGATATCAAGGCAAAGATTATGGTTTACTGAGGTTAAAGCCGAAAACAGGCAGAACTCATCAACTAAGAGTCCATTTAAGGCATTTAGGTCAGCCAATAGTAGCTGATGAGCTGTATGCAGGCAGAAAAACAGCTAGAAATGATCGACGCTGGTGTGAGCGATTATGGTTGCATGCCAGTCAATTAGAGTTGCAACAGCCGTTTAAAAAGAAAAAAATGGTGTTTAAGGTTAAATTAGCAGCTGATCTAGAGGTTGTGCTCAAAAAGATAAGAAGGGCTTGATGTGGGGGTCTAAATAGAAAAGGCTGGGGGCTTAGCAACTAAGAGCAAGTGATTAATGATGAAAATAGTGATATAGTTTGATGTGGTATGACTAAGCGGAAAAAGAAGCGAAAGCAGATAGTTTGGGGAGTGATATTTTTAGGGTTGGTTAGTTGTTTGGTGGGAATCAGTTGGTTATGGCAAAAGGCTAGAGGGAGTATTTGGGACGGCCAGACGAGTCTAGGAGTGGTTTATCAAGTTAAGGATAGATTAAGCTTAGTGATAATAATGCCTGACTATTTAAGAAGAGTGGAGTTGGTGATTCCAGGCAATACAATGGTAAAATCAGGTTTTGGGTATGGAGAGTATCAGCTAAAGAATGTTTATGAGTTAGGAGGGTTGGAAGGCCAAGGAGGTAGAGTTTTGAGTCGAGCGGTGGAAAATTTGATGGCAGTCGGGGTGACTGGTTGGCAGGCAGGGGAGGTAACTAACTTAAGCTGGTGGGATAGGTTGCGACTATGGTGGTGTCAAGAGTTTAAGTTGAAGAAAAAGACGGTGGTGGAGTTAAGTCAGCAGTCAGCTTTTAAGGCGGAAACTTTGGGTGATGGGGCGGAGGTTTTCCGAGTCAGTCAGGTGTTGGTGGATGAGTTGGTGAATCGGTTGGTGTTTGAGGAAAAATTGGTGGAAGAAGGTTTGATTGTAGCGGTGTTAAATGCTTCTCAGGCTGAGGGAGTGGCTAAGAACATGGGGCGGATAATTGCTAATCTGGGGGGAGAGGTGAGGCTGATTAGCAATCTGGAAAGTCAGTCAGAGTCACGGTTGTTGGTAGCAAAAAAGGAGTGGCGAGATAGCTATACAGCTAAGCGGTTACAAGGAATTCTGGGAGTGGAAGAGATAGGTTTAGGGGAGATAGATGAGTATCGAGCAGATATAGTAGTGATGGTGGGTGAAGACTATACTAAGCTTTAGGGGAGTGATAGAATCGAGCCATGTCAGGTCATTCTAAGTGGTCGACGATTAAGCATAAAAAAGCCATGATGGATAGTCGGCGGGGGCAGTTGTTTACTAAGTTGGGTAGAGCGATTACTATAGCGGCTAGAGAAGGCGGGGGAGATGAGACCAGTAACTTTAAGTTAAGGTTAGCAGTTACTAAAGCCAGGCAGTTTAATATGCCTAGGAAAAATATTGATCGGGCGATTGACCGAGGAGCGGGTCAAGGTGGGGGAGAGGGTTTGGTGGAAGGAGTTTATGAAGGCTATGGTTCAGGCAAGATAGCGGTGATGGTGGAGGTAGTGACTGATAACAAAAATCGGACAGCAGCTGAAATAAAGAAGTTTTTTGAGAAAGGTGGGGGATCATTAGGTCAACCAGGGTCGGTGGGTTACTTGTTTACTCAAAAGGGTAGGATTGTGGTAGAAAAGACAGCCGAGGTTGAAACCGAGATGCTGCAGTTAATTGATTTAGGAGCTGAGGATGTGGAAGAGATGGATGAGGGGATTGAGATATTGATAGAGGCAGGCCAGTTAGGCGCAATGAGAGATAAGGTGACGGCAGCTGGTTTAAAGGTTAAGCAGGCTGAGTTGGTGTTTGATCCGAATAATTTGCTCAAGTTGGATGAAAAAAGCAAGGCTAAGGCGGTGAACTTTTTAGAGAATTTGGATGATTTAGATGATGTGCAAAATGTTTATACTAATCTGGATATATGAAACTATCTAAACGACAGAAGCTAGCCATCGCTTCTTTGATACTAACGATTGGAATTTTAGGAGTTCAGTCGGTGGAGGTAGAGGTGCGTTACCAGGCGATTGGTTTGTTGGCTGGAGTGGCTTATGGAGTGTCGGCTTGGGCTTTGTTTGAAGACTTAAAAGGGATTGAGTGGCTAACGGTGTTGATTTTACCGGTGATGTATCCAGTGGCAGTGGCTTTGTTTTACTTTTTGCTACCAGTCAGATTGTTAACCAGGGTAACGATTTTAGGCTTGTTTGGAGTGGGCATGTATGCTTTGTTGTTAACCGAGAATATTTTTAATGTGGCAGCAATCAGAACCATTCAGTTGTTAAGGGCAGCTCATGCGGTCGGATTTTTGCTGACTCTGGTAGTAGCTTTTTTTATGTGGGATACGATTTTTTCTTTTAGGTTAGCAGGTTGGTGGAATGGGTTATTGATTTTTATCACCAGTTTGCCATTGGTAATGCAGGCTTTATGGAGTGTTAATTTAGAAGAAACAGTCACCCGGAAGCTGTGGTTGAATAGCTTGGGTTTGAGTTGGGGATTAGCAGGCTTAGGTTTAATGATTAGTTTTTGGCCGGTAACAATCACAGTGGCTTCATTATTTTTAGTGACTGGTTTGTATATGGGTTTAGGTTTAGTTCAGCATGCGTTGTCAGGCAGATTATTTAGAAAGACAATAGAGGAGTATTTATGGGTAGGCGGAGCAGTGTTGATGATTACCTTCTTGTTGGCCCGCTGGGGTGGATGAAAAATTTTTGAGACTGGCAGACGAAGAAGGGGAGTGGTAAACCGAATTGATGAGTTGATAGTAATATTGTCCTATAATGTGATAGTCACTTTTCACGAAATTATAGGATATTTTTCACGCGAGCAATAAAATTAATATTTTTTTCAGAGGTCGACCTCTGTTATTTTGGGGTTTAGCCTGACAGACTAGGCTTTTTTTAGTGCAGAGGTTTGATATAGTTGTGGATAACTTCTGGGGAGTAGAGGTAGAGGTATAAGGAATGGACAGTTTTAATAAGCAAGAGGGAGTGATAAGCAAGCATAGAAGATGATAATGGGGCGTAGGGTTGCAGAATAGCTCCCTGCTGTAAGCTGAGGCAGATGATTTAATTGACTTAGGGATTTCTTCGGTTTGATATTATGTCGCACAATGTACCTTTTGCGACTTTAGGTTAGATATGCAGGGAAGGGGTGGTTTGTTAGGACATTAGAGAATATCCGGAGGCTTTGGAAGATTCTTTTATAAAAGTTTTCTAAATAAATTCTTAAAACTTCCCTGCTTGAGAGGTTTGGTGATTTTTTCGATTTCCGAAATTCTTCCGAAAGTATCACACCAGTCTCTAACTAAACATTTTATATCAGCTAACTGCGGTAAATGCTCTACTTCGTGGTAGCTGTCAATGATTTTCCGCGAATTTTTATAAATTTTGATAAAAAACCAGGTTTGACTAACAATCTGGATACATCTAAGTATAAATAAATCAGAAAAGGGCCTTAGAATTGATCTAACGCTTTTTTCTTGAGTAAAAATGTTGGCTTTTGGAATTTAAATTAGTGGAAAATGAGTTTTAGCTAGATATTTATGTTAATAGTGAGTGAGTTTTGATGAAGGGTGATCTTTGCCGGGGAGTTTGGAGCGGGTGGCGATGCAAGTGAGGTGGTAGGGATGATGATGAAGATGGAGGTTGGTGGTGATTGACTAGCTTAGAAAAGTTGGCTATACTGAATTTGTTAAATGTCGCACAATATTTTTGTGATCAATTATCCACAGCTACCGCCTATAGTTTGGAATTCTAAGGCATTAGAAAGGACTGATATATCAACCCGCCCCTTACTTATCCACATATTGGCAGGAGATAGAAATGACTGCTAAGAAAAAAACACCAAGAAAAAGCGAAAATCAGCTAAAAAGATACATAAACGAGTTTTTGGAGTATTTGGAGATTGAGCGAAATTGCTCTCCCTTAACCCGACGAAATTATCAGCATTATTTGTTCCGTTTTCTCGAGTGGAGCGAGAAAAATCTAACTAGATTTCGGATTGAGAGTTTGTCGTTGGATCAAGTGACCAAATACCGGGTTTATCTAGCTCGATTAGAGACGAGAGGGGGTTTAAGCCGAGTGACTCAGGCCTACCATGTAATTGCTTTACGGTCGTTTTTAAAGTACTTGATTAAGCGGGATATCAAGACCTTGGCACCAGAAAAGATAGAGCTACCAAAGACTGATAGTCGGTCCTTAAAGTTTTTAAGTTCAGAGCAGGTGAAGAGATTGTTGGATAGTCCGGGGATTTCTACCCTACCCCAGTTACGAGACAAAGTGATTTTGGAGGTTTTGTTTTCTACAGGTTTAAGGGTGTCAGAGTTGGTCAGGTTGAATCGGGATGAGGTTAATTTAAAACGCCGAGAGTTTGGGGTGATTGGTAAAGGAGGTCGACCAAGAGTAGTGTTTTTGTCTAAACGGGCAGTTAAATGGATTGAGCGGTATATGGATGAACGGCAAGATGACTGGCGGCCGCTTCTGATTCGGTTTGGGGGTAAGCGAGATGAGGCGCGGCAGGGTGAGAAGATGAGGCTTAGTCCCCGATCGGTGCAGCGGATTGTAGAAAAATATGTCAAGAAGTCTAAATTACCGATTAAGATTACGCCGCATGGCATCCGCCACTCATTTGCAACAGATATTTTAATGGGCGGAGCTGATATCCGAGCGGTCCAGGAGATGCTGGGGCATAAGAATATTGCTACAACCCAGATATATACTCACATTACCAACCGACATCTAAAACAGATTCATGATAAGTATCATGGGGGGAATAAAGAGTGTTAAAGCAAGGCTACGGCAGCGACCGAGTCACCGGCTTTGGCAAAGCGCATCAGAATGACGCCTTGGGTGGCCCGGCCAATGCGTTTGATGTTTTTCATTGGTAGTTTGATGACCTGGGCTTTTTTAGAGGTAAGAATGGCGGTTTCAATTTCTTCAGTCACCATTTGAGCAGAGACGATCTTGCCGGTTTTGGGAGTAAGTTGAGCTACTTTAACGCCTTTGCCGCCGCGTTTTTGAATCGGGAATTCATCAATCTTGGTACGTTTGCCTAGGCCTTTGGCCATGACGACAAAAACGTCGTTGTAGAATTTTCGCTTGCCTTTTTGGCGTTTTCTAGTGGGGTTGAAGACGGCCATGCCAACGACAAAGTCTTTGGATTTAAGGTTAATGCCTCTAACGCCTTTGGCAGCTCTGCCCATGGAGCGGGCATCGGTTTCATTAAATCTAATTGATTGACCCTGATGAGAGATCAAAAGAATATGATTCTTGCCAGTAGTTTGTTTGACCCAGCTAAGTTCATCAGCTTGGTCAAGTCGGATGGCAATAATGCCGGAGGAGCGGATGTTGGTAAACCGGGCGGTGAGAGTTTTTTTGATAGTCCCCTGTCGGGTGACCATGAGAAGATAGCCAGAATCGGCTTTGTCTTTAGAAATATTAAGAACAGATTGGATTTTTTCGTCGGTGGTGATGTTGATGAGATTGATAATAGCTTGGCCTTTGGCTTGGCGGGAGCTTTGGGGGAGTTCATAGACTTTGAGTCTAAAAACCCGGCCTTGGTCAGTGAAGATAAGCAAGGTGTCGTGAGTGCTGGCGGAGAAAATGCGGCTGATTTCGTCCTGTTCTTTGGTGGTCATGCCGGTAACGCCTTTGCCGCCTCTTCTTTGGGATCGGTAGGTGCCAACAGGCATGCGTTTGATGTAGCCAGACTCAGTCATGGTAACCAGACAGGCTTCTTCAGGCTCAAGATCTTCTTCAGAAAAACCTTTGAGGGAAGCTTGGATAACTTTAGTCCGGCGAGGGTCGCCATATTTTTCTTTAAGCTCGGTTAATTCTTTAACAATAGTGGTGATGACTTTTCCTGGAGTTAGAAGGAGGACGATTAGTTGGTCGATAGTTTTTTTAATGACTTTGTATTCATCCTCAATTTTCTTTCTTTCCAGAGCAGCCAAACGGCGAAGTTGCATATCGAGAATGGCCTGGGCTTGAATATCGGTTAGTTTGAATTTTTTTATCAAGTTGGTTTTGGCAGCGTCAGCGTCGCGAGATTTTTTAATGGTATTGATGACAGCATCCAGATTATTAAGAGCAATCATTAAGCCTTCGAGAATGTGGGCACGGAGTTTAGCGGCTTTAAGCTGATATTGAGAGCGGCGAATAACAATTAATTGGCGGTGTTTAACGTATTCAAGCAGGATTTGTCTAAGATTGAGAAGTTGAGGGGTGCCGTTAACTAAGGCAACCATGTTAGCCGGAAAGTTAGTCTGGAGTTCAGTGTGTTTGAAGAGGTTGTTAAGAACGGCCTTGGGCTTAGCATCTTTTTTAAGTTCAATGGCGATTTGCAGGCCTTGTCTGTCTGACTCATCACGGAGATCTTTAATACCAGTAATTTTTTTGGATCTGACTAAGTCAGCGATTTTGGCAATTAAACGGGCTTTGTTAACTTGGTAAGGTAGTTCGGTAACCAAGATTTTGTAACGACTGCCTTTAGATTCAGTAATGTTGGTTTTGGCTCGGGTGGTAATACTACCTTTACCGGTTA
>Ga0209976_10002258_pt1 | contig 11000 bp, 16 predicted proteins | sample SumtaG_FD_182806 | JGI IMG/M metagenome (GOLD analysis project Ga0209976, IMG submission 182806) | Deep subsurface microbial communities from Indian Ocean to uncover new lineages of life (NeLLi) - Sumatra_00157 metaG (SPAdes) (version 2) | ecosystem: Environmental > Aquatic > Marine > Oceanic >... | reverse complement strand
GCCATGAACCATATCGAGGTCGTGACAGTCACGATGTCAGTGACATACTATGTCACGGTGTGCAAACGTCACCATATAGTGACATGGCAACAACGTAAATGCGGCGGTAAGAGTTACGATACCGTGACAGTCACGACATAGTGACACCGTAGGTAGTGACATTGCCGGGAACCGGATCGTGGACGGGATCGACAGTGGGGTTTCGCCGGCCAATAAGCAGGTTCGTCTCAAGAACATTTATTACCATATCCGGTATTTTTCTCTTGACCGGATACGGCAACTCTGTTAAGATGGGTAATAGAATGGTATCTGGAACAGCAATAACTCGATTGACTTTCACACCGTGGGCCGGGGACGGCGGCTTCAAACCAGATACCCTTCACCCGGCCCACCACCATTATATAGGAGATTAGGACTATGGCAAGCAAGAAGAACAAAGTACGGTTTCTAACAGAGGCAGAGAAAGCGGAACGCAAGATAGCTAATCGCAAGGACCGTGAAGATCGGTTCCTGAGATTAGTCCCAAAGCGTGTCAACAAACTGGCTAACGCTGCTCGGCAGTTAGCGTTATGTGGTGGAGTTGGTTATGTCTATACCGAAGAACAACGGGACGAAGTTCTCAAAGCAGTCAAAGACGCAATACAGACCGTAGAGGACGGGTTCACCCACGTTACGGTAGGGGACATAGGCTTTCAATTCTCCGCACCCGCCGAGTAGTTGCTGTTTGATATGGGCGGGGGCAACGGACTGATTCCCGCCCATATTTCTACGTAGGGGATAGATATTATGGCCGTATCGGTAACACAAGAGCGTCATGGTATATGGACTATCGAAGTAACTGAACCTGAACGAACACGGTTAAGGGATACAGCAAGAGCATTAGGGATGTCACAATCGGCTCTAGTAGGGGCATCTTTCATCGACGGTATCTGGCATTATACGAGAATGATTGCGCAGATTAACGCACACGAACGGAACGAAGCAAACACAGGTAAAGGAGTACAGGACAATGGCAAGAAAACAGAAGATCAAGAGGGGTAAGCGGGATTACACAATCCGCACAGAGAAGCCCCGGACAATGAAAAAGGGTGAGGTATTAGAGGGACGTATAATATCTATCGTCGAGGGTCATTTATCACCGATACTGACTATCTGCGACGACAATGGTGAGGTCCACAGACTTTGGATGTCCACTGTCTTGGAGCAGGCGATAACGCCCGGCGACGTAGGAAGTTTCGCTCAGATAACATACAAGGGCGAGGTCAAATCACAAGGCGGCAGGCCGGTCCATGATTATGAAGTCGGTATTGCCCCCGCCGAGGATTCAGGTTCGGCATAGTGACGGGTCCGCTCGGCACATTAGACAACGCAAAACCATTACAGGAGAGTGAGTGATGTTTAGGTCAATGAAAATAGCGGCGACAATAGTAGGCGTGATACTTTGGTTGGCTGTGTGTGCGTTATTTCTAGGGTTTCTGTGTTTCCTTATCATGGGTGAGCTATGAGACTCTTTCTACTACAGGGTAAGACGTATGACGGGCTTATGTCCGTAAAACTGGCTCTGAGTGTATCTGGTCAGTCACTGGAACAGGAGTTAACCGCTCTAGGGATTATTAAAGAGGCAATAACCAGTGACGTAGGCATTCACTGGTTGCCGACAGAGGACAAGGATGGGACAATCGGATCGGACACGGAATCGCCGCAAGATGGCGAATGTGATACGTCTATGTGATAACATAGACAAGCACGTTGCCGAAGTCGGTCAGCAATATGCTGATTACCAACCGGCGATAGAAAAGGCATGTTTTCAAGTGACACAAATCACGTCCACTTTGAAAGACTTCATTAAGAGCATCATTACACAAATGTGAAATATGATCGCCGCACGGCAGGGACGCCATGATAGCAGGGAAGTTAGCGGATTTAGCCGCCAAACGTGCGATGGTCGGGTTCATCAAATCTCGACTAGGTCCACTTCGGGCATTTAATAAATTCGCACAATGGGGCTATTTAATGCCCCGTACCCGTTTCACTAAGCTGTATACAGTGGCCCGTGACATAGAGCGGCAGACAGCAAAGCTATTGTCACTAGGGTCGAGTAAACACGTCCCGTTTGCCTTAACTACAGCGACAAAAATCAGGAAAGGGACACGGTTTGTCTATATTGTAGAGGCGGACCTATATGACCCCGATGGCGTGTTTTACAAAACACGTTACACGGGCATATCGACAAATGAGTCATTGACAATCGGTCAAGCCGAAAGAATAGGGCAAAAGAAGATTGCCGATTCACCGAGGGAAGAATCAGGATGGGAAGTAAGGAATCCGAGACTTGTGAGGGTGTTAAAGGAAATGACAGGCCGCAGATAGGTAGGGAGCATATCCTACGGCAGGGCCGTAAAGCTACTCGACCGCAGCACGTAGTCTTTTTTGACACGGAAACGAAGTGGACAGATCACAAGGACGGTTCGCAAACTCATCGGTTGCGGTTAGGTTGGGGTTGTTACATCAATTACCGTAACATCGAGACTAAGACTCGCCGCAAGGATTGGCGCTTCTTCACCACCCAAAAGCAATTTTATAAGTGGCTATCCAGTAAGATCAAACCTAAACGCACCTTGTACTGTATCGGGTCTAATGTCTGGTTCGATATACGCATAACCGAAATAGATTTATGGTTACTGGCTCACGACTACCGATGTGAGAGTTTATATGATCGTGGTTTGGTTACGATTCTACGGTACAGCAAGGGCAAATCCGTTGTTGTCTTTTACGCTATCCAAAACTATTTCCGTCTCAGTGTAGACAGGTTGGGTATGCTGTTAGGTTTACCAAAGCTCAAGATCAATTTCAGGACTGTCACCGCTGCTAAACTCAAGACATATTGTAAGCGTGACGTGGAGATTCTAATTCGGGCATTTACTTACTGGCTGGCTTTCATCGAGCAACGTTGGTCCGGTTCGTTCGGTGTCACCATATCCCAACAGGCACTAAACATCTATCGTTCGGCCTTTATGACCCGCCAAATCACGATCCACACAGACGAACAGGCCATTGAATTAGAACGCACTGGCTATTTCGGCGGTCGGACAGAGCCATTTTTCATCGGTAAGGCACCGGCTCGCGTGGTTCACAAGCTCGATATAAATTCACAGTACCCCTTTGTTATGCAGAAATATAAGTATCCATGTAAGCTAGTACACGTCGAAGCCGAGCCGGATATTAAGTTCTGTATGGGGATGTTGAAAAACTATGGTCTCATGGCTCTTGTTTCTATACGTTTGAAAGAGCCTTATATTGCATCGAGGGTAGAGGGCAAGACTTGTTTCCCCATAGGCAAATTCGACGCCGTAGTCAGTACCGAAGCATTTAAGCGACTGGCTGACGACGGTTCGTTACTGTCTGTGTCACTGGTTGCGTTTTATGATATGGCCGACTTGTTTAGTGAGTACATTCACCATTTCAACAACCTCAAAGAATCGTATGATAAAGCGGGGGATGAAATCGGACGGGCCTGTGCTAAGTATCTTATGAATTGTCTATATGGTAAGTTCGGACAGCGACGTGAGACAATAGTCGGTGTTGAGAACGTGGATATTGAGTTACTCGAAAACATTGCCCTGATAGACGAACAGAGTGAACCTTGCGGACGTATTATCACATACGGCGGTGTGCGGAAATGGTATGGCCCGGACGAAGTAAACACCAACCACACGTTTGTTGCGATAGCCGCCCACGTCACCGAAAACGCACGCTTACTGCTATGGGACTATAAGAAACAGGCAGGGCATAAGAACACTTATTACTGTGATACGGACTCACTGTTCGTTAACAGCAAAGGCCGTGTACGATTAAAGAGGCATATCCACCCCACCAAATTAGGGAAGCTAAAGGATGAGGGAACAGCCAAATCGTGCGTATTATACGGCCCCAAAGACTACGTGCTTGACGGTGCAATGACCTGTAAAGGGATACGGCGTGACGCCATACGTGTTGACAAGAATACTTATGAGCAGCAACGGTTCGCATCGTTCCGAACGTTTCTTGAGGGTAACATACACGACAAATACAAGGTAACGCGGATACGTAAAAAGTTAGCTCGCAATTACGACAAGGGTATTGTCGAGCCGTCAGGATGGGTGACTCCCTTTACCTTGCCCCTTTAATGTCTTCTGTGCCTCTCTCATACGTTCCTGTATTTGTGTATAGTTCTTTATTCTCGCTTCCAACGCCTTTAGTTCATCTCTCTGCTTCGCCATTTTACTAAGTCCCCGTGTTAAGTGAAACGAGACGGTCAATGTCCTTACTGCCGTAACCGATAGACGCCAATTCCTCCATGTAGTCGTCCACGCTAATCTTCTTAGCCTTGACAAGCCTATCCAAATCGCCTCTAGTAAGTGGTGTTCTTGCATCGGCTTTTTCTAACTCCCATTCTAAGATCAAGTTTGCTGTTTCCGGTCTGGTAAAACCAAACGCAAGAGTCCGCGTGTACACGTCTGCCTCTGTTATCAGTCTACGTTTATATGCCTTTGCTAGGTTCTTTGCAACTACTGTTTTCTTCTTCTTAACCTCATCATAATCAATACGGGCGGTTAGAACACTTGCCTCTATCGGGTCATATCCCATATTGACCAACAGACCGTCCGCCGTTTCGGTGTCGATCATATCGCGTTGGTAGACCCCTAGAATATCGGCTTTGGTAAGATCACGTTCCGTCTCGCTTGTATAGAGTATTGTAAACTCTGTCATTCTATCGGCATTTATATCGTCATAACCGAGTGCAAGATATGCTTGTTTAACCTCTGGAATACTCAACACACCAACACGATACATACGGCGGACGTCAACACGGGTCAGGGGATTGAAACTTATTTTCAGTAACCTATCACGCCAACCGGGCATGATGTCAAGAGCTTTCATAAGCTCCTCTAGGTCGTCCCGGCCTATGACATTTCGGTGAAGCATTTCAAAACCCTGCATTACCGATGGGATGTCCCAGTGAGCCCGCCAGAATCGTTTTGCCCAATACGGTGTCATTCCCTGCTTACCCGCCCATTCCTCAAACTCCTTCGGATACTGTTTGTCGGCCCCCCAGTGTTCTGCATACTCATCGGCCCACGCTTCCCTAATCGCCATACGCACCAAATCGTTCGGGCCGGGTATGAATTTATATAGCTCTTTCACCTGTGATATTTGCTTCGTATCATATCCATGCTGGTATAGCCGTAGGTCATGTTCCTTCTCGTCTATTTCACCGCGTAGGAACAAATCCCGCAAGTTGAGCGGGTCAAGTAATGGGTGTATTGCTTTTAGGAATATCTCTATTTCCGTTGTGTCGTATCCTAACTCACGGGCCTTTTCCGTCACTAGCTGTCTGTCACCATCATAACGCATGTAAACTGTGAGCAATGTCCCTATGTCGGGTATTTCCGGCGAGATTGCTTTATTGACGTGCCGTTTTGCGTCTTCTAGTGTTACAAGTAGATATGCGAGTCCCCTTCCCAGACCATATACTGTTCCCCATAGGGCTAACATTAAGCCGTCCGTTATGGTCGGGTCATTTGAATACTTCATCATCCGTGTTTTTATGGCCGGGGGGTAGAACGGCAACTGCTCGCTTGGTATGTCACTGTACTTAAACAGTCGGTTCGCAATAGCGTCTCTTGCGGGCGTTGCCGCTCTAATACCCCAATTGATAAGCCCTTTTATGAGTACATCGAAGTCTTTCCATAATTCAGCAGACTGTATACGGAAAAAATCCTTTATCTTATCGAATAGGGCGTCCCCTAATCGCCTTTTGGTTGCTACTGGAACGGGCCGAGTATCCGGTTCGCCCGGTTCTATAAACGGGGGCGGTGCCGGGGCATTAGCATACTCTTGTTCGATTCTATCCCGTTCCTCTTGCAATACACGGGGGTCATTTTGTAGCATACCTAAAAACGTTAGAGCGTCACCCCCCGATTGTCCCCATACGTCGGGATACTTCTCACGGAGTTCTGTGATATATCCCGTTATCCCTATGCTCCAGATTGCCATTTATTCTAACACCTTTACCATCATATCACCAAACCACGCTAAATCTTCTGTCTTCTTTGCTACGGCGTCCACCCGTCTCTCGAAGAAATGCGTTCTACCCAATAATGCACCTTCCATACGTATCTGTTGTTCCTTGATTCTGCCGCGTAGCTCCTCTAATGCCTGTTCGTTCGATTCCCTAATCCGTTCTTCTGCATGTATGACCCTGCTATTGAAAGTCGCAGCAGTGTCTTGTATTAACTGCATAGTATCATACGCGGTACGCACTATTTGATTATATAGGATTGCGATTGCACGGGCCGTTTGAACCCCGTTCTGATATGCGACGATGCGCATAACATCGGTCACACTTTCGGCCCCCTTTAATAGGTTAACAACCATAAACAGTCCGCTTACCTTTTCGGCAGTTTCTATTAGGGCCATAACGGGCTCTAGTGTCGTCGTAACATAGGTATTGATAGACGCCGTCATTTTATCCAACACCACAAGCGTGTCCTTTATTGGTTCAAGAATAGGTTGCGTTAGGTTGCTTATACCATTCATTACGACTTCTATGGCCGATTGTATGGCCGTCGAAATGGCTTCGGTTGCTGCAAGTACATTCTCCGTCACAACAGCGACCGCGTTCCCAACCACTTGACCGATTCCCGATATGATCGGCCCTATCGTTGCCGTTACGGCAGCAACCACACTAGCTATTATCGAAGCCACAGTAACAGCGACAGCCGCAACCGTTGTAACGGCGGCGGCTACGGCCCATGATACGGCAGCGAATATAAATCCCATTAGGTATCTATCCTATGTTGTGATAATAGAAAACTATGCCGGACATGCTCTGTCTGTTTACGTAATAAATGGTGGTGTTGCCGCCGCAGCAACACCACCACCGGACTACCGACAGAATCGACAGCCCGTTTCAGACCGTCGATTCTTAACTGGATTGTAGTCTGTGCTTCGGCCTGTGCTTCGTGATTAACTATACTCACGAAGAATCCCTTCACGGAGCTTTCTGGACTTGTCAAAATCCGCCTTAATCGACTTCATATCAAGCCCGGCACGCTCGGCTTTCGCTATTTCCTCAGCGACGGTGTTAAGGTCCGGCTCTAGCTCTAACAGCATTTTCTTGTCTTTGGATGATAGTTTGAAAGGCTGCATTTCAGGCTCCCGGTATTACCGCAGGTGAACCTGTGTCGTCAACACTGTTCACGGCGGCGGCAGTGTCTATTTCCGGCGGTTTTCCGATGAGCATTTGCAGAACCATGCCGAGCATGTCATCGGCAATGTTCGACGTCTTTGCGGCCTCATCACAGTAGCTCTGGATAACCGTCTGCAACATGGCTTTCAGTTGCGGCGACATTGCTGCCAACACCTGTGTAAAGATACTAAACAATAGACGCTCCATAATACTGTACCCCTTTCTGTTTGTATGTGATACTGCTTAACCTAACCTGATGACTTTCAGGAACGTTTGGTCTAACCCATCGTGAATATCCACGGTCGCAACACCGTCCGCGTGTGATACTTCCAACTGCAAATAATCATCCCCATCCAGATACGTGATAGCACCTACCGGCACGATGAAATCAGCCGCAACGGAAATGCTCCGTTTGTCTCGCACTATAATGGTGGTGTCATTGACCGATATATACACCTCATACGTCTTGTCTACGACCGGCCCCTTGAACGATACTTGCCCCACTATCGCATAAAATCCGGCAATGTCCGGCGTGATAATATGTGTGCCTGTTGTTTCAATGCCGTCCGTGTACGTTGCCGGTACGGTATCCAACTCAATTATGGTAGGTACTTGCGGGATATTATCTTGCTGTGTACCCAAATACAGACAGCCGTGCGGTTGTGCATGTTTGCTTGGATCAAAACCATCAACTAACCCCGGTTCCAGCATATCTATATCGTTGAGCAGGCTTATTGTTTCTACTTGCAGATTGCCTACGTCGCTATCATCCAACAGCCGTACCTGTATATACGGTGCTGCATCATGGCCTCTGATTGCCCCCCCGTTTGCCCCTTCTCTCAGAAATATCGTATTCCCGCCCATATCCAGATCGCCAACCATAATGTCACCTTGTCGTGACACTTTATCCCATGCACACATTGTGTTTGGCATGATAGTCCCCTATGTGTGGTTAGTACCAGCCGACAATCTGACAACTGGCGTCACTGCCACCCGTTTGATTCTTCACTGAGACGTTAAAGGTGTCACAATCGAAACTGTATGTCACCCCTGCCGGTATTTCTATTTCATCTTCATAGGAACCACCCGACAGTGCATTACGTTTGACTATAACACCATACGTCCAGACGGTAATATCCACGCGGGAACATACCTGAGCAAACGCCTTTTCCGCATACGCATCGGCAACTGTGAATTTGGCTACCGTGTCGTTATGACTGAAACTTGTTCCAGCCGATGCGACGTGCAATGCACCTGCTTCGGTAGCCTTGAGTTTGACTGCTCCGCTATCGGCCTCTGCTATAGCATGGGCTAAGGTTCGCTGAAACACATTGCTTACAAAGAACCTACGGCAAAACTCTGGATCGGTCGTGATGTTTTCCAGTAGCTTGCTATCAATAAGGTTCTGCCATTCCTCTGCAACATCTATCGGTTGCTTTGCCATGACACCCCCCTATTCGACTTCATACTCATAACTACCGTAGACGTTCTTGTTTGTGCCGCCACAAGCCAGCACAACCTTTAGCGTCTGACCGGCGGGAATTTCAACATCTACGTCGATACTATGCAGTAACGTAGACCCAAATTGTACGTTTGTGCTGCCGCTACTTGCGGGTGTCTGGAAGTGGTAGTCGTACCATTCCTGTAACTTCTCACGTTCCAGCCAGACCTGTATCTTGTTGGCTGCATGACCTGTGAGATTCAGGAATATCCGCGTACACCGCCTAACTTCTGATTCCGTGCTGGCAAGTCCCGCGTCCTCTACGCTGGTATTTGCCACACCCGTAACTAGAAAGCTCTTGGATTTCTTTCCCATTATGTACCCCTTTTACCAACCAACAACTAGCATGTCGTTATCGTCTGGCATGGTTTATGCTATCTTTCTGACCCGCTCGATCAAACCGATTTCCAAGTCGGCCACTAGCAAATCACTTGCACTTTGACTTGCCCCCGCAACGCACGTAACGTACATTGAGAGCTCTTCCCCGGCAAGGAACGTCAACACCGGGTCAAAGAACAATGGGTACTTGCCGTCCACGTCTGTGAAATTGCCGAGCAATGACAAGCCTCTCGCAATTTGTGCGATACCGTCTGTGACACCCTTAATGCCCTTATGAAAGATTCCGTTCTTGTCCTCATCGAACAGAACGGTTCTCTCTCGAATCAGCTTCAGATATGAAGTTGACATATCGTCTGCCGAGCCTCTATCGTCAACGATGTCACTAGCACAGATTCCTAACAGGTCAATCTCATTCTTTGCCGGAACGTCTTTCCCTAATGGGAAGTCAGGAAATTCAGCCGGGTTCTGACTGGTCGAATATATTGTATCGACCGACGTGGTGATTGTCGCACCTACCCTGCCGTAATTCACAAACAGATATTCCGCCGCGTTACTGCCGTTCGGTTGGTCCGGTGTCATATCCCCGGCGTCGTGTAGCTCATACTCGACCATAACCAAACAGAGTGCTTGAGCACACCCGGTTATAACGAACTTCTGACCCTCACCTACAGGATACCCGTCGAATAGCCCCCGGCTCTGTAACAGATTCAACAGGGTCATACGTCCCGACAATGGGACGCTACCAAACTGTACTGCATTTGCTTCGGTAGTCAACGCGGATCGACTACTAAACACGGCAAGCGCAGCGTTCGACACACCCATTGCATCCATGACTGCATGATCCTCTGTCAGTGACCCGTCGGCGGCTGCGACTCTTATGCCGTGACTGTGTTTCTGACTGCCTATTGGCAATGACAAGTGATTGCCGAGAGTGCCGCCGATGCGGAAATAACCGACTGTCGTCTTGTCAATCGAGATTGTGGCATAGCTACTGACCGGATTAAAGACCCGGATATTCTTCACTAGCAGGCTCTCACCGGCCCCGGCCTCTAGCTCAAAGGCCCCCGTACCGTAGACCTGCTTTAACATAAACTTCTCTTTCAGTGCCATAAGATAGACTCCTGTATTTGGTGTTGCCCCCCATAGGCTCAACCGATGTTTAGGTTTTCTTAAACTTTGCCATCTCCGTGACAAACTTCGTCATACGGGCAATGTTCTGGTCAAGCGTCACAGACGGCATGTTGGTGAGTGTCCCCTGTGCCTTCTCAATTGCCGGTAGCAACTGTGACGCAAAGTCCACGATCTTGTCTCTCGCTTCGACGACACCTGTGGCGATAGCAGGTATGCCCTTGTTTATCATCTTGCGTTTCCAGTCGTCCAGCGTCACCGCCTTAACTCTTTGTGCCCATTTTCCACTGTCAATGGATGCTACCAACCTTGCCTTCATCTTGTCCTGTTGGGCCGCAGCTTTAATGCCCGGTGCTTCGGTGACACGATTCACACCACGTCGGATGTCCTCAGTCGCACCCTGTAATCTGGAAGCGTGCTTATCTGCAAATTCCTCTGGCGTTACCTTGACTGACATAATACAACCCCTTTCAGTTTATCGTTACCGTTTCTGGTTACTACTACACCTATACCATATACCGTAACGGTGAGTTTGTCAAGTGAAAAAACGGAGCATACAGAATGTTTTTTGACAGGGCACCGGGGACTCAAAAACCGTGCGTTCTGTGTCCGGTTTAATACGGCCCTTGATCTGGTATTGGTTTGGTTTACGGATTGTGTCAATATGGCGTGACTGTCACTATATAGTGACTGTCACTGTATACGTTTATCTTTTGCCATGTCACTATATCGTGACGTCACTTGGTTGTGATGTCACCGTGTCTTGCAATGTCACCCACATGACTGCGTGACATGTTTCAT
>Ga0209976_10002257_pt1 | contig 11006 bp, 9 predicted proteins | sample SumtaG_FD_182806 | JGI IMG/M metagenome (GOLD analysis project Ga0209976, IMG submission 182806) | Deep subsurface microbial communities from Indian Ocean to uncover new lineages of life (NeLLi) - Sumatra_00157 metaG (SPAdes) (version 2) | ecosystem: Environmental > Aquatic > Marine > Oceanic >... | reverse complement strand
CTTTCTGATCAGTCCGATACAACTCCAAAGCTGCCCTAATCTGCTCTAGATCGCCCTTTCTCTTGCCATCCCTTGATTTCTGATTAGCCACCCTATAATTAGCCACTCCCACAGCCGTCAAAACAGCAATAATCGTCGTCACCACCAAAATCTCAATAAAGCTAAAGCCATTTTTTTTCATAATTATTGCTGATTACTGACACAAAAATAGTCATTGTCAGTCTCGTCTGTGTCCCAATTACAAACACCCCCACCCCCATCACCCTTATTATCAGCATTACCTCTTCCTAAATTTTCCAATGCCGCACACAAACAATACTGGGTCTTAGAAAGGGCCGCATCTGGAGTGTAAAGATAGTCTTCTCCTGGCTTAGGATCATCAGGCACAGAACTCATAACTGTTTCTGTAGCTGTTGCGCAATCAAGATTCGCCCCAAAATTCACATCACCAGTATCAGGATAAGCCGTATCAAGGGAATAACACTGCTCTAATGCTCTTTGAATTGCCTTCATGTCTGCCTGCCTTCTTGAGTCTCGCCCCCTCTTCTGGGCGGTTGAAAAACTCACCGACCCTACTGCCAACAAAATTCCAATAATCGAGATTGTCACTAACAATTCCAGTAAAGTAAAGCCTGTCTTTCTCATAACCACCCCATATACCCTTGCCAGATAGACCAACCCCACAGTTTTGCCGCCAACATACCTAACAGCAAAAACGGCCCAAAGGCAATCTTATCCTTAAACTTTTTTTTGTTAAGTAACATCAGTATTACACCGGCCATAGCCCCTGTCAAGAAAGCTAAAAAGTAGGCCACCACAATCATTGGCCAGCCTAAAACCAAACCCATTAAAAATCCCAACTTAACATCACCCATACCCATACCTTTACCTCGGGTTATCACCCATAAGCTCAACAAAAACAAACTCGATCCTACTGCTATTGGCAACACTTGCCATTGATGAGATACAAGCAAGCGCAAAAAAGCCACCCCAATTAAAGGCCACAACACCTCATCCGGAATAATCATATGCTTCAGGTCATAAACCACAATCCCTAAAGACCCAGAAAAAAGAATTAACCAATAAACTAACAAGGCTAAGCTATAGAACCCTTCCCAAGTGCCAAAAAAAGCATAATTCACCTTTAATAACCAATAAACCCAGACAAACTGTAAACCCACCAACAACTCCACTAGGGGATAATCAACCGGAATTTTCTTCTTACATTTCCGACACTTACCGCCCAACAAAACAAATGACAGTAGGGGAATGTTATCAAACCAAGCTATCTTCTTCTTGCAATGATCACAATAGGACCGTCCCTTCATCGGCGAATCCCCGAACCGCAGCCGATAAATCACCACATTCAAAAAACTGCCTACCGTTAAACCAACCAAAAACAACACTAAATAATCCATCAGAACTATAATATCACAGTCTCAGTTTACTCTTCAGGAATACAGACAAAACAAGCACTTTCAGGATCAGCCCATTGGTCACCAACTGGAGCATCACCACATTCATCAATATCTGTTGGGGCAGGGGGAGTCCCACTAATACTTAGGTCTTTAAGAGTTGTGCCGTCTGCTCCCGCCGTATCTCTAGTTGCTTTTGAACTAGGGATAAAACAAATACTCGTCGAAGGATCTCCTGCGGCTTTATATATATACAACTTATCAGCAATCACAACTGAGGTTTTAAAATAGTCACGTTTACCAAACTGACGCTTAAGCTCCTGAGTAGAAATTAAGTATCCAGGCGTGGTGCTTAAATTAGCACAACCACCTGTACCCCATCCTTGAACATAGGCATTATCTGTTGTACCATCATTACACACCCCCACCCCCACCATCTCTGTCGAACCCATAAAAGCCACGTCAACACTGAGAATATGACTATCATAATTATTCCACGGAAACTTCTCATTAGAAGCAAAGTATCTATCAATTGCTTTTAGTAGCTGGGAAGCATCAGCTCTGCTGCGCGCATCTCTGGCCTTGTTAATCTGCTCAATCGGGTTTAAAGCTGACAACACCGCAATCGCTAAAATGCCAATCAAAGTTATCACTACCAAAAGCTCGATTAAAGTGAAACCTTTCTTCATAATCCTCCCTTAAAACTGACTGGTAAGATTGTAAATGGGCAGGACAATGGCGATCACCAGAAAACCCACTCCCACGCCTAATAAAATCATCATAAGCGGCTCAATTGCCGTTGTCAAGCCTTTCACAGCCTGCTCTGCTTCTGTCTCAAAATATTTAGACACATTATTCATCACCTCGTCCACCTTGCCGGTCTCTTCACCCACTGCCAGCATCTGCGACACAATTGGCGGAAAATGCTCGAATTGGCCAATCGCCGCTGCCAAAGGTATTCCCTTAGCCACTTCTTTACCAGCTGTCTTAATTGACTCACTAAAAATCACATTGTCAGCCGCCCCGGCCACAATCTCTAAAGCCTCAATAATCGAAATGCCTGACTCCACCAATAGAGCCAAAGTGCGGGTAATCTCAGTCAAAATCACCTTAGTTTTCAAATTACCAATTACCGGCAGTTTGAGAATATAGCTATCAAACACTTTTTTCCCCGCAGCTGTTTTTTTCCACTGTGACAACAAATAAATTCCTACTATCAAAACAAAAGCTACTCCATACCAAGCCTTAACCATAAAGTCAGACACACTAATTAATACCTTGGTCATGGTTGGCAACTCAGCCCCAAACTCATCATAAAGCGAAGTCAGTTTAGGCACCACAAACACCATCATCACTATCGCCACCACAATCATCGCTACAGTAATAATCGCTGGATAAATCAAAGCGCTCTTGGTTTTGCTCCTGAACTCTGCCTCCTTCTCTAAATTCCTCGCCAAACGCTTTAATACCTTTTCCAACACCCCCGCTGCCTCACCTGATCTCACCAAAGATAAATAAATCGGGTTAAACACCGACTTATGCTTACTCAAAGCCTTAAAAAACGACACTCCGCCCTCAATATCTCTCAAAACCTCCTCCACCACTTTAGCCATAGTTAAATTTGACTGATATTTCAGAATCGACAAAGCTGTCGTCAAAGGCAAACCAGCATTAATCATTGTCGCCAATTGCCGGGTAAAATGAACCACATCTTCTTTTTTCACTCGCTGGAATCTCTTAAAAACCTTCATCCATTCCGGCATCACCTCAATCTTTTCTAAAGAGATAATAAACAAGCCTTTGCTCCTTAAAATACTCTTGGCTTGAATCTGACTGACCGCCTCAATCTTCCCCTGCGACTTCTTATTATCCTTATCAGTAGCAATATAGTTAAACTTTTCCATCTAACCTTATTTATTTTTTAATCAACCGGTTCAATTCTTGAGGTGCCAAAGCATACTCCTGGGCCACTCGCAAATCCACCTTGCCGCTGTTAACCAATCGGGCCAAATCATTTTCCAAAGACCGCATCCCTAGCTCACCCGAAGTCTGAATCACATTATTAATCAAGTGCGACTTACCCTCGCGAATACTGGTCTTGACTGCCGCTGTTCCCAACAATACCTCAGCTGCCGGCACCCGGCCGCCACCAATCGCCGGCAATAATCTTTGAGCTATCACTCCTACCAACACATTGGCTAACTGAACCCTGATCTGCTCTTGTTGATGCTCAGGAAAAACATCCACAATTCTATCCACTGTCTGAGCCGCACTATTAGTATGTAAGGTCGCCAGCACCAAATGACCTGTCTCTGCCACCGTTAAAGCCGCGGCAATCGTCTCATAATCTCGCATCTCTCCCACCAAAACCACATTCGGATCTTCCCTTAAAACTGACCGCAAAGCCACGGCCCAGGAATGAGTATCGCCATGCATCTCCCTTTGCGAAATTATGCTTTTTTCTGACTTGTAAACATACTCAATCGGATCTTCTATGGTCACAATATGATCTGCCCGATTCTGATTGATCTGGTTAATAATCGCTGCTATAGTGGTACTTTTTCCATGCCCGGTTGGACCAGTTACTAAAACTAAACCCTGTCTTAACTCTGCCATTTGGTAGCAAATCTTAGGCAAACCTAACTCCTCAATCGACCTAATCTTCTCAATAATCAGCCGCAAAGCCGCCGCCATACTGCCCTTCTGAAAGTAAACATTGGCCCTAAACCTGCCTAAATTACCCAGCTCCACCGAAAAATCCAGCTCTTTATTTACCAAAAACAGGTCTTTCTGCTGCGGTGTTAATAAAGGAAAAATCAACTCTTTAGCCATCTCGGCTGTTAACACCGCCTCCCCCTCAACCGGCTTAAGCGCCCCGTCAACTCGCAAATAGGGCGGCACTCCTACCATTAGGTGTAAATCCGAGGCTTGTTGATCAATCATTAGTTTCAACAACTGCTTAATTCCCATAATTAATCCTCTCCCACCCTTAAAACTTCTTCCAGAGTGGTGACTCCTTCAACTGCTTTTAAATAACCGTCTTGCTTCATAGTAATCATGCCATCTTCCCTCGATTGAGCCTCAATCTTTGAAGATGGCGCTCGTTCCAAAATCAGCCGACCAATCTTCTCACTCACCGGCATCACCTCAAAAATCCCCACTCTGCCTGAATAACCTGTCCCATTACACTCTTGACACTTACCGCCCTTGCAAAGCTGCAACTCTTTCATATTCTTAGTCTTCATCAGGCTATCCAACAACGGCCCTAAAACCTGCTTCACATCCTCCACCACCTCTTGTGGCGGACTATAGGTCTGCTTACAGTGCTCACAGACTCGTCTCGTCACTCGCTGGCCTAAAACACAAGTCATTGAAGACGCTAGTAAAAACGGTTCCATTTCCATATCCAAAAGCCGCGGCAAAGCTCCAGCCGCACTATTCGTATGCAAGGTAGAGAAGACCAAATGGCCGGTCAATGACGCTTGAATGGCCAACTCAGCTGTCTCTGTATCCCTAACCTCACCCACCATGATAATATCCGGATCTTGCCGCAAAAACGACCGCAGCCCCGAAGCAAAAGTTAAGCCTGCCTGCGGATGTACCTGAACTTGAGTAATGCCGCTAATCTGGTACTCCACCGGATCTTCCAAGGTTAAAATATTTACCTTCGGTGTATTAATCTTGGACAAAACTGAGTAAAGCGTGGTTGTTTTACCCGATCCGGTTGGACCAGTCACTAAAATAATCCCGTGGGGCACTCGAATGGATGCCTGTAGATTAGTTAAAGCCCTACCTCTCAAACCCAACTCCGGCAGCTCCGGCACCTTTAAAGCTTTTTTCAATAACCGCATCACTATCTTCTCGCCATGAACCGAGGGCATACTCGATACCCTTAAGTCCACCTCATCTTCACCAGCCCGAAAATTAAACCGCCCATCCTGAGGTAAACGCTTCTCATCAATCTTCATGTGAGACAGAATCTTAATTCGACTGATCACATTATCATGAACATTCTTAGGCAAAATCAGCTTTTCATAAAGAATGCCGTCAATCCTATACCTCACCCTCGTCTTCTGCTCCAAAGGCTCAATATGCACATCCGAGGCTCGGGCCTTAATAGCAAACTCTAAAATAGTTGACACAATCTTGGCAATTGGCGCCTCTCGAATTACTCCGCCTACTAACTCAGCTGCCGCCAATTTTGCTTCTGGCCGAGCTACGGCTGTATCCTTCAGGGCCTCAGTTACTTCACTTGATAAACTCTGGGCATAACGATTCTTAATCTCCTTCTCCAATCTCGTTTTCTCGCCCAAATGAGGCTTGATCTTCATTCCGGTTTTCTTTTCAATAAAATCTAAAGCTTGCAGGTCCACCGGATTAGCCATCACCACCGACAACACCCCCTCTTCTTTATCAATCGCAAACGGCAAAGTTAAATACTTCACCGCCACTGCTTCAGGCAAAACATTCAAAGCTTCTGGAGTAATACTGGCCGTCCCCACATCCACATAAGGCACCTTTAAAATTTCCGCTTTAACCTGAGCAATGCTTTTCTCAGCCGTCAAATTATGCTGCAACAACAAATCCTCAGCCGTTAAATTAGAGCTCAACAACTCAGTTTTAATCCGTTTATAATCCGCCGTTTTAATCAGCTTTTTCTTAAAAAGCTCGTCCAGTAGTTGGTTGTCTTGGGCAGGCATAACCATACCATTATCCTGGTTAACCGGTTATAATGTCAACATGTTGCCCTCTATTCTTATCACTGGCGCTAGTCATCAACAACGCCTCCAAGCGGCTCAAAAACATGCTCAAACTGAACTGGTGCCTAGTCCAGACATCCTCATTTTAGAAGCCCAACCCTCAATCGGTATTGCTGCTATTAGAAGTTTGAGAAAATTTCTAGCTCAAAAAGCCTACCAAAAATCTCAAAAAATCGCCTTTATTCCCCAAGCTGATAAACTCACTCTCCCAGCTCAAAATGCTCTTTTAAAAACCCTTGAAGAACCTCCGCCTCATTCCCTTATTATCCTCCTGGCTCCCCACGACCACTTCCTTTTACCCACCATTGTTTCTCGTTGCCAGCCTTTTCATCTCACCACCAACCTTAAACTCCCAGCTGCAGAAATTAGTCAGCAACAACAGCTCTTCCAAACCATTACTCAAGCTCCAAAAGGTGAAAGAATCAATCTAGCTGCTCATCGCGCTGGCTCTAAGGATGACACCTTAAAACTCTGCCAAAACCAACTCCTTTTTCTTCGCCAAAAAATGCTTCAACAGCCCCAAACCTCTACCGGCCAACTGGTTAGAAAATTAACCCAAACCATCAAGCAATTGCAAGCCAATGTTAATCCCAAACTTTGCTTAGAATCTCTGTTTTTCAGCTACCCAAAGGCCTAAAAAATTGGTAAAATATTGACAAGGAAATAATCTCTCTGATAAGGTAATAAGTTCTATGACACCAATAAAAAAGGCTAAATTACGCTATACCGCTAAAGACATTACTGTTCTTGAAGGTTTAGAGCCAGTCCGCAAACGACCAGGCATGTATATCGGCTCAACCGACGAAAAAGGCCTCCATCATATTCTCACCGAAATTATTGACAACTCTGTCGATGAAGCCATTCCTGGCTTTGCTAAAAACATCTGGATCACCATTGACAAGCAGGATCGAGCTACTGTTATGGATGATGGCCGAGGCATACCTATTGATAAACATAAATCCGGTCTCTCAGCTCTTGAAGTTACCATGACCAAACTTCATGCTGGCGGCAAGTTCGGCTCCGCTGCTTACCAAGCCTCAGCCGGTCTCCATGGTGTTGGCTCATCCGCTGTTAATGCCTTATCGTCTTGGATGCGAGTCATTGTTAGACGTGACAGTAAAACCGTTTACCAAGACTATAAACGAGGCCAACCCACCACCAAAGTTAAAGATATTAAAACCAGCCAAGAACTGACCAAGCTCTTACCCAGCAATCATTTTCCTTTGCCTGATTCCAAGACTTTTACTATCAGCTCCTTTGCCCCTGACACTCAAGTCTTTAAAAAACACACTCGCTGGAACTTTAATACCATAAAAAATCTAGCTCGCGAACGGGCCTTTCTCATTGGTGGCTTAACCTTTCATCTCTATGACGAAAGAAACGACGAAGAATGCCACTTTTACTTTGACGGCGGCATTAAATCTTTAGTCAAACATCTCAATAAAATGAAAAAACCGCTTCATAAAATCATCTACTTCTCTAAACAAGTTGAAGGTTTGGACATTCCTGTCGGCGTGGAAATCGCTCTCCAATATACTGACAGCTTTAATGAAAATGTCTCTACTTTTGCTAATGTGATCAACACTCGCGACGGCGGCACCCACCTGACTGGTTTCCGCATGGCCTTAAATCGAGTCGTTCGTGACTATGGCCTTAAAAACAATCTTCTTAAAGACCTTAAAACTAAAAAGGGTAAGGGTAATGGTATTGCCAGCGATGACCTTAAAGAAGGCTTGACCGCTGTTGTCTTTGTCAAAATGCACGCCAATCATATTCAGTTTGAGTCTCAAACCAAAGCCAAGCTGAACAATCCTGAGGCCCAATCAGCTGTCTTTAGTGTTGTTAAAGACGGCCTGTCTACTCATTTTGAAGAACATCCCAATGAAGCTCGCCGGGTTTTAGGTAAAGTCCTGCTAGCCGCCAAAGCTAGGCTAGCTGCCAGGGCTGCCAAAGATGCGGTTATCCGCAAAGGCGCCTTAGAAGGCTCAGCTCTGCCCGGCAAACTAGCTGACTGTCAAGAAACCAAGCCCCACTTATCAGAAATTTTCATTGTCGAGGGTGACTCAGCCGGTGGCAGCGCCAAACAAGGTAGAGATCGCCGCTTCCAGGCTATTCTGCCTCTGGGCGGTAAAATCTTAAACACTGAAAGAGCCCGTCTCGATAAAATCATCCAATTCCAAGAACTCAAGGACTTGATTATTGCCCTGGGTATGGGCATTGGTGAAACTATCAACCCAGAAAAACTCCGTTATCATCGGATTATCATTATGTGTGATGCTGATGTTGACGGCGAACACATCGTTACCCTCTTACTTACTTTTTTCTACCGCCCTCTTCAGTCAATCGTTAGGGCTGGCTACCTCTATATTGCTCTGCCTCCTCTGTTTAAAATCAGCCACGCCAAAACCACTAAATATGTCTATTCTGAGGAAGACAAAAATAAATACTTAAAATCCCTTAATAGGCAAAAATATACTCTCCAGCGCTATAAAGGCTTAGGTGAAATGAACCCTGGCCAACTCTGGGAAACCACCATGGACCCTAAAAAACGCATTCTCAAGCAAGTCACAATTGAAGATACTCAAAAAGCTGATGAGGTCTTTTCCATACTTATGGGCGAAGAAGTACCACCTCGAAGAAAATTTATTCAAACTCATGCCAAAATGGCTACTTTAGATGTTTAAAGGAGATAATTTAATTAATTAAATTAGATAAGAAATATATGACTTTACCCCTAATCGCTTCAGCCTTAGCTATTCTTTACAGTCTTTACCTTATCCGTTGGGTGCTTAAACAACCCAAAGGCTCCCCAGAAATGATTGAGATTGCCAATGCTATCGCTGAAGGCTCCAGTGCTTATCTTAAACGCCAGACCATTAACATTTCTTTTTTAGCCATCCCCATAGCTATCCTCTTAGCTTATTTTCTCGGTTTAAACACTGCTATTGGCTTTATTTTAGGGGCTGCTGCCTCAGCTATTGCCGGCTTTTTAGGTATGAACATTGCCGTTCGCACCAATCTAAGAACTGCCCAAGCTGCTAAAAAAGGCCTCAAGTCTGCTCTTGAAACTGCTTTTAAAGGCGGCTCTGTTACTGGCATGTTAGTAGTTGGCCTAGCTCTTCTAGTGGTTAGCCTCTTCTATCTTTTTACTCAAGATCTTCAAGCCTTAATCGGCCTAGGCTTCGGCAGCTCTCTTATCTCAGTCTTTGCTCGCCTAGGCGGCGGCATCTATACTAAAGGCGCTGATGTCGGCACTGACATGGTTGGCAAGATCGAAAAAGACATTCCCGAAGATGATCCTCGCAATCCCGGAGTTATTGCTGATCTAGTAGGGGATAATGTCGGTGATTGCGCTGGCATGGCCGCTGACCTATTTGAAACCTATGCTATTACCTTGATAGCCGCTATGTTATTGGCTGATATTATCTTTAAACAACCTAACTTAGTCACTTATCCTTTAACTCTCGGTGCTATTGCTATCTTAAGCTCGATTATCGGCAGTTTCTTTGTCAAACTACCTAAATCTAAAAAAATCATGCCGGCTTTATATAAAGGTCTTATCGTTAGTTCTATTCTGGCTTTAATTCTTTTTTACCCGGCCACCATGGCTTTAACCAATATTTCTAACTTGGCAGTTTATCTTTCCAGCTTCATTGGTATTCTTACCACTGCCTTATTTGTGGTTATTACCGAATACTACACCTCCCGTTCCTTTAAACCAGTCAAATCCATTGCTGAAGCCAGTACCACTGGTCATGGCACCAATATTATTGCCGGCCTGAGTATTTCTCTAAAAGCCACCTTTTTACCAGTTCTAGTCATTGCCTTAGCCTCCTTAGCTGCTTATCAATTAGCCGGCTTGTTTGGCGTCGCTATTGCTGCCACCAGCATGCTTTCTCTTACCGGCATTATGGTGGCTATCGACTCTTTTGGCCCCATCACTGACAATGCTGGTGGCATTGTGGAAATGACCAAACAACCAGCTAAAATCAGGCAGGTGACCGATAGCTTAGATGCGGTTGGCAACACCACCAAGGCTATCACCAAAGGCTATGCTATTGGCTCAGCCGGCCTAGCCGCTCTGGTGCTTTTCTCTGCCTATACCCAGGAACTATCTCATACTACCGCTGCCATGAACTTTAATCTCGGTAATCCTTACATCATTACTGGTCTGTTTATCGGCGCCAGTCTATCTTATCTTTTCGCTGCCTATTCCATGGAAGCCGTTGGCAAAACTGCCATGGCTATAGTTAAAGAAGTCAGACGTCAATTTAAACAAATCAAAGGCCTTATGGAAGGTACAGCCAAACCTGAATACAGTCGCTGTGTTGACATTGTCACTCAAGCCGCCTTAAAACAAATGATTGTTCCGGCTCTCATCCCCGTCATTGCCCCGCTTATCGTTGGTTTTACCTTAGGCCCTCAAGCTCTTGGTGGTCTCTTAATCGGCTCTATCCTCACCGGCATCTTCGTAGCCATCTCCATGACTACTGGTGGCGCTGCCTGGGATAATGCCAAAAAATATATTGAAGCCGGCAAATTTGGCGGTAAGGGCAGTTTAGCTCATCAAGCCGCTGTCACTGGCGACACTGTTGGTGATCCTTACAAAGACACTGCTGGCCCAGCCATCAATCCCATGATCAAAATTCTCAATGTTATCGCTCTCTTAATCGCTGGCTTTCTAACCTAACCCTATGACCAAAATCGGCAAGCTCAGAATAGTCAAGATCGTCGATGAAATGCAAAAGTCCTATCTGGACTATGCCATGTCAGTCATTGTCTCTCGAGCCTTACCTGATGTTAAAGACGGCTTAAAACCAGTTCACCGCCG
>Ga0209976_10002255_pt1 | contig 11007 bp, 10 predicted proteins | sample SumtaG_FD_182806 | JGI IMG/M metagenome (GOLD analysis project Ga0209976, IMG submission 182806) | Deep subsurface microbial communities from Indian Ocean to uncover new lineages of life (NeLLi) - Sumatra_00157 metaG (SPAdes) (version 2) | ecosystem: Environmental > Aquatic > Marine > Oceanic >... | reverse complement strand
ACTGGAGCTCAAAGAGAGCATCGTTATGATATTCTAGTAAAGCAGGCAAAAGAAAAAAAAGCAGATTTAAAATCTCTGCGCCATTATTTTGATTTTTTCAAATATGGTTGTCCGCCCCATGGCGGGATTGGTTTTGGCCCAAGCCGGTTCTTGATGAAAATCTTTAATGTCTCTAATGTAAGAGAAGTGACTTATTTATACAGAGGAGTGAAAAGATTAACTCCGTAAAATAGTTAATATTTAATTTACACATTGATTAATGAACAAGAATACCAGGTTTTTTTTAATGTCTTTTGTTTTAAGTTTTTCCTTTTGGTGGGGGATAAGCTCTTTTCAGCAAGGAATGGAGCAGTTTTTTTATGCTCAAATTACCCAGCCATTTCACGATTTGGCAGTTGTAGATATTTCAGCTAGGCAAAAAAAACAAAAGCCAGACATTGACGCTGAAGCTGTTGTTTCTTTAAAACTTTACAAAACAGGAAAAACCAGGCTGGTTATGGCAAAAAACATTAACAATGCTTTGCCAATTGCATCTTTGACAAAACTAATGACTGCTTTGATTGTTATGGAAAACGCACATTTGAATGACTATGATTTTTCAAAAGCAACAATAGTTTCTAAAAAAGCTGCAGGTCAATACAATGTTCCTGTTTATGGCAATTTGACAACTGATCAAACTTTGACAATAGAACAGCTTTTAAAATACATGCTTTATTATTCGAGCAATGACGCTGCTTTTGCTCTGGCTGAAGTTATTGGGCTGGATAATTTTGTTGCTAAGATGAATGAAAAAGCACAAGATTTAGGCCTTAAAAACACTCATTTTGTTAATCCAACAGGCCTTGATCCTGAAGATTTAAATATTATTCCAAACTATTCTACTGTTAATGATTTGGTTAAGCTTTCACAATATATTTTAAAGAATCATGGTTTGATACTTGAGTTTTCCTTAGAAAGTGGACCATATTTGTCAGAGAACGGGGCTTTGGCAATTTATGTTTTAGATGGTCAAAAAATTATTGGAGGCAAGACTGGCTACACAGAAGAAGCAGGAGGGTGTATGATTTTTGTGTTTTCTGATGAGAATGAGAATTATTCCATAAATATATTATTGGGGGCTGAATCGCCAGACACAAGAATAATAGAAATGCAGAAATTAATTAACTGGATTAATTCATGACAATTTTTACATTCTATGTTATTAGGCTTTTAATATTATCAGCAATAAGTGCTGTTCTTTCTTTTATCTGGGCTCCATTTTTAATAAAGATTTTAAGAAGGATTAAGTTCTGGAAAAAAACTGCAAGAACAAGAACAATTACCAATGAAGAAGCCAAGGTTTTTCATTCTTTGCACAAGGACAATGAAACAAGTGTGCCAAGGGGAGGCGGAGTTTTAATCTGGTCTTCAGTTTTAATAATAGTGTTTCTATTTTTCGGCTTGTCATATTTTAAAGACCCTTGGTGGTTGAAAAACATTAATTTCTTGTCTCGTAGCGAGACCTGGCTTCCATTATTTACTTTAGTTGCTGGTTCTATTGTTGGATTGATAGACGATGCTTTGACTGTGTTTGGAAAAGGAAAATATGCTGGAGGAGGGATGAGTTTTTTGAGAAGATTAATGATTGTAGTTTTAATTGGTTTGGTTGGAAGCCTGTGGTTTTATTTCAAGCTAAGCAAAAGCACAATTCATATTCCTTTAATATATAATTTCCCGGAAGGAATAAACTTTTTTATTGACTGGTGGTATATACCATTGTTCATATTGGTAATGCTTGCTTCCTGGTCAGGAGGGGTTATTGATGGCATTGATGGTTTGGCAGGAGGTATTTTTGCTTCAATTTTTGCTGGATTTTCTGTAATTGCCTTTACCCAGGGCAAAGCTGATTTAGCCACTTTTTGCGCAATTATTACTGGAACATTATTCTCGTTTTTATGGTTTAATATTCCTCCAGCCAGATTCTATATGGGAGAAACTGGTGTTCTTGGTTTAACCTCTACAATGACAGTGGTTGCTTTTTTAACTGACTCAATAATAGTTTTGCCAATTATTGCTGGAATAATGGTGATAGAAGTTGGTTCAATATTAATCCAGCTTTTTTCAAAAAAGTTTTTTAAGAAAAAAGTTTGGCTTTGTACTCCAATTCATCATCATTTTGAAGCAAAGGGCTGGCCGCCTTATAAAGTAACAATGAGATTCTGGATTTTAAATTTGGTTTTTGTATTTTTGGGAGTAGCAATTAAACTTTTTGCAGGTTAAATATATGAAACTAGGGGATTTGAGAAAGAAACATCCTAAATTTATTTATGAGAATTACTCATATAAAATTTCAAAGAATAACTTGGAGATTTTTTTTGATTTTAAAATTGAACCAGATATTTTTTTTAAACCAAAAATAATTATTGAAAATATTGACGAATCAAGAATTAAAAGGATAGGGGACAAGATTTTAAATAATCTAGTATTTAATTTGGGTTTAATTGAAATGATAAGCTATTGGAAAGCAACCTGTTCAAAGGCCATTGAAATTAAACCTGGTTATTTAAATCAATCTCAAATTAGGTGGTGGAAATACCTGATTAAAAATGGCATGGGCCAGTTTTTCTATGAAAACAAACTTGATTTTAAAATTGTTGATTCTTTAAACATTATTTCAAATAACAACAAAGCAAAAGATTTTGAAGTTTTTGAACAAAAGCTAAGCAATAAAATTCTGACACCAGTAGGAGGAGGAAAAGATTCAATAGTAAGCTTGGAAATGCTTAAAAAATCAAAATATGATAATTTTTGCTTTTCATTGAATCCAACTGACAATGTTAAAAAAATATTTAAAATAGCTGAATGTAAAAACCACATTATTGTTAAACGAAAGATTGATTCTAAATTATTAGAGCTGAATAGGAAAGGTTTTTTAAATGGACATACTCCATTTTCAGCTTATTTGGCTTTTTTAACAGTTTTAATTGGAGTTGTTTTTGATATTAAGTACATTGCTTTTTCAAATGAAAGGAGCTCGAATGAAGGAAACGTTAAATATTTAGGGAAAATAATAAATCATCAATATTCAAAAAGCTTTGATTTTGAAAATAAATTCAGGAATTATTCAAAAAAATATTTGATTAAAGACATTGAATATTTTAGCTTTTTAAGGCCTTTATATGAAATCCAGATTGGAAAATGGTTTTCAAAATATTTTAAAAAATATGGGAATGTTTTTTTAAGTTGCAACGAAGCTTATAAAACCCATTCGGGAAAAAGAAGGCAGATTAAAAAATGGTGCTGCCAATGTTCAAAATGCTTATTTGTTTTTGCAGTACTGTATCCGTTTGTGAAGAGCAATGAATTGATTAAGATTTTTGGCAAGAATCTTTTTGAAAAAAAAGAACTTCTTAATTTAATGAAAGAATTGATAGGAGAGAGAAGGTTCAAACCCTTTGAGTGTGTTGGAACAAAAAAAGAAAGCTTAATTGCATTTTATTTAAGCTTGAAAAAAGCCAAGAAAGAAGGAAAAGAATTGCCTTATCTTTTAAAACATTTTGAAGATAAAATTTTAACAAAATATCCAAATCTGGAAAAAGAATCAGGAAGGTTAATGAATTCTTGGTCCGGACAGAATAGTTTAGCATTAAAATTCAGAGCTTTGATAAAAACAAGGTAGGTGGTCTCTTTTTAAGGTAGGGCTTGACATTTCTAGTGTTTTGGGATATACTTCAGATAATGACTATCATGATAGTTGTGATAGCATTAGTTCATTGAATTCATTGAACTCCGAGATATATTGAAAAAGGCTGGAAATTGCGTAAGTAAGACTCAAAAAGATTGCGCAAACAAATCACAAAAGGATTAGAAGATTTTTGTTTCTTTCCTTCATATCCATGTTGCTCATGGACCTGTGATTTATAAATATCTCGGATTTACACTAGATGTCTCAGATCAGAATTAATCTGACTGAGGCATCTACTTACTTTATTATCCATTTTTTAAAAAATGGATTTTGTGTTATTTTAAATATATTAAGATGAAATTGGATAAATTGAAAAACAAAAAAATATTGATTTTAGGTTTGGGGATAGAGGGTATGGATACTTTGGAGTTTTTAATAAAAACCTTTCCTCAAAAAATCATTGCTTTGGGGGATAAATTGGAATTTAATAATTTAAATCCTAAAGCTCAAAAAATAATTAAAAAGATTAAAAAACTCAGACTTCATTTAGGAGAGGGTTATCTTGGTTTTTTAAAAGATTATGATGTAATAATCAAATCTCCTGGAATTTCACATAGTATTTTAAAGCCATTTTTAACAAAGAAACAAATCATTACTTCTCAGACAGAGATTTTTTTTAATAACTGCCCAGGCAAAATTATTGGCATTACAGGCACAAAGGGAAAAAGCACTACAGCTTCTTTAATTTATACAATTTTAAAGGAAAACGGCATTAAAGCTCATTTGGGCGGCAATATTGGAAAACCAGTATTGTCTTTTCTTGAATCTGCTAAACCGAACAATCTTTATGTCTGCGAGCTTTCCAGCCATCAGCTTTTTAACCTTAAAAAAAGCCCTCACATCGCTGTTTTTTTGAATATTTATAAAGAGCATCTGGACTATTATGATAATTTTAATCAGTATTTGTCAGCAAAGAGCAATATACTGCGCTATCAGAAAAAAGATGATTATTTGATTTTTAATTCAAAGAACAAGCTGGTTAATAAAGAGGCAAAGAAATCAAAAGCCAAGAAAATTCCCATTGATTCAGTTAGGGTTAAAGGACTTGATACATTATTAAAAGGAGATTTTAATGTTTTTAACATTAGAGCTGCGATTGCTGCAGCAAGGTTATTTAATATACAAGACAAAGATATTTTAAAAAGTATTAAAAAATTCAAGCCCTTGAAGCATAGATTAGAATACATTGGGACATATAAGGGGATTAAGTTTTATGATGATGCTTTGTCAACTATTCCAGAAGCAACAATAGCTGCTTTAGATGCGTTGGGAAATAGTGTTGAAACAATATTCTTAGGAGGGCTGGACAGGGGGATTAATTTTAAAGTTTTGGCAAAAAGAATTCTGAAAAGTAAAATCAAGGCCCTGATTTTATTTCCAGACACAGGAGGAAAGATTTATAAAGAAATTGTGGGGTTAGATAAAGACAGCAAGCTTAGGGCAATTATGGTTTTAAATATGAAAGACGGAGTAAAGCTTGCCTTTGAGCATACAAAAAAAGGGAAAATATGCTTACTGTCAACAGCTTCGCCAAGCTTCAGCCTTTTTAAAGATTACAAGGAAAAAGGAAATTTGTTTAAAAAATACGTAAAATTTTATGGCAAGCGCTAAAAAGTTAATAATTATTACAGGTTTTTTAATTGTTTTTGGAGTTATTGTATTAGCCAGTGCTTCTACATCTGTCTCTCAAATAAAGTTTGGGAATACTTATTATTATTTTAATCATCAAATGATTTTTGCCTTAATCCCAGGGATTATTTTAGCTTTTGTGTTTTCAAAAATTGACCTTAAGCTCTTGAAAAAATGTGCGCCAGCTTTTCTTTTAGTAAATTTGGTGTTAATGACTTTTGTTTTTTTGCCTTCTATTGGAATTAAGGTTGGAAAATCAGCAAGATGGATTTCTCTGGGCATTGCTTCTTTTCAGCCTTCTGAAATATTAAAACTTTCTTTTATCCTATATATTGCCAGCTGGATGGAAGGCAGAAGCAAAAAGAAATTTAAATTACCAAAAGCTCCAAAAGACTTAAAGGAAAACTTAGTTGCTTTTATTGTAATTCTTGGGTTAATTGGCCTGCTCTTGTGGTTTCAGTCTGATATAGGGACTTTGTTCGTAATCTTGGCTACTGGATTTCTTATGTATTTTTTTGCAAATAATCCTGTTTCACATACAATAGTATTAGGACTGCTTGTAATAGTGGGAATTTCGCTTATCATACATTTTTCACCTTATCGTTTAGAAAGAGTATTGGTGTTTCTTAACCCTGACATTGATCCTATGGGGTCTGGTTATCAGATTAAGCAATCTTTAATTGCAATAGGTTCGGGTGGAATTTGGGGATTGGGATTTGGGATGTCTCAGCAAAAGCTTGGCCTTTTGCCCCATCCAATATCAGATTCAATTTTCGCTGTTTTGGCAGAGGAAACAGGATTTATTGGCTCTATTGTCTTGATTCTCCTGTTTTTACTTTTTTTGCGGCAGGGATTTAAAATTGGAAAACAAAGTAGAAATAAATTTGCCAAATTAACAGCGTTGGGCATTACTTCGTGGATTTTGATTCAGGCATTGGTTAATATTGGCGCTATGGTTGGCGTTGTCCCTTTAACAGGCATACCTCTGCCATTTATTAGCCATGGCGGTTCTGCCTTGGTTACGGAACTTATTGCAGTAGGCATTTTATTAAATATTTCAAAAACATCTAAAGCTTAAATGAAAAAAGATAAAAAGATTAAAATTCTGTTTACTGGAGGAGGAAGCGGGGGGCATATTTTCCCAATCATTGCCATAGTAAGGGAAATCAAAAGGCTTCCTTCTGAACAAAAAGATAATAAAGAGATTGATTTTTCATATCTTGGACCAAAAGATGATTTTGCCGACATTCTTCTTTCTCAAGAGAATATTAAAATCAAGCATGTTTTAGCTGGCAAGATAAGAAGATATGTTAATCCCAAGAGTGTTTTAAATAACTTTATTGACATAGTTTTTAAAATTCCAATAGGTCTTTTACAGGCATTTATATATATATTCATTTTTGCTCCTGACGTTATTTTTTCAAAAGGAGGTTTTGGATCACTTCCAGCAGTAGTTGCTGGCTGGCTGTTGGGTGTCCCTATATTTTTACAGGAATCAGACGTTACCCCTGGATTAGCCAATAGAATATTGGGCAGGTTTTCAACAGAGGTTTTTGTTTCTTTTCCAAAAACACCATACTTTACCAAAAAGATGATTTTAACTGGAAATCCAATAAGAAGAGGGATTTTAAATATTCCAGAGCAGGAAGCAAAGCAGTTTTTCAAAATTACAGGAAAAAAACCAGTAGTTTTTATTATGGGAGGATCCCAGGGTTCCCAGCGTATTAATGATGAGATTTTAGAAGTATTGGGAGAATTAGTTGAGCATTTTGAAATAATACACCAGTGCGGTGAGAAAAATGTACAGCAAGTAAAAGCAGAGGCAAAAGTAGTGATCTCTGAATATTTATTAAAATATTATCATGCATTTGGTTTCTTAAAAGAACAGGAGATTGAAAAAGCTTATGCTGCGAGCGATTTGGTGGTATCTAGGGCAGGTTCAGGCAGTATTTTTGAAATAGCTGCCTGGTCAAAGCCTTCAATCTTAGTCCCTTTGCCAGAATCAGCCCAGAATCATCAGGTTGAAAATGCTTATGCTTATTCAAAAAAAGGAGCTGCCATAGTGTTGGAAGAAAAAAACTTTACTTCCAGATTTTTCCTTGAAAAACTGAAAAATCTGTTTTCTCGTCCAGAGCAGTTGGAAAAAATGAAAATTGCTGCCAAAGAATTTTCAAAACCAATGGCAGCAAAAATAATTGCTGGCTACATAATGATTTATTTGACTAAACAATAATCTTGTTTAATATTTAAATTAATGAACTCTCAAGAAGAATTAAAATTAACTAAAGCAAATGCAGTAAGAGTAAGGATTGCTCCTTCTCCTACTGGTTTTTTCCATATTGGAGGAGCAAGAACTGCTCTTTTTAATTATTTATTTGCTAAACAAAGCAATGGGATTTTTGTTTTAAGGATTGAAGACACTGACAAAGAAAGGTCAAAGCCTGTTTATGAGGATAATATTATTGAAAGCTTAAAATGGCTTGGCATTTTGCCCGACGAAGGCCCTGCTATTGGCGGGAATTATGGGCCATACAAGCAGTCAGAAAGAAAAGAGATCTATGGAAAATATTTGAACAAGCTTTTAGATGAAAAAATGGCTTATCATTGTTTTTGTTCAGAGGAAGAATTAAAAGCCCACAAAGAATATCAATTATCAGCAGGCCATGCGCCCCGTTATTCAGGCAAATGCGCTGCTTTATCAGAGCAAGAAGTTGAAAATAATTTAAAACAGAAAAAAAGGTTTGTTTATAGATTTATAGTTGCTCCAAAGAAAATAGAGTTTAATGATTTAATAAGGGAGAAAATAGAAATTGATAGCGCTTTAATAGGGGATACTATTATTGTGAGAGACGATGGTATGCCTTTATACAGCTTTGCTTGTGCTGTTGATGATTTTGAAATGAAAATAACCCATGTCATAAGAGGCGAGGAGCATATTTCTAATACTCCAATACAAATCCTTCTTCAAAAAGCATTGGGTTTTCCAAAAGTTAAATATGCTCATCTGCCTTTAATTTTAGGCTCTGACAAAAGCAAGCTTTCAAAAAGACACGGAGCAGCTTCTGTCATAGAGTACAAGGAGCTTGGCTATTTGGCCGAAGCTTTGAATAATTTCTTAGCTTTTTTAGGATGGAATCCTGGGACTGATAAAGAAATATTCTCTTTAAATGCCTTGATTAAAGAATTTTCCCTGGAAAAAGTCCAGAAATCAGGAGCAATGTTTAATGCAAAAAGATTAGATTTCTTAAATGGTTTCTATATCAGGCAAAAATCTATTCATAAATTAACAGAACTTTGCATTCCATATTTAATTCAAAATAGTTTGATTGAACCAGAATTCAAGCAGGTTCAATTTCCGCCTGCTTATGGAGGACAGGAAATAATTCATAAATTTAAAATAACTGAAACAAAAAAACCAATTGCTTTTGATGTTTTATCAAAGATAGTTTTAATTTATCAGGAAAGATTAAAAAAACTTTCTGATCTTCCAGAATTAGTTGATTTCTTTTTCAAAGAAAATCTTGATTACGATAAAGATTTATTGAAATGGAAAGATATGTCAGAGCAAGAGGTAATAAGAGCGCTTGATAAGAGCAATAAGATATTGTCTGGGCTAAAAGAAGATGAATTCAGCCAGCAGAAATTAACAGATGTTTTCTTACCAGAATCAGAGAAATTTGGTAAAAAGATAAAAGATGCTGAAGATAGGGGATATTTACTTTGGCCTTTAAGGGTTGCCCTGACAGGTCAAAAGTCTTCAGCCCCGCCTTTTCAAATTGCTGAGATTTTAGGAAAAGAGCAAACTTTGAAAAGAATCAATCAAGCCAAAGAATTATTACAATGAAAAAACAATTTTTAACAGCCTTTATACTTTTTAACCTAGTTTTATCAGGTTTTTGTTTTGCGCAGGATGATATTATTAAAGCGCCAGAAACTTTTGAAGAAGCTCAGCAAATGGGGGAGCAGGCACTGGAAATTGGCAAAAGAGATTTGCCTGGTATTGTTAAAGAGCTTTGGTATGGAAAAGTTCTGCCAATGTGGCAGAAAATGTATGACTGGGCATATGTTAATATCTGGTTAAAAGTTCAAGGTTTTTTTGGCCCCAGGGTAGAGAAGGAGATAGAAGTAAGAAAAGAGATTATTGAGCAGGAGTTTGAGTATGAGAAAAAAGAAGTAAAAAAAGAACTGCCAGGGCTTTTTGATAAAACCTGGCAATTTATGAGAGATGTTATTGATAAGATAAAAGTGTTGTGGAAATAAAAGAGGCAATTATATGATAGTATTTACCAAGGATTGCCTCAAGATTTTGATTTGATGAGATATGTTGATAATTGCTCAAGGTCAAGTCGAGAGATATCATTGTTGATCCAAAGATTTCCTTTCTTACATTTAGTTCCGAATTCTACATTGATGCCTGCGAGCATTTTTACGCCTTCTTTTCTTAGACGAACTGGTTGCGAAGTATCACAGATAAGCTCTTTCAGTGATCCTTCATAATTTTTCGATTTCGTTAATTTTTCAATAAATTTTTCTTCATATGACATATTATACACCTTTTTTTGTGCTGACAAAACTATAATATAATATTTGGTATTTGTCAATATAAAGCAAAGGTAATATTTAATCAATAGTTGAAAACTATTGGGGTAGGGGAATCAATGCTTTTTTTATTTTTTCCGTATTTTTGATAGGATAAAATATTATGAAAATAGAATACGAAGCAAAATTTACAAATATTGATAAAGATGAAATGAGATTAAAATTGAAAGATGTTGGCGCGAATCTCGTTCGTCCAGAATTCTTGCAAAAAAGAGTTGTTTTTAATTTACCAGAAGGACACAAGCTAAAAGATTCACGGAGCTGGATCAGGGTAAGGGACGAAGGAGATAAAATTACCATGAGTTTGAAAGTTGTTGATGGGTATAAAATTGAAAATCAGAAAGAATTGTGTTTAGAAGTGAATAGCTTAAAAGAGGCTGAATCATTTCTTACAACAATTGGTTGCAGGAAAAAATCATATCAGGAAACAAAGCGCGAGTTATGGATACTGGATAATGTTGAAGTCAATATTGATGAATGGCCGTTTCTTGAACCATTTATTGAAGTAGAGGGGGAGTCAGAACAAAAGGTAAAACAGGTTTGTGAGAAAATGAAGCTGGATTATTCAAAAGCTTTATTTTGCGCTGTTGGTCCTCTTTATAAAAGAAAATATAATATTTCTTTAGACGTGATCAATAATAAAACACCACGAATTGTTTTTGGAGAAAAAAATCCTTTTTTAAAATCATAAACAAAAAAATGTAAATGTATCCATAGGGAAGTATAGGTTTTCCACTTGACGTGGGGTTTTACCCCACGTTATTATATAAGTAGACAATGTCGCACAATGATGGTAAAGCGACATATCATATATAAAAACTAGACCACTTCTCTCAAACCCTTCAAAAACGTCGATTTATAACTTATTATGAATTAGCAATAAATAATATTAAATATGGAAAAAGGAAAAAAATTGAAACAATTTATTTGTAGTTCCTGCGCACTTGCCTTATTTCTTAGTCATAGTTTTCCTATTTGTAAAAACTGTCCAAAATCTTTTAAAAAAGACCCTCATACCCACACCACTGATTTTCATACAGAAGTCAGAATAATCG
>Ga0209976_10002254_pt1 | contig 11009 bp, 6 predicted proteins | sample SumtaG_FD_182806 | JGI IMG/M metagenome (GOLD analysis project Ga0209976, IMG submission 182806) | Deep subsurface microbial communities from Indian Ocean to uncover new lineages of life (NeLLi) - Sumatra_00157 metaG (SPAdes) (version 2) | ecosystem: Environmental > Aquatic > Marine > Oceanic >... | reverse complement strand
ACATCGACGGAAAGGGTGAGGAGCACCAGGCTGGCGGGTAACAGCCACTGCACGATGAAGTCGTACAGCGGCGAATCGAGGGGGATCAGACCGGTATTGGAAAGGATCGTCGGTATGAAGTAGGCAAACACCAGCAGCGGGACCACCTTGAATATTTTTCCCAGCACCGGGTGGCGATTTATCATAAACAGCAGCGCCAGAACGGCGAGCAGGACGGCCAGTATAGCCATAGGGTGCTGGATCATTTTCCGCTTTTCCTCCTCATATTTTCGGCTGTAGTTCCGGGAAATGTCCGGGATAGTAATGAAAATTCAGCGTGAAGTCCTATGGAAATTCAGCAGGATCAGCCAGCGGGCTGATTTAGAGCTGGCCCTTGAGTTTCTGCAGCGCCCGGCGGTCCCGCTTGGTGGGTCGTCCGGCCCCGCGCCGCTCGCGATGAAAGTCACTCTCCATGGTATGCACCAACCGGGCCTGTTCCAGCTCCTCATTGGGCGTGGTATCCTCGTAAAGGGTGGCCGCGATATGGGATGAGACGCGCCGCTCACTCAGGCCAGTTGCCCGGATCCGCTGCTTGTACAGCTTGCGAGTAATGAGCAGCTGGTCGCCGACCTTTACAGCCCGGCCTGGTTTCACTGAGCGGCTATTGAGTTTCACCTTCCCGGCCTGGCAGGCTTCTGCTGCTAATCTGCGGGTCTTGAAAAGCCGCGCCGCCCAGAGCCACTTGTCAATCCTTAACTCGTCCATCTCTCGGACCGCGTTTGCTCCCTGGAAGCTCAGTACTCCGACTTCACGCAGCTGTCGGGCACCCGCTCCCAGGTCTGAAACCGGCGGCTGGCGGCCTTGCGGAATTCCCGGTAGAGAACCTTATCGTCGAACTCAACCTCGGGGATGGCCGCCTGGACCGCCTTCTTCAATACGGGCCGCAGCTCCAGCTCCAGCCGCTCGATCATTTCCGTCAGGTTAACGCGTGCCATGTTCGGTCTCCTCCTTGAAATTATGTGTCTCAAGCACCGGTGAGAGCGATAGCATTGTGCATGAATTTACGGTCCGCAGCGCCGGATTGGTGGCGTCATCACCAGCGCCAGCCCAGGTTCAGGTTGGCCTGAAGGAGTGTCACCGGCCCTTCCACTCCCGGTCCCGCGTCTGAAAGGTAAAGGCCCCGGACCCGGATGGCTGTCTGCAGTCCCGCATCGCTGCGACGGTTCCGCCTTCCTTTGATTGTCAGGCTCATACCTCCTGTCAGTCCCAGATGGTTCGTTGCGGCCCGCCCGGTCTCGATAGTATAAACTCCAGCGCCCAGGGCCAGGGTTATGCGGCCGATAGCCGGCGCCAGGGCCAGACCGGTTCCCTTCAGTTTAAAAGGCTCACCAAGAGAGTGTGTGACCGGCAGGGTAGTAATCAGATATTCGGGCGTAATATTAACGGTCAGGGGACCCAGACGGGCAATCTGGATATGCAGGCTCAGCCCGTAGATGAGCCCCTGGTGGTGAGTATTGCCAAGCTCGCCAGCCAGCGGCATAATGGTACCGAACTGGAAAGTCAGCCTTCGAGCCAACCACACCGCCCGGTCCCTGATGATGTCCTGAATAGAGGCGACTGGACTCTGGTCATTTTCATTGAACTTGTCTGTTTCTGCCATGGTTTCCTGCAACTGGGCCAGTTCATCCTGAAGGGAGAGTACATAGGGATGTCGGGATTTCAGGGCAATGGTTGCCGTAGCGATGGCTTCCCGGTACAGGGAGTCAGCAGTCACGAAGCGGCCTTGCAGCACAAGCGTCTGTGCCAGGTTCCGCCGGGAGGTAGATCTTCGCAGGTCCTGGGGTGTAAACTGTTCGGCCACCTCAACGGCTTGCAGGTAGCGGCTTTCCGCCTCAGAGAGGGTCCCCCTTGACCGGGCCCGGTTGCCCTGGATAATAAGCTGCTCCCACAAGTCCTGCTGGCTCCAGCCGGAACAGGGTGTGAAAGCGATAGCCAGCATGAGGCTTATCGGCCCCAGGGCGGGGGGGATGTGGAGATGAATACGGCGTTTCTCCATTTTTGAAATTGATTGCAAAATGCTTATGTAATACGTTTATAAAGAGATATAGGCCCAAGGTCTTTAAGATGCAAACTAGCCATTTTCCCGCTCTTATGCAAGACGGTGGTGGTCATTTAAGCTGATTTACCTTAACTTTATACATAGCAAATGAGAATTTCTTTTTTCTAGAAGTTTATCATAGGTTGTGCATTTGCAGGTGAAATAATCTGAGAGGAATTGCAGTGAAGGCTATTATTCGGGGTGATCTGGATGGTGTTGTCTGTGCGACATTATTGAAAGCTGCGGGGCTGGTCGATACAGTCAATATTGTAAGCATTAAAGATATCTTGGATGGCAAGGTAAAGGCTACCGACCAGGACATCGTCTGCAATCTGCCCTTCCAGCCTGACGCCTACCTGTGGTTTGATCACCACTCCAGCGAGACAAAGAATCTGCCGCCTCTCCCGGACGATTTTCGCGGCAGTTTCGCCCTGGCGCCCAGCACCGCCGGAGTGGCTTACAAATATCTCCTGCCCTCCAACCCGGAGATTAAGCGCTTTGACCAGCTGGTTAAAGATACGGATATACTTGATAGTGCCGACCTGACCATTGAAGATATAAGCAATCCACAAGGCATCGTACTTCTGGGGCTACTGTTGGACACGCGCACCCGTATGGACTCCAATCCCGCTTACAAGGACGATTACCTCGCGTGGAAGTTGAAGATGCCTGACCTGCTCCTGGAGCACTCCCCAGAGGAAATCCTGGCCATGCCGGAAGCCCGCAAGTGGCATCACATCTACCAGGAGTGCCAGGAAGAAGCTATCCGTATCCTGCAGGAATGCTCATACCTGGACGGTAATGTCATCATCAGTGATTTCCGCGGGAAAAAGGTTGCACCCGTGAACCGGTTTATCCTTTATACCTTGCCGGGTCTGTCTGACGGGAACATCTCAGTCCAGATTGCCAATGGCGAACCCGGTGTGTGGGACGAGATCGCCGTGGGGCGGTCCATTTTCAACCGTACCTCTGCGGTGGATGTGGGCGAGCTGTGCAGCTGGTATAGTGGTGGCGGCCATCGTACGGTGGGGGCCTGCCGACCCGGCGTGGAGGATGCCGAGCAGGTATTCCGGGAGATCATCGCCGCCTGCAAAGAACCTTCGGATATGTAATTCCCGCTCCTTATCAGGGGCAAATACTATCTCACCCTCTACTTTACGGCCTTATTTTCCGTAAATACAGTAATTGTGGAAAACCGGCAAAAGCCGGTCTGAGCGTTATAAAGTAATAGGTCCAGTCGGCCTAATAGCTGCCGACTGGACCTTGTCGAGTTGGGGTCAGGTGGAATAATATGGAGAGGCAGACTGCCAGGCCGGGTCTGGCAGCGCATTCTCCCTACCGGATACTACCGGATAAGGCTCATCTTGATGACGTGAGTGTACTCGGGCGTTATCAAACGCGCGAAGTAAATCCCTGACGGCACCGGACGACCGAAGGCGTCGCTGCTGTTCCAGATTACCTTGCTATACCCGGCACTTACGTAGCCGTCCACCAGCCGGACAACTTCCCGGCCTCGCATGTCATAGATAACCAGGAGCACCTGGCAATAGGCCGGTAGCTCATATCTCAGCGTGGTTACCGGGTTGAAGGGATTGGGATAGTTCTGATAGAGCGCAAAGAATTGCGGCAGGTGGCTCTCATCCACCACGGCAAGGGTGGTGATATCAACAGTCAGGCTGTTGGGGCCGCTGCTGGCCTCGATTATGTCCTGTCCCGCGATGGCCACAACAGTCCACTCGAATGCAGCCGTTTTCAGACCCTGGTCCGTCATAGCTGATACGATGTCGGCGTAGGGGACGCGCACTTCGGTTGCGGTTGTGGTAGTGTCGTACTCGAAGTAGATGGCGCCAGTGTCACTCAATGTGAAGGTGTAATTCACCGAATCATCAGGATCAATTACCTCTTCCCAGGTAAACGTAAGGAAATCACCCAATTGGCTGGTCTCCACCTGGATAGAGGCGTCGATGTCCGGTGCCAGCAGTTCGAACGCTGATGGCGGGTCGTTCACTGATTCAATGGTAAGAGTGAGGGGGTCGAGATTGGTAGTATCCAGGCCATCGGAGGCGCTTACCGTGATGTGAGCCGTGCCGAACCAGTCCTGGATAGGCACTACCAGCAGTGTTGTATCCTGGACGAGGGTCGTCACTCCTGATGTATCGCTGGCGGCATGGAAGGTCACATCGTCGCCCTCCACATCGTCTGCCATCAGTGGGATGCGCAGCATCTGATCTTCATTGATGGTCATAAAGCCGGCCAATAGATCCCGGAAGCCGGGCGGGAAGAACGGTGGGTCGTTATCCGCCGTCACCGTCAGGAACAGGGTATCGCTTGTCGATAGTCCGCCGTCATCGGTGGCGGTGATAACAATGCGCACCTCGCCATAAAAGTTCTGTTGGGGATCCACGATAAGCTCTGCTTCGTCGGTGACGAACACTCTGTGCAATCCCACATCCAGACTGGTGGCGTCGAAGTCGACCTGGTCACCGAAGTTCGGGTCGGCGAAGTAATCGTTGAGGTTTTCAATAATGACCGTAGATTGGGCGTCTTCTTCAATGACCGGTTCCGGGAGACTCAAGATCAGCTGGGGCGCGCGAGCCAGCAGCAGACCCGCCGCGAAGCCGGAGAAGTGGTAGGTTTGGCCCGAGACGGTCTGTGCATCGGTATCAACCACGCTGTTGAGGGCCTCAGCCCAGGTCCCGTCAATTTCGCTGTAGATCAACAGCACCAGGTCAGCCGGATCAAATCCCTCGGGAAGCAAATCAGGATCATAAGGCACCGTGATGGTGGCCGGTGGATCAAAGGTTGTGCCTGATGGCCCAAAGAAATAAAGTATGCCTGCCAGATCAGGAGCGCCGGGTGGCACTTCATCGTAGGTCCCGATCTGAATGTTCACCGCTTCATCCAGGGAGCCGCCGGGGATCTCAACGGAGACCCCGATGTCGGTTGTAACCGTGCCTCCTGCATCCGGCTCCACCGGTACGTCAGCGGCCAGGTCACCCGCCAGATTCACCAGGACCATCACCGTGGCCTCATCGTATAAGCCGCCGGGATCAGTCGCCCGGAAGGTGAAGCCGTCACTGCCGGAATAGTGGCTGGCCGGTGTATAGGTCAGGTTCGGGGCGGTGCCCGTGAGGCTGCCGTTGGCCGGTCCGGAAGTCACCGTGAAAGTCAGTTCGTCCCCATCGGGGTCGGAACCGGTCAGGATTATCTCCAGCGGTGTGTCCTCTTCGGTTGCCACCGACTGGGCGTCAGCTATCGGCGGGTCGTTGACCTGACCGACAGTTATGGTAACGTCCAGTACGGCGGTAAGCTCGCCGTCCGAAGCGGTGATGGTGAAGCTGCCGGAGGTGACTCCTTCGGTGGGTGTACCGGAGACCGTGCTGCCATCGGTGGTGAGCCAGCCGGGCAGGTTGCTGAAGATAATGGTTACGGTTGCGTCATCCACGTCACTGGCCGTGGCGGTGTAACTGAAGAGTACGTCCTCGGTGGCCGTCGCGGAAGCCGCCGAGGTAATAACCGGCGCGTCGTTCACCGGAGAGACAGTAATAGATACCGTAGCCGAACCTGTAGCGCCATAGGGATCGGTAACCGAGAAGGTGAATTCATCAACGCCATTGAAATCTTTATCCGGGCTGTAGGTCAGGTCGGGAGCGTCCCCTGACAGTGTTCCGTGATCCGGTTGGGTATAGGCATAGGTGATGGCGTCATCGTCGGGATCGGAGCCGGTGAGGGTAATCGCCTTGGGTGTGTCCTCTTCCGTGGTCACCGACTGGGCGTCGGCCACCGGCGCGTCATTCACGCCACCCACTGTCATTGTGACCATGCCTTCATCCTCGGCCCCCGCAGCGTCCCGGATGGTGTAATAGAAAACGTCCTCACCCGAGAAGTTGGGCGATGGGGTATAAAGCAGTGTTCCATTTACTCTATCTATGAGAATATTGCCCTTTCCCTGGGCCTGTCGGACGTTCTGGACTGTTAAAAGATCGCCGTCGTCTACATCGTAGTCGTTTACCAGCACCTCGATGATCACCGCGACATCTTCCGGCGTACCGGCAATGTCGTCAACCGCCACCGGCGCGTCATTCACCGGAGCGATGGCAATGGCTACGCTGGCGCTGGCCGAGCCGCCTTTGTTGTCGCTTACTGTGTAGGTGAAGCTGTCGGAGCCGTTGAAGTTTTCGTTGGGGGTGTAGATGATATCGCTACCGCTGATGGCAGTGATGCCGTTGGCAGGTGGGGTGACACCGGTTATGGTAAGGGCATCCTCGTCAGGATCGCTGTCATTGGCCAGTACGGAAATAGTAACCGGCGTGTCCTCGTCGGTGGTGGCTTCATCGTCCACCGCCACGGGCGCGTCGTTGACCTCGCCGACAGTTACTGTAACGTCCAGTACAGCGGTAAGCTCGCCGTCATCGGCGGTAATGGTGAAGCTGCCGGCAGTGGTCCCTTCGGTGGGGGTACCGGAGACCGTGCTGCCATCGGCGGCAAGCCAGTCCGACAAAGCGCTGATGGCGATGTCAACGGAGGGATTATCCACGTCGCTGGCCGTGGCCGTATAGGTGAAGATCTCATCCTCGGTAGCCGTGGCTTTGGCCGGTGAGGTGATTACCGGGGCGTCGTTTACCGCGTTGACAGTGACTGTGACTGTAGCCGAGGCCGAGCCACCTTTGTTATCGCTAACGGTGTAGGTGAAGCTGTCGGAGCCGTTGAAGTTTTCGTTGGGAGTATAGGTAACGGTGCCGTTGGGATTGATCGCCGCCGAGCCGTTGGCCCCCTGGGTAACGCTCGCCACCGAAAGGGGATCTTCATCTGGATCACTGTCGTTGGACAGCACGGCTATGGTCACCGGCGTGTCCTCGTCGGTTGTGGCGGCCTCGTCCACAGCTACGGGATCCTGGTTGGCCTGGGCCGCGTGTACCTGTACCCTCACCCAGGCGCTGGCCTTGCCTTTTTTGTCGTCGGTAATGGTATACTCAAAGGCATCCTCACCCACGAAGTTGGGGGTGGGCCTATAGAGCAGGGTGCTATCGCCTTGAATGTGTACTACGCCCTTAGCCCGACGGACGCTCTGGACCGTAAGCGGGTCAAGGTCTGGATCGGAATCGTTCTCCAGGACCGGGATAACAACGGTGTTTCCCTGGACCACTGTGGCTGCGTCATCCTGGGCCACGGGAGGATTATTCTTTGGTTTTCCTCCCTTCTGGGCCAAGACGGGCTGCGCGCCTACCAAACCCGCAAGGAGGACGATTTGTAATGTGTATCGGAACAGCTTATTCATTTTTTTCCCCAAAGCTGATTGTTCTCCATCTTATTTCTTTACCAAAATCCTGCTGAATGATAACCAGGTTCTCGATAATAGGCTGTGATAATTATCACAGAATTATCGATGTGTGACATTGATCACAAGCCGAAAAATCCAGTCTCATCACACACTTAGCCGCTGGTATTTTCACATATTTCTCCATTGGTTGTTTCACTACAATCATCGGCATAATCTGTTCTAGTTTTAGCCAATGCCTTGCTAGACGTGACATTGGTCACGTCTGCTGCCCGATTCTACCAACTAATGCGATTATAATCACAAATCTATTCCATGCCAAGAGAATTTATACCGGTTTAGTTAAAAGCTCCGCCGCGATAGTACGGCGCAACTTCAGGTTGGATAGTCAATGGTTGTATCCACGCCCCGGGGAATATTCGGGAGGCTGGGATTATCGCGCTACATATAAACTATTAATTAACAGGTAATTGTAACAATCCTACTTCCCCGTCCCGCCGGTGGCTGTGGAAGGATCGTATCTTCTCCGGATGTCATAGTACAGCCCCGTGACCATGATAGCCCGGGATAAGGTGACTTAAAACCCAAGCAAAGATTGCTTTTCGAGATTCGTTTCTTTTTCCGGCCAGGCGGCTATATATTACCCCCACTACCAGCTAACCAATTCAGGCGTTGTGAAATGGTACACCAGAAACGGCGGATAAGGTTGATCCTAGCGGTGGATGCACTGCTTCTTGTTATGGGCGTATTGGGTACGTATCGCGTGGCGCTCAGGGCTGGCCTGCCTGCGAAACTGACCATGGACCGGGGTAGGGTAATCGTGCGGGAAATTGGCGATCAGGCATCGGGCACTACCTTGCGTCCGGGAGACACGATCCGCTCTGTCAATGGTCAGGCAGTCTCCATACTAGAAGATGTGGATTTCCTCATCGACCATTTATGGATCGGAGATACCACATCACTGGGAGTCGAAAGGGCTGGATCTGTTCTGACAACGTCGGTTCCCCTGGGCAGGTTCTATAACACACGGTACCTGATCATCCAATGTCTGGTTGGGAGCTTATACTTTTTCCTGGGTATTTTAGTGCTGATCAAGAAGCCCGGTGACAGGGCGGCGCCTGTCTTTCATTGGGCATCGGTAGCTGTGGGTACTATGGTGATGACCACCTGGGCCAGTTACGCTATTAAGCCTGTCGGCCTGGGACAAGCCGTCCAGGTGCTGGATTTAGCAGCCAACGCCGCAATTCCGGCATTGTTCGTACATCTCAGCTTTGTTTTTCCCCGGTACAAGGTAATGGCAGTGAGGAAGCTGATACCGATATTGTATGCCGTATCGGCGGGTCTTCTTATCTGGTCGGGGATTATGTTTCTGCGTGCCACCTTCCCGCCCTCTCTGGTCGGTTACCATCGTTTCCTGACGGTGTTCCATATTCTCCGCTGGTTCTTTTCGGCGTGTATCATCTTCGGAGTGGCAAACCTGCTCCACTCCTATTTCACCGCTATTGAGGAGCTGGAGCGCCGCAAACTCCGGTGGGTCATACTGGGGCTTGGCGTGGGGCCGCTCGGTTTCATTTTCCTCTGGGCTATCCCATACATCATCCTTTCCCGGCCCCTGGTAGCAGCGGACATTATCGTGCTTATCTCCGCCGTGGTGCCGGTTACCTTCGCCATCTCCATCGTCCGCTATCACATCCTGGACATCGACCTTATTTTCAACCGCGGCACCGTCTACACCATTGTACTGGGTACCCTGTTGACGATATACGCGCTGCTGGTAGGCGTTGCGGCGGTAGTGATCGGTACTTTCACCGTTAAAGCATCGTTGATTGCCTCGGGCCTGGCCGCGACGGCGGTGGCGCTGCTTTTCGAACCCATACGGCGCGCTGTGCAGCAGTTTGTGGATCGGACTTTTTTCCGGGTTAGATACAATTATCGGGAAGCCCAGCGACAATTTGTCGAAGAGCTTACCCGTTGTGTGGATGTCCAGCAGCTGGCCGATCTCATTGTCAGCCGGACGGACGATCTGCTCCTGTTGGAGCAGATCGGATTTTTCAGCATGGAGAGTCCTGACCGCAGGCCGGTCCTGCTGGCGCACAGAAATGGCAACCGGTTACTGACCACAGATGTTACGGAAGGAGTGAGCGGGCTGCAGCCCCCTCTGCGGCTCCCCCTGGCGCTGGACGACCGGCTCGAACCCGGTGTGCCCCACGACTCAGCAGACCCCGACCTGTTCCACGATCGGGGAATCGCGCTGGTCTTTTCGGTGACATCCGAGCGTTTTGAAACCCTGGCTCTGCTCGTCCTGGGAGCCAAAAAGTCGGGAGCGCGGTTCAATATCGAAGATATGGATCTGCTCCGTTCCGTAGCCTCCCAGACTGGTCAGGCCCTCGCACGTATCACCCTCCAACAGAAGCTGGTACTGGAACGGGCGGAGACCCAGCGCTTGGAGGAACTGAATCGGCTCAAGTCCTACTTCGTTTCCAGTGTTTCCCACGAGCTGAAAACGCCCCTTACCTCAATCAGGTTGTTTGCTGAATTGCTCCAGTCGCAGAAAAAGGTTACCGCCAAACAGAAGCAGGAATACCTGGAAATCATCGGGGGCGAAAGCGAACGGTTAACCGCGCTCATCGAAAACGTCCTCGATTTCGCTAAGGTGGAACGGGGCGTGAAAGAGTACCGCTTTGCCAATGTCAAACTTAATGAGCTGGTGCAGAAGGTGTTGAAGTCGCTGCGCTACCAGTTCAAAATGCGGCAGTTTCAGGTGCGGGTTGACCTTGACCGGCGGGAGAGTATCATTCACGCCGACCCTGATGCGGTCATTGAATCCCTGACGAATCTGCTTTCTAACGCCATGAAGTTCTCCCGGGAGAAGAAACGGGTAACCGTGTCAACTTTCCGCCAGGAAGGCTTTGCCGGCGTCGCGGTTGAGGACCAGGGGATCGGAATCTCCCAGGATGACCTGGAGCATATCTTTGACCCATTTTATCGGGTGCAGGAGGATGCGGCGCAGCCGTCGGCGGGGACCGGGCTGGGACTGGCCCTGGTCAAACACGTCATGGAGGCGCACCAGGGGAAAATCGAAGTACGTAGCGAGCTCGGAAAAAGGAGCACATTCACCCTGCTGTTCCCGCTGGAGGTAGATGATGAGACGCATACTGATCGTTGAGGACGATCCGGCCATCCTGAAAGGCCTGGAAGCCAGCCTGGGGGAGGAACACTACCAGGTTCTGTCAGCCATGGACGGTGAGGAGGGCTACCGGCTGGCCAGGGAGGAGAATGTCGACCTGATCATCCTCGACATAATGCTGCCCGGGAAGAACGGCGACGAAATCTGCCGCGACCTGCGCGCAGAAGGAATTGAGACGCCGATTCTCATGCTGACCAGTAAAAAGGAGGAAATGGACAAGGTTCTGGGGCTGGAGCTGGGCGCCGACGACTACATGACCAAGCCCTTCAGCGTGCGCGAACTGCAGGCGCGCATCCGGGCCCTGCTGCGGCGGCACAAGGGGGCCAGGAAGGAGATTGACGAGTACACGTTCGGCGACGTGCACGTTGATTTCAAACGGCAGGAGGCCGATAAGGCAGGGACCCCGGTCAAGCTGTCAGCGAAGGAATTTGAGGTTCTGAAATACTTTGTCCAGCACGAGGGGGAGG
>Ga0209976_10002252_pt1 | contig 11009 bp, 10 predicted proteins | sample SumtaG_FD_182806 | JGI IMG/M metagenome (GOLD analysis project Ga0209976, IMG submission 182806) | Deep subsurface microbial communities from Indian Ocean to uncover new lineages of life (NeLLi) - Sumatra_00157 metaG (SPAdes) (version 2) | ecosystem: Environmental > Aquatic > Marine > Oceanic >... | reverse complement strand
CTCCAAGAGAAATAGAATCCAAACCTAAATCATTAACAAGAAGATTCCATTTAATAAGAACTTCTAAATTATCCACTAATAAATTAGAACCTAACATGCCAAGAGTTTCATATTCTGGACGGGTTACCCATTTACCTTCATACTCCATAAAACCTCGACATGCGGTAGGACAATTAAAGCATCCGTGCATTTTAACCTCTCCACGTTCGCGCATAGCTTTTGCTCCAATTTTCTTAACTCCTGTCCATCGCCCTATCGTATAATTCTTAAGAATTACATCTCCTACACTGGCCATAGAATCCAAATGTACAGGTGTTCCCGACTCCCCCAAAACCATACCTAAGGCTGATCTCTTTAACAATTCCCTTACTTTTTTTGCTGCTTCAGATACACCTTCCTTATCTTCAACAGGAATTTGACCAGTACCTCGTACTGCAATAGCCTTTAACTTTTTACTACCCATTACTGCCCCCATACCACAGCGTCCGGCTGCATGATGCTTATCATTAATGATACATGCAAAATTTACGAGATTCTCGCCAGCCGGTCCAATGGTGGCAACTTTAATTTTGTCATCTCCAAGTGAATTTATAATTTCATCATTAGCTTCTTGAGTTCCTTTTCCCCATAGTCCTGAAGCGTCTTTTATCTCAACCGTATCATCTTTAATCCATAAATAAGCGGGACTTTCACTTTTTCCCTTAATAATTAACATATCAAATCCAGCTGCCTTAAGCTCTTTACCAAAAAATCCCCCTGAAGAGGCCTCACCTAATATTTTAGTTAACGGAGACTTTGCTATAACAAAATGTCGACCGCAAAATGGCACTGCAGTACCACAAAACGGGCCAACTGAAAAAATTAGAAGGTTATTTTCATCGAAAGGATCGATATCAGCCGGAACTTCTCTTGTAAATATCGCTGCAGCAACTCCTGCTCCCCCAATAAATTTCTCTTCGTCCTCAGTAGCCATATCTTCAATTTTAATTTCATTAGTTCCTAAATCAACTCGAACTATTTTTCCCATTTACATTTCACCTTAGTTAAATTTTAAACATTAAATATCTGTTTATTGAATTCTTTGTTTTATTTGTTTATTAAATTTTCTTAGTTTTTTGAGCTCCATCAAAATTAGTTAATAAATTATAACAAAATCTCCGGGAGCAAAACTAATACCAGACTTCTTCCTATATGGTGGAGGCGAAACATGAAAATAATATTAATTTAAAGAAATTTAGAAATATTTTTAAACTATTATGTAAAATTATTATTTAATCCTTCTTTAAATTAAAACAGATAGAACTCCAATTAATATTTAGATGGTGGAAAATTTGGATAAAGGAAGATATTATAAGTATATGTTCTTAATTGCAGCAATTTATAATTGGATTGCCGGGATATTATTCCTAATTTTAACAACATTTTTTTTGCCTATTGCAGCATCTATGTTTGAAATGGAAGTTCCGCCTAGTTTGCAATTTGCTCATAGTTTTTTTGTTTTAGTAATAATTTTTGGGATTGGATTTTATCTCGTGAGCGTAAATATAGATAAAAATCATGGAATTGCACTTATGGGTGTAATTGAAAAATATTTGGTGGTACTAATCTATATTAGTTATATGGCCATCGGAGAGGCTGGAATAGCTGGTTTACCTATAATTATAGGAGATTTTATTTTTGGATGCCTTTTTCTTGAATTTCTGATTAATCATAAAAAACTATAGTATAAATTTAAATTTAATTTTTTTTTTCTTTTCAATTAATCAATTTCCAATCGCTTATCTGAAACCGTCAATTATTACTTCTAATTCGAAAAGTTAAAGCAACTAAAGAATTTATTATAATAATCAGCAACATTTTTAACTTTCAAACTTAATAAAATACATTAAGTTCAAGTAATGTCATTTTTCTCATGAGTTCGAAATATAATAAGATTTCAGAAACCCTTTCACAAAAATTTAAGGAAATTGTAGGGGAAGAAAATCATTTCTCTGAATTCGTAATTAGGTGGACATATGCGTTTGGACCTACGATTTTTGAAAAAGAATGGATACCTGATTTAATATTGATGCCTCAAACTACCAAACAAATTTCTGAGATCTTAAAACTAGCAAATGAGAATAGAATACCAGTAACTCCAAGAGGAAGTGGTACAAGTTTAAGTGCAGGACATTTACCGACTTTCGGAGGTATTGTGTTAGATGTAAGTAGGATGGATAGCATAATTTCTATTGATATTGAAAATAATATTGTAGAGGTTGAGCCTGGAGTAATTTGCGACGAGTTGAATGAGAAATTAAAACCTTATGGCTATTTTTTTCCACCAGATCCGGGTTCAAGTTCTGTTTGTACAATTGGAGGAATGGTTGCCACAAACGCGGGGGGTATACAGGCATTTAAGTACGGTGTTACCAAGAATTATGTCATGTATTTAGAGGTTGTGCTTTCAGATGGAGAAATATTAAACCTAGGCACTAAAGTCTTAAAATCAGTATCGTCATATAATTTAAAAGATCTAATCGTAGGATCTGAAGGAACTTTAGGAGTAATTACACAAATTGGCTTAAGAATTAGACCCTTACCTCAGAAAAGAAAGTTTGGTTTATTTATTTTCGACAACATCGAAGATTTAAGTGAAGCAGTGTTAGAAATAAGAAAAAGAGGAATTGTCCCAAACCTTTTAGAATTCATAGATAAAGTAGTGATTAAAGCTGTTTATGAATATTTAGGTGGAGAATTTTTGGATTACCCAATAGGTTATGTATTAATGGCTGAAGTAGATGGAGATAACGATTATGAAATTGAGGAAAATTTCTCGATTCTATTTGATATAATGATTCAAAAAAATCCGATTTTTCATAAAATTGCTGAAAGTCCAGAAGAAAGAGATAGATTAGTTAAAGCAAGAAAATCAAACTTCCCTGCATTATCGAGAATAAAGCCATCAGTCTGCACCGAAGATTGTTCGATTCCACTTACCGAATTCTGTAATGTAATTAAAAAAATTGAAAAAATTCCTGAAATAATAGGAGCATCTAACCTGTTAGTTGGTATTGTGTGTCATATGGAAGGTAATTTACATCCAAAATTTCTATTTAATGAAAATGACGAAAAAGATTTGGCAGATTTTCAAAAAGCTATGGATTATTTATACAAAGAAGTAATAATACCTTGTGGAGGGAGTATTACTGGAGAACATGGAATTGGAAAAATTAAAACACCTTATCTCCAGTTAGAACATAGCGAAGATGTAATTGATATAATGAGTCAGATAAAGAACTTATTAGATCCAAACTTAATACTTAATCCTGGCATAGGAAAAGGAGTTATTAGTAATCTCAAAAAAGTAAAAAATCCAAGAAATCTAAAAAATCAGCCAGGAAAAATTTTAGAACTAAATTGTAACAGATGTGGATTTTGTAATGTGTCTTGTCCTTCTAAAATTCATTATAAATCAGAAGCTTATACTCCGAGAGGAAGATTAAGCATTTTGAATGGATTAGTCTATGGGGATTTGAATTTAGAAAAGATTGATTTAATTAACGATATCATCCACACATGTACTTTATGTGGATTATGTTTAACTAGTTGCCCTGCTGGTGTTAAAACAAACGAAATTTTCGAAAAAGCAAGGGAAGTGCTTCATAAAATAACTAAGTGAAATGTTTTCGAATAAATTATATATTTAATTGTTCTAAAAATTTAACTTACTCTGGCCTCATCTGACTTGATTAATCCTAACAAATAAGGGATTGCCAAAAATGGAGCATATACCAACACAATTTCAAATAACGTATTATAGACAAACGCCCAAATTTCTAAAAAAGGATCTGCGCGACGTAAATTTGAATAAGACCCGTCGGGATTTTTAATGCCAACTTCAATCCAACGTTGCCCTGTTAACCAAGATAAATAATTCCACCACGAAGCCCATATAGTCAAAACTAATATCATATACAATCCTCTTTTTCGAGATTCAGAATCTGTTGTAATCAGCCAGTAAATAGCAGGGGAAATTATTATTGCTACACCTATTATTGCATTTAAAGAAAACATCTCCCTTCGGGAAGGAACTTCACCGCCAACATCTACGTTGTTATAATTTATTCCATTTCTCAACATTAATAGAAAGTATGCTAAAAAAATTGAAAATATTATTACATTCGTTTTTCGAGTCTCTTTATTCATTATTCTGTCCCCAAAATACATCCCCATTATTGCTATTGCCCCCGCTTCTGCCATCGCCTGTATTGGGATTGTGAGCCAGAGAAAATTAGTAACATTTAATCCAAAAAGGTATTTTTCTTGGAGGACTCGCCCGCCAGTTAATTGCATAGAAAGTTCAACAGCACTCCATATGAGTGTCCCGGTTAAGAAAACCCAGAAATAATCTAATCTCTTGTCATTCTTTTTATAATCATAGATGCAGACAAGAATTGCTAATATAGCGGTAATTAGCTTTCGTTCCCAATCAAATCCTACGCTCCCCCCTCTAATTAAAAATATACTCTCGAAAATCATATAATTACACATCAAATATTTTTAAAACTGTTAAGATCTATTTAATACAGTAATAAAAGTATTGATATTTATTTATGATTTTTGAAAAAACCTCATTTGGGAACATAACAATAGACGGAAGGAATTATAATCACGATGTTTATTTATTTACAGATGGAACTCTTCAAGAACGAGATAAAATCCATTCACCACGTATTGGTGGACACAGATCATTATCAGAATGGGAATTAGAACAAATCTTGAAAAATGATCCTGAAATTTTAATTATTGGAATGGGCCAATCTGGAGTTCTCCCTATGACAGATAGAGCCATTAATATGATTGAATCGGCTAAAAACGATAGAAATGTCCAAGTAATTCAAGGAAATACCCCTGACATTCTTGGTAAAACAAATGAAGCCTTAAAGTCGGGTAAGAAAGTTGCTGGAGTGTTTCATACAACGTGTTAAATCAAAAAATTTAGATTTCTCTATAAAATAAAAATTTATTGGCTTTTTAAGATTTGTTAATGATGGAATTCTTACAAAATATCAAAAATCCAAGCTCTCTCATCATATAAATTTTGAAAATCTTGAGGAATAAAAATTTTATTTTCTTTATTTGTAAAAAATGTTTTTTAACCAATTTCTATTTACATTTATAAACAGAGCTCGCCATCGGTTTCAAAACAATCAAAAAGAGAATCCAAGTGCTCGATATAATTTAACATTGAACCATACCACTTGTCTAAAAGGGTTTTGAATTGGACCTTTATGGATTCAACATCCCTCGCACTGTACACATAAAGATATCCTCTTTTGTTTGAATGCTTAAAACCTTTCATTTCTTCATAAGCTTTTAATGACATTGACTCTCGCTTAATAATATTAACCTCTGTTAAATTCTGAAGTACTCTTTGAATTGAACTTCTATCCATTTTGAAGAACTCAGTTAATTCTGAAGTACCAGTGTGAGCGTGTTTAAATAAATAAGAAAGTACATTAGATTCTAATTCGTTTAATCCTAAAATACATCTGAATAATTTTTTACTCTTAAAAATCCCTTTCTCATCTAATATAGATTCGTCTATTTTTTCTATTTCTTCTTCTTCTATTTCTTTTAATTGTTTTAATTGCCTAGTAATTATTTCCAGTCCTCATCACCTTAAAAATTAATAACTTAAGTAGTTTAATTCAAAATCTAATGATTATAGTCTTTAAGCCTTTCAAGAAATACCTTCAAGTTATTATAATTCATAGCCCCTACTACCTTATTGAGTACTTGACCCTTTCTAATAAATAGTGTTGTTGGAACGCCCGATATTCTATATTGCTGTGCTACAGAAGGGGTTTCATCTATATTAACTTTTACAAAAATAAATTCATTTTGGTATTCTTGCTGAAGTTTTTTAAATGTTGGTGCAAATGCTTTACATGGTCCGCACCATGCTGCCCAAAAATCAATTATGATAATTTTATCGTAATCATTTAATAATTTATTAAATTCATCTGCACTGTGAATTTCAATTACTTCTTTTGGTAATGAACTAAGTTTCATAAGCATTTCAGCTTTTTTTAATCGAATTTTTTCTAGCTCGTGGTCAGACATTTTAGTATTGATTTTTATGCACTACTTAAAAGTAATTGTGAAACTTTATTACACAACTAAAAAAAGCAAAACGAAAATATAAAGATCATTATTTTAAAAAAAATACATAACATAAGAACGAAAATAGAAAATTTTGCAATTAAAATTAGAAATTATTACCTTTTTGAATAATTCTTCCCACAAAAAATATCAAAAAGTGAAGTTTTCCTTTCCTTAATTAAGTATAAATCATGCTGTTATATATCTAAGCTCATTAAAAGTTTTCATACTAAACTATTTTAGCTAGGATTACTAAATAATTCTTAATGCAAATACATTCGCTCTACATATTAAAGAGTTCTGGCATTCCTTTATATACTAGGAATTTTACAGATGAATTTGAAAATGTAGATGTTAATTTGCTAACTCCTTTTTTCAGCGCAATTTTCACTTTCTCACAAGAACTTGTGAACCGAAAACTTGAAGAAATAGAGATGAGCGGATTAAGATTCACAATAAAAGAAGAAAATGATTTTATTTTTGTATTATTGTCAGACTCGAGTGTAAGTATCTTATTCACTTCGACTCGACTAATTAGCATTGCAGATGCATTTTTTAGAGAGTATTATCAATTGGATAAATTGAGGAAATTTACACAGATAGAAAATTCAAAATTTGATAAGATAATTGATTCAATCATCAAGGGAGAAGATGATTTACTTGAAAGTCGAAAAACTTATTCAAAAATAATTGAACTTTTCACAGGATTAATTTTAAAGAATGAAATTATAGGAGCTGCGCTATTGACGACAAAAGGCTCAATTTTATACAACTCCCTTCCAGACGAGTTATTATTGAATAGCATCCGAGAATTAGAATTAAGATTTATGTCAGGTACTTTAACTTTGCCTGAGATGTTTTATAGCTTAGAAAATGGCCAAAAAGTATTTTGCAGCATAATATCCAATATAGGTGCTTTTGATTTTTTTATTGTCTTACTTTTCGAAAAACGCGTTCCACTAGGAATGGCAGAAATGAATCTATTCAAATGCTCCAAAGCCATTGAAAAGTTAATTCTCGATGAAATTGAAATGATTAGTTCTTAAAACTAGTTTTTAAAACCTGAGTATAACGAACTTGATCTAATCGAATATAAAAAAATAATCTTTTTTTTCTTTAAATAATAGTTATTATTATGTTCGACATCATCATAGTCGGTGCTGGAATTACGGGTGCCACTTTCGCTCACAAAGTTTCAAAATTTGCGAAAACTCTTTTAATTGAAGGAAAAGACGAAAAAAGCAAAAAAGAAACAATACTAACAAATATTTTTCCAGAGCATAATTGTGAATTTTTAAGAGACATTGATTACTCAAATAAATCTCTTTTCCCATGTGTTCATTATAAGATAAACTATATGAGCCATAAATATAATGGAATTGTGGATTCTATGGAATTCGGTGCTCCCTTTGGGTATATCAGTTACACTGAAAAACTTATTGAACATTTAATTCAAAATTGCGAGGATAATGGTGGAACTATTGTATTTGATGAAAAAATATCAAAGATTTCAAGAGACAGTGAAAAAATTGATGTTATATCAAATAAAGGTAATACGTATTCAGGAAAGTTATTAGCAATTGCTACTGGTTCTTACGGATTTGAATTACAAAAATCCCTTGGTTTTGAGACTCCTGATTCATATAAGGGAGTTTATGTTCATCTTTATGGTGATGAGGATAGGTTAAAGGAACTCTCAGATTTTAACTATTTATTTCACATTAATCATAAGATAAGCGATAAAGGTCCATTTTTTATTAATAAAGGAAACGATCGACTATCAACGGGATTTTTAGGGAAGTCAAATGAAACCTATGAAGAAATCGTGCAGAAATTGAACAAAATTCTAGATAATTATAAACCAATTCAGCCCTATATTGCGGGATTAAAGAAGGGACCGGTTAAGCCGGTTATAGGCGAGATATCTAAGCATCCTATTAAAACTTTCTCTCGAGACAGGGCTATCGTATTAGGGGAGGCGGGGGGTTTAGTAACCTCCTTCTTTTATGAAGGATTATTAGGAGGAATTGTAAGTGCTGATATCGCTTCCAAAGTAATAGAACCACTATTAGAAAGCAACAGTAATTTTACTCGAAGCGAATTATATGAGTATGACAGAGAAATTAAAATACAATTATTGGATACATATTTTAAAAATGGAGCTGCCTCCGAATATCTTTTTTATAGCTCTGGTTCTGCTATGAAAATAATATGGGAAACCTATACTAAATTTATTACTGAAAATAGCACCATTAGAAGAAATGTTTGGGAAGCGATTCGAAGTATTGAAGGCTACGATGTCAAAAGAGATCGATGGCTTGGCGAGCAAATTTTCAAAAATTTGCCTTTTTTAACGAAAATTACACTTGGGCCATTGTTTTTAAAGGCCATGTTTAAGTAGATTACTAAATAGAAAAAAATAATAAAAAATTTTTAGATTGTATATTTTCTACTTCTTTAGTATTAATTTTTCTAACCAAGTGGGAAGGAAAAATCCGCTATAGAAAAAAAATGCCCCTAAGATTACGAGTATCCGATATATAGTTATAGTAATAAGATTTAATGGTGTTAATCCATCTAATGCAATCCCGATAGAAAATGTTATAAACGCTCCAATAAGTAACTTTCCCTTAAGTCTTATTGCGGGATCTTCAGCACTTAATGTTTTGATAGCAAATATTATTCCTGTAATCACAAAAGTTCCTAACACGATAAGGAAGTAATAGAGTGCAAATGATATGTACTCTCCATCGACAAGACTAGTTCTCACCACAATTAAAGAGGGACTCGTAAAAAGAAAATACAAATAGAATATCTCCCAGATTATTCCAGTAATCACTACTAAACTTAATATAACCTTCTGCTTGCTTTTATACACTAAATCGGTAAAAACTACCAACCAGCTGAAAAGTCCAAGTGGAATTAGAAATGCGCCTATAAAAAAGTATTGTACATCCGTTAGTGTTTCATTGGTTAACACAACCATTATAAAAGAAATAGCAACAGGCCAATACGTTTCACATATTATCAACCAAGTTAAGCCTGCAAATAATAAACCCCTTTTTTTATGTTCGAAAAATTTTAAGATTAATTTGACAGCAACTAATATAGAAATTACTACAAATATAGCGCCAGTTAACCCATTGTAAAATTCCATAAATTCTAAAACCATATAATCCCCTAGTTTTTTCATAAAAATTTTAAATTTAATAATTATATCATCGTTCAAATAAAGAATTTATGGATCTTCTTTAATAGTTCTTAAATGTTCCATCATTCCAGTACCAATTTCTCCGGTATCTAAATTTGTCATTTTAACCATCTGTTCGAATAATTCAGTATAGCCACCCGGAAATTGTCTGGCAAATCGCACGAATGATGTTTTATTAATTCTTTCTGCCTTGACTCTGTATTCATTGCCTCCTTTATCCTTCATGTAATAAGTTGCAGTAAGCGGGCTGTTAAATTTATCTGTATCATTAACCGTCTCAATTTCAAATTCAGCGAGAGGTATCGATCCATCTTTATCTGAGAGGGAACCTGATAAATCGATTCGATTTTTTCGATAATCCTTTCTCATACCGCAATTCCAATCTTTAAATTGAAAATGGGTTGCATACCATTTTTCGAACTCAAACCAATCTCGAAAACCCCAACTTTTATCTCTCTGACCATAACCGTTTATTTTTTTTGTTGTTCCATCTTTAAATTTAATTTCTCCTGTAATAATTCCTGAGGCTTCAAAGTGGCGGTGCCACGATGCCGAGGAGTCCCTTCCAAAATCATACAGATAAAATCTTGTGTCAAAGGTTAAATCTAATTGAACTTTCCTTCCTTTGTATGATATTTGCCATGTTTGGAGGGGTTTAATACATTTATAGGCAAGTTTTTTCTCCTGGAGCATTAGATTAATGTCGTTTTTAAATTGTTCTAATTCAGGTTCCCTATAATAAAATTCCCTATTTCCATCCCAAAAAAGAAGAAACACAAATTCCTTACGGTTTTCATTCGGTACTATTCCAATAGTAGAAAATCCTGATATGTTGCTCTCAAGATCTGCCCAATTCCAATAATATGCCTCTCTCCATTTTAACTCATCGGTTGGTTGATGTAGGTGATCATCAGCATCAACATAATCAATTTTTTTTATTTTTGATCTCAGTAGTATCAATCCTCCGGAAATAAATAAAGAGATGGCCCCCCTTTCTTTTTCTTTGCTTTACTTCTAAAGTGCCTTGTAATGCCTTGATCAAAATCGTTTTCCATGAATTCAGGAACATATTTTTCCATCGTCCTTTCTGTAAGATCCCAGTTGATCTCATCAGTAATTCCAACAAAATTAGTATAACGAGCATAACCATAACAATATGCATAAGCTCCTGCGATTAATCGCTGTTTTCTGTCCCATTTTGTGAATTTTAAATATAATTCTCTCTGAGCTTTAGTTGCATATTCGAAAAATGGTTCTAACACATCTAATTCAATTGGTTTTACATCATCTCCATCACGAGTAAATAAAGCTGCTCCGGTAATTCTATCTCCCCATGCTACTGGTTCTGTAGTCATTGTCGCGAAACTATCTACAGTTGCTTTCACATTTTTTAATCGATAAACAAAAGCAATATTACTGTAAGGAGCTTTAGCTTCAGTTTCCGACCAAGGGAAATGAGGCTTGCCACCATCATAGAGATGTGAAATTTCTCTAAAAACCAATATCTCCTCATCATTAATTTTATATGGACCATGATCACATAATTTTGCCCTTGCTTCACATTCATCCAAAAATGAAAAAACTTCGAGATTGGCCATTGTTTTTCTAATTTTAACAGCTTCTTCATTGGAAACTGCTTTAATATGTTCCA
>Ga0209976_10002250_pt1 | contig 11018 bp, 8 predicted proteins | sample SumtaG_FD_182806 | JGI IMG/M metagenome (GOLD analysis project Ga0209976, IMG submission 182806) | Deep subsurface microbial communities from Indian Ocean to uncover new lineages of life (NeLLi) - Sumatra_00157 metaG (SPAdes) (version 2) | ecosystem: Environmental > Aquatic > Marine > Oceanic >... | reverse complement strand
AGCCAGGCATTGTGCAAATGGGTAAAGCTGCCCTCGCCAAGCAGAGGATTTTCAGTGATTTGTGGAGTTCTGTATATGCCACTGCCAAGAAGAAGGTTCCCCGCCATAGCGAACCCTTCACCAAAGAGCCAGTTATGCTTCAGTTGCTGCCAGGCTACCTGCCACATGAAAATCCTCCCAGTCAGCTGAAAGAAGGTATCTCCCTGCCCCCTAATCATAAATCGGACAACAGCCATTCCCCACTGGAGGATGATAATAGAGACAAAGGGAATGCTGATGGACATAAAAGCAGACCGGAGAAGGACGGCATCTCTGCTCCGATCCCGCAGATAATAAGTTGATGCCAACAAGTACAAAGCAACACCAATGAGTGCGATAGTTGGGGTACGAGATTTCGTAAGAACGATCTGAATCAGGACCGCAAGGCAAATCAAGTAGTGGAGAAGTCGGGAAGGTCCTTTTCTATAGAAAGTATAGCCAATCCAGATGGTGAGAAATAGCGCAAGGAGGTTGCCGTAGGAAACGGGATGAAGGTATATGCCCCTAAACCGCTGTACGCCCATTAACGAATCCCAGCTGCCGGGACTCATCATCAAAATTCCGCTGACCAGGGCCACTACAAGAATTACGCGACCAATGGACCATAATAGTCGCATGCATTCTTGCTCGGAGCGGCACATCCTAACCGCATGAAAGGCGATGAGTACAAGGGAAAGATAAATGAAGTAGTAGGACAACGAATAAATCGTGTTTGAGCTATGAAAGACACTTATAAACCCTGCCAACAGGTACCCCGCCACCACATAATGAATGGCGGTGAACCGGCGGAAATGACTAGGATGCGCCAAGCTCCATAAGGCGGCAATAACGATAGGTATCGCAAACAGGATTAGTTTCGCATAGAAATTCACGAAATAAAAATTAGCAATAACCACCGCCACGACTACGGAAATGAATCCTATTTTTTCTAGTTGCGTCATACTTGTTTCTATAAAGATGTTAGGTGCGAGACCTCCAACTGGGCTGCCTTGATGCGTCTCCTTTGCTCATGGAAACCCAGCTGATGGAAATCAAGCGCCACAGTATCCTGGACCTGCCTTATTTCCGCTCAAAGACATACATGACGTCAGCATCGTTTGGCTTTACGAAAAGACACCTTTAGATTGAAAAGTGATTTTTCAATTCGCCCTCAATTCTCGAAAGAGGATACTCACGCCAGCCGATCCTCCCGGCTGGTCGTTATCTGCGGGAATGCATCGGGAGTGAGTCCTGCGGTACTGCCGCCTATACTTATCCCCAGCCCGCGCAAGGCGGCCAGTCCCCCCACCAATCCCCTGGAACCCTCGGATTCAATTTCACGGATCAGTTTCACCTTGGCCGTAAATGGCAAGAACCGCTCCTCCATGTCCGGGGATATACTATCTGGATTTATACTTTCCACAGTGTTTCTGCCTACTCGTCCTTTTCTCCCCGAGATCCAATTGAATAGCCATAAATCTCTCGGGCACGGATTGGGGTAACGCACCCGAGACGGGAGTGAAAGCCAGGCCGATTCCTGCTTGAGTGCCAAACCTTCAGTGGAGACAAAACAGGTAGGCCCGCTCATTTAACTGGCCTTGGCTGCATTCTGTAAAATCCCCATAAAAGCAACACAGGCATCAAACCGTTTCTCCGATTTCAGATGGATAAAACTGCTGGAAAATTGGTTGGCACTCCTTCAAAACCTTTTCCTTTTGCGCGGTATTAAGAAGATTCATTAAGGCATTATCCCGGCTTTTATCGATCAGATTCCCGACGTATTCCCCTTTTATGTAGGGGATCAGCGGCAGGGTCGCATCGAAGACCAGGTTTTTGTCAAGGTAGTTTACCGCGTCTCGAAGTGTAGCCTTTGGGTTGAGAATCAGATCTTCATATTTAATGACATGGACAACAGGTAGCTTGCTGATCCAGAGCAGGTTGGGGATATAGCGTTGATAAATCCGGATAGCCAGGTTCAGGTCCTGATAGTTTCTTTTATAAAGTGACGCAATGTTCGTGATGGGATTCCTGAGTATAAGAATAATCTTGCGGGTCTGGTAGAACGGGACAATCCATTCCGCATAGTAAGTATGGATAGGGGTTTTTTCTCCGTAAATAACGGTATCATTGTTGGCGTAGGCCTTGGCAATCTGATCATAAGTACCATTCAGCAGATCTACTAGTGCAATTGAGCCCGAGTGCTCAGCAATCTGCCCCAGATCGAGATGGGTTCTGTAAACCGCAATCCAGGACTCACCGGTAGGCGAGGTCTGTTCAGAGCGCAACGATCCGAGCCCGGCACCGAGGAGATCGTGAAATCTCCTCGCTTCCTTGTAAGTGATCACCGTGTCCGCTTGCAGATTCTGCACAGATCGAAGGAGGTACGGTTCCTTTCTGATGCTCCGGACCAGTTTACTAAATGGCCGGATTCTCTTTCCCACCCAACGGTACAATTGTAGCATCCCGCTGCCCACCTTCACAGCCTGGGACTTGATGAACATGTCGTAGATGAAGCTGTCATTCAGCACAAAGATGCCAGGCTGGGAACCTAGAAGAAAAGAAAGGAGGGTCGTCCCTGACCTCTCCACACCGAAAACGAAAAAGTCTGGACTCTTCATATAGCACCTGTCGATCTGATTGATTCAAAAGTCATGAAAGCCGACGGGAGAAGGACGGCATCTCTGCTCCGATCCCGCAGATAATAAGTTGATGCGAACAAATACCAAGTTACACCGAGGAGGGCGAATAATGGAGTGCGAGACCTGCAACTGGGCTGCCTTTATGCGCCTCCTTTGATCATGGAAACCCAGCTGATGGAAATCAAGCGCCACAGTATCTTGGACCTGCCTTATTTCCGCTCTAAGACATACTGAACATGCTGATCGTTTGGCTTTACGAAAAGACGTCTTTGGATTGAAAAGTGATTTTTCAATTCGTCCTCGATTCTCGAAAGAGGATACTCCCGCCATCCAGCCTCCCACTTATGGTGGCCTTTTGGCACGTACTTCCGCCAGAAGAACGGAATTCTTCCGCCTATTCTTGCCTCACGAGTACCACGTCGCGCGACAGCGAAATGCAGCCGCATAGTAATTCCTGCATAGGGCAAAGAGATGAGGGCATACTTTTCTGTCACTTCAGAGATCTGCCTCAAGCAATTGCCGAAGTCCTCATAGGGTAAATGTTCAAGAATCTGAAAGCAACATACCATATCAAAACTGCGGGGGACAAAATGCTCATTCAACTGGCGCACATCGCCAATGACATCCGGTTTTAATTCCGGTGCATTATCGAAGCCGGTAACTTCGAATCCTTGAGATTTTAGGACAACGTACAGCACCTTGTGGCCCACACCAACCTCTAGTATCTTGCGAGGCTTGAGGTCAAGAATATGCTCAAGTTGGGTATAATACTTCTGCCATCTCAGGTCACTAACATAGCAACGGAAATCAGCAATGGTCATTTTGATTGCTACAGCCCCTGTCCTTACTGAAATGAATCGCTGTCCTATTTAATGCCTAGGTTCTTTAAGAGAGAAAACTCGTACTTGCGGACATTCTTATTCCAAATTACCATGAGTTGGAACAGTATGAATGTAAGCAGGAGGAAGGCGGCGAAGTAGACAATTGATACAATGGCTTCCTTTCCCTCGACAGCCAACCCAAGGGAGCTGGTGAGAAAGTTCGCCGCCCAAGCCCCCATTATCCCTAAACCGAGAAACAAAAAGATGGTCGGCATCGCCAGGGGTACGAATTCAAAGGACCGCTTAGCCAGTCGCTGTATTATTATGGTCAGCACCGTGTAGGAGATCGCGGTGCTCATGGCTGCGCCTACAATCCCATATCGTTGGATAAGCAGAGCGTTGCCAATCAGGTTGAGGAGAGCCGCGACGAGACTGCTCAGCGCGTTGTACTGGGTCTTTTTCACCAGCATCAGTATTCGATATTGGTAGGTGGTCATTACCCAGAAAAAAGCGCTGAGAGTGACGAGCTGGATGACGCTCAACGGCACCCCGCTATAGGCTTCACCGAAAACGAAGTCCAGCAGCTGCTTTCCATAGATGATCGCAAAACCGGTGGTAGGCGCCAGGAAGAGGAGCAGGAGATAGCCCGCCTTTTTATAGAGGCGGGCCGCCTCTGCCTGGTTCCCGGAATCGAATGACCTCATCATGTGCGGCATGACAGCAGCCCCAATGAAGGGAAACCCGAGGGCAAAGGTTCTGAAAAACAGCTCATAGGCCGCCGAATAGACGCCAACATCGGCCGTGCCGTGGTAGTATTCAATAAAGTAGCGATTGGAGATCGACATGATCTGGTGCCCGATTGTAGCCAGGCTGAGGGGAAAACCGTAGATGACAAACGTCCTGAGCATGGGCCAGGAGATCCTGGCCGCCCCGCTGAGGGTGCCGAGGATGGATTTCCAGGGAATAAAGAATGCCATTACCCCCAGCTTACCCGCTGCCAGAAAGGCCAACAGCCCCAGGAGATCAGGCCCATGCAGCGCCAGGTAGCCACTTCCCATACCCACCGATACGATTGTCCCCAATAAGGCTAGCTTGTTCAGATTAACAATATCCATGGTTGCCCGCCTGACCATCTTGAGGGCATTAAAAAGGCTCACGGATGCAAGGGTCATCGCACCAACAGCGAGCCAGGGCAGGATGGGTGACAGCCTCAGTAGCCGGAAGATAACTACCAGGATACCCACTCCGAGGCCAAGGGTGACAAGAAAGGCAAGTGTAAGGTTGGTCCGGTATGCTGCCCGGGCCTCATCGGTGGGAAGCAAGGTTTTGTCAGCGTGAAACCTGAAGATGTCGTGGGATATCCATCCCTGGAGGATAAGTGCCAGCATCCGCGTCGTGACAAGAACCAGGATATATTTCCCGAAGACGGTAGGGCCAAGCGTTCGGGAAAAATAGACCACACCCAGAAAGCTGATAACAGGCGGCAGGATCGTAGCCGGAATATACCCGATGATGTCGGTAGTGACTTTAGACAGCCGGGGCATTACCTCTATTCCACTAAGTAATAAAAACCGCCAACCGGGTAGCCGTTAAGTAATCCCTTACCAACCTATCACAGACCGATTGGGTTTCCGGGGTCAAATCTTCCCAGCTGAGTTACAATGGTTTCCCGCAGCTCCTGGGCCAATCGGGCATGCTCAGCCACCCGGTTATGTCGTTCACCTTGATCCTCTTCCAGGTTATACAATTCGTCACTGCCGTTTGACTTCATCGCGTACTTCCAGCTGTTCTGCACTACTCCCTTTACGGCAAAGTCCCACTTGAGGAAATCAACCTGAGGGTCAATAGTTCTGAGGGTAGCGGCAATGTCACCGGGGCAACCATCTTCAAAAAAAACGGACCGGTCACTGCGTCCGTGGAGAAAACCAGGATCGAGAATACATTCCCCCTCGCCTCCCAGGCGCTCGTTGATCTCCAACAGCTTTAAGAACGCATTGGGTATATCGGCGTGGGTGACCAGGTTCGAAACCCGATGCGGCTGAATCCATTCGGGGCCGAAAATCAACAATGGCACCCGTATGATTTCCTGGTAATAAGAAAAATTATGACCGAGCAGCTCATGCTCACCCAGCATTTCTCCATGGTCACTGGTGATGATCCAGATGGTGTTGTTGCGATAGCCCTCCTTTTCAGCCCACCGGAATAGCGCGGCCAGGCAGAAGTCCATATAATTCACGCTGGCCGCATAAAGCAAACGGATGGTCTGTAGGTCGTCCTTATCCAGGAACTTCTCGTCGCACAGATATTTGTGGGCGACGCGAACAGACTTCTTCCTGATCTGGTGAACTTTCTGCCTCAGTTTCAGATAGGATCGGTAGTTAAAGCCGGGTTGGCGGAGCAGGAACGGCCATTTTTTGTGCCTTGGCACCGAGTACCAGGCATTGAAAAACCATAGATGGACATGGGCGAACAAGGGGCCTTCTTGACGATTCCGGAGAAATTCCTTAAACCGGTTCAGACTATAATACAGGCGGCAATCGGGGCCTAAAAGACTGTTATAGGCCAAAGCCTTCAGTATTCCCCATCTATAAGAATCGAGTCCAAGCAGGTGTTTAGCGCCATGGACTCTCTTAATATCAAACGTGTCGATGGTGGTATTAAATCCTCTAACAATGGATCTTTCTTTGGAAATATACCTTGAGCCTGTACCTACCATCATGGTCTCATAACCGTTGGCACTTAAGACATCCGCCAATGTTCTTTTTACAAGTTGTGTATCAATCCCAGCCAGGATACGGTGTTGGCTTGGGTAAAGGCCGGTATAGAGGCTTACAATAGCGGGATCGGTCCACAGGCCTGCTGCATAGGCATTTGTAAAGACTGTGCTGTTCTCGGCCAGCTTATCGAGAAAAGGGGTTACGCCTTGGGTTTGACCATATAGCGAGACATGATCCCGGCGTAATGAATCTATTGTAATGAGGAAAATATCAGGTTTCACGCTGTCCCTGAGATGACTTGCTATACCTGGTTTTTATGCTTTCTCTGGAGCCACCGCGGAACAATTGTCACTTTGATCTCTTCAAGGCTATGTTCTTGAGATTTATCACCACTCAGGTTATTAATAAATTGCACAATATAGGCCAAGCCTACTCCTGTAAAAAGGCCTAGCATGAGGCTCATTACCACGATTAGTTTCCGCCTCGGAGCGCTGGGCTTATTGGGTGGCACGGGTGCCTCCACCACGGTAATCACCGGCTGTTCGTGCTGTAGTTCGATCTCGGCCTGCATCATCTGGGTTTGAAGTTCCCGGTAAAGATCCGTTTTAATATCTACCTGTCTTTGCAGCCGCTCCACTTCGAACCTGAGGCGGGCAGTCTGTGGGTCCTGATTGGCGTCAAGGAACCGGGCAAGATATCCTTCGGCTTCTTCCAGGTCAACACGGACCTCGTTAAAGCGTGCCTGAATAAACTTCAGGTTCTCCCGAGCCTTTTCCGTATACAGATCCTGCACCCTTAGCCGAAGATTATCAATCAGCGTAACTACGAGCTGGGCCGAAAGAAAAGGGTCCTTAGTCGTGGTTGAAATAATCATCATCCCGCTGCTTCGGGAAATATTTGTCGTAAGCAAAGTTCTCAACGATTTGATACTCTCATATTCATCCTCGGTGAGAGTGGCTATTTCGCTCACCTCCTCGGAGACTTCGTCAACAGAATCAACTCCCCGAACCAGACGCAGGATATTCCCAGGCAGATCGATTGTCACAGCCCGGATACCTTTTGCCAGCGTTTTGAGCAGACCTGGTTGCCTCTTCTGGAATGCTACCAAACTCATGGAGGTATCGAGATCATTAAAATAAAACGGGCTCCTGGCGACCGCGAGCAGCAGCTCCCTGCTCATCAGGATTTCCGGGTAACTTTCTTCAGTCAGCCCGGATGCTCCGCCCCCGATGTTGATGCCGAACCCCCTCAGCGCAGCCAGACCAGAAAGGCCGCCGGCCTCTTGACTGGCCGACTCACGGATAACTTTCGCAGTGGCCGTATACTTTGTCGGACTTAAAATGGCGAGTGTTAAACCTGCGATGAGCGACAGGCCAACGGTCCAGCCGATGACTTTCCGACGTTGAATCAGTACTAACAGGAGATCGATAAATGAATAATCCTCCTCGGTATTAACAGAGGAGACGGGTATATCTGGGACTCCTAATTTCTTTTCAGGTATGATTTCCGAACTCATGATAATCCTGACTCGGGGTATTCATAACCACTATATATGAATTGAATGCCTGATACATTTTGTCCTATATGTTGAAACCTTAGATGTGAATTTCAGTTCCATTATTAATGTTAGTCATATCTTACCCATTAGATCAAAGCAAATATGGCTATTTTCCGGAGCAAGGACACGCCTGTTGAGCGGCTCCAGGCCGGCGATGAGACCATCAACCTTATCAACCAGAACCTTCACCGGGGTCACTCCCTCAGCTTACCGAATACTCGGCATCGCCCACCAGCATGTCGCAAATGGTAAGGAGCCATATCTGGTGGATGGACTCCACGATGTTGTAGGCTTTGCTGTCCACCCAGAAGTTGATGTCGCCCAGAGCCTTGAGGGGATTGTCTGGGGCTTGGCCTGTAAAAGTAACCACTATATGACCGGCCTGTCGGGAATATTCAGCCGCCCGCACCATGTTGGGCGAACGACCGCTGGAGCTGATCAGCACCACCACATCGCCCGGATCGCTATAATGTTCGATGGCCTTTGCCACCCAATGCTCATAGCCATAGTCGTTAGCAAAACAGGTGATGAGGTCGGCCTCGTTGAAGTTGATGGCCCGGACTTGGGCCTGCTTGGTATAATCTACTGCGCAATGGCTGGAGATTGCGGCGCTGGCGCCGTTGCCGGCGAAAATCAGCTTGCTGCCCCTCTTTTTGACTTCCAGTGCGCAATCCCGAAAGGCGATCAGCTGCTCCGTCACATCGGTCTCAAAGAGGCCTTGCCGGTAACGCTCGAAATACTGTTTAAGAAAAACCTGGTCGTCCAATATTAGATCCTATTTGTTGAGGTATATCTTATCTATGATTCTCATGAGCCTCAAGGCGTCGCCGGAATTACCGATCTCGATGGGCTGATCCCGCTCAATGGCGTCAAAGAAGCGGCCAATCTCTGAACGCCAGGAAGTATCTGTATGGTAGGTTATCTGTTCCTCATCTTCCCATGTTGCGGTTGGTGCAGTAGACCGGTTTCTTGCGATGGCGAGCACTTCGTCGCCATACGTTCCTGAGGATGTCTTAAGGTCGATATGTCGTGATATTGTATCCTGGCATATTGAAATTGTAGTAGAAAGCCAGATTCCAAGAGAACTTATTGGTATCACTCAGATTATTTGCCTCCGGATTGAAGGGATCAAAGCCAGCGTTCTGCCAATTGGTCTTGCATACACCGAGCTCAATCCAAAGGTCGGTAAGTAACCGAGGGAACAACTGCCAGGCGACGAAAATATCTAAAGTTCTGAATGTTTCTGTGGGACCCGAAAAGCGCTCGTACCAGATAGATTTGTACTGATTGTAGATCATCTCTTCGGTTTGCTGGCCCCGTTTTGCATACAGGTACTGAGCGGTGATTCGAAACATCAGTAGAGGAACGGTATAAGCTGCCAGTAGACTCTGTGCGTGGGGTCCTATCCAATGTCCAACCGGATAGTTGTAAGTGTAAAAATCGTTTATTGGAGATCTGTGTCTATTGATGCGGTGATCAGTCCAGGTACCTTCGACTATCAGATGATCGTTGTCTCTAACTAACGAAGTAGCCTGGATGCCGGCTTGCCAGGCAAACCAATTTCGATTATTCTCCTTGTCGAAAGTCCGTACAGGACGCCACTCATCCATAAGAAAGACACCATAGACTTTCAGCTTCGATAGAGGCCGCCAGGTCAAGTCAGCGCTCATTTGGAGATTATCAGTGTCAGCCAGGTAATGTTCCGCCCAAAAGAGCGGAACGAAGGAGATGAGATATATTGGCTCTACCCGCCGGCCACCATAGATAAGGGTTTCGGTTAATCCGATGCTAATAGACTCCCACGGCGACCATTCCAGTCGGCGGCCAACCACATAGCGATCCAAGTAGATTTTCTGGGTACCATACCTGCCGCCACCATATAGGCGGGTTCGGTGTGTGTCAACCAGTGCACTGAATAGTACACCATGAAAGGACGAGAATGATATATTTGGAGTGACCTGCCAATCAAAGCCGAATTGGGGGTAGGAAGGAGGTTTGTTGGAAATAGTCAGCGAATGAACACCGGGACCATATGACCGGGAGAACTTGCCGAAAAATATATCCAGGTCGCCCAAATCGTAGGATATCATAACTTCCGAAAAGTCGGTGTCTGTCATATTTGGATCATCAGATCCATGCTGCCCCCAGGTAAAGCCTTGCTCCGGTGATAGGCGGTTTAGCGGTAGCCGGTCGAGCCCGAAGAACCGCATGAGTATTATATCTCCGCTGACCTTCCAGGCGCCATACTTTCCGTCGCCGTGTAATCCCCAGCCCGCCAGAGAAACCGGATCCGTTGAGGACTGCCAAAGGCCTCCAGTAGTCCGGTGAATGCCAAAAAATATCGGCTTAAGAGTGATATCCTTTGAATACAGCCAGGTCGTCGTGGCTAACAGTACGATCGTTAAAATGGCGCTGCGCCTTTGAATACGATAGTATCGTTGGCAAGGCCATGGAAGGATTCCAAACTTCATTGACTGAGCCCTACTTGGTTACGTCCTATCGAGATATGAGTGAAGCCACGCTCACGAAGGTAGTCGGAGTTGAATTGGTTGCGGCCATCAAAAATCACCGGTTCAGCCATCAGCTGCTTCATTCGGATAAATTCCGGCCTGCGAAACTGGTGCCATTCGGTAACCAGCACCAGTGCATCAACACCTTCCAAGCAGTGATACATATCCTTAGAATATTCTATCGGAAGAGAGTACATTCGCTCAAAAGCCTCTTTGGCTACAGGATCGAAGGTTCTTAGCTTCGCTCCATACTTAAGTAGACCCTCAATAATCTGCGCTGCCGGTGACTCACGGACATCGTCGGTCTCGGGTTTGTAGGACAACCCCCATACGGCGAACGTTTTGTCCTTTAAATTGTCTGTTCCATAGTAGTGCTTCACTTTCTCAACCATGAGCATTTTCTGGGCGCGATTCACCTCGTCCACCGCTGAGAGTATCTTACTATTAACCTTCAACTTCTCTGCGGTCCTGGTCAACGCCCGGACGTCCTTGGGGAAACACGAACCCCCGTAACCAACCCCGGCAAACAGAAAGCGGCGACCGATACGCTCGTCGCTCCCAATCCCAACACGGACGTGATCGATATTAGCACCTGTGGCCTCGCAGATCGCAGCCATCTCATTCATGAAGGAAATGCGGGTCGCCAGCATGGCGTTAGCGGCGTACTTGGTCAACTCCGCCGAGGCGATATCCATAAAGAGAATACGTTTTTCATCCGTGCGGCAGAAGGGATTGTACAAAGCCTGCATGCGATC
>Ga0209976_10002249_pt1 | contig 11019 bp, 9 predicted proteins | sample SumtaG_FD_182806 | JGI IMG/M metagenome (GOLD analysis project Ga0209976, IMG submission 182806) | Deep subsurface microbial communities from Indian Ocean to uncover new lineages of life (NeLLi) - Sumatra_00157 metaG (SPAdes) (version 2) | ecosystem: Environmental > Aquatic > Marine > Oceanic >... | reverse complement strand
AAAAAGACGGACTCAGCAGCAACTATATCGAATCCATTTACAGTGACAGGGAGGGGAATTTATGGATCGGAACCGCTAACGGGTTGAACCGCTTTAAAAATGGAGAATTCAAAATTTTTACCACTGACGACGGGTTAGCAAACAACTCGATCAAGTCGCTTTATGAGGACAGCAAGGGGAATCTCTGGATCGGTACGTTTGGGGGCGGATTGAACCGGTATAAAGACGGCAAATTTCATACCTTTGATACGGCAAGCGGGCTGTCCGATAACTTCGTCCTGGCGCTCCAAGAAGACACATACGGCAATATATGGATAGGGACCAACAGGGGGGTAAATTGTTTTGACGGCAGTTTATTTAGACGCTTTACCGAAGGAAAAGGCATACCCCGGGGAATGGTCCTGGATATCTATTCTGACCCTGACGGGGGCATCTGGATGGCCACCAATGATGAAGGACTTATTCGCTGGAAGAACGGCGTGTTTACCCGGTTCAAAATTGACGAAGGATCTGCCGGCAGTGTCATTTACCGGATACTGGAGGACAACCGGGAAAATTTATGGATGAGTTCAAACAGCGGTATTTATTCTGTCTCCAGGAGACGGTTAGACCATTACGCGGATACCGATACCGACAGCGGTACCGGGCAGCGGTTTATCAATTGGCGTCATTTCCAGGAAGATGACGGTTTAAAAACATCGGTATGTACCGGTGGTTTTCAGCCGGCCGGGTGGAAAACAGGTGACGGCATGATCTGGTTTCCCACCATAAAAGGGATGGCCGGCCTGGACCTGGGGAAACCGGTTTTTACCCTCGAATTTCAGCCGGGAATTTTGAAAATGCCCGAAGATATCGCTTCGGGTTTTTCATACGTGACGGTTATCCGCGAAGAGCCGGCAATCATAGAAAAAATTGTTGTCAACGGCAGACCGGTTAAATTGCGGGACTCTTTCAAGCTTCCGGCAGGAACGGAAAAAATCGAGTTTTGTTTTATCGCTCTAAATTACCGGACACCGGGGAAAACCCTGTTTAAATACCGCTTACGGGGTTATGATAACAAATGGCAAAAAAGCAGGGAAAACAGTGCTGTTTACCGGGATGTACCGGCCGGTAAATACCGGTTCAAGGTATACGCCCGTAACGGCGACGGGAACTGGAGCTACGAAGGCGATTCCTACTCCTTTTTAGTTAAATACCCTTTTCATGAAACCTTCTGGTTTTATTTACTCCTGACCGTGGGATTGGTATTATTGGTATTGGGGATTCCCAAGCTGTTGGAGATGAAGGCAGAACAAAAGGCAATCGACGAGGAAAAATACAAGGGTTCAGCATTAACCCCGCAAAAGTCGACGCTGTATCTGAATCGACTGTTGAAACTCATGGCAGGGGAAAAACCTTACCTGGACGCCGATATATCTTTGCAAAAACTGGCCCGGCAGATGGGTATTACCAAAGAGGACCTTTCGCAAGTGATAAATGAGCAATTGAACCGCAATTTTAAAAATTTTATCAATGAATATCGTATAGAAGAAGCCAAGAAGAAATTAAAAGACCCCCGGGAAAACCGGTTTGTTATACTAAAAATCGCTTTTGATGTAGGATTTAATTCCAAATCGGTTTTCAATGCCTCTTTTAAAAAATTTACCGGCATGAGCCCTTCCGAATACAGGAAAAAGCAGACTGCGTCTGCACCCCTCGGCGAGGGGGCCTAAGAAGGCCCTTCGGGCCTAATTCCAATCAAAACCCCTACGATTGAATTGATGTCTTTTTTCTTCGTGTAATTCGTGGGCTATTTTAATAGACTTAGAATCGATGGGGACTCGGTTTACCTTTTTTTTTATTAACGGCCTTCATATAGTCTTCAACAACCCGTTTGGGGTCCAGGGAAATGTATTCCGCGTATTTCATGATATAAATTCGTAAATACCCTTTGGGAGGCAGCAGATCGAATTTTTCCCTTTCTATATTCTTTAGATGTTCCAGGGGAATCCCGGTGGCAAGAGAGATTTCCTCCAGGTCCACCCCTAGAACTTCTCGCATCAATTTTAACGCGTTTCCACTGAATACCTCAAACTCCGGTATGCTCTTATGTACCACACGATAACGGGTTCTCGCCTCTTTTTCTGTTTTTTCCGATAAATAGTCGCGCGTCAACTTCTTGTAGGCCTCTTCAATTTGTTTTAACAGTTCATCCCGTTTCTCTTTCGGTATTTCGTCAATAAGGGGAGATAAAACCGGTGATTGTGAGGAATAGAGTTTTTTTAGATGCAGATAAGCATATTTTATTTCCGAAAGAGAGGCATCCGATGTGAGCTCAAGTATTTCAAAATATTTATTGTTATTTTTGTTATCCATTACACGTCATACATTTTTGATGCTGTCTATTTTAAGCTGACCGCCATTAATAATATTATCGGCGATTTTCACAACGTCATTTTTAGTAGTGTGAGACACGATAAACATGGGAGACGATTGGATCAGGCTCAAATTTTTCCAGAATTGATTGTCATACTCGATATACCCGGCATACCGGGCGTTCACCCCGATGTACTTGACACAAATACTTTTTACTGAAAAACCTTCCTGGACCTCCCGGATGTTTCTAACCTTATTTAAAATAATGTTAAAATAAAAATCGGATAATCCTTTCGACAAGAAATCACGTTTATCACCTGATATTTTTTTGAGATAGTCCAATAAGTCTACGATTGTGTTGATCCCATGTTCCTGTTTATTGTGCCAGATATCTTTTGCAGTATCTTTCAGGCCGCAGTCTGCAAATAACGATTTTAATTTCCTGAAAAATGCGCTCTTTATAAACTGGTACAAATTTTCTACTGCCGTTATTTCCGGGATAGTGACAAGAATCAGTCTATCGGCCAGTAAAAATATATCGATGATATCAAGATTTGTACCCCCTCCCAGGTCCAGGAGAATATAATCCGCAGTTAAACCTTTTATTTGCCGGAGTAATTTGAGTTTCTGTGTGTGTTTTATGGTTGAAAAGGAGGTGGTATCGTTTTTACCGGGAATGATGGCAAGGTTTTTTATCTTGGTTTTGATAATAAGATTTTCCAGGTCTTGTTTTCCTTCAAAAAAATTTGTAATGGATTTTTCCCTTTTTTTGATGCCAAAAAAGGTGTGAACATTTGCAGCGCCCAGATCTGTGTCTATTAAAATCACCCGTTTCCCTTTGGAAGCCAGGCAGGTGGCCAGTTGACAGATCACAAAGGTTTTCCCTGTACCCCCTTTACCGCCGCCTACAGCCCATATCTCAGACTGCCTGTCGTTTTCATTTTCCATTTTATTTCGTATGCCTTCCGGGAGCCTACCGGGAACCTATCATTGCCAATATAACAGCAAATTATATTATACCATTTTTAACGGAAGTTCACATTCTTTTTTTTAAAAAAAAAGGCCCCCTCTCCATTTAACATTTAATGGTAATGTTAACGGGACAGTTCGGACCTTACTGGATTTTTTGATTTTTGGTAATTAGTTAGGGATTAAACTACAATTTTTTCACATTTTTTGCGTGTTCGCCTTTAGGACCTTCCTCAATTTCGAATTCAACTTCTTGACCTTCACTCAAGGATCTAAAACCTTCGGTCTGAATTTCATTGTGATGGACGAAGATCTCTTTGCCTTCGTCTGTTGAAATGAAACCATAGCCTTTTTTTGCGTTGAACCATTTTACGATTCCTCTGGCCATTATTTCCTCCTTGTAACGCTTATTAGTAAATAATAGCGGAAACTGTAATACCGTAAGTTCGTTATGATGGGGATCATGAACGTGAACCCGGGCACAAATTTCAAAACCCTTATTTACAGCTAAATTTCATTTTACAATAATCGTAATGTTTTGTCAACGGTTTAGACCGGAAAACAGCAGCTATAATTTTAGCTACCTGTGGGATGAGCGCAGTACTGCCGGCATAACTGCCGACAGTACGCTCTCATAGTCTAAATAACATATCTCCTGTTTTTACCGCAGGTGTTGCATCGTTGTATCTTACAACAAATAAACGGGAATCATTCTTTAACACATTGAAAATAAAATTGCAATCCCCACAGATTTTACTCTTTCTCCCACCGGGTTAATATCCTGGAAAAGAAGATCGCAAAGGATTTTTAAGAAATTGATAAAAAATTATTCATATAAGAAATTTAGATGGAATTAGAGAAGGATATTTCTCTTTTTCGCAGTGATAACGGTGTTTTTCAACTTTCTCCTTGTCAGGAAATTTCCTAAAGTAAAATTTTTACCAACTCTGCAGCCCGGCAGAGGTGCAAATATCTCCTTTAACCTTATTATTAAAAGATTTTGATGGGGAAGCAGCATAAGAGTTCCTGGATTCTTTTAAAAGAAATTTTTTTTTATTTTTTTTCAACCGTCGAGGCACACTCGCTCACATGATTGTATAGGAATTTTCATTTTTTTTATGCATGTTTCACGGTTTCCGGGCTTTCAATGGGAACAAATGGCGGAAACGTATTCCAGCAGAGCCTCCGCATATAGGCCCCCCGCGCCGCGGGGTAACTTGACAATACCGGGTAATCACAATAGAATTGATACCATGGAAAAAAAGATCAAAGCTGTTATTTTAGCCGCCGGTAAGTCCAGGCGAATGAAATCCGGTTTTACCAAAGTCGTCCACAAAATCCTGGGAAAAGAAATCATAAACTTTCTTTTAGACAGCCTTGCAGATGCCGGCATCGATGGTTCGGATATCATTATCGTATGCGGGGAAAATATCGACGAAATCAAAGCTGTAGTCAAAAGAAACGTGCAATACGCGATCCAACGGGAGCAAATGGGAACCGCGGATGCCCTGTTAAGCGCAAAAGAGTACATTAAAGATTTCAGCGGTGATTTGTTGGTTACTGTTGGGGATAATCCCTATATAACCGCGGAGGAATTGAAAAAATTGATCTCCCGTCACCGGGGAGCTCAATCTCAATGTACTTTCATTTCCGCGGTTTTTCCCTTTACCCCGCCACCTTACGGCAGGGTTATCCGCGGTGAAAAGGGTGAAGTGACAGGAGTGGTCGAGGAAATCGATGCCACCCCGGAACAGTTGAAAATAAGGGAAGTGAATTCCTCGATTTATATATTTGACAATGACGTGGTGTTCCCCTTGTTGTTTAAAATCGACAGCAATAATGCCAAAGGTGAATACTATTTAACGGATATCATCCAACTTTTGAAAGAAAGAAATCACACGATAGAAGCGGTTCAGGCTGATGATTATTTTATTTCCATCGGTATAAACAACCGATGGGAACTGCAGCAGGCCCAAAAAAAATTCAATGATGCCCGGATGAAACAATTGTCCATTGAAAAAGGGATCACTATCCTTCAACCGGAAACAGTGACCATCGAATATAACGTGGAGATCGGTAAAGATACAGTGATTTATCCTTCCACTTATATCGCCTCCGGCACCACCATCGGCTGCACGTGTCAGATCGGTCCGTTTGTCTATTTAAAAGGGGTAGAAATAAAAGACAATGAGACCGTACGTTACGAAAAGCGGGAGAAGTGAAGGCAAAATTGAAAATAAAACAATTGAAATTAGACGAGTTAAAGGCGGCGGATAAATTTTTGTTGTCTTTTCCTTTGAAACCGGAACTCTATTACGAACTGTGGGAAAAATTCGTTCCTTTGCCTTTAATTATGATTAATCAGCAAAATGAAATCCTGTTCGGGATCGATCTCTATCATTTTTTGCAATTAAAAAATGCAGTAGAAGTAGATGTCATACAAATGGACATTTTCGATAAAGGGGCCCTTGTTTTGAACTACAATTTGAAAGAGAAATTCACCGGGCTCAATCTCTATGAAAAACTGGTATTCATTAAAAAGCGGACGGCATCCGCAGCCGATAAGGATATACTGTTGGCAGAAGTATCTGGAATCTATCGGGAAACCGGGCTGGATATTGCCGTTAACCGGGAGTTATTGGAAAAACTGGATTTGTTGTTGAGTACGGTTTTTCGTGATGGGTTGATAAATGAGCATATCAACCTGAAAACCGGTTTAAGGCTTTGCGATTTCCTCCAGGAAGACAGCGAGGTATTGCTTGATCTTTTTGGGAGAATTCCTTTTTCCAGCAGTCATCAGCTTAAGATACTGGAGATGGCGGAAGAGATTTTGTTCAGGGATAAATGTACAATGGGGGCGGTTTTTGAAAGGCTGGATATCGAGCGATACATGGACATGGAAAAGCCGCAGAAGAAAATCATCGATGAGTTGTTTAAGTATCGCAATCCTGTTTACATGGAAGCTGAGAAAAAATGGCAAGCAGAGATCAAGGCGCTCAACTTGCCCGATTATATAAACGTATCGCATTACCCGTTTTTTGAAAAAAAGCAGTTGGAGTTGACGATTCATCTCCAGGATGCCGGGGGACTTAAAAAGCTGATAGAGAAGATAAAGGATTAACAGGCTGCCTCCGGCGGCCCGCTTTTTTGTAAAAAAGCGGGGCAAAAAACTTTTGACTTGCACGGCAATTTCATCGCAATTCGCTTTAATCATTCTCTCACATTGTACTATTTTCTTTTTTGGCCTGTCCCCATTTTTAGGGAGTCCATGTAGATTTATAGAGAGTCTGTGTAGATCGTCTTTCGAGCTATGTAGATTTACATGGAGTCCGTGTAGATCGTCTTTCGGTCCATGTAGATTTACATGGAGTCTGTGTAGATCGTCTTTCGGTCCATGTAGATCTATATGGAGTCCGTGTAGATCGTCTTTCGAGCTATGTAGATTTACATGGAGTCCGTGTAGATTTACATGGAGTTTGTGTAGATCGTCTTTCGGTCCATGTAGATTTACATGGAGTTTGTGTAGATCGTCTTTCGAGCCATGTAGATCTATATGGAATCCGTGTAGATCGACTTGAGACCAATGTACATTTACAGTAAGTGACCGCGGTTTTACAAGAAGCAAATGAAGTGTTGTTACCTGGGGGTAAGATGTGTCCTTTTTTCACTATCCATGGGTTAAGACCGGCAAATCTTACAATGAATAACCTCATTAAAATGTTATCTTTTAACATTTCAGCCTCCTTCGATGTTTTAAGGTTATGTAATAGTATAAAAAATCTGATTTGTCAATTTTTTTTTATTTTTAGCGAAAAATAATTTTTATTGAGTGGTCGCCCGCATCTGGGATATAGGCGGAAAATAAGACTTTGAAGGAGTCCTGTGTGGCCGGTTGGATTTCCGGCCTGTCCCCTGCCTGTATAAGCGTATCCCATTACCCGTTTTTTGAAAAAAAGCAGTTGGAGTTGACGATTCATCTCCAGGATGCGGAAGAATTTAAAAAGCTGATAGAGAAGATAAAGGATTAACCGGTTTGCCCTTTTTCACCGGCTATTCCACATATAGGGTTACCCCGCCAGGGTGTCCAGCAGGAATTTGAATGCCGGTATCACGGTTATCTCGATATTGTCTTCCACAAAAACGTCCTCATCATCATCGGTAATAATAAAACCTCTCGCCAAACCAAACGTTTTACATGCCGCCAAAAGCCCTTTAATTTCCCGTTCCCGGGTAGACGGGTCTGCGAGGGATAGACTCACCTGGATGGCCATATTAACCGCGTCTTTTTCTACGGTAATAAAATCGCACTCTACTTTTCCCCTGTAGAAAAAGGTTTTTTTTCCCTTTTTCAAAAGTTCTATACCGATCAAATTCTCAAGCAGTTTCCCCATGTCTTTTGAAAAACGAAACGTAACCGCATTGATCAAACCGTTATCGATACAGTAAATTTTTTTCTCCGAAAGCGCCTGTTTGACAATGGAGGCGTCATATTTTTGCAGTATGGTCATCAAATAAATATCTTCAACCGCTTCCAGGAATTCATAAAGAAGATTTTTACCCGTTTTTATCCCCTGTGATTTCAGTTCATTATAGATTTTGTTTACAGACACATCTTTGGTGATAGAAGCAAAAAGACGCTTTAAAAAATATTTCAAGACATGAACCTGCTTGATTTCATACCGCTCCACCAGGTCTTTAAAAAGCATGGTATTGTAGTATTCTTGAAGAATTTTATCATATAAGGTTTCATCGATTGCTACCAGTTCAGGGAAACCGCCGTGCCGGAGAAAGCGATGGAAACAATTCCGGACAGCCGCCCTATTGCCGGAAGAAAAATAGTCCGCCTCGATATGATTAAATTCAAGGTATTCTTTGAAATTGAGGGGGAACATTTCATAAGATAACCCGCGCCCCCTTAAGGATGTGGAAATCTCTTTACTCAACAACTTTGAATTGGAACCGGTGATATAAATATTTTTACCCACCGTCTCATGGATTCTTCTCACAAACCGGTCCCATCCGTCAACGTTTTGGATTTCGTCGAAAAAAAAATGCACCTTTTCCAGGTTAACCTGGGGATAAAGTTCCCGGTACGATTGAAGAATAAGATCAAGCTCCTCACTCTTAAAGTCAAACCGTTCATCCTCAAAATTTATATAGATGAGGTATTCTTTTTTAGGGGTTTTGTCCAGTAAATCTTTCATTAACTGGAAAAAATAATGGGTTTTCCCACTTCTCCTGACTCCCGTAATCGTAATAATTTTCCCGGTTCCCAGGGGGACGTTTAAGTGCCTTCGCATGAACCGGGGCAATGGTGCCTGGTGAAAGTCCTTTATAATTTCTTTTATAATGTCTTTCTTCATTTCAAGGAAGATTATACCACAATCTTTCCTTCGTTTAAAGAAGATTTCTCTATTTTCTTCCTTATTCTAGAGAAAGTTTGTAAATCGGTGCTTTTTTGGTCTCGGAGCATCCGGGGCGGGAATTTAGGGGAACTTAAAAAACTGATAGAGAAGATAAAGGATTAGGTTGTTTTAACAAAAAATCTTTTGTCAACTTTTTTGACAAGATTTTTATTGTCAAAAAAGTTGACAATGAATTTGTTGTCAAGTATAATGTGGGCGTTTAAAATAATCTTTTTGATATGGAGGTAAATATTGCAATGGTAATAAATACAACAATCGGACATCCGGCAAGAGGGGATAAATATCTTGAAAGACCCCAATTAACAGACAAATTGTGTGAGAAAATCAGATCCGGAAGCAGTATCTTGTTGGCCGCTCCCAGGCGGGTGGGCAAATCATCCATCTTGTTTTATCTTATGGATAATCCTCAAAAGAATTTCAAGCCCACCTTTATCGATACCGAATCCGTGAACAATGAAAATGAATTTTTTAAGAAACTCTTCAATCTTATCATCGATACATTATCAAAAATAAGCAGGTATTCGAAAATAGCTGCCAACTTTACCAAAGAACTGGGAGCCAGGATTGAATCCATCGGCTTAGATGGGGTTACGATTGGAGACAGCCGGTTATCGTATTACGATAAGTTTTTAAAGCTTGTGAAATCCCTTGATTTACAGGGGGAGCGGTTCATTATAATGGTGGATGAATTCGCCGAAACCGTGCAAAATATAATTCAAGATGAAGGTGAACGAAAAGCGGTTCATTTTTTACAAAGCAGCCGGACCCTTCGGCAGATGCCCGAAATAAAGGCAAAGATACAGTTCATCTTTGCCGGGTCTATCGGCCTGGAAAATGTTGTAGAGACCCTTAATGCATCCGGCACAATCAACGACCTGTATTCTTTTGCCATTCCACCGTTTACCAGGGCAGAAGCAAAAAACCTGGTACGTAAACTCATTGATGGAACCTGGTACACGTTTTACGATGATAAAATCGAGTACCTGTTGAATAAAATTGACTGGTTGATTCCTTTTTACATTCAACTGGTTATCGATGAAATCGATAAACTGGAATTTGAAAATGAGCCGAATATAATCACTGAAAGGGAAATAGATGCCGCCTTTTTACGGGTGATAGAACATCGCAATTATTTTGCCAACTGGCACACCCGCTTAAGACGGGCTTATAAAGGTAAAGAGTATTCTTTTACCAAAGAACTCTTGAATTATGTGTCTGAGAATGGCACGGTGTCATCCGGGGAGATTCGCGACATGGCCGCAGCCTTTGAAGTCGAGGTGGAGTATGGGAATATTTTGAATGCTCTGAAATACGACGGTTACCTCAACAATCATGATGATCCTAAGGTCTATCGTTTCAATTCACCGTTATTAAAGATTTGGTGGAATAAAAATGTTGCCCACTAAATTTAATTTTCCTGCCGTTTACAACCCGGCCAACCAGACCAAAGAGGAGTTGATTGCCAATTTTGTGGTTCGCTTGAAGGAGTTTCATTCCATTTTTGATATAATTAAAGAAGATGCGATGGAAATGCCGTCCCAGCATTTTATTATCCAGGGGCTGCGGGGCAGTGGAAAAACCACCCTGCTGCTGAGGCTTTTTCATGCGGTGGTTGACGATAAAAAACTGGCAAGGTTTCTTATACCGGTGAATTTTGACGAAGAACAGTACAATATCCGCACCCTTTTTAAGTTATGGGAACAGGTTGCTCTTTTTCTTGAAGAAGAGCACGAATCTCTCTTTCACGGTCTCTACGATGAGATGCAAAAATACATAGAAAGAGAGGATTACGAGGAAATTTGTTTCAACCTATTAGAAAAACGATTAAAGGAAAAGAAGAAGAAACTGGTACTTTTTATCGATAATTTCGGCGATATGCTGGCTAAATTTCGCCGGAAAGAGCGGCAGCGGTTAAGGGAAGTTTTAATTCAATGCAGTGAAATCAGGATCGTGGGTGCTTCGTCCGCAGTGATGGAATTTCAATATGATTATTCGCAGCCATTTTTCGAGTTTTTTAGAGTCTTTCCCCTGGAAGGATTAAAGCAAAAGGAAACGATAAAATTGCTTTTGCAACTATCCAAAACCTATGACGCTGGTACGGTAGAGGGAATTGTTAAAAACAATCCCGGCAGGGTAGAAGCTTTAAGGCGGCTTTCCAGCGGGGTGCCCCGCACCATTATTTTGCTTTTTGAGATATTCCTGGACCATGAAAAGGGAGATTCGTTTCAAGACCTTGAAATTATTTTAGACCGGGTAACTCCTCTTTACA
>Ga0209976_10002248_pt1 | contig 11021 bp, 13 predicted proteins | sample SumtaG_FD_182806 | JGI IMG/M metagenome (GOLD analysis project Ga0209976, IMG submission 182806) | Deep subsurface microbial communities from Indian Ocean to uncover new lineages of life (NeLLi) - Sumatra_00157 metaG (SPAdes) (version 2) | ecosystem: Environmental > Aquatic > Marine > Oceanic >... | reverse complement strand
AAGTGAAGTTACAATATCAAACGATGCCCCTAATACATTTCCGCTAGGAGATTCTCTAATTACATGGACTGCAACAGATGAGGCAGGAAATTCAGCTAGCATTACACAAAAAATAACAATTGTTGATAAAACTGCCCCCGAATTGACAATTCCAGACAATGTAATAATTGATGCTACAGCACTAGAAACACCAGTTTTCGTTGGGGAAGCATCAGTTGTGGATCTAACTGACTCTTCACCAATAATTACAAACGATGCACCTTACTCATTCCCATTAGGTGAAACTATTGTCACTTGGACTGCAGTTGACTCATATGGAAACTCTGTTAGCTCCACACAAACCGTTAATGTTCAAGCTTGTGGGAAACCAGAATCATACTATAACATGATTTTGGGAACACAAGACGACGATATTTTGTATGGAACAAGTGTAGCTGATCTCATTTTTGCACATGAGGGAGACGATATTGTGTTTGGTTTCAAAGGAAATGACTGTATTTTTGGTGGCGATGGAGAGGACATTATTTTTGGAAATGAGGGAAACGATTCCATTTCCGGTGGAGATGGAAACGATGTCCTCAAAGGTCAATTAGGCATGGACATTCTAAATGGAAATACTGGAGTCGATGTAATCGATGGCGGAGATGACAATGATTCATGCAATACAAACCAAGATTCTGATGGGGATCTAGAAGTAAAGTGCGAATCTTAATTATTTGATTTTATTTTATAATGTGATTCTATATAGATACAATATAGTATATGGAGAACAGAGATTTAATCTACAAAAGATAGCGTCAAGCTATGGGACAATGGCTTTCTTGGGTAAAATCCAATGAAAAGATAATACTAGGAATTTTAGACGACCTTGCAAAAAAGGCAGCAGAAACCTCACAAGTTTTAGTAGAACTGTTTTCAAATTTTGAAAAGGCAGAAGATTATCATAACAAGATAAAAAAGCTAGAAAGAGAAGCAGATGGACTAACTCGATCAGTTTTTTATGAATTAAACCAAACCTTCATCACCCCACTTGATAGAGAAGACATTCAACGAATAGCCTCTAAAACTGATGATGTAATTGACTTTATTGAGGGCATTTCTGGAAGAATAATCAGATACAAGATTTCATCACCCCCTCCTTACATGTTAGAAATTGCCAAAGAGCTTTCCAAAGCAACTAAAGAAGTAGAATACATGATTTCAAGACTAAAAAATGTAAAAGGTGATAAATCAATTATCAACCATTGTAGAAATACAAGCGATTTAGAACATACAATAGATGATCTATATCGAACTGCACTTGCTGAATTATTTGAAACAAATGATGCTATTACAATTATCAAAATGAAAGATATCTACGAAGCATTGGAAACAGCATCTGACCGATGCGTTGATGTTGCAGATGTTGTTGAAGATATAGTTCTAAAATATACGTAGGTTTAAAAAATGTTAGAGATAGCCATTGGAGCAATAATCGTAGCGTTAGTTTTTGATTTTGTTAACGGCTTTAATGATGCTGCAAATTCTGTGGCTACTGTTATAGGTACTCGAGTTTTAAGGCCTATTTACGCCGTTGCTCTTTCAGCTGCTGCAAATTTTGTTGGTCCTTTTGTTTTTGGTGTTGCAGTAGCGGCCACAATTGCCAAGGGCATTGTAAGTCCTGAAGATATCACAGTTTACATGATAATAGGAGGGTTAGCTGGAGCAATTTCTTGGAGTGTTATTTGTACAATGCTAGGTTTACCAATTTCAAACAGCCATTCTCTAATTGGAGGAATAATGGGTGCAGGAATTGCAGGACTAGGTTTTGAAAAATTAATTTTAGATGGTTTGGTTAAAGTTGGAATAGGAATAATTGCATCTCCTATAGGAGGAATGATTATAGGGTTTTTGCTTGCTGGTGCAATAATTACATTTTTTGCAAAACACCATCCAGCAAGAGTTAACAAAACTTTTGGAAGATTGCAATTAATTTCTTCAGCTTGGTTTGCACTAGCTCATGGAGCTAACGACGGACAAAAGGTTATGGGAATTATTGTTTTAATTTTATTTGCAGAAGGAATAATTACAGAATTTGAAATGCCTTTATGGGTAATTTTTGCAGCAGCAACTGCAATTGGATTAGGAACTTTTGCAGGTGGTTACAAAGTAATTAGAACACTGGGATTAAGAATAACAAGGTTACGACCATATCAAGGATTTGCTGCAGAGACCGGTGGTGGAATTATTTTAGCAATCTTTGCAACATTAGGAATTCCTGCTAGTACTACTCATGCAATTACTGGATCTATAATGGGTGCAGGTGCTGTTAGAAGAAAATGGGCAGTGAGATGGAAGTTAGGTAGACAGATTGTCTTTGCATGGCTCATTACAATACCTGGCAGTGCTGGAATTGCCTTTTTGAGCACTCACCTAATAGAATTGTTTGTGTAATAGAAATTATTGCTTGCTTTTTCTTCGGTAAAGAAAAATAGGTGTACACTGTAATTCATTAAATGGTACGTAAAGAACCTAAACCTGAAAGAAAAAAACTTTCAATGAAAACTAGATTAATAATTATTGGTGCAATGTTTGCTTTCATTAATTTGATTTTCTTTGTTAGTTCAGAACTTTCAGATGAATCAATATCTGAAGAATTAATTTCTGAAGAAACTGTTGAAAAGGTAAGCGAGGAAACATCAGAAAATACTGAAGAAGAAAAACAGTTTTACAAATTCAATCCCCCTTCCCCATAACCAAATTTTCAATTTTTTAGAATTTTTAAGATGAATTAATAAAAATGATGCATTTGTCGCTGTTCTAAGCCTTCTTGTTCAAAGTGATTGTGTGTTTTTCCACCATCTTTGTGGGCATGAACCGTTCCATCAATATGGCAATGGGTATTGTCGATTTCATCTTTCATAAAAATATCATCTACTTTTAGAATCATAATAGTTACCTCAGCAGCAGTTTTGATCACCTGCTGCTTTACTATTGCTGGTTCGATTACTTTTTTTGAAAACATCTCTGATACTTTTCTTTGATCCGAATCAATACCAAACCATTCAAATTTTCCATTAGAATATTTGGCATGTTTTGAACGTAATTCTGTAAGAGTATCAATTGTATCCATACCTACATTTCTTGCAAGAGTCAAAGGAATCTCTTCTAATGCGTCAGCAAACCTTTCAATTACTAACTGTTCTTTGCCTTCTACTGAAAGATACTGTTGTCTAATTTTGTGTGCAATAATTGCTTCTGGTGATCCACCGCCAGCAACAATTAGAGGATTTTCAATAAAGTCACGTAGTACATAAATTACATTGAGAGCAGTGCGATGAAACTCGTCAAGATATCGTTTTGAATTTGCACGAAGCAAAAGTGTAACTGATTTTGGATTTTTACATCCATCAACAAAAACCATTTTATCCTCGCCTACAGATTTTTCATATACTCTTTTTGCATATCCTAAATCATTTTGAAAAATTTCATTCAAACTCTTTATTGTCTTGGCTCCAGTTGCTTTTTCTAACCACCAAATATCGTTTGACTTTACTCGGCGCATAGTGATAATGCCTGCTTTCATAAAAGATTCCTGGGCAAATGAATCAATTCCCTTTCGTGAAATCACAACATTTGCCCCAGATTCGATAATTTTTTTTACTTTATCAAGAATGTTTTGGTTTTCTTGTTTTTTGAACAGGCTCATCTGTTTTGGCGTATTAATTGATATTTCTGCATCTGTTCTAGTATGAATTGGTTCTAGAATTTCATTTGTTAGTAGGATTTTTGCATTCTCAATTGATCTAGGCATTGCATAATTATCAATGGTTTTGTCAATCACTATACCTTTGACAAGTTGGATGTCTGCTACGTTACCTGGTTTTTCTTCAATTTTAATATCATCAATATCAATTTTGTTTTTTTCAAAATTGGTTATAGTGCAAATTGCCTCTACAATTTGATTTGCAATTGGGATTTCATCAGATGACATGTTGTAAATTGCCTTGCTTTTTAGGCACGAAATTGCAAGTAATTGCATCAATTGTCTATCTGAGGGATTTGATTTTTTAGAAATGTGTTGAAGAATTTCAAGAGCCATTTTTGCGCTTTTTTGGTAACCCCGTGAGATAACAGCAGGAGGAATCCCAATTTTTAACAATTCTTCTGCTCTTTTTAGTAATGCTCCAATCAAAACAGCAACTGTTATGGTGCCATCTCCAACGTTGTTGTCAACCGAATTTGCCGCATCAACAACTGCTTTTGCAGCGGGATGCTCAACGTCAACCTTTCTTAAGAATGCACCCCCATGTTTTGTGATTGTGTCATCTCCTTGTATGTCGATGTATACCTTTTCTAATCCTCTAGGACCAAGCGAAGTCTTAATCACATCTGTAATTAATCGTCCTGCAAGAAGATTATACCTTCGTGTAATTTGAACTCCTACTCGAGCAACATCTTGATTTAAAAGTTCAGGATATTTCAATCAATCACCTATGTCAGGTAATTATTAAAATCTATCATTAATTAAAAAACATATAGAATTGGAAGAAAAACTATAATTTTTTTATTTTAATGTTAATAATGGGCAAGAAATGTTTTTGAAAATAGTATTTATTGTTTCTTTATGATCTTGATGTTCTGCATCATCCAAACTATGAGAATCAATGATTAAAAGGCCAACATGATTTTTTTGAATATATGAAACTAGAAATTCTGAAAGTGACTCCACTGATTCTACTTGAGTATTAATTGAGACATTGAATTTTTTTGCTATATCTTCAATATCATGTAATGATTTTTCCGCATCCTTTAATTCTTGTTTATGAGATTCCTTTTCTCCTTTTGTGTGAAAGAAACCAAATTTTGGATGAGACTCTATAATACATTTCAGAAAAGTAATTTTTGAACCAAACTTTTTGGCTATCTCAAAGGCAGCATCATAAGTATGTTCAGTATGTTCTAGAGTGATAAAAACAACAAGTATGTTATCAAACATAGAGAAATTTTATTATTTTACATACTATTTAAAAATAAAATTTTTTTTATGGATTTTTCTGTCATTTGTCATCTTAAATCAGTTATAAATTCAGATTGGAAGGTAATTTTATTCTAATGATATTTGCAATTTTTGAAATCAAATTAAATGTATCATCTATAGAATCTGAAAGAATCCTCACAATTATTCCTGATTCATGAGGAAGTTGTGAACATGAAGCTGTAGTTGATTGATTTTGAAGAGCAGAAAAAATTTCTTGGTCTAGTTTTTCAGAATCAAAACTCTTAGAAATTATGTATATTGTCGAGTAAATGTTCTTAGAACCAAAGATGCTTTGAAATTTTTCTTTTCTTTTTAATGGTTCAAGCTTCACTGTTTCTGAAAAAAGTAACTTTTCATTTTGGTTGTATGCATTTAGGCGAAGAAACAATGAAGTAAAGTCAAACTTTTCACCATATGCAATCCTTCCTGAAGAAATAGTTTCTGAATAAACTAGTGTAGAGTTCTCATCTATTCTAAGATTAACTTCTTGATCAAAATTACAAAATTTATGTGGTATTATTTGCTTTGGTAAAAATTCAAGATAACTATTATTTTCTAATGAAATGTTAATTTTTTGGAAAGACAATTGGTTTTCTGCTTTGTATATTTCTGTGGCAGCTTGTGTTGTTACATGAGTTTTGGTATTCTTTTTTGCTGTAATGTCAATTTGTAGTCTGTCTCCCTGTAAAATTCCTCCAGCCGATGACATGATGTAGATGTGAGCTGTATTTGGTAATTTTTGATCTGGGTACAAAGCTTTTTGAATTAAAAGTGGTGGTTTACTAAACAAAGTTTTTACAAATGTTTTTGAATTTTGATCAGCTTCTAGCTCAAGTTTGATTAGTCCCCCCATTCCACCTTGATTTGTTTTTTCATTTGATGTTTGTAATTTGGATAAATTCGTCATCAGGGTTTACATTCTTTTTTAGGTGATATTTTTGAGAGGTTTTTTGTCAAACAGCAAATTATGTATTATGTGATCGACAATTTTTTCAACTCCAAGTCCTGTTTTACAGTTGACAAATTCAAATGGCTTGTTTTTTCTGATTCTAATAGCATCATTTTTCATAATTGATAAATTTGCTCCTACGTAGGGGGCCAAGTCAATTTTGTTAATTACTAAAAGATCACTGCTTTCAATTCCAAGTCCTCCTTTTCTTGGATATTTGTCTCCCCCAGAAACATCGACGATGTAAATGAAATAGTCAGCTAATGCAGGACTAAAAGTAGTCATAACGTTGTCGCCTCCACTTTCAATAATTATTAGGTCTAATGTAGGATCTTTTTGTTCAATTTCTTCAATGACTGCTAAGTTAATTGATGGGTCTTCACGTACTGCTGTATGTGGACAACCACCAGTTGCAATTCCAATAATCATATCCTCTGGCATTAATTTTAATTCGGTTGCCAAAGTGCGTTGCATCCGTTCTGCATCTTCTTTTGATATAACGTCATTTGAAATAATGCAACACTTGAAACCTTTCTTTTTTAAAATTGGAACAAGCATTTCAATTAATTGTGTTTTTCCGGAACCAACAGGTCCACCAATTCCAACTTTTGCTATTTTCATTTTATTTTCTGAATTCATAATTCAAAACCATATTAAATTATGTAATGAACATTCTAGAATCATGGTGTTCATGTTCCATCTGATGAATTTCAGTGAATGGTGTTAATTGCCAAATATCTTTTGTTGTAAAATCGACATTATTGTGTATAATGATTTCATCAACCGTTTTTGCAAGTGAGAAGAGAATTTTCTGACCATCAAGATGTTGTATTATACCAAGTCTAATTGCAGCGCTTACAACACTTGAGCTAAATGAATACAATAACATTCTCATTACACTTTGCATTGGAATTTGAAGATAAATTACGGCAATTCCTAATGCAACAGGATATGTACAAGGAGTTTCTTTTAATTCAATTTTTTCTTGGAATTTAACAATGAAATCATTTTTGTCATTATCATCTTTTACCATATGTTTCAAACAATTGAAAACCTGTTTTCCTGATCTCACAGAAGAATTTCGTATTTCTTTTGCAAGCTTCATCGAAAAATATTTTTTGTCTATTTGTATTACTTCTAAAAGTTGGTTTTTCTTAACGTTGTTCATTGTAATGATAAGTACTCTACAATCACATGGAACCAACTGAAATTCTATTTGTTCTTTGATAAATTTCAAAACTTCAGAAGGAGTTTGTATTTTTTTGTGTACTACAAGAGATTCCAAACCTCCAGACATGCTAAACATACCTGCAGGGAAAAACGAATCTGCTAGCTGCATCAAATGAAATTCATGGCTAGTGTTCATGAACATCCATCTCTTTTTTAGGTTCAAAAATTCTATTTTCTACCTTGATTTCTAGTTGATTAATTATTTTTGAGAATAATTTCTTAAAAACTTCAACTTCTGAATCTGCCAAAATTGGAAAAGAAATGATGCCCTTTTTATCAATTTGAATGGGTCTGTGTCTATTGCCAATTATATGCCCAAGTATGACTGAGGTTTCATTTTGAGAATCTTCGGCTAACTTTTTTATTTTAATAGAAATTACTTTTTCTGGAATTTGTTCAATTACTACCATTTTCTCAGGACTATTGAGTAAAACATCTCCATTGTGAAGTTTTGGAGCAGAATTAAGTATGAGGCCAAGATCGGTTCCTTGGTTTGTTTTTAATCTAAGTCTTGTTTTTTCTAATTCTGTTCGTGAAATCTTAACTACTTCACATTTAAGGGTATAACGTAATTGTTCAAATTTTTCTCCTAATACTTTATCATGAAAAATGTTTCCAATTGTTTCTGTAACTGTAAGCACATTAATTCAAGGATCTCATTAAAATTATACTTTTTTAACATGACATTTTCAATATATTTTTTAGTCATTAATTATGACAAGAAACTTGACTAACCTTATGATGTTGACACCGCGAGAAATTGATAAAATGTATGTTTTTTTATCTGCCCAAATTGCTCGTAGAAGAAAAGCTAGGGGATTGAAACTAAATTATCCAGAATCTGTGGCACTCATTGCAGATTTTGTTATAGAAGGAGCTCGTGATGGAAAGCTTGTCGCTGAATTGATGAGTACTGGTAGAGAGGTCTTATCAAAAGAAGATGTGTTGCCTGGTGTTCCAGAACTGATACGTACTGTACAAGTTGAAGCTACATTTGATGATGGAACAAAACTTGTAACAATACATGATCCTATTGTGTGATTAAATGATACCGGGAGAATATTTTCTTGCAGATGATCCGATAATTGCAAACGTTGATAGAAATACAAAAAAAGTAAATGTTAGCAATGCTGGAGACAGACCAATCCAAGTTGGCTCTCACACTCATTTCTTTGAAGCAAACAAAGCTCTTAATTTTCCACGAGAACAAGCATATGGATATCATCTAAACATTCCAGCAGGGACCTCAATTAGATTTGAACCTGGTGAATCAAAAGAAGTAGAATTAACAGAATATGGCGGCAAAAAGATAGTCTTCGGATTCAATGGATTAGTAAATGGTGAACTAAATAAGAAAAAGCAAGAGGCACTAAAAAAAGCAAAAGAAAAAGGATTCAAAGGTGCTGCCTAGATGCCCTTAGAAATTCCTAGAAATAGATATGCTGCACTTTTTGGACCCACTGTAGGTGATAAAATTAGACTTGCAGATACTGATTTGATTATTGAGATAGAAAAAGATCTTCTCAAATATGGTGACGAAGTTGTTTTCGGTGGAGGAAAAAGTGCAAGAGATGGTTGTGGACAAATAAGTGGCGTTTCTTGTAAAGAATCTCTTGACCTAGTAATTACTAACGCGATTGTTTTAGATCCTATTTTAGGAATTATAAAAGCTGACATTGGAATTAAAGATGGTTTGATTGTTGGTGTTGGTAATGCAGGAAATCCAAATATCATGGATGACATTGACATGTTAATTTCATCAAATACCGAAGTTGTGTCTGGTGAACATACAATTTGTACACCCGGTACAATTGATACTCACATTCATTTTGTTTCTCCACAACAAGCAATCGAGGCAATTTGTAATGGAACGACCACTATGATAGGCGGTGGTACTGGACCTGCAGAAGGAACCAAAGCTACAACATGCACTCCGGGACCATGGAACTTGCACAGAATGATTGAAGCTGTTGAAGAATTGCCATTAAACTTTGGATTTCTTGGAAAAGGAAATGATTCACAAGAAAAAGCTTTGATGGAACAAATTGAAGCTGGAGCTTTGGGATTAAAACTACATGAAGATTGGGGAACAACGCCAGCTACAATTGATTCAGCTTTACGTGTTGCAGATAAAACTGATACACAAGTAGCTATTCACACTGATACACTAAATGAATGTGGATTTGTAGATGACACAATAGAAGCTATAGCAGGAAGAACAATCCATACATATCATACTGAAGGAGCTGGAGGCGGTCATGCTCCTGACATTTTAAAAATCGCTGGAGAAAAAAATGTACTTCCGTCTTCAACAAATCCCACAAGACCTTTTACTGTTAATACTATCAGCGAACATCTTGACATGATGATGGTGTGCCATCATCTCAGTCCTTCAGTACCTGAAGATGTGGCATTTGCACAATCCAGAATTAGGGCTGAAACCATAGCGGCAGAAGACGTTCTTCATGATATGGGCATACTTAGCATGTATTCTTCAGATAGCCAGGCTATGGGTAGGGTTGGGGAAGTAACTACTCGTGCCTGGCAGACAGCAGATAAAATGAAAAAAATGGCTGGGAGGCTAAAAGAGGAGAAAGGAGATAATGATAACCTTCGAGTAAAGCGCTATCTTGCCAAACTCACCATAAACCCAGCAATTACTCATGGAATTTCAGAATATGTTGGTTCAATCCAAAAAGGAAAAATGGCTGATTTAGTTTTGTGGAGTCCACCATTTTTTGGAGTAAAACCAAAACTCATCATTAAAGGTGGATTCATTGCATATTCGTTGATGGGTGATCCAAATGCATCCATTCCAACACCAGAACCAGTTTACTATCGTCCGATGTTTGGTTCTATGGGGTCAGCAAAACAATCAACATCAGTAACATTTACTTCAAAAGCCGCAGTTGAAAAAGGATTAGCTAAAAAACTAAATATACATAAGAAATTATTACCAGTAAAAAATTGTAGAAAAATTAGCAAAGAAGACATGCTTTACAATAACCTTATGCCTAAAATTGAGATTGATCCAGAAACCTTCAAAGTAACTGTGGATGGAAAGTTAGTTACAACTGATCCTGCAGAAAAGTTATCATTGGCAAGACTTTACCAATTATTTTAGATCGCAGAACAGTTTGCATATAATTTTATATTTCTCAAGCGTATGGCAAATATATGACACAAGTTAGTACGCCTGAAGAAATTGAAAGAGAGGCAAAAAGAGTGATTACTGCACTGTATGGTGACGTCACTGATTTTCGCATTAATGAAACGTTTGCAATACCTGAAAAAGGGCAAAGAGAAGCATGGGATGTTAAAGTAAACTTCATGTTAAATGAACTCAAGTATACTGTTGATCTTGTAATACAAGAAAAAACTGGTGAAGTACCTCACGCACGACTAATCGATACAATGACTCCTCTTTAGTTTTTCTTTTTTAATTACTAGCTATTTTAATTTTTGATAAAGTAAAATTTTTTAAATTCTTTATACTTTGAATACATTCTCAAGTATTTAGAATCTTTTTAGCTTCACTTACTCTATCTAGTAATTCCTTAAGAAATTCATCAGCAAAGCGTTCGAATGTTTGGTTATTATTATTAGAATTTTTTTCATGCTGTCTTTTTTTATATTCTGATATCAACCACTTAAAGTCTGAAGCTTTTAATTTTATCACATGGTTCTGTGCTTCTGCTTTGGATTCAAAAGTATTCATGAGAAAATAACTAATGAACTGGGCAAAGCTCTTTATCCTATATTTTTTGCTATAATCTTCGAAGAAATCGGTGTAATTTTCTTCAAGCCAGTCTTTTACGTCTA